>Ga0310691_10006203_pt1 | contig 12812 bp, 16 predicted proteins | sample 176DNAGHGlowgp2_FD_203887 | JGI IMG/M metagenome (GOLD analysis project Ga0310691, IMG submission 203887) | Sheep rumen microbial communities from Palmerston North, Manawatu-Wanganui, New Zealand - 1766 DNA GHGlow gp2 (v2) (version 2) | ecosystem: Host-associated > Mammals > Digestive system >... | reverse complement strand
TTTGTGCAATCTGCACAAACGCATCAAGTCACTATCGAAATTGTCAAAAAAAGACCAACAATTCGCGTGATCTTTGGTAACATTGCCCGTTTGATCTGTGGTAGAATGTTTGTGGATGATATATCATCCCGGCGGCCCGGTGGTCGGATCGCTGCGCACAGGCCTATAGGTCGGAAGGGGATACAATGAAAATTAGAAGAATGGTCGAGAAGAACGGGCAAAGTCAATGTGCAAGATGTAAAGAACTCGGCGTGTGGTATGTTTCGTGGTCATCTATGATGTATGAGATTGAAGGCCGTGGCGGCCATTATTGTTGGGCGTGCGCGCATGATCTTGAAGCCCAGGAACGCAAGGAAATTTATGAAGCTACAAAGGGAAGGTGATAGAATGAGTTACTATTTAGTTTTCAGGGATAACAAGGATCCGGAACGTGACGGTGAGTATGACGGGATCCGTTATCCTACATATAAGGAAGCAAAATTCGCGCTGATGGAAGCACGCTGCGCGAATGAGAACGAAAACATCTGCATATATATAAAGGAAGGTGATGACCATTGCTGCGGGATTTTGAATATGCACTGATAAAGCGGTATATCGCTTTTCTGTATTCCTTCAATCAGTGTCCGGATGTAACATCCAGTCACGCCGGACACATTGCAGAAATATCATTTGTCTTGATAAACTTATTTGATTATACGCCGGCGGATATTCGGGCCATCGAATATTTATATGATGATCATTGCGCCCGGTGTTCATATCCCGGCCAGGATCCGGAATTATATGACTGTGAATATTGCGAACATTTCAAAGAGCGCCAGAAGGCAAGGAAGGGGATCTGATGGAAGAAATTATTCTTAAAATATCAAAGTTTGCTTCGCAGCTTGCGTTTTTCGTGTCTTCAATGATTATCCGACTGGATATTCAGTATAATGAAGATGAAGAAAAGTATTATGGTTATGTTTGGCTGCGGGATAAAGATGGAAAGTTTGACCGGTGGGAAATATCGCCGGATGGATGGGTGAAGAATACAACAATAACTATTGTTTGAAAGAAGGTGAATCAATGCAGCCAACACTTACGGAATGGAAGCTTGGTGAATCTGTTGATTGTAATTTAACAATTACTTTCGAACATGATAATTTTATGCGCGGGAACCTGACAATCAGGCTGCAGGAATTTTTCACTACGCCGGGATTGAGCAAGCGCATCAGCACACTGCGGAAGAAGATCTTTCCGCTGATAACGGATCCACCCATATCCGGGCTGTTGCGCAGCCTGTTGAATTATGGATGGTATTTAGTAAGCAATGATTTTTATATCGGATTGTATAAGGTAAACAGGCAAGTTTTGATAAATCAATTAAAGGTGCTAGGCCGCGACTATGCAAAGGAGTGTGAATAAAGCATGGCAAAACCGAAATTAACAGTCTATCAGCAGGAAGTCTTTAAAAGCATCCGCGCAATTAACTTCCGTATTCAGGAAGTAGCAAAGACATTTGGCCAGAATTCCCCTGTTTATAGAGATTATGTTAACAAGATCACGGCGGCCCTTCCTGAAGGCGCATACCATTACACCCGGCAACAGGGAACGCCCACTTCCGGGATCATCCAGTTAAACAAAGGCCGTGCTGCAGTCGAAAATATGACGAAAAAGCAATTGCAGCCGATTAAGAAAGTTCCGACAGTCGGCCAGATCAAGCGGGATGTGAAGGAAGAAATTGCAAGGAATCGCGTCCGGGAACGCTTCGAAGGTGAAAAGATTTCTAAAAAGCAATTTTCAAAAGAAGTAAAGCAGGAAGAAGAAAAAATCGGGCGCGAAGAAGTGCAGCGTTACATTGATGATAAATCATATGTATATCAAAGCATGAATGAAAAAGGAAAGATTCAATACAATGCTGATCTGAAAACGCTGCTTTCTGCAAAAGGCAAAAAGTCATACGCAGAACTTCGAAGGATCCTTGAAGGCGCGGGAAGCAATTCCGAAGAAAAGGCGAAGGAGCGCGCCAACATTGAAGAAGTTCATCAGCAATACAAAGCCGATCTGGAAAGGGGAAGGGCGGATGCCGAAGCATAAACAAAAAACAATTCCGAAGGTCTGGGAAGGAATGACGGCGGAAATTCATCTGGATGACAAGCACATAATCACGGCGCCCGTTGTAGAATACGAAGGACAGCACATTGATTTTCCGCTTGGCGGCAATCCTGTTTCCGTAAAGCGGATAGTAAACAAGGAAGCAATAAAGATTTCATACCTTCCGATTTATGCCGGTTTTGATATTGAAACAACAAATGTTGTATTCCCAGACGGAGCAAAGGCGGGATTCATGTATATCTGGCAATTTTGCATCTGTACTATTGAATCCGGGTATGTGATTTTGGGCCGTAAGTGGGAACATTTCATCAAACTGATTAACGATCTTCAGACCTTCTATACTTTAGGGGAAACGCGAAAACTGATCTTATGGGATGCGAATTTAGGATTTGAATTCCAGTTCTTCCGCAAGTATTTCAAGTGGGATCCTGAATCATTCTTTGCAAAAGAAACGCGGCATCCGTTAGCAGCGGAAACCGGCGGCGTGGAATTCCGGGAATGTTTATCAATATCCGGCGGAAGTTTGGCGCAGCTTGCAAAGGACTACTGTCATACACAAAAACTTGTGGGCGATTTGGACTATTCAATACCACGTTCAAATAAAACGCCACTGGATAAAGAAAAAGAATTGCCGTATTGTATTAATGATGTTGTCATTCTGGCCGAATGGTCATACTTCATTTTTAATAAATACATCCGGCCCGATCATAAAATTCCGCTTACGCGAACGGGGATCCTGCGCAGCGAAGTTCGCGCAGCCTTTAACAAGCAATTTCCGAACAGATACACGCGCCAGGCTTTCAAGGATCTTCTTTTTAATATGTTCCCGGATGAAGCAACATATCTTTACTGGTTTAGATGGCTTTTCCGTGGTGGATACGTTCATTCGAACATCATCAATACAGGATACACGATTGAAGGTGTGGAAGGTGCTGACGAAACAAGCAGTTATCCGGCGCAAATGAATCTTCGCTATTACCCGATGACGAAATTTAAGGCCGCGGATGCTGCAGAGTTCAACAGCGTTATTCGGAAAAAGTGCTGCATAATAACAGCCAGATTCCGGAACATAAAGCGGCGCTATTCCATATCGTATGAATCGCGGCATAAATGCCAGGAATTAAAAGGGGAATTCATTGACAATGGGCGTGTGGCATGGGCGGAAACAATGACTGTTGTCTTGACAGAACTTGACTGGTATATTTACGAAGCAATGTATCAGTGGGAATCTGTTGAAATACTCGCGCTTTACACGGCCGAGCGCGGAACGCTTCCGGAATATCTTCTTTCGCCACTCAACACACATTATAAATGCAAAGCGGATCTGAAGGCCGCCGGCCTTAATGACACGCCCGAATATGTAATTGAAAAGGGCGGCGTAAATGCAGCTTATGGCCTGACTGTGCAGCGCCTTGAACTTGACAAAGTGGGATATACAGATGACTGGACAACGCAAGAAAAGGCGCTAGATTTTGAAAATGAAGCCAGGAAACAAATCCTTCTTCCGCAGTGGGGAATCTGGGTTTGTGCATGGGGAAGATATTCTTTATTTCTTCCGATGATTGAGATTTGCAGGAAGCTTGGCGCGGATCGCATTGTTTATAATGATACTGATTCGATCAAGTTCCTGGATCCGGACGGGGAAGTAAAAAAGATCCTTGAAAAGTATAATCGATGGATAGCTGCGGAACTTAAAAAGAAGAATATCACGGATCCGGCGTTTAAGGATCTCGGAATGTATGATGACGAATACAAAGGAAAGCTGCGGCGCTTTAAAACACTAGGCGCGAAGCGTTATCTGATAGAAACGCAGGATGGAAAGATAAAGGCCACGATTGCCGGGATGCCGAAAAAAGCGATCCTGAATCTGGAAGGCGATCCCTTCGAGCGCTTCAACGAATATGGGATGCTGCTTGAAGCCGATATGTCGGAAAAACTTACTTCAATATATAATGACGATGGCGCATACTGGACGGCGCCGGACGGCGTCAAAATGTATGAAGCATCCAGTGTTTGCCTTTATGATATTGATTTTTCAATGAATATTGATAATTTCTATAAAGGCCTTATAGAAGAAGCTATCGAAACGCAGCGGAAGAAGGCGGGTGATTTTGAATGAATATCAAGCGGGAACCGATCAAATATATTGATGGCGACCGAACGAAGGGAATTGAAATTGACTGGAAAAAGGCTTTCAAATATTATGAGCAGCTAGGCTGCCCGGACAATGTTTACAATCCGGCGAAGGAATTAAAGATCGATAAAGCAACATGGTTTGTTCTTATTTCCGGAAGATCCACAGGAAAAACAACAAATATTGTTCTTTTGGGTATGATCTTAAATCTGATGTATGGAATAAATATTGCTTATGTGCGCCAAACTGAAGACATGACCGCAAAGCAGGAACTGGATAAATTTCTAAATGTTATCACACAGAATGGATATATCGAAAAGATGACAGATGGAAAGTGGAACAGCGGATATTATTACGCGCACGTTTACCGATGGGCGAAGGTGGGCGAAGATACAAAGATCGAAGAAAAGGGCGAACCGTTCCTTCACGCTGTTTCGATAGACAGGCAAGAACGATATAAATCAACGTTCAATGTTCCGACAGCGGATATGGTTCTTTTTGATGAATTCATTTCCACAAGGTATTCACCAAATGAATTTATCGAATTAAACCAGTTGATAAAAACGATCCTTCGCGACAGGGTAACAGGAAAAATATTCATGTTGGCGAACACAACAAATTATTATAATGAATATCTGCGCGAATTGATGATTCAGGACGATGTTTTAAAGGTGCAGGAAGATCAGCCGTTCATAAAAAAGACGCCACTTGGAACACAGATATTTGTTCACTTAATCGGCAACAGGAACCTTATCCGGGCGAAGGTAAATACATTGTACTTCGGTTTTGACAATCCGCGTTTGGCATCGATCACCGGCGGAAGTTGGAGTATTCCGAGTTATCCCCACATCGCGCAGGATGATAGACTGGATCCGCGAAAGATTATCACAGACAAATTTTACATGGTCTATTCCGGAAAGATCCTGCAGCTTGATCTTGCAGCAAACAAGAAAATGGGCCTGCACGTTTTAGTCCATCCTTGCAGAAGAATTCACGATGATGCAATATCTGTTTTCACCTGCGGCGATATAGAAGATAATAGATATAAATATCGCTTCGGAACGTCAAAGTCCGATAAATTGTACTTTAAATTATACAATCAGAACAAATGGTTTTTCTATGATAACGATGCGGGATTCACTGTTGAAGCGTATGTTAAAACCGCAAACAAACTTTGATATAAGGCAATAGCGCTTTATATATACCAAATTTACAGGAAGGAGCCAAATATTATGGCAAAGGAAAACACAAAGCCCGCAAAAGCGGCAAACAAGGTACAGGAAGAAAGCAAGATGATTTACATTTCCGGGATCGTATCTCTGGCAATGTACGGGAAGCGCGTCTTCCAGAACGGGAAGTCTGACAAGGAAGACAAGTACAGGTTATCGATCAAACTTGATGATGGGATGCTTGACAAGCTGCGCGAAGATTGCGCACCCTTCTATGATGGCGTTGATGATTCATGGCGCCCGAAGTGGCTTGAAGAAGACACAGAATTCCTTAATCTTTCATCGAATTATGATATTCGCATCGGCGTTATTGAAAACGGCCATTTAGTCGACAGAGGAACAATGTGTGACTTTATCGCGGACAATGGCAACATCACCGGAAGCAAGGCCGTTTTCGGAATCACAGTAAAGCCGGGTGCACTTTATCCCGCAGCGATCCTTATCAAGGAACTGAAAACACAGTCTATTGATGACTTCTTCAACGCAAAATCGGAAGGCCTTGAAGATTTCTTCGATGAGCTGCCCTTCTAAATTGTCTGACTATTGACAAATTAAAGGCCACTTGTTATATTATAAGTGTAACAAGTGGCCATTTAATTTGAGAAGGAAGGAGATGTTAAAATGGCAATATTAAACAATAACGCCGCATATGCTATGGTTTCAGAAGCATACAAGCAGGCGGCCGGCGAGAAGGCCCTTGCCACAGTGGATCTTAATGATTTTATTGATGGCGGCATCGCACACGCAGATCTTGGAACATATCGTGACGCATTCACGAAAGCGCTTATCCTTCAGGGTGTAAAGAATGTCTACATGGACGGCGAATACATCCGCAGCAAGGACGCAGGATTCAGGATCGAAGATATGGACTTCAACGCGATCCTGCAGGCTATCACTTTTGAAATTCCCGAAGCGCAGGCTTCACACGCATGGCAGGATTTCACAGATCCTTTGAATCCCGCAACAGTGGGAACCTATACTGTAAAATTCGCGAACACAAACAGCGCGCTTTACGGCAAAACTGCATCGTGGGAATTACAGTACGATTATTCAACGGAACAGCTTGAAGACGCCTTCAAGGATATGGATTCTTTAATGTCATATCTTGGCGCCTTAAAACTTGCGATCCGCAATGCAATTGAAGGTCAGGACGAAGCACTTGACGAAACTTTAAGAAATGCGCTGATCGCTAATCTTCTTGTAAACGATGAATCCACATCCGGCGTTCGTTCAATCGTTGATCTTCGCGCGGGCTACAATGCCGAACAGGGCGCAAACGTGCAGACAAAGGAAGAATTCTTCGCGACGCCTGACTGCACCCGCTACATGGCAAGGAAGATCAAAGAATATATGCGCTACTTCCGCCGCCAGACAAAGCTTTTCAATCTGGCAGGCCGCAAGACCTTCACGCCTGATTCAAGAATGAAGCTGCAGATTCTCGGATATGCTGCAGATGCCTTTAATGCGAACAGCCAGGCGGATACCTTCAATGCTGAATTTACCGCACTTCCCGGATATGAAGAAGTGCCGTGGTGGCAGGATCCCGTTGGTGCATCGTCAAAGCTTACACTTGCGGATCTTTCAAGCATCAATGTGCTTCCCGACGGCGGCACAGCCAACAAGGATGAAGTTGTCGCTTCCGGTGTTGTTGCACTTCTTGCGGATAGATGGGCTGTTATTCACGCCGTTAAATCTCGCCGCGTAGCGCAGAAGTATCATGAGCCTGAAGATCTTTATCAGAACTTCTTACAGTTCAGGGATCTTCGCGCGGTTATGAACACACAGAACGCTGTTGTTTTCATCGTATCCGATGCGCAAAACGCAGCACCTTTTACATCGCTTCCGCCTGCAAATGTATTCATCACGAATACATCAGACAATCCCGTTCCCACAGAGGAAATTACGCCTTCGCCGTAATATGTTCCCCTTTGTTGTCGTATTATACCCATTGCACCCGGTTTTATATAAACCGGGTGTTTTGGGATAGAAAGGAAAGTTATGAATATTTTTGAAGATCTCAAATTTATGGCAAAACCCAAATATGCAAAATGGTCCTATGAACGCATGATCCGTTCAATGATCGAAAACTTTTTCTTCTCGATGTTCGAATACAAGAATTTCCCGGACAGCCTTCCGAAGAATCTTTGCGAACGGATCCTATTATATAATACTTGCATTGGCACGATAAAGTTATCAGATGCAGACGCAAAGAGATACAACAACGGCCTTTTTAAGGGGAACGTTGTTGCAGGCCCTTCAAGCCCGGCGGATGTTCCTGACTTCTACGGAATCGGAACAAAATTTATTCTTACATCCGGGAACGGATATTGCGGAACATTTGATCCTGAAGATATTGCAATCGGCTTCAATAACTCGAATTATTCCGGGATGCGGAAGTTCATATATTTTCTTTCTTCTGACTTCTGCAACGCGCTTGCATCGCTGCGCAGCGCGATCAAGTACACAAAGAATCATCCGATATATAAGGCGCAGGATGACAAGGAACGCGACGCCTTGAATCAGTTATGGCACAAAATACAGGATGATAACGGGGAAAGCCCGGATCTTTCGATCACATCCACCAACGTTCTTTTGGAATCGCTGCTTGAAAACGGCGAACGTGTAGAATCAAATCGCGTGCTGAATCTGTCGCAGCCGGAACTTGCAAATCAGATCCAGTTTATTTCAAAGTCTGTTGATGATCTTCTGCGATGGTCAATGTCATTGTTCGGCCAGGCTATCCAGGGAAACGGAAAGTTAGCGCAGCAGACTGTTGACGAAGTAAACGGCCAGACTTCAAGCAGCTTCATTCTTCCTAATGATATGTTATATCAGCGCCGGTTATGGGTGGAACGCATGAAGGAACGCGGAATGCTTCCGGATGATGCCACGATCGATTTTTCAGCTGCTTGGAAGGTTGAAGAAATAAAATACAGGAAGGAAGCCGAAATCGAAAATACGGGCGATCTGGACGAAGAAACGGGCGATCCCGTGGGCGATGATACGGGCGAAGCTGCGGCGGATGAACAGGCGGATCCTGAAGCGGAAGAAAAGAAGGAAGGTGATGAAGAATGAAAAAATTTTATAAGATAGAAGATTTCATCGATACCACATCAAACGCGTTCGCTCTCAAAGGAACGAGCCCGTTATCAGCTGGCGCGACCGAGGTTACAATGTGCAGCAGCTCCGACGTGCTCGAAGAGATTGAGCAGAGCTTCGGAGAACGCAGCGTTTATATTAAGGAAACAGAAACGCCGTTTACCGATTTTACGGCTATGTGGGCGCGGTGGCTGCGCCGTCGCGGTGACAGGCTTGCAGCCAGCTGGGAAGCGCTGCACTCGAAGTATAAGCCGCTCGAAAACTACGACCGGCACGAGGACGGATCAGATACAAAGACCATCACACCGGCGGAGACCACAACGACCAGCAGGCCCGCAGAGACCACAGCGACCAGGACACCCGCCGAAACAACAATGACGAGCACACCGGCAGAGACCACGAACACGATCACGCCGGCGGAGACTACCAGGACGGAGACACCTGCAGAGACTACCGACACGAGAACGCCCACGATCGAGCACACACGCGAGGATAACGTGTATGCCTTCAACAGTGCTGAAGCTGTACCGATGAGCAGCGCAACCGATACCGACGTATCAGGAACGGAAGTAACAGCCAGGACGACCGACGCGGCCGGAACGGATAAGCTCGAGGTTGATGCTGCCGGATCCGATAAGTTCGAAGTGGACGCAGCGGGAACGGATGTGTACACCGTGCAGCACCCGGAAACCGACAAACTCGAAGTGGACAGCTCCGGCACGGATGTTTTCACAGTACAGACGGCGGGCGAAGAAGTAACGGAGTACGGCCACCACGTATACGGGAACATCGGCATTACGTCCGCGATGGATCTCATCGAACAGGAGCTCCGCGTCGACGAGAAAGACTTCGTATACAATGCGATATGTGAGTTTATAAACCTGTATACGGTTTATGCGTAAAGGGGTGATGATATGGCGACAGCAATTTCAAAAGCGGTTAAGATACAAACGGTCCAGGGAACATTTATCACTCCGGTTTTAAAACTTAATGGAGCTCCATTAGAAATTAATTGTACCGAAGGCAGTAATTATATCACTTGGGGTGCACCGTCTATGTCGAGTTCGCTGTCATGCGAAGGCAGCGGGCTATTTGTACTGGCTTTAAATCATGAATGGAACGCAACAATAGCGGCTACTCCTATTGGTGACCATGTAGAGCATGATTATATCACATTTCCTTCTGGATATAAGATTACTATTTATCGTCAAACTCAATATGTGACGTGGATTTCTTTATGGGATGACAATAATACTTTAATATATGCCCATTCAGCTGCGTGCGATAATACTACTAAATTTGTAGCTGTTGCATTATTTGAATATAACGGGAAATATGGCATGGCGCCGTTAATGATTTCGTCAGCGGCAACGTCTACACTAGTTAATTATTGGTGCAACTCAACGGGAAACGCTTTAAGTCAGGCTATCGTTCCCGATTATGTATGGACTGCGTGGGATCAGATCGCAGGAAACGGAGGACAGTACCGTTGCGGCCTGACAAAGATCAAAAATGAGTCGATCGGCGATATATCAGGTGCAAACTACGGAGCAGACAGCGACATAACGCGCGTCACGCAGCAGTCGGATGCTGTACCTTATGTTCGTAATATGAATTATAACAGCCCTATAAAGATCGCATATTCCGGCGTAAACTGGCTAACTGCAGAGATACAGCCCGACGCCGGACTGCTCACGAATCAGGTTAAATGCGTGTTTAAGTTTTATATTAAGAACGTGAGCGAGACTATGCCGTTTTACTCGCTGGCAGAATATTTCTTTGCCGGCGCCGAAGATCATCATTATTTGAGTTTTGTTCATGACGACGAACAGCAGGCAGCGGCTTTCGTTCCCGTTGGGTTCAGTAGATCGACGCCGCAGTCTCCGTACTACTGGGGCAATGTTTCACCGTCCGAAAGCGAAATGAATTTATTATGGCTGTGGCTTCAGGCTTCAGGGGCACCGACACCCGATCCGCAGCCGTCCGGACCTTACGACAACGGATCCACCGACAACGGCGGCACCGGCGGAAACCCGATCCCGCAGGACGACATACACACGCCGAATGTACCGGTACTTGGCGCGATGAGTTCGGGCATGTTTACGGTGTACTGCCCGAACGATATGCAGCTGGGGCAGATCGCGCAATATTTATGGAGCGACAACTTTATCGACAACGTTAAGAAGTATTTTAATAACGTGAGCGATAATATAATCGCGTTCTATGTTCTGCCGCTGGAACCCGAAAGCCTGCCGACAAAAAATTTCAAGATAGGAAACCTTGAAAATGCGAACATAACCGGAGTGAAGTATTTAAACAGTCGGTTCATATCTGTTGATATGGGATCCGTAACAGTGGACAGTCGATGGGATACATATCTCGACTTTTCGCCGTTCACCCGGTTTAACTGCTATCTGCCCGGCGTCGGAATAGTAGCGCTCGACAGTGACGATATCATGTCACCGGCAAACCAGGACGGCACATTGCCGACGCTCACAGGGAGCACAATATCGCTGACGTATGTTATAGACCTGTTTACGGGTGTACTGGTCGCGTATGTAAAGATAAACGATCAGATACGGTACCAGTTCCCCGGCCGGATGGGATACAGTATCCCGCTCACCGGACAGAATTATACAGCAATGGGACAGGGCTTTGTAACTGCTATGGCCGGCCTTGCTTCCACAATAGCGACAGGCGGAACAGCTGCACCGTTTACCGCAGGAGCTACAGCGGCCGGCATAGTCAACGCTATGAAGCCGGATGTGTACCGCGGCGGCAATCTGTCGGGCGACGCGTCTATGCTATCGCTTAAAACTCCAATCCTGATCCGCACAAGGCCGAACAAGCCCGCAATAGAAAACCAGGAGCTTTTCAGCGGTGCGCCGTCGTATAAGATCGATACTATCGGGAATTTTGGCGGATTTACACAGGTTGCGGAAGCGCATATTGAAGGCATCAGCTGCACCGACGCGGAACGCAACGAGATCATGCAGTTATTAAGAAGCGGGGTGTTAATATGAGTTTTAATATTAAACTGCGGAAATGTACCAGTGAAAACAACAAGATCGGAAAGAGCTTTGTAACAGCTGACGATATAACACTCACCGGCACGTTCAAATCAAGTGTAAACGTAACGGATCCTGTTATACAGATACAGACAGACACGAATCTGTCAGCGTATAATTACGTCGAAATACCAACGCTGAACCGTAAGTATTTCATGACGCCTATTGTCGATAGTAACAAGCTCTGGACGCTTACATGCCACGTGGACGTGCTCGATACTTACGCGGACGGCATAAAGGCTTGTAAGGCGCTCGTAACGCGTACAGCGAAAGCGGATATGATCGACTACTACTATAACGACGGATCGCTGTACACGGAGCAGCGCGACGTGGTAACGTACCACAATTTTAAGAGGAACGGAGCGGATGCGACGCTCGGAACAGATACATATTATCTTATAGTAGCAGGAGGTTAATATGGATTGGGTATCAATTATAACAAGCGTCGGTTTTCCGATCGTGGCGGCGGGCGCCTGCGGATGGTTCATCAAGTATATCACGGATATGCACCGGGAAGAACTGCAGCGCATGACGGAAGCGCACAAAACAGAAATCGACACGCTGACAAATCAGCACCGGAACGAATCGCAGGCGTGGACGGACGCGCTGAATAATAACACGTTGGTTATCCAGAAATTATGCGATAAACTGGATAGTTTGGCGGAAAGGAGTGCAGAAAATGGCAAAGATTGATAAAGCGATTAAATATGTAAACGATCAAATAGCTGCGCATTCAATCTATGTTTGGAGTGGCCAGGGCGAAAAGGTAAACACACTGACAGCGCGAAAACTCGCAGAGATGGAAAACAGCCCGGATAATGCAGCCAGAGTTGAAAAGTTCATCTATGAACATAGGGCCGATTTTACAGATGAATCAAGATGTTTTGATTGTTCAGGCCTGATTTGTAAGGCCCTAGAATCCGCAGGAATTGTTCCCAAAGGTTTTGATACGACTGCGGACGGGTTATACAGGAAGGCCGTCAAAGTGAAACTGCAAGACGCCGTTCCCGGCGATCTTGTGTTCAGGATCATAAACGGTAAAGCAACACACGTTGGAATGATCGTTTCAGAATCGATGGTTGCAGAAGCGCGCGGCCGAAATTATGGCGCGTGCTACACGCTGCGCAAAGGTGGCGCATGGGATAAAGCCGGACGGATCCAGTAACGCAATAGATACATTTACAGAACAGG
>Ga0310691_10006202_pt1 | contig 12812 bp, 14 predicted proteins | sample 176DNAGHGlowgp2_FD_203887 | JGI IMG/M metagenome (GOLD analysis project Ga0310691, IMG submission 203887) | Sheep rumen microbial communities from Palmerston North, Manawatu-Wanganui, New Zealand - 1766 DNA GHGlow gp2 (v2) (version 2) | ecosystem: Host-associated > Mammals > Digestive system >... | reverse complement strand
GAGGCTGTAGATCCTAAGAAAAACATCGCATCAGCCCGTTCTTTGTATATCCACGCCTTCAACGACTATGCCAACAAGGGGCAGATACGTCAGGGCGTTGAGTGTGCTGTCAAGGCAACGGCCCTCTATTACAAGGAGAATTTCTGGAAAGAGGCCTTCGATCTGTTGCGTCGTGCCGACCAGACCATCAGCGCCAGCAAGCTCCCCACCAATGAGAGAGCCGCTGCCCATTATCTGGTCACCAAGGAGCGTATGCAGATGTATATGAAGCTCAGGAAAGGCGAGAGTGTCAAGGAGCAGCTGAAGGTGATGGAGAGTCAGGCCAGTCAGACCAGCGATGAGAACATCAAGAATGACCTGCTCTATAATAAGGCCATCTATTATTATACCTATGGCATGAATGCCCAAGGCAATGCCGTCTTCAAGGAGATGGCCGACAAGCTGACATCCAGCAAGGAGTACGATAAAGTCGACGAGGTCTATCAGACCCTGATTGCCAATGGCCGCAAGAGCAACAATGCCAGCATGGTAGCCCAGTCGTACAGCAACTACATCGCCTGGAAGGACTCCACCAGCGCCATCAAGCATGCCGACGAGATAGCAGCCTTGAAGAAACAGATTGCCGACAACGAGGCAGCCATCTCTGAGCGCGACAGTTCATTGACCACACGCTGGATCATCATCGTGGGCCTCGGCATTCTGGCAGCAGCCCTCGCAGCAGCTCTCATCGTAGGAGCCATTATCCTCATGCGCTTCATCTTCCTTTCCCGCAAGCAGAAGAAAGTCATCAAACTGGCCAACGAGAGCAACGCCCTGAAAGCCAAGTTCATCAGTAACATCTCCGCCCAGTTGGAGCCCACTTTCAAGAAGCTCGACAACCGTCAGCCTGAGGTAAAGGCTCTGCTCGACTTCTCCAACCACATCCAGACCCTGTCAGAACTGGAAAACAAGCCCGCAGAGGAAATCGTACTCGAGGACACGCAGGTACAGCCATTCTGCGAAGAACTGGCAGATGAGATTCGCAACAAAGTGAAGAGTGGCGTACAACTGACCGTGACTGCCCAGAAGATGACGGCTCCCCTATATAAAAAATATGTGTCGCACATCCTGAAGCATCTGCTGGAGAATGCTGCGAAATATACGCCAGAGGGGGGCACCATCCATCTGGAGTTCAAGAAGCGTGGTCCTCACTCCTACCAGTTCCTGGTGTCTGATTCCGGTTGTGGCATCGCAGAAGAGAGGCGCGAGGATGTGTTCAAGCCTTTCCTGGAGATCCACGATCTCACCGAGGGTGACGGACTGGGCCTGCCTATCTGTAAGCAGATGGCCCTGAAGATGAACGGCGATCTGGAGATCGACCCTCAATACCACAAGGGCACCCGCTTCATCCTCGACCTGCACGCATAAGGCAGAGAATCTCAATAAGTAACTCTTATTTGTCAATAAGAGTTGCTTATTTTGCAATAAGTGCCACTTATCTGCAAATAGTTGGCTCTTATCTGACAGCAAGTCTCATAACCAAGGAACAGAATCTATCGCGCGCACGCATATAGTTGTCATATCGACTTTTTATGTGACCCTCCTGCCCCTTCTGACCCCTAAAGCCATAAGGCATCATTCATCTTGGGGGGCAGAAGGGTCAGAAGGGTCACTTCTTTTCCATGATTCCCTACTACCACGCGCGCGAGCCCGATCTGCCACCTCACACCGTGCCCCGTGTGACCCGAAACTCCTTTCTGAATTGACAGCTCAAATGTACAAATAGTATTCGAAACTACCAGATTTTGAATATTACCACCATATCTGTCGATTATTCTCATATGTAAAGATTCTTTCTTCCTTGCCCTTCACCAAATTCCTTATCGGCCGCGATGGCAAGGTCATCAAGCGCTATGAGTCACGCGATCAGGCTTCTGCCATCGAGGGCGACATGAAGACGTTATAGGCTTTCTGGATACGCCCCACCATCACCTACGGTCTCGTGGCCTGCTTTGTGACCGAGGCGACGGAGCAATAGCCTAGACTCCGTCGGGACGGTTCTCAATGAGTCCTCGCTCACTCAGAACCGCCCCAAGAGATTTGCTAAAAAAACAGCTCATGTCTACTTTCCTACTTTCCTACTATCTGTATTCAGATGGTCGGGAGTTCGGAAACGAGTTTCTTATAGTGCCCGCGCATGGTACGCTTAATGGCTTTGTCCTTCTCCAGACGTTCCAGTGTCTTCTGACCTGAGCGGTTATTGGCGTAGCCGAATGTCACTGCAAACTTATCGGTAGTGAACTCGTCGGGCAACAGACGGAAACACTCCTGGAACTTATTCGTGCGACGGCGTTGCTTGGCGGCATCACGCAACTGATTGTCATAGTAAAGGCGATGCAATTCGTAATACCAGAAGTGCTGTGTGCGATACTGGATGTCAAGCACCAAGTCTACCAAAGACCGATCCACGTCATCAGGCGTGTAAGTGCCGGTCTTCTCGCGCTCTTCCCAATGCCTCATATCGATATAGGGCGCGCTGATGGAAATGCCATAATATGGCACGCGCTTGATGAGCAACCAGTCAGCCTTGTCCTTGTCGTTGAACTCAGCTATGGCACGGCGTTCGTCACACCACTTATGCACGTGCTCAACCAAGGGCCAGAGAGGCAGTTCGCCACGACGCTGATCCAGACGATAGGCCCACTGTTTGAGCGTCTCATTATAAGCGGCTACCTTGGAATCCTCCTTACGTCGCAAAGGTATCATCTTGAAGTCGTCCTCGCCCATTGGGATGGTCGCAGTACGTGTGTCAAGACCTGAGTTTACGCTGTTTTCATTGACTATCTTCTTAAGTGTGGGCGGCGTAAAAGTCTCCATCATGTTCCAGAAAACGCGATAACGACCACTGACCGACTGCTTGTTAGAGTAGTGCTGGTCATCGTACTCCCCATGGAAACTAAGCAGCACCATGTTTGATTTCGATATCCAGCTGCCAGCCCTGCCTATTTCGAGGTCTTTTTCAGACGAACAGGTCACCATGTGGCGCCCCATCATCTCGCCGTCTACCTCCTCCTTGCAGTTGATCATCGAGCGTATGAATTCAGAGTTCGACGAACGGTAACCGAATAATCGGTTGTAGATGGCCGGACGCAGGTCTTTCTCCTTGTTGGCTCCCTTGGCATCGGTCTCACTTTTCCAAGTGTTGGTGCTTTCGTCGGCTATCTCACTCTCGGCAATGATGGGAGCCAGCAACAGGTTCATCAGTCGCTCCAGTGAGTGCTTGCCGCTAGTCGGGTCGCCCACACCCCAGATGATATAGTTCAAACGGGTGCGCTCGCTCTCGTTGGCATAGAAATAATAGTAGGTCAGATCCATGCAAGTGCCCATCATGGCAGCCGAAGCAAAGAGCAGGAAGGGCCACAGACGGCGCGGATGAGGTTCGCATACCTCGCGCAGACAGGGGAACACGTCGAAAAGGCTTTCTATCGTGTCGCACCAACGCTCGAAAGGCAGGACAGCCAAGGGGTTGATGTCCTTGGAAACGATTGTCTGTTCAAGGTTGATGCCAGCCTTATCCATCAACTCCTTCAGAGCCTTGGGATAGCGTGTCAGCAGCTTCTTCTTGGCAGCCGACTGGCAAAGGTCTTCCACTTCGCCAGGGTTCGGATTCCAATTCTTCACCCAGTCAAGACGGTAAGCCATAGCGATGGCCTTCTGAGCATCATTGTCGTTGAAGTAGCAGAGCCAGTGCGATGTCTCTGTCTGCATCGTGTCGTGCTTCGTATGAGGCGGCAGACTCGGCCCGTAATGCTCATTGAGCACCTTGATGAAAGCCTCCTCCTCTGGTGAGAATTCCATTGGCGTCTCAACCTGAGGTGAAACGGTAGCGGTGGTTTGCGCAGATGTTGTACTTGCCGTTTGCTTGCGTGCCTCCTTGCGTTGTCGCTCAAGTTCCTGCCAACGGGGGTTCGTGGGTTCTGACTCACCACGACGATAGGCTTCACCAAACTTCTCTTCGTAGGCAGGATTCTGGTAGTTGAACAACTCCTCCCAGTCGATGAACTTCACGTCGTCGGCTTTAGGGATGAAGTGAGCGTGGTCGCTGTTCTTGGTCTGGCCATCAGCGTAATCCAAAATACCCAGCTTTTCGGCCATCGTGTAGGCATTGTCCTGCAGGTTTCCCCAGTCTTCATGCGCTTTGAATATCACCTTTACGCCCTCACCCGATGGAGTAATGAATATACACACGATGCCCAACTCCTTAAAGTCTTCGCGCTGGAGCCATTCGTTGACACGCTCTTCAACATTGTGAACATGGTCACCGTCAACCACTCCCAGACCTGACAGGTAGCCATACTGCTGCACACGCCACAGACCTATGCGTCCCCATCGGTCTTTACTCTCATCAAAGTGAGTAATTGTGGGTATAATGGCAGGCAACGACGACTTCTTCTGCGTGATGTAAAGTTTCACTCGCTCCAGGTCTGAACCTGGCATGCGTTTTTTGGAGCGGCTCTCATCCTTCTTCAGTTCTGATGCCAGCCAGCGTTTGTAGTCGTCGTATGCTACCACTTCTTTCACAAAATCCTCTACCGTCTGACGCGCCTCGGCCTCAGCCATCTGGCGTTTCATCTTGCGATAGTTGTCAACGAGTTCGATGTTTGCAGGATGCTCCATCATAGCTTTGAGAGCCTCTGCCACCAGCTCCTGAGTGGGCTGGTTGATGTTGGGTTGGAATACAATCATTATTTGGTTTCTCCGTTTTTAATGTTACTAATTACTTTGTTAAATTTCTCTGATGCGGGCAGACGTCGAACAATCAACTGCACCTGGCGCAGCACCTCGGCCTGCCAGTTACGGCAGTTCTTGGTAAGACTGATGGTGCCCGTGAATGTAAGTTCGCCCTTCGCTTCGTTGAGCCAGCACTGCAAACCGTCCTCATCTACCACGCGCTGGGTATCAGGCAGCGCAACAGGCTTCTTAGGCTTCAGGTCGCGAGTCAATGCCTCAAACTGCTTCACGAAGTCGGCATACTGGTCGGGCGATGACTCCTTGCTCTTCAGCGTGATCATCTTCGAAGGGTCTGAGCCTGTCGTAGTCCAGCGTTTGCCACCACCGACGCAAGTCTTCACGTTTGTCTGAGAACTTGGACCTTCTTCACAGGGCTTGAAAGAGAATTCATTGCCCGAATAAATGCCCGTACCCCGTACTTTACGGGGCTTGGGCTGAGTGTTCGTAGTCTGTGTCATACTTTGTTAAGCTTTACAACATCGTTAACAGCTACTTCCTGATAAACAGATCCGTTCACCTCGTGAACCTGGAAACGCAGCGAAGCCGCCACCAAGTCACCCTCGTTGAACTTACACTGAGCGAGATTTCCGAACATGGTACATGCGTACTCATTTCCGAATTTCGAACCACCAAACTCTTTGAGCCGGATTAAACACTTGGCCAACTGGCCTCCCTCCTGTTTTTGGGAAGGCACGTAGCGCACATCTGACTGTGCGACTACTCTCAAAATCTTTGTCTCCATTTTCTTGTTTTTTAATTGTTAGAAAAATGAGACGCGTCTCGGTGCTCAACTCATTTTTTTTCAGTCGACGAACAAGAAAAGCACCGCAGCTGGTTTTCCCAAACTGTAGTGCAAAGTTATAGAAAGAAAAGACTACGAAATAAATAATTCCGCAGATTGTGTAAGCAGAATCCTATTAAAATGTGATTTTTAATAGAATTTTTAAAGAAGTCTGTAAAAGGGGTCAGAAATCGAAGTAGAGTTGCTGGCAAACTGGCTCTGCTCCCTCAACAATAAGGCCAAGGTTGATGAGTCTGTATTTCATCGCTTCTATTGACACTTGGAAATGGCTTGCCATGCTTTTGACTATACTGTTGCATGTCTGAATGGCTTCGGGATTATTAATGTCCCAGTACAAATTATATTTACCATCTCCGTATAGTTTACCAGTAGAGTCATCTTTTAGATTCTCAAACAAGTAACTAACGGAATTGCGGGGCATGAGTAGTGATGATGCGAATTTGTTGGCTTGTGTCTCCATGTGATTAATATCTTCATATTTGATGGTAGTAGTTTGGTAAAGTGGGGATTCGCCATCTGTTTGTATGGATGTGTATCCACTATTATATAATAAGTTGCGGTGGAGAACGAAGTGACCAATCTCGTGACTCATGGTAAAGCGCCAACGTGCCACATTATTCCGTAAATGGTTATTTATATATATCTTATACGTACGCAAGTTTAAATATCCCAAATTTCCTTCAGGCATCTCACAAAAACAATATTCCAGTCCAAGACTGTCAGCTATACCACATATATCAACACTCAGATTGCCACCGTTAATCCGTAACGAAAGTTCATCTATATCTACGGAAGAGTAACCGTCGGCCAGTCTTTCAATGGTCTTGTGGTTTATGTAGGGAACTTTCACGATATCATTCCCAGCGAACTTAGATTCGCATTTCTGTATATAGTCTGAAAGTGAGGTGGTCGCTATCATATCATCGTAGACGACAACTGGTGTATTCATGAAGCGGATGCCCTGAAGCATATCCATGAGTTCCTGTTGCCGTTCCTGTTCGTTCCCGTTGCGGGGCACAACAAAACAGTTTTTGTCAATCTCTTTATTCGGGTCTATCCTAATTAACTGTATTTGCAACTTGGTAGCTTTATCAATAACTTCTTTGTAGAATCTACAGGGAGATGCGATGGCCAGTTTGTATGCCTTCATATCGGAATACTTACTGTTCAGTTCATGTACTTTGCTGACAGTGACCTGCTCATCTACGCACTCGTAGGCAATGATGAATGACGGTTCGTTCTTATCGTAAAAAATGTTCGTAGCATAGAACTCTACTGATAACTGCGGACGTACGTCTTCAGAATAACATGGGTTAACACGTAACTTCACATTCTCTTTTTTGCCATGGAGAGTGGTTAAGTATTCTTTAAGCCGTTGCTCTATATTCGGTTTTCCGCTGTCAACTTCTTGACCACCCTCCTCTATCATGCTTCTGATTTCTTTTTCAAGAGTAAACAACTGGTTACTATCTAGTAAATGATCAATATCTGTCTGTTGATGAGTAAGTTCGCATTGTCCCATATTATTGGCAAGCGATTGAGGGGTATCATTTTTCTTTAAATGCCTGCGACAATTGGTGTAGATGATTTCAGCAAATTTTAGGCGCGAAATATTTTTTATAAGAATACCCATACGAATACTTGTGAATCGGACGATATCCCAATCACTCTTATTCCTCTCAGTCATCCATGGGCCAACTCTATCAATTAGAGCTTTTATCCAATGTTCATCAATTGTTTTTTGAACAAAATAACTTGCATATTCCATGTCTCTCATTTCCATAATTTTTGCGATTGTTTTCAGAGTTTGCAAAGATACAGAGTTTTTCTTAAATTTCCAAATTTTAGGGGAATATTTGGCAGCCTCGATTATTTTCTGTATCTTTGTAGGGTAAAAGAGACGTGGTATCGGCCACAAAAATAACCCTAATATTCACCATTTAAAACAACAACATCATACTCACGAAGTGTCTGACACATTGTGAGTAGATAAAGTATCCTATTCTGATGAAGTGTATAGGCTGGAGGAAGGGGTTCCAAGAGATGGGACACAGAGGTGCCAGACCCTTTTGTGTCAACATTGTGAGTACGATGATTTCCGTTTCTCTACTCTCATCTTTGGGAACAGATCAATAACCCCTTGATCTCTAAAAAAATAATCGAGAAAGCAAAGCGTTTCCTCGATTATTTTCTCACAAAAACCTCTATTATAACAAAAGAACTGTCCCTGTTACAATGGGTTCACTGATGCTTCCAAGAATTTATCTCTTTACACACTTAATCCATAACACTTCATCTGATCCTGATCTAGTCATTTTCAATTCTGCAGTTGAACCATTAAGGGAAAGAACGGTGTATACAATATAAACACTGCCATTGACATAAGTAGTAATTGTATTACCAATTGCAGTGTAAGTTCCATTACCGTTTCCGAAATAACCACTACCAGAATATGTACCGTCGCTGTTAAATGTCGCTGTAGTTGCCTTCATTGGCCAGTCTACATAAGAACCAGACTCAGACATCTTTACTTCGCTCATTCTCCATGTACCATAAAGACTCTCTTTGGGATAGTTAAAACCATTGTCATCATCGTCTTTGCTACATGAAGAGATACCTACAAATAGAATTGTGACCATCATCAAAGTCACCAGATTACAATACTTTTTCATTGTTCTTTAGTTAAATTTATATATTAAAATTCAAAACCTACTTTTATGGCAACACCCTCCGTGTTCAGTTTTCTTGGCATACGCGTATAATTCATATTTTTTGAGCTCGTAAAACTATTGAATGTCTCGAACTCCAATTTTTCTGTAGTATAGCCTACAGAAATGTCTACTGCCTGTTTCTCGTTTAATGCGATACGACAGCCTGCCGAAAGATTGAGGTATAGCCCACCATTATTAGTGACATAAGTTCCAGCTTTGCCATCAACAAAGGGAGATATCTTTCCTTTACTGAAATTTGCTCTTATATTAGCGAAGACAGGAATATCAACCTTACTTTCGCGCTTGTCAAGAGCAATATTCATTCCCGCAGTTTCATAATTAGGCATGAAATGTAAGCCAATACCTCCACCTACAAAAAAGAAAGGATTGATTTGATAACCATGCGACGTGTTGATTTCAAATCGTCCGAAATCATAATCGCCAATACCAATAGTGTAGCCACCATCAACAAAACCCCGATAGCAACTGCCTTGGTTGTTTTGTGCCACCATCAACTGTGATGTAAAAAGCACTGTTAATAAAACTAAAATTTTCTTCATTCTGCCAAATATGTAAAAGATAGTAATCGTTCTTAAGGCAGCACTAACTATTGGAAATAAAGAAAGCGCAAACCCCAACATATCTCGGTCAGGCCTACCACAGCCCTATATCTCTATGCGAAGTCTGCGCTAATACGCATACTTCATCGAGATATAGATTGCTCTTTCTTCTCTTTGCGAGGTGGTAGTTCGACCGAGAGGTGAGCAAATAATGTTGTGCCTCTTTCGAGAACACGCTGCAAATATACACATTTATTTCGGAAAACAAATCGAAAAATCAAAAAAAAAGCGAATCGGGTGGAATTATTCTTTAAAATGTGATTATGGTGTGGTTCTCATAATCAGTTATCAAGATAAATGAAATGAGAATGGTTACTACGAATATCATTTGTAATACCCGATGCGGACATAATGGCGGAGCGGGCCGAAGGGATTCCAGGAGATGTGGAGCCAGGTGGAGGCTGTCAGGAGCTGGTCAGTGAACTCCCAGTTCCTGAAGAAGTCCACCAATACAAGGAACTGCGCAGGGTCTTTCGGACGGATGTCGGCAGCCTGACCGATCAAGTGCTGGGAGTTCTTTACACCGCCCACTTGGCGATTCACGGCCTCGCAGCGGAAGCCGGAATTGATGATGATCGGGCCCACAATAAGCCGGGCGGGTTCCAGTAGCTGATGACAGCCGTAGGTCATGTTGGCCACGGCCTGCATCGTGGGGATGTTCGCGGGGTGTTTCTTCAGATTCAGGAACTCGCTCAGCCTAAAATGCTGAGACAACTGGATATCATTGAGATTCTCTTTCATGGCTTTTGGTTTTAAGGTGAGTTTAACTTTCTGATTTATGTGACATGTTCTTGATGATACGGATATACTGGTCGAGGCCGAAGATGGAACCGGCAAGCAGGAACGACTGCGCCACGTAATACAGCAGTCCGCCTGCTACGTCGTTGATCTCGACCACCTGGTAAGCCACCAGCGCGATACTGCTCACGATGAGCAGCACTGCACAGGCGTACTGAGAGATTTTGAAGCCATTCTGGTTGTCCATGTTTTAAATGGTAATTACTAGGGTTATTTTCGTGGCACAAAACCACCTCTTTATTACCCTACAAAGTTACAAAAAATAATCGGAAAAACCAAATAAAACTACAGAAAAGTAATTAAGAACTCTTTCTTTATCAGTATGTTAACGACAAAATTACATCGGGGTCAGGATGCTTTGAGTCGTTACGAAGTATCCTGACCTTGGTGTGACACGAAGGGGCTCTAATTTCGTTATATAAATCAGACTGCGGGAGTGAGTTCCACAGTCAGGCCGAGAGCGGCGATAATGCGGTAGAAAGTGGAGACCTTGGGTTCTGTGCGCCCCGTTTCAACACGCGAAATATACGACTTGTTGGTTCCGATTCTGGCAGCCAGTTCTTCCTGCGTGATATTAGCCTTCTTACGGGCATCCTCGATAATCTGACCGGTAAAAAAAGCATCAGCCCTTTCTTCGGCTGCCAGTCGTTCGGGGGTACCTTCCTTTCCGAAGGCTGCGTCCAACTGTGCATCGACATCAAATATCTCCTTGTTCTTTTCTTTCTTCATATTCTGCTTTCAGTTTTAATGCTTTGTTGATTTCTTTTGTAGGGGTCTTCTGGCTCTTTTTCTGAAAACAGTTGAAGAGCACAACCACCCGTCCTTCATCGAAACAGAAGAATATCCTGTAGATATTGCTCTGCCATTCGATCCTTAATTCAAAGAGACCGTCGCGTATCGGTTTTACGAACTTTGACGGTAAACGTTCCTGAGTTTTCAGCAAGAGCATCCCATAGAGAATCTTCTCTTGCGTAGCGGCATCCTGTGCATCGAAGAACTTCTGATAGTAGTCCTTGTAGGCAATAATCTTCCGCTTCATGGCTGCAAAGATATGAAAAGTTTATCAACTGAGCAACTTTTCGTCGCATTTTTTTCTGATTTCTGTTTCATAAGCAATAAATTTAAGTTCAACATGTGAATTCGATTGCAAAGATAGGCATTTATTAGCAATCAAACAAGAAATCGGAGACTTTTTTATCAACAATAATCGACTTACGGCACAGAATATGACCTGAAGTGCTCAAATATCTTTTGTAATAACCGATGCGGATAAAGTGACAGAGCCGGATATTCTCTGAGGAGAAAGTAGGTAAGTAGGAAAGTAGGAAAGTAGACATAAAGGTATTTAGAGAGAGGAATATTAATAAAATTTTGATAATATAATATAATATTTTTAAAATAACTTATACTTATAATGTCTCTCTTCCGCACTCTGAAACGCTTAATGTCTACTTTCCGCATTTCCTACTTTCCGCATTTCCTATTTGCGCGTGTTCATGCTGGCGGAATCCGGTAGTCTGAAAAGCCACAAAATCACGAGCCGTAATGTCGTGGGCAGCGAGCCGTAATCTCGTCGAGTGTGAGCCGTAATCTCGTCAAGGGGAGGGTATTAACAAACTCTTTTCGGCTCATAGATCCGGCATCAGGATTTTAGTTGAATATTAACAATTATTTACTAAGTTTTTTTAACAAATTGTTTGGTATTCTCAGATATTTTTCGTACCTTTGTAGCATAGAAAGGCAGGAGAATCCTGACCTGGATTATGTCTTACTTAATAATCTTATACCATGAGTAAAATTCTTTACGAGGTCTATCAGAATGACATCAAGGACTCGGAGTCGGTGATGTTCGGGAAATGGTACGCCCGCCTCAAAAGTATCGAAACGCTGAACACCGAAAGGCTCGCCAAGCACATCTCTGAGCACGGCTCCGTGTTTACGGCCGATGTGGTGGAGGGTGTGATGAAGAAGGTCAAGACCTGTCTGGTCGAGATGCTGCTGGAGTCGAAGAAGGTGAAGATTGCCGGACTGGGCACGTTCTACCTGACCGCCGAGTGCCAGAAGGGCGGTGCCGACAAGGAGGAGGACTTCAACGTGAACCAGCACCTGAAGGCGCTCCACATTCGGTTCCTCCCGGATCAGACAGCGGAGGACAACCTCTCCAGCCGCGAGTTTATCAAGAAGGCCGAGTTCGTCAACGTCAAGAGTCTGCTTTCGGGCAACACAGAGGGCGACACCTCCCCCAACCCCTCCGAAGGAGGGGAGCCTGATAACACTGGTGGCGGAGAAAGCACAGGTGGTAACCAGACAGGCGGAGACACCACGAGCGGGTATGCACTGAGCATCAGTAGGCTCGGTTCGGGTTCGGCGAATGTGACCCACAATGGCAGCAATGTCAGTTCGGGTGCCAAGCTGAACGAGGATGACGAGGTGGAGCTGAGCATCACGCCTGCTGAGGGCCAGACACCGACTGCTACCATCAATGGCTCGAGCATCGAACTGACTGAGGAGGGTGGTGTCTACACCGGCAGCTTCGCCATGCCTGGTCAGGCCTCCAATCTGGTGATCAACACCGGTCAGGGCAGCGGCGATGATGAGTATGATCCCAACGGCAACTAAAGCCCCCTCCTGACGCTGAGCCAGGATGCATGAAGAAAGAAGCGGCAGACTCCCTCGAAAAGGAACCTGCCGCTCTTATTTGATAGCTATAGGAATGCCTTAGATGCCTGCTGCTGCAATCCACTCGTAGATGCAGGAGACAACACCGAAGAGAGCCACACCGGCTGTGCAGACAGCAAGGGCTATCTTGGTGTTGACATCGCTCTGGAACGTGGGCAGCGGACTGTCGGTCTTGGTGATATACATCGCCTTCACAATCAGCAGATAGTAGTAGAGTGACACCACCGTGTTGATCAAGGCTATGAACACCACGAAGTAGGCTGCGAAACTACCCTGCTGGGCTGCGGCCATGAACACGAAGAACTTCGAGAACATACCTGCAAACGGAGGAATACCTGCCAGTGAGAACAGCGCCAGCGTCATGAGGAACGACAGCTTGGGATTTGTCTGATAGAAGCCGTTGTAGGCTGCCAAATCAGTACGGCCGCCATT
>Ga0310691_10006201_pt1 | contig 12821 bp, 18 predicted proteins | sample 176DNAGHGlowgp2_FD_203887 | JGI IMG/M metagenome (GOLD analysis project Ga0310691, IMG submission 203887) | Sheep rumen microbial communities from Palmerston North, Manawatu-Wanganui, New Zealand - 1766 DNA GHGlow gp2 (v2) (version 2) | ecosystem: Host-associated > Mammals > Digestive system >... | reverse complement strand
AATGCAAAGTCAGGGTGTCAACTTACAATGACGATGGTGAGGTGCAGGAGTCATTTATTTTGAGTCACGAGGAAGGACGATATGGCGCTGACATTCCTGAGAACGTCTGGCACGGAGTGGAGTGCTTAGAGCCGAGTGTCCTGCTGGAGTGCAAGGCAGGGCCATTCGTAGAGCATGAGGTGGACGGGATATTAGAGATAAAGAGATGAATACAATAGCTATTCGATTGCTAATCCAACAGCTTGTAGCGCCTCAGTTCAACAATCCTGCTGAGGTGGTAAATGCAAGTAATTAAAAAAGAAAAAACTGATGGACTATTTGCCAAAAGACCCTGCCATACTGGTTTCGAGCGTGAACATGCTCCTGAGAGACGAGGAGTTTGACACGCTTGAATCATTGTGCTATAACTTCGGCACCGAGCCGAAAGAGATAAAGGACTACCTGTTCGGGCACGGATTTGTGTACAGCGAGAATCAGAAGCAGTTCCGCCCAATAGGATATGACTCAGTAACAAAATGATAACAAAAGACAGTATCGAGACCGCCTACAGTTTCCTGCATCAGAAGCAGAGGATCTATGTTCATTCTACGCTCGACTGGCAGAAGGACGACATAGAGTTGGCCATTTCAGACTATGCCAATGATATGAGCCAGGATCTGTATGATGCTATCAGTGGAGGCATATCTGACTTCCTACGCGACCACAAACGCTTTCAGGAGGACATAACCAAAGCAGTCGAGAAACTTGAAAAGATGCTATAACGATAATGACGCGAATGAAGGAATATACCGATAAATACGGCATCCCCCACATTAAAAAGACTTGGAGATAAGAATAAAACAGTACTGATAACAAATAAGCATAAGTACATGGACAGAAGAGAGTTTATTAAGAATGCGACACTGGCAGCGGCCGGTATGGCTGTTGTATCGCCTGTATCTGCGATGCTTAATGACATTTCAGGCCAGAAAGGCCTGAAAGTATTACTGATCAATGGCAGCCCCAGAACAGATGGCAACACGTTTTGTTGTCTGAAGGAGATTGAGGCTCAACTGCAAAAACATGGCATAGAATCCGAGCTGGTTCAGATAGGAAACAAGCCAATAAGAATGTGTATAAATTGCGGCGGTTGCCGCAGGAACAAAGGTAAGGGATGTGTGTTCGACGATGATGTATGTGCGGTTATCACAGAGAAGATGGCTGCAGCAGATGCGCTCATCGTTGGCACTCCCGTCTATTACGGTCAGCCCAACGGCGGCATCCTTTCGCTGATGCAGCGCCTCTTCTTCTCTGCAGGCCATCTGGTGCAGAACAAGCCTGCTGCGGCTTTGGCCGTCTGCCGTCGCGGAGGTGCTACAGCCACGCTCCAGACCATGAACATGATGTTCGAGATGATGAACATGCCTGTGGTGACATCGCAATATTGGAACATCGCCTATGGGGCTGGAAAGGGCGAAGTAAAGCAAGACACCGAGGGCATGCAGACTATGCGCACCCTCGCCACAAACATGGCCTTCCTTCTAAAGAAAATACATGCCGATGGCAATCCCGCTCCCCAGCGTGACGAACGGCCTGCGTTCATGAATTTTATCAGGTAATAATACGTGAAGTCGAGTTTGGTGGTAAGACAGAACAATAAATATGAAGAAGATAATCAATCCTTGGCGCAACCATGAGGGATATAACTGTTTCGGTTGCAGTCCGGACAATCCCATCGGACTTCACTTGGAGTTCTATGAGGATGGTGACTATATCGTGAGTACCTGGCATCCTGAACATAATTATCAAGGCTGGGTAGATACTCTGCACGGCGGCATACTGAGTACGCTGATTGATGAAGTATGCGGATGGGTTGTCACCCGTAAGCTTCAGACAAGCGGCTATACCGTTCAGCTGAATGTGAGGTTCCGCAAGGCAGTTCCAACGACAGAACCTGAGCTTACCATTCGGGCCAAAGTCTCTAAACAGGTGCGGAATCTGGCATATATCAGTGCAGAGATAACCAACTCGAAAGGAGAACTCTGCAACGAGGGCGAGGCCATATATTTTCTGATGAACGAGGAAAAAGCCAAGGAAATGGGATTCTTGCATTGTGAAGTAGAAGAATAACAAAGAGCGTATGAAGCTTCAAAAACGGAAAATCAAGTATGCGGCCATATTCCTTCTCTGCTGGTTTGCCCTTTTAGTTTTACTGGTAGATGGAGTCCTGAAATTCCAAACATTGGTTGAATACTTCGGCTCATACGCATTGGTCGAGATTTCATTACTGCTTTTGGTCATTGTGCCGACATTGGTGGTTTACAGATTTACTAAAGAGAGAAAATGATGGCAAAAAGCAGTGATACCTACTTCTGATTAACTTGACTTTGCGGTACTTTGCAGAGGGTGTGTCAAAATAGGCACATCCTCATTTTTGTGCCGTTTTAATGCTTTTTGAAACGTTATCAAGGACAAAAAACACTATTTTGCCCCGATTTAGTATTTTTTCACGCGCCCGAACCTTATTTATTGAAGAATAGTCCTTAAGTTTGTACTCAAATCGGGACTACATAATAATTACTAACCCTTTAAAAACCTTAGGGAGAATGAAAGACATTGCACTGGTGTTGTCGAGTGGTGGAGCTCGTGGGCTGGCTCATATCGGGGTTATCGAGGAACTGGAGGCCATGGGCTACCGCATCACTTCAATTGCGGGTTGCTCGATGGGTGCGCTCATCGGTGGCTTCTATGCAGCCGGACGTCTGGCAGACTACCGCGAGTGGATGAAAACCATCGACCGCAAGAAGATGCGTGACCTCATTGACTTTTCGCTCAGTTTTAATCATATAGTAAAAGGCGAGCGTATCATTGAGGCCATGAAGGAAGTGGTGCCCGATGTCCGCATAGAAGACTTGCCCATCCCATATTGCGCCGTATCCACCGATTGGGAGCATGGTGAGGAGGTGGTGTTCCGCGAAGGTAGTCTCTACGAGGCTATCCGTGCCTCCATCTCCCTGCCATCCTTCTTCGACCCTGTACGCAAGAACGGGCGTGTGCTCATCGACGGCGGTGTCATCAACCCTCTGCCGTTGAACCGCGTAGAGCGCCATGAGGGCGACATTCTTGTGGGTTCAGACGTCAGCGGTCACGACTATGAGGCACAGAGCAAACTACAGCAGTTAGCAAGAGAGAAGCGTAAGGCCGACCGTTCGCTGGGAGGTATCATCCTCAACAAACTTATTCCCGACAACATGGAATTCAACTACATCACCCTGCTATCCCGCACAAGTTCGCTGATGATTCGTCAGAACTCCAAACTGATGGCCCAACTGGTTAAGCCTGATGTGCTCATCGATATCCAGATGGACAAATACGGCAGTTTCGACTATGACAAGTCAGAGAAACTCATAGCTATTGGGCACAACAAAGCTCGGCAGGCGATGAAAAAATGCATAAGAATTGAGGAAGAATTGCGAAAGAAGTACAACTTTACGAAGTATTAAAGCCTTCGGCATCTTCGAGTCTGAAATATTGCCCATAATATAAGATAAGAACTATATAAACGAGACGAGCTTATGATTGTACAGATTATCATAGCATCATTATTGGTCGTATTGGGAATAATCGTGCTGGCGGGTAAAGGCGACATGCTTATTGCTGGGTATAATACGGCATCAAGGGAAGAAAAGGAGAAAGTAAACATTAAGAGACTGAGGCTATTGATAGGCGGTCTGTTAGTTGTTATGGCTCCTATGTGTTTCATTCTAGGCGATAACAACAATGTCAATTCAGGACTGCTTTTTACAGGCATAGTCGTTGTATTAACTATCATTGTTATAGTTCTTGCTAATACATGGGCAATGAAGAAATAAAATACCGAGGGTGCGCAATACAACAAATGTCTCCTTATGGCAGGCATCGTCAACCTCATCTATGTATGTCTTGTATGGTTGAGTTACAATTAGATTGGTAGTAAATGGATTATTGGTTAAGTTGCAAAACTATTAACAATAATGGGTCTTCCTAAATTCATCATAACAATGGACGGATACCTGCGTTTGGGTTTGGTCAATCAGCATAAGGATTTGTTGATTGGAGATGACCAATGCATCGGGGGAGGGTACTACCAGTTCGACTGGACAAGTAACCGCCTGCTGCTTGACCGCGCATCGTATGACTTCGGACGGCCACGCTGGCATCTTATTGAAAAGCTGAAGGTGCCTGCACAGTATCGAGGACTGCGCATCGTCTATCTCTATGATGATTACTTCCACGAAGACTTCAACGTGAGTGACGAACTGAATATTGAATACTATTAATCTTTAATCCTATGAAGTACCCATGTGAAAACTGCAAACTACGTGCTGCGTATGACAAGAATCCGAAGTCATTAGTCGGTCGCTTCTGGCGCTGGCAGATTAACTTCTGCCCGAGTTGGCGAGGTTACTTTAAGTCGCTGCCACCAGAGAAACAGGAAGAGCTTCGCAAGAAGTATGATTTCTGGAAGTATCAATAAATTCCTGACAGGTATATGAGCACACTCACAACTGTTCTGGCAATATTGGTAGCCTTGGAACATCTGTACATTATGTTCCTTGAAACTATCGCGACAAGTTCTGAAAGCACGTCAAGGGTGTTTGGTATCAGCATCAAGAAAGCCTGCGAAGACCTGAAAGCCGCTTATCCTGATGTCAAATGGAAGGAAGGAAAACTGCTGAACCGTGTATCAATGAAAGATTTGGAAGATTGGGTGAAGTAAATAACTGCGAAAGTCAATAAAACTTAAAATCCCAAGGTGAATTTGCATCACTTTGGGATTTTTTTGTACCTTTGCAGCCCATTTCAAGAAGAATAACATTCATGAGGCTACGCTATTATAATTTGGAAATACACCATATTAACTCCATTCATGACTTTCATAAATGGGGGCGTAGCTGTCAGCATTGATTACAATTGGCGATACACGGAATGCGTGTATGGTCAGTTGTATTTTCTTTTTCAAATCCTTTTAAATTTATCATAGTATGAGCAAGAAATCCCTGCTCATAGTCACCATGTTGATGACTATGGGCGCAACGGGGAGGTTGTGGGCTCAGAGTCAGGCATTGACGATGTCGCTGGAACAACTGTTTCAGACGGCCGACCTACACAACACCTCCATCAAAAGTTTCGATGCGGCCATTCGCGAGGCGGAGGCTGGCATCAAGGCGGCGAAGGCAGAGAGACTGCCAGACGTGGATGCTTCTGTGGCATTCTCGTATCTTGGCGGCGGATGTATCATGGACCGCGATTTCAGCAACGGCGTCGGCGTACACATTCCCCACTATGGCAATAACTTTGCCCTGACAGCCTCTATGCCGATCTATGCCGGCGGCGCTATCACAAGTGGCATCAACCTGAGCCGTCTGGCGGCAGATATGGCAAAGGCTAATGCTTCTGACAATCAGCAGCGTGTGCGGATGATGCTGGCAGGCTACTACCTGCAGTTGCACAATCTCAAGAATCAGGAACAGGTGTTCGCCGAGAACATCGCACTGACAGAAACGCTCATCGGGCACACGCAGAAGCGTCAGAGCGAGGGCGTGGTGCTGAAGAACGACCTCACACGCTATGAGTTGCAGTTGGAACAGCTGAAGCTGGGACGCACACAGGTGCAGAACCAAGCCAAGGTCATCAATCACCAACTGATTACAGCATTGGGTATGGCCGAAGATGTGACTATCCTCACGACCGATGCCTTTGAACTGAGTACAGAATCAGCCGAATCCAGAGAGGACTATTGGCAGCTGGTAGCTACGGATAACAGTCCTGCCTTGCGACGTGCAGAACTGGGAGTGAAAATCAGCGAGGAAAAAGTGCGGATGGAGAAGAGCGCCCGTCGGCCTACCGTGGCTCTCGTTGCCGAAGAGCATCTGGATGGTCCTATCACCATAGAGATTCCCAATCTGAACAAGAACATGAACTATTTCTTCGTTGGTGTGGGGGTGAAATACCGCTTCGGTTCGCTCTACAAAAACAAACATAAGATTAATAAGGCACGCCTGGGCACGGAGACGGCGCGCCAGCAGCAACAGATGGCAGTAGAAGGCGTTGAGAATGCCGTGCAGTCGGCCTATACCAATCTGCAGACAGCACACGCCGAACTGGAGACGAGCCGCAAGAGCGTGGAATTGGCTAGTCAGAACTATGAAGTCATAAGCAACCGCTACCAAAACGGTCTGGCACTGGTGACAGACATGGTGGATGCTGCCAACCAACGTCTTGATGCCCAGCTTCGACTCGTAAGCAGCCGCATCAACGTACTTTATAATTATTACAATCTCAAATTCATCACAGGAACTCTTTGATAATCCATAATTCATAATGCATAATTGATAATTAAAAACAATGGAAAAGCATAAACTCACAACAATCATATACAACTGCGTAATCATCGCATTCTTCTTGGTCGGAGCCACCATCGTATTCCTCCAGTTTGTCCATTTGGGCAATGTGGAGTTCACCGACAACGCCCGTGTGCGCCAACATATCACTCCGCAGAATACGCGCGTACAAGGCTTCATCCGCGAGATTCGTTTCACAGAGTTCCAGCCCGTCCATAAGGGCGACACGCTGGTCATCATCGAGGATGCTGAGTTCAGCCTGCGTCTGGCTCAAGCCGAGGCCGACCTGGCTCGTGCTGAACAAGGCAGCAAGGCTACGGGCAGCAGCATACAGACCACCGAGGGTAACATCTCTGTCACAGAGGCTGGCATAGAAGAAGCCCGTGCCCAGATGGAAAACGCGTTGCGCGAGGACAAACGTTTCGAGAAACTGCTCAGCCAGGATGCCGTCACACAGCAGCAGTACGACAACGTCCACACCGCATACCTTTCGGCCAAGGCTCGCTATGAGCAAGTGCAGCGTTCGCGTGCAGCACAGCATCTCGTCAAAGCCGAACAGGGACATCATCTTTCGGCAGCCAATGCTGCGCTGGAAGTGGCCCGTGCTGCCGTTGACCTCGCACGTCTGAACCTCTCTTATTGCTACGTCATCGCTACCTGCGACGGCGTTGTGGGCACGAAGGACATACAGGAAGGGCAGCTGGTGCAGCCTGGCCAGACGCTGGTGAATATCGTGTCGGACGACGAAAAATGGGTGGAAGCCAATTACAAGGAAAGCCAATTGCCACACATCAAGGTCGGCTCGAAAGTGCGTATTAAGGCTGACGCTGTGCCAGGTGTGGAGTACGATGGGGTAGTGGAACGCATCTCCGATGCCACTGGTTCGGCCTTCTCATTGCTGCCCATCGACAATGCTACAGGTAATTTTGTAAAAGTGGAGCAGCGCGTCACCGTCCGCATCTCACTTGAGGGCAACGATGCTGACAAGCTGGAGAAACTTCATGCTGGTTATAACGTAGAGTGCGAGGCACAGTATTAATATATGTTTCCTCTGCCTCCTCCCCCTCCCGCTGGCATGGGCTTCATGATGCCCATGTTCAAGCCTTGGGTGCCAAAGCGCATTCAGCCTTGGATCTATGTCGTGACGGTGTTCTGCGTGCAGTTCACCAGTGGCATGTACCTTGGCGCCCTGGATGCCATTCGTGGAACCACCAACTTCATGATTGAAGACCTTCTGATGCTGCTTTATGCCGGATTGGCGGGTATGGCCATCTACTTCCCCCTGCTCTTTCGCATGAAGTTCCGCTTCACCAACCAACAGCTGCTGTGCGGAGCCGCCATCGTTATAGGTGTGTGCAACCTCATCACCATGCACACGACATCGATGCCCGTGCTTCTGCTTGTATGCTTCATAGCGGGAATGGCTAAGATTCAGGGCACCTTTGAGTGTATGTCGAACATACAGTTGTGGATAACTCCCCGACGCGACTTTGCCGTCTTCTTTCCCGTCCTGCACATCGTCCTGCTCACAGCCATCGAGGGCAGCGGCTTCCTCGCAGCCTGGTTTGCCCACCATTTCACGTGGCAGATGATGCACGTGTTCACTGTAGGAACTATGTCGTTCATTCTCCTGACACAGCTCGTCCTCTGTCGCCCCTTCTGTCCTATGCCCCAGCGGCTGCCTTTGAAGGGTATCGACTTCTTCAGCGGTTTGCTCATCAGTCTGCTGATGCTCATCCTCAGCTATATAATGGTATATGGTGACTACTGGATGTGGATGGATAGCCGCAATCTGCGCCTCCTCCTCGGTGTCTCCTTCCTTCTCGCAGCACTCATCCTCCACCGTCTGGCCAATGTCAGCAACCCATACGTGTCGCTGAAACTCTTCACTTATCGCAATGTGCTGCCTATACTCCTCGTAACGGCTATCGGTGAACTGCTGCTGGGCTGTGAACACACGCTGGAGGAAATCTGGTACGAGGAAGTGCTGGGGTTGGAGGAGCTGACCAAGGAGAAGCAGTTCCTCTGGGCATTGCCAGGCGTGTATGTGGGCGTTGCCATCAACCTTCTGTGGCTGAAAGTGATGAAGTGGAAAGTATGGAAACTCCTCGGCATCGGCTTCGGCTGCATTCTTGCCTACGCTCTGATGATGTATTTCACGCTCGACGTGAATGCTCCTTTGGAGGGGTGGCGGCTGGCAATTGCGCTTCGCGGATGTGCCTATGCCATACTTGCAGCCACCCTCATGTGGTCGCTTGACGAAAGCATTCCAGACTTGGAGCACTTCTTCATGGGGCTCTTCGTGTTCAACATCTTCCACATGTATCTGGCTGGAGCTGCCGGCTACGGTGTTTACACCACACTATTCTCGCACTTCCTGAACGACGACATCGCACGATACGGCAGCCAGCTCACACTCACGCAGCTCGACCTCTCCCGTTTCAACATTGGGCAGTTCATGGATCAATACTTCCTCCACAGCATGATGTCCGTAGCCCTGAAACAAATCTACGGTCTCGTCATCTGGTTCAGCGGCAGCATAATGCTCCTGTTCCTCTTGCTCGACATTCCAGCTGTACGCACCAACGTCCGCAAAGTTCCCTATTGGCCTGTCTTCGGAATCGAAATGCTGAGCCGTCTCCGTCCTCTTTACATGAAGAGAAAAACTCTTAACAAAGTAAAAAAATCAAGAGGCAAACATCGTTTTCTTGGAAATAGATGGTATCTTTGTGGCAAATTTACTAAAACAGCACGAAAATGAGCAAGACAACAGGTAAATACAGACATACGTACACACCCACTGCATCGGACATCACACCGCAGTACTGGCTCACGCCGAATGCGATGTTGATGTACTTTCAGGACAGTTTTGCACGACTGATGACCATTCACCACTTTGCCGCCTTCGACATTGTGAAGCAACAGCGCATGTGGGTCATCACAGAGTTCCATATTGACGTGAAACCGACGGTCACTTTCTGGTCGGAGGATTTCGTGGTGGAACTTTGGATTAGCGAGCTATCGACGCTACGCATCTACTGCGACTTCCGCATCGTCAGGGCGGATAATGAGGAACTGATAGCCAGCGGAACAAGCCAATGGAATATTCTCAATTTAGAAACCAAGCGATTGGAAACTACAGATTTTCTGAAGGATACACTGACAGTCGTTCCAGAGCTGATGACGGAAAGCCACAAGAAGGTTCGCTTCCCCAAGCCGCAATCCGTTGACATGCAACTGGAGCATCGTGTGTCGAGGTTGGATTTGGATTTCAACTATCACGTCAACAACCGCAGTTATGTCAGCATCGCCCTGCTGACGATGCCCGACGAAGTGCTTGCCACACAGACGCTTACCTCACTCACCGTCCACTGGCTACATGAGACTTATCTCGATGACACGCTTACATGCAAGATGTCACAAGTAGATGAAGGCACATATCTGCATGTCCTCACCAACTCTGAGGGAACAGCCGTCTGCGAACTGATGAGCCGCTGGCAACTGCAAGGCGAGGTGCCCGAAGTGAGCGAAGTGCTAAATAGAAGCCTATAACGCGGCATACGTGCCTAACGCATAGAAATCCAACACCGCGTCGTTACTTCAGCGACACCGCGTCATCACTTCAGCGGCTATGACAGTTTGCAACCGGATTAAATAAAAGGAGCGGCACCGCCATAGATGTCGCTCCCTCATGATGTATGGGATTAAATCCACTACAAAGCTGCGATTAAGCGAGAAAAAAGAGAAATTATTCTCATTTTGTCGAGCGTTAGCAGTATCACCATTTTCAATGGCAAAGATAGCAAAAAAAGTCGATTTTACGAACGCTATAGAGCATCACTTTTTCGTTTTTTTAAGATAAAAATGGCCTCTGTTTTAACTTTTATTCGTACCTATTGTTATACTTTCCGTAATTCTGGTAATTCTTCCCAAGATTCGGGTAGGCGGTGGATGGAAAATAGTGCGTACCTTTGCCGACGAAATTCAAAACGTAATGAATATGAGGCAAATTATGATGTTACTGGCAGCAATGCTGCTGACTGCCTGTTCAAAGAATTACGAGGTGAAGGCCGCTACCGTGCAGGAAGCAGGCAAGACGCTGGTGGTGTACTACAGTTACACGAATAATTGTCACGAGATAGTGACCTCTCTGACGAGCCAAATTCAGGCGGATGTGATGCGCATAGAGCCTGCCGACAAGATGCAGAAGTACGAGGCAAACAACTATGCCATCGGCACACAGTTGCTGTATGCTATTAAAGCCAATCCTAACGATGCGGCGAGCTATCCAGCTATCGACCCTGTAAGCATCACCGACCTCTCGCAGTACCAGAACATCATTATCGTCACGCCGCTATGGTGGAGCCAGATGGCGGCCATCATGCAGACGTACCTATTTAATTATGGTGAGCAAATGGCGGGTAAGCACGTCGCGCTGATTGTATCGAGTCACAGCAGCGGCATTAGCGGTGTAGTGGCAGATGCTAAGCGACTGGTTCCAGACTGCACTTGGATGGGCGATGCGCTCTGGATCAATGCCAGCAACCACAGCAATCGTGCTTCGCTGATTCAGAACTGGTTGCCGACGTTGAATCTTGCAGGAAAACAAACTACTATGGATAAGATGTATATCACTATCGACGGCGGACAGACGCTGACGGCCACGCTTGCCGACAACAGTTCGGCACAGGCACTGTTGGAGGCTTTAAAGCAGGCTCCCATCACCTACGAGGCCCACGACTACGGCAATTTCGAGAAGGTCGGGCCGTTAGGACAGTCATTCCCTGAGAACAACGAGAGCGTCACCACTGAACCGGGCGACATCATCCTCTATCAAGGCTCGAACCTCTGCCTCTATTACGACACGAACACGTGGACGTTTACCCGTATTGGTAAAATCGAGGGTAAGACGCAGGCCGAGCTGAAGCAGATTCTGAAGGCCGGACAGGGGAATATCACCGTCACGCTGTCGCTCTCGTCTGGGACAACCGCCATCAATAGCGTCCGTAGGGCAGCTACAGAAAATGACGCATACTACTCACTCAGCGGGCAGCGCATCGAGCGCTCGGCTTTGCCGCTTTCATCAAGAAAGAATCCAACACATGGCATATATATAAAGAACGGTAAAAAGGTAATCTTATGAATGATTCGATTAAGAGAGAGCAAAGCAAACGCGTTTGGTTTGCCGAACGTGAGAATTATCGTCTGAAAGGCAAAAAGGTATTAGCCGCAGTGCTGATGGGAATGATGCTCACGGGCTGCAATCAGAAGAGTGATAACAATCAAAACGAAGAAGATATGAATACAACGCTGACATTGACTCAGGAATGGGACAAGGTGTTCCCACAGAGTGACAAGGTGGACCACAAGAAGGTGACCTTCAAGAACCGCTACGGCATAGAATTGGCTGCCGACATGTACACGCCGAAGGGTGCAACGGGCAAGTTGGCTGCGCTAGCTGTCACGGGGCCCTTCGGAGCCGTGAAAGAGCAGACGAGCGGTCTCTATGCCCAGCACATGGCCGAGCGCGGTTTCCTAACTATCGCTTTCGACCCCTCGTTCACTGGCGAGAGCGGTGGCGAGCCTCGCCGCATGGCCTCGCCCGACATCAACACGGAGGACTTCCTCGCTGCCGTCGATTTCCTGAGCAATCAGGAAAATGTGGATGCTGAAAGAATTGGCATCATCGGCATCTGCGGTTTTGGTGGAATGGCTGTAAATGCTGCCGCCATCGATCCTCGTATCAAGGCCACCGTTGCTTCAACGATGTACGACATGAGCAAGGTAAACGTGGAGGGTTACTTCAAGAGTGAGGACACCAAGGAGCAGCGCATGGAGAAGCGCAAGACCATCGCTGCACAGCGCACCGAGGATTTTAAAAACCGTACCTACAAGCGTGCAGGTGGTGTCATCGACCCGTTGCCCGACGATGCACCGTTCTTCGTGAAGGACTACTACGACTACTACAAGACTCCGCGAGGCTACCACGAGCGCAGCGGCAACTCCACTGACGGCTGGAACGTCATCGGCTGTCAGTCGTTCCTCAACCAGCCCCTGTTGGCATGGGCGCACGAGATTGAGTCGCCCGTCCTGCTCATCCACGGCGAGAAGGCCCACAGCCGTTACTTCTCTGAGTACGCCTTCGAAAAGATGACGGGCAAGAATCCAGACGGCAAGAGCATGACCATCGGAAATAAGGAACTGATGATTATCCCCGATGCTGTCCACACCGACCTTTACGACGACAAGAACGGGAAGATTCCCTACGACAAGCTAGAAGCCTTCTTCCGCGAGAACCTGAAGTAGACCGCGGATTTCACGGATTCAACGGATTACGAAGAAGAGGGTGTGTCAAAATGATGTGACCCCGAAAAGTTGGACATTAAATTAAACATTAATTATTCAACTCTCTATAGTAGTGAGCTCGGTATTGTGCCGGGCTCATTCCTTTTAACCTCA
>Ga0310691_10006200_pt1 | contig 12823 bp, 13 predicted proteins | sample 176DNAGHGlowgp2_FD_203887 | JGI IMG/M metagenome (GOLD analysis project Ga0310691, IMG submission 203887) | Sheep rumen microbial communities from Palmerston North, Manawatu-Wanganui, New Zealand - 1766 DNA GHGlow gp2 (v2) (version 2) | ecosystem: Host-associated > Mammals > Digestive system >... | reverse complement strand
CAGAAATAGATATACCAGCACATATGAAAGGATTCTTTACACTTGCTAAAAATAAATTTGGTGAAGAATATGTAAGAAATAGATATGACTGGGATAATCCTGAAAATAGTGGAATAGCATGGGGTTCTGGTGATGAAGAAGGAAATCTAGATATAATGAGTCCAAATGCTAAACCATTTGTAAAAAACTTATTAGATGAATATACTGAATTTTTTAAAGATTGTGAATATTTTCATATGGGTTTTGATGAATATACATTTAGACCAGAATTAAAGATAGATTATGCTAATGAAATATACGAATATTTATCTAATAAAGGTTTTAAAGTTCGTATGTGGAGTGATGCAATTACTAAAGATAATATAGATGATTTAAATAATAAAATAGAAATAACATATTGGGGATGGAAAGATGATGATATATTAGAAACTAATTATGCAACTGTACCTGATTTACAAGAAAAAGGTTTTAAAATATTAATAACTAATAAATATTATTTATTCTATGTACCTAATCCTGAGTATAGTACTCAAGATGATTTAAATAGAGCTATTTCTAATATAAATAATAATTGGGCTTTAGAAGATTGGAACTATAACTTTGAAGGTGGTTTAGAAAACCACCAAAACATACTAGGTGCTATGGTATGTACTTGGGGAGAAAATAGTACTGGTGTAGATGATAATACTATAACTAATCATACTATAAATATGTATAATGCTATGTTTCCTAAGTTAGATGTATATAGAAAAGTAGTTAAAACTGAAGAAGAGATGGTTAATAAACCATCTATAGATAATCCTAATACACTTGATAATATACATAGTAATATATTATTATTTATTATTAGTTTATTAGGATTTAGTAGTATACTAGTATATATAAACAACTAGAGGAGTATGATGTATGAAAAAATTAATAGTTATATTATGTTCATTATTTATTTTAAGTTTATTAATAGTATTTGGACCTAATATATATGTTAAAACAACTACAAAAAATAAAATAATAGAAAATAATTATAAAGATATAAGTGAAGTAGACACTATTGTAGTACTAGGTGCTGGAGTATGGGATAATGGTCCTAGTCCAATGCTTAGAGATAGATTAGATAAAGCTATTGAATTATATAATGAGGGTATATCTAAAAAAATAATAATGACTGGAGATCATGGAAGAAAAGATTATGATGAAGTTAACGCTATGAAAGATTATGTAGTAGAAAGAGGTATACCTAGTAGTGATGTATTTATGGATCATGCTGGTTTTTCTACATATGACTCTATGTATAGAGCTAAATATATATTTAATGCTAAAAAAATAGTAATAGTATCTCAAGAATATCATTTATATAGATCAATATATATAGCTAATAAACTTGGTATTAAAGCATATGGAGTACCTGCTAAAAAGATTAAATATTCAGGACAATTAAATAGAGATTTAAGAGAAATATTAGCTAGAGATAAAGACTTTATAAAGTGTATATTTAAACCTAAATCTAAATATTTAGGAGAAGAAATTTCACTAGAGGGTAGTGGAGATGTTACTAATGACAAAAAAGAGTAGATTAATTCTACTCTTTATTTTGTTATAACGTTCTTTTTTAATGAATGAATATTTTCAGGTAAATTTAAGTTATTATTTGCTTCTAATCCAAATTGTAAAAACCACTCATCATCTTTACCAGCATTATAATTAGTAAAAATACTTGAACTAAGTTGCCAATAAATATTATCTTCTTCATCAACTGGTTTAATACCTTGTCCAATCTTTTTAGCATCTTCATAATCATAATCAAAGTATTTATACATATCTTTTTCACCATGTTTTTTAGCTGCTGTAAAAGTAGATATGTCATCAAAACTATATGAATCATGTTCTTTATCATAAACTAATGAAATTTGATGTGGCACTGGCATACCATTGTCACAATGAACACTAACAGCATATATACCATTGTATTCTAGTAATAACTTATAAAACTGTGATGCAGAGTGACATAAGCATTTTTTTGTTTTCATTACATTTTCTAAATCTTTTGCTCCATCATTTGGTTCAAGTAAATCATTATCTATTCTATAAGCAATTGTATCAAAAATCTCTTTATCATATGAACCTGATTTAATCATTTCATTTAATACCATTTCTTTAGCTTGATATTTACTAATTTTTTTTAGTTTTAATCCAACATATAATCCAGCACTACATAGTATAATATCCAGTAATCTTGTATCATCGTATTCTAAATTATTACACATATAACTAAATATCATTTTTCTTTTTTCATAATCACTTAGCGTTGATTTATCAATATCTTTAAATATTTCCTTATCTGCTTCTTCTATTTGTTTACTAATTATTTCCCAATTTCCCTTATGCATAATATCTCCTAACTATTCTATTACCATTATAGCATATCCAAACATTAAATGTTATAATAAAAAAGGTTAGGTGATTAGTATGCTACTGGAAATGAATAATAAAAAAGATTTTAATCAAATTAAAAAATATGGTAAAACTTATGGAATATATTTATTAAAATATTTACTTCCTAAAATATGTGATATAAATAATTTCTTTATTGTAGATGATTATTTAGAAGTAAAAAAAATAATAGATAGATTACCGGATAGATTAATACTTAGAGGAGATTCTATTGAAGGAGAAAAGCCTACATTTATTAGAGGTGGATTACATACTAAAAATGATATAGAAAACTATATTAAAGAAGTAAAAAATATTAATCCTAATGGTGTAGTATTATGTATTGATACTAATTTAGAAAGAACACCAAGAGGTATAGATGGTTCATTTAATATTTATTTTGACTGGAATAAAAAGATATATATAGATTGGCTTACTAAAGGATATGATGTAGGTGGTATTACTAAGGGTGAAGATAATCATGAAGTATATGTAATAGATTTTAATGATATATATTTTATAACAGAAGATAATTTAGATAGGTATAGAACATATTTAATAAATGAAAGTAATTATAAAAAATCATTAGATAGTAAAATAAAGTATTTAATTAATAAAACTGGTAAAACATATGAAGAGATAATAAAAGATTTTAATTTAGAATATGTACCGATGAGTAAAGAAATAAAAAAATTATTAATAGAAAAAATAATATTAGAAATACTAATTAAATCAAAAGAAATAAATGAATTAAAACTTAAATCATTTGGAGTACAAGGTATGATTAGAGAGGGTTTATTATTCCCAGTAGAAGTAAATAGGGAAGAAAGATTTAAAGAAAAAAAACTTAATTTGATTTTCTAAATAGGATATGTTATTTTATTTTCAATTTATTATGGAGGTTATTGATATGGAAGAAAAAAATATAGTTGATAATAGAAAATATGATAAATTAGTATATGGAATTGTAAAAAAATATTCTGGTTCAAATGCTTGGTGGATAACTTATTGTGAACCTATTTTTGAATTCGAACCTTCTACTGGTTCTAGAGTTAATCAAATGATAACTACATGCAAAGAAGAACTTGAAGGAAAAAAATATATATTTAAAGGTTATAATGGTGAAAATGTAGTTGTTGATGATTGTATTATATATACATTAAAAAATGCTTTAGAAGAAGAACATGGAAGAACATGTTTATATAAAATTAATAATGAATTTTTAGGATTAATGGTATCTGAATATATGCAAAATTATATAAAAAAGGATTTATTAAAAAGATTAGAAACAAATAATTATGAAGGACAATTATTAGAAACATTAAGAAGTAATAAATTATTTAATAATATGTCAAAAGAAGAAATAATAATGTTACTTGATGAATTAGAAAAAACTGATGGAGAAAAAGAAAAATATGTAACTTCTAGAAATGGTAGAGCAGAATTTATTAAATTTTATTTATATAAAATAGGTGGAAAAAATATTATGGATGCATTAATTGAAAAATATGGATTAGAAAAATTTGCATGTCATATATTAGAAACTAATGGTTTATCCGGTTCAGCAGGATACTATTGGGGTAGAGGAGTTAATAAATCAGATTTAACAGAAACAATGATGGTTGCTATATACGCTCAATTAAAGAGATTTGATGAAAAACTTGCTAAAGGTTTTGGCGAAATAGTACAACAAATTCCATATTTAACGGCAACTGATTTTATTAATACATTTTATAAATATATTGAAAGTTATATTGGTCAAAATGTAGAGATTGAGCCAGTATCACAAGAGCAATTTTTAGCAGGTTTATTTTCAGTGTTAAAAAATAATATTAGTGATGAGGAACAAATAGAAATGTCTAATAATATGAAAGAAAATTTTATTAATAGCATTAATCTAGATTCAAGAAGAAATGATTATGATGAGGATGATGATTATAGATATGGCTATAGACATAGATATTAAAACAGGTAATTCCTGTTTTTTGTTTGTAATAAATGCTATAATATAAATAGGTGATTTTATGAATTATATAGATATATTAAATGATAAAAGAGTAATAGATGGATATAATGCTATTGATAAGATAAATCCATATCCATTTAATCATGGTTTAAACCATGTTAAAAATGTATGTAAAATAATGAATAATATATGTGATACATTAGGTATAAGTGATGATGAAAGAGAAGCACTACTTATAGCTTCAGCACTACATGATATAGGACAAGTAGATGGTAGAGAAGAACATGGCAAGAAAGCCATGATATTTACTATAAATAACTTTTCTAATGAATTAAAAGATATGAAATATTATAATGAAATGTTAAGTGCTATAGAAGTACATGATCATACTTGTGAAGTATCAAATCCATTATTTACTTTATTAGTACAATTTTGTGATAAAATGGATTTTTCTAAAGATAGATTAGAAGAAAATTATAGAGATAGATTTAGATATTATTGTTATGAAGATATAGAGAAAATAGACTTTATATATGACAATGAATACTTTGGAATAGATATAATAACCAATAATATAGATAATTTTGAAGAACAATTTTTAAATGAAAGTTTTTCAGCTAAAGTAATTAATGCTACTAATGTATTAGCTGCTAAATTAAATAGAAAAGTGATATTTAAAAATAATGGTAATCAAATTATAAAAGAGGATAATTAATATGAGAGATGAAGAATTAGTAGAAGCTTTTGATACATTAAAAAAATATGAAAATGAAGAAGAATTTATAAATGAATTTATAAATTTATTACAAGATATATTTTATTCAAGAACAACATTTGTAAAAAATAGTGATAATGATGAAAAAAGAAATGAGTTTTTTGAAGAAGTAAAAAGAAAGTTTATAGAAGCTTATATTTCATATAAAGAAACAAATGAAGATAATTCTAATATATTTGATATTATTAAATATATAGGATGTGGACATTCTTCTTTAGCATTTAAAATAGGAGATATTGTAATAAAGGTAAGTAAGAAAAGATATGAAAGTAATCCAGATAAATTAAAAGATCTAACTGGTTTAATACCAGTAATATATCATAGTGATACTGAAATAGATAAGTGGGAACACTATTCTATACAAGTAACTCCATATGTAGAAATTGCTAAAAATTTAAATGATGAAGATTTATATCAAGTATATAAAGCTAGACGTAAGCAAGGATATATATGGAATGATTCTACAAAAGATAATATAGGAATTATTTTAAAAGACTTTGTTTATAATGATATAATATATAAAAAAGGTGATAAAGTAATAGTAGATTTAGAAGATATGACATATGTAGGAGAAGTAACTGATGAATATGCATGGGACTTTATAACATATGAATCATATAATAAAAATACTTATAATTTTGAAACTAGATATACAAAAGAATTAGAAAATATTAAAAAATAAGGAGTATATATGAATAACTTAGGGAGTAAAACAATTGAAACAAATAATTTAATACTAAAGGCACAAACAATGGATGAACAAAGATATCTATGGAGTATATTAATGATTCCTAAAGTAAATAAATATTATTTAACAGTACCTACTTTTTTAAGAGAAAAACTTAAAGACTGGAGTACACAGGAAAAATATTATATTGAAGAAATGATGCATGCTAATGATTTAGATGTATATAAATGGAGTGTATTCTTAAAAGAAACTGGAGAGTGTATTGGTAGGGTAACATGTCATGAAGCACATGATGAAGATGATAATATTAATGACCCTGAGATAAGAGGAGTAGGTTGGTATATAGATCCTAAATTTCATGGTAAGGGTTATGGTACTGAAGCAGCACGTGCTATGATAGATTTTATGTTTAATGAAGTAGGAATAAAAGAAATAAGAACTGGTGCTGCTATAGATAATCCTGCATCATGGAAAATAATGGAAAGAATAGGTTTTGAAAAAACAAATAAAACTAAACTGGTTCAATATACATATATTGATGAACCAGTTATAGATTATCAGTATATACTAACTAAAGAGATGTATCTAGATAACAGTAAAACGAGGTAATATATGATTAAAGAATTAGAAACTAGTTATAAATATGTGTGTGATAATGCATTTGATGTAAAAATAAATTATGATAAAATTGATAGTTTAATAGAATTAATAGAAAAATCTGAAGTTAGTTTTTGGTTAAATTCAAATCCATATAATATTATGGATTTGAGTGTAGAAGATATCATTAATTTTTTACTTATATATCATGCTATTGGTGATTATTGCTTTTGGGGAGAACCTAAATGGACTATTCATACTGATAAAGGAGATATAGATGGATCATTTGCTATAATTTATTTAATTATTAATAGATTTAAAACTGATAAAAACTTTAATATGACTAAAAATGAATTTAGTAAATTATTAAAGGGTAATGTAGAAATTCCTTTATTTGATGATAGATATAATAATTTAGTTAAAATGAATGAATTTTTGAATAATAAATCTTTTTATAATATTATTAAAGATATGTCTACAGATATAGAATTATTAGAATATATACTTAATAATTTAAGTTATTATGAAGACACATCAATATATAAAAATAAAAAAATATTATTTTATAAAAGAGCTCAATTATTAGTATCTGATATATTACATATTAGAGAATTAAAAGAAAATATAAAAGTAGATTATACTCATTTAATTGGATGTGCCGATTATAAAATACCACAAGTAATGAGAGGTTATGGAATGCTAGAATATAGTGAGTATTTATCATATAAAGTAGATAATATGATACCACTAGAAGAAAATTCTAGTGAAGAAATAGAAATAAGAGCATGTACATTAGAAGTAATAAATTATATATATGAAAAATTAAATAAAAAATATACTCGTATGGATATAAATGATTTTATATGGAATTTAGGTCAAGATAAATCTAAAGTAAAAAATCCATATCATAGAACATTAACAAAACATTATTAAAATATGTTCATTAAAATTTCACAAATAAAACAAATTTAGTTCACAACATAAATATAAAATTAATTATGTAAAACAAATTTACATAATTTTTTTAAGGAGATGATTGAATGAAAGATAAAATTTTTGTTTTTATAATTGGTACTTTAGTTGGAGCAATAATTGCTACAGGAGCATTTTTAGTATATTCTAATACTACTAAATGTAATGATTGTAGTAATACACAATTTAAAGGTGGTGAACCACCTGAAATACCTAGTGGAGAAAATGGTAATCCACCGGAAAAACCAGGTAGTGAAGATGGTAATCCACCATCTAAACCAGAAGAAAATAATACTGAATCAAATAGTAATTAATAAGAAAGGAATTTAATATGAAAGAAAATAAAACAATTCCATATATAGTAATTATTATTATATTAAGTATTATACTTGCTATATTATGGTATTTAATTATTAATAATAAAACTAATAATAGTAATATAAAAGATAATAATATTGATAATAGAATGGATAATAAATCAAGTAGTATATCTTATTCTGCAAGTAAAGAAATAACTAGTGATTCTGAAATTACTGAAGGAGAATATAAATCTGAAAATAAAGATGAGAATGCTATATTAGTAACTGGTAATATTAAAACCAGTTTATCAAATATAATGGTACTTAAAACTGGTGATTCAGATGGAGGAGACAATACAAGTTTCTATGGTACTAACTCAGCTATTATAGCTAAGGATGGTGCTACCTTAAATATTAAGGATGCTACTATATCTACTTCAGCTACTGGAGCTAATGGTGTATTTAGTTATGGTGGTTCTGCTACCACCTCAAATACTAAAAGTGATGGAACTACTATTAATATAAGTGATTCTACTATTACTACTACTAAAGATAATTCTGGAGGAATTATGACAACTGGTGGAGGAGTAATGAATGCTACTAACCTAACAATCTCCACCAGTGGTATATCAAGTGCTGCTATTAGATCAGACCGTGGTGGTGGTACTGTAGTAGTAAGTGAAGGTGTTTATACCACAACTGGTAAAGGTTCACCAGTTGTATATTCAACAGCTGATATAACTGTTAAAAATGCTAAATTAGTAGCTAAAGCAAGTGAAGGTTTAATTATAGAAGGTAAAAATTCAATAACAATTGATGATTGTGAATTAGAAGATACAAATAATACTTTAAATGGACAATCAACAACATATAAGAATATATTTATATATCAATCAATGTCTGGTGATGCAGATACAGGATTAGCTAAGTTTAGTTCTAAAGATTCAAAGATAACTACTAATAATGGTGATACCATTTATGTTACTAATACTAAAGCAAGTATAGTATTAGAAAATAATGAATTCATAAATAATGATTCAAATGGTAATTTTATTAGAATTCAAAAAGACTCATGGGGTAAAAGTGGTTCTAATGGTGGAGATGTAGAATTAAAACTTATAAATCAAGAAGTAAAAGGAGATATAGTAGTAGATTCTATTTCTAATCTTTCTATGAATTTAACTATTGATTCTTATTATAAAGGTGCTATTAATTCTAATAATGATGCTAAAGAAATAACTCTTAAATTAGACAAATCATCTAAGATTAAATTAACTGGTGATTCATATGTTACTTCTTTAGAAGATGAAGATAGTGATTATTCTAATATAGATTTAAATGGTTATAAATTATATGTTAATGGAAAAGAATTAAAAAAATAAAAAAGAAATCAAATTATTTTGATTTCTTTTTTCTTAATTGTGGTTTAGTTTTATTAAATTCTAATTCTTTTGGAATTAAATCTTTTGGATTACTACGACAAATAGTAGCACAATTAAATTTTTCTTTAAATTCTTCGATATATTGTTTTAATTTAGTTAAAATTTCTAAATTAATAGAGTTTAATGAACGTGTTTCATATTTTCTATATATTTCTTTTATACGAGCAACAACGATTTTTAAATCTTCATCATATACTCCCTTATAGAATTGTTTTGAAAGAACTATTTCTAATTGTGAATTAATTCCTCTTTTATTTATTGTACTATATCTTCTTTCATTAACAAAACGCATTACATCAGGTGTACCAGCATTATTAATACCAACAGTATAATTCCATTTATATTTCTTCATGTAATATTCTATTATTTCTTTGTAATCAGTTTCTTTAGTATAACTATATTTTACAAGATTTATACTTTGATTTTTACTATTTTCTTCCCTGTATCTATCGCCATAACCGGATACTTTACAATTTTTAATTGTAATTATTCCACATATATCAAAGTCTGCATATCCATTTTTTGATACTAATTTACCACAATTACCTAATTCTGGTTTTTTTCCAAAAAAATGTGCTCCTTCAAGGTTTGCACCAGTAGCAATACATCCTGTTGCTTTTTCAAATAATTTTATTTTTTCTTCATTAGATAAATTATCTATAAATTCTTGTCTAGGATCTTTCTTACCCATATTATAATTTGGAACTGTATCAATAGCAAAATCTTTTACAACTTCTATATCGTTACAAGCACCACATAATCCATGTATATAAAAGATATCACAAACTTTATCGTTAACATTAAAGTCTTTTACAAATGTTATTGCAACTTTTCCTTCATGATTCCATATTTCATGACTACATTCTGGAAAAGAATAAAACATTGTAATAGCATTATCAGTTACTGTTGCTACTACAGCTCCATTTCTATCGTAGAAATAACTTTTATCATCGTTTTCTACAAAAGTAAATTTTGAACTTAAAATATTAAAAATAATTGAATACATATATATTTCGCCCTCTTTATTGCCGCATATAATATATTAAAAATAATATTTTGTCAAATTTACACAAATACGTTATCTTGATAAAAATAAAAAAATATGGTAATATATCCACTCGAAAAAAGGGGGATTAATATGAAAGGAAATGAATGTTTTGAAACTTTGGATGATTTAATATCACAAAAAGCTGAAAAGGAAGTTGAACTTGAAAGAATTCAAGATAGAAATCAAAAAGAAAAAAGAAATGTAAGAATAACTAGGATAACTAGTTCTGCTAAATTATTAGGTATACTTGCTATATGTCCAGCTGTATTAACTGGTTTTAGTTGTGTTATTGGATTTAGTCCATTTAAACGTGATGAAAGAAAAATAAAAGCATCCAATGTTTTTGAAATTGATGAAAAAGGATTACAAACTGAATCAGTAGAATTTGATCAAGATTATTCAAGTTATGTTTACTATTATGATGCATGGAAACCAACTGATAATGGTAATTATTCAAGAACAGTTTATAAATATTCAGTTGATAGTTCACAAATAAATTTAGATAATATTATATTATTAAGTAAAGATAATAATAAAATTACAACCGAAAGACTTAAAGAAATTTTAAAAAATGCTATTTATTCAACATCTGAAAGTGAAGAAATAAAACCTTCTTTAACTGATGAAGAAAAAGAGATGCAAGGTCATATTGGTGCTGTTATAAAAGAGAAGGATTTAGAAAATATAAAAAGTGTACCTGAATCAGCTGCCTCAAATGGATTAACAATTGGAATTATTGCTTTTATATCTATTTTAGTGGATGTAATTATATTTGCTTATAGTTACGATGAATGTTGTGGAGTAGATGAATTAATAGATGATATATTTGATACACCTGACTATTTAGATGAACAAGATGTAAAAAGAGCAATTGCTATATTAGAGAAAAAAATTGGAGAATATAAATTGTTAGAATTAGAAAGACAATTTGATAATATAGAAAATCAATCAACTGAAAAACAAGAACCACAAAAAATGCTAAGAATGCAATAAAAGGAAGATATTTATCTTCCTTTTTTTGCACTAAAATTAAATAAAAAACCAATTATTTATAATAATGGTTTAGTTATGACAAATGTTGTAAAGTACTATATAAAAAAAGATAAATAATATTTCTTTTATCTTTTTTTTGATAAAATAAAAATATAGAGGAGTGAGAGTATGAATAAGAAAGTTATATTTGTTTTAAGTGCAATTATGTTATTAGTTGCAGCAACTGGATGTGGTAAAACATCTAACGAAAATAAAGAGAATAAAGAAAGTAATGTAACTCGTAATGAAACAAGTAATAAAGTAGAAGAAAAAGATGAAAGTTTATTTGTTATTAAACATAAAGCTTCTAATGAATCATTAGCTATTGCTGATAGTAAATATTTTGAAGAGGGAACTAAAAAAGTAATAACTGATTCTAAAAATATTTATGTAGTAAAAACATTTGATAATAAAGTTTACTATATAGATGATTCAAATAGTTTAAAAGCATATGATACTAAAACTGAAGAAACAAAAACATATGCTTTATCAAAAGCAAAAGCAAACTATAATACAGATATATTACCAGGAAAAAAATATACAGTAGTAACTGATGGAGAAAATTTTGAAATTGTTAACTTAGAGAATAGTACAACTAATACTGTATTATTAAAAAATAATAGAGGTACTGGTGTATTTGATGAAGAAAATAATACAATCTATTATTCTAATAATAGTGTAATTTATAGTTATAATATAGATACTAAAGCAGATACTAAAATAAGTGGTGCAGAAGGATACCCAATGTATATAGATGGAAATAGTGTATATGTTGATGGAGAAGTAGGAACATCTGATACATTCTACGCAATTGATAGAAAAACTAAAAAAGTAAATAAATTAAATATAAAAGATTATGCACCAAATGTATCTTCAATTCCTAATTTCAATATTGTAGATGGTGTAGTATATTTAACATATAATACAAATGAAAAATTAGTTAGATATGAAAATAATGCTGAAACAAATATATTAGAAAAAGAATACTTAGAATATTATATAGTAGGTAATAATATTTATATAGCAGCTGCACCTTTAACTTCTGATGGTATGGGACATGAACCATTTAATGAATTCTATGAATATAATATAAATACTAAAGAAATGAAAGAAACTAGTAATATGTATGCTAAAAAATTATTTACTGAAAATGATGGAGTATATAATATAAAATAAAAAAGTAGTTTTTGCTACTTTTTTTTGTTATACTTATATTGTTAAAGAATAGGAGGTTAAAAAATGAATATAGTATTATGTGGAAGTATGAAAGTTAAAGATAAAATAATAGAAATAAAAGATGAATTAGAAAGTAAAGGATATAATGTATTATTACCTATAGAATGTATGCAAGGTATTGATAAAATAATCGCATCTCGTGCACATATGGATAGAGTAGTAAATCCAGATAATGAAGTAATACTTATAGTAAATGAAACTAAAAATGGTATAGAAAATTATATAGGTGCTAACAGTTTTGCTGAAATAGCATTCGGTTTTTATTTTAGGAAAAGAGTATATTTATTAAATGATATATATGAACCATATAAAGATGAATTACTAGGATGGAATGTTACACC
>Ga0310691_10006197_pt1 | contig 12827 bp, 13 predicted proteins | sample 176DNAGHGlowgp2_FD_203887 | JGI IMG/M metagenome (GOLD analysis project Ga0310691, IMG submission 203887) | Sheep rumen microbial communities from Palmerston North, Manawatu-Wanganui, New Zealand - 1766 DNA GHGlow gp2 (v2) (version 2) | ecosystem: Host-associated > Mammals > Digestive system >... | reverse complement strand
TTTACCCCTCGGGGAGAGAGGAGAGGAGAGCCACGAGAGTTATTTTTTTTTATACTACTTGTATTAATTCTTTGTTATGATATGTGTGATATGAATGGTTTGGGGGAGGAGCCTGAGGAACCCGGTTCGGGGGTTCCTCAGATAGCGTAAGCTATGATTGAGAAGAGTTGCTTATTCTATTATAATCAGGTGTTCTAAGCTGTTCTGCATAGTGCTTGATTTCCTGCAATGTAAAGGGTTTTCCGTTTGCTTTCGGGCTATTGCTTAGAGGTTTTATGCTCATTGCAGGATATATCGTAAATCGCTTGCGCTCTGTTATGCTGTGAGTTAGTATGTGATTGATGATTGTGTTGCCGTCTCTGTCTGTGTATTCTATAACTTCCGGCTCATTAATGCAGCTGCTTATTTTTCGTGGTGCGTATTCCTCCGGGATCGTGAGCCCTATTCCAAAATGTCTGAACCGCTGCAACGCTGTCTTGAAATGTTTTTCAAAGTAATCACAATCAATACTCATTCCCCCGACTTTATAGCCGAATTTCTCGCCCTCGTCCGTGTCTCTGATATAGCAATACTGTTTGAGCCCAGTAACTTTATAGAGCTTGTATTGCTTAGTAGTGAGGCAGCCGAGCTCTCGGAGATCTGCCGGATCGCAGCCGATCGAGCCGGCTCTCTTTTCGATCAGCTTATTGATATTGTCGTTGTATTCCTTAATGATCTCTGCTGCGTCTCCTGTGAAATTCACGCAATCAGTATCTCCGGATATAACCTGTATTTTTTTATCCTCGGGCGCTGCTTTGAGCTTGCGTCGTAAGTATGCTATATGCTTTCGCACGAGCGCTGTTGTCCATACTCCCCATTGATATATAACGGGCTTGAATTTCTGCTGCTCTGAAATGTATTGCTCGTCAATGCAGCGTATATCCTGCCGGGCTGTATCGTATATAAATTTTTTGTGGATCGGGTTTTTTGTGAAAATTCCGTATAATCTCGCCGGCTCGCTCTTGATCCTCTCATATGCAAGCTGCTCGTCCGGAGTATCGAGCCCGAGCTTCTCGAGTGTGTGGAGCTTTTCCTTTGCTGTTGCCTTGCTGCGGTAAAGCTGTACAATTACTTTGAGTAAGTAGTCCGGCAAATATCCATATTTTGCGCCCGTAATATTGAGTAAATGGATCTTGCCTTTGTAGTTCTCGACAAATAAGCGGAAATCTATATCTGTGAGCGTCATTCTCAGGATTTTAGCCTCTTTAATTCGTGTTGAGCTCGTTTTCTGGATATTGTCCCGGAGCTCCTCCTCAGAGTCTATATCTGTATAGCTATGCCTGAGCGAGGACGGCAGGAAAGCAAATCCTCCCTCCCTGAGCTCGACCTCAGCAGCCTCAAAAGTGATAAGCATTGCATATCTATTATACGGGGGCTCAAATAGCTCTTTATATTTCTTAGGTCTTGGCAGATCTTGAAATTTGCTCATTGGGAATTTATCAAGCACCATTCGGGCAATATATGCGCTTGAGAAATCTGCGTTTATTACGTCTCGGAGCTCCTTGTCGATAACTCCCTCCTCGAAAAATGAGACGCCTCCAAAAAATGCTTTGTGCAGAAGAGGCAGGAGAAATCCGCGCCCCCATTCGCTGCTCATTGGGTTCATTTTAATGATTTGGCTCTTGATGTTGCAGCGATTTTTGTTTACTTGCTTGCCTTGCTCTTTGCCGATCAGACGCTCAATACGAGCTGTTTTTGTCAAAGCGAGCTTTGCGATTGATCCCTCAAAGCGTCGGTTTAGCTCGTCTCTGAAAAATGTTGTAATGTAATAGACTTGATTTTCTGAGTAGTCAATCTCGTCCTGAGAGAGTTCTGAGAGCTCGCTGAGAGCCTCGTGATCTATACGGGGTATAACTATACCCTCCGCCTCCATATCTTTGATTGTAGGTGCCTCTCTGTATGCTTCGTAGCAATGGAACTGTATACACTTGTATGCTTGTATCAGCAATATCTCTCTATGAGATTTCGCAATTGTTGGCTCCGGATCATACGGAAGTATCTTTTTAGTATAGTCAAAGAACTCGGGGAGATTGGGAACGATAATAAGCAACTTATGAGCCGGACTCAGACTCAGGCGCTCAATGAGCATTTTAAAGAAGTCTTTAAGATCGTCCCAATTCCTGCCGTGTACGGCTTTGCCCGTATCAAAGCAAAAGCTCCAAAGATAGGGGGCAAAGTGTGAATACTCAATGTCAAGCGCTGCGATATAGGGAGAAAATGCAAGATCTTTTCTGTCGTAGATCTGCGAAAAATCAAGATCCGTATAGCTTAACATTTAGAACACCTCCCACTCTGCGTCCTCCCCGGTGTGATCCTCTGCCCACCGCTGCATAATATCGGATAGATCCTGTTTGCTGTTGCCCTGATAGAAATTTTTGAGATTAACAACAAATGATAAGATCTCGAAGGGATCCTCGCCCTCCTGCATTGCTCGATTGATTTCAGCAACTATATTTTGATATTTGAACTCTGTGTCCTGCTTAGCGAGCTTGTACATCTCGAAAAGCGAGGGGAGAATTGCCCAATATCTGCCGAGATCAAGCTCTGAAATACCGAATTGAGCTGCAAAGCTCGCAGCCGTCCTCGTGTCGCTCGAGTATGCTTGCTGCGCATACTCTTGTTGATCTCCTGCAATGAGCTCGAGCAAGTGCTGCAATTGCTCGTCGGAGTATTGCCGGAGGTTTTTGAGGCTCGTGTTATAGCCTCCCGTCTTGTTTGCTCCGAAAAAGTCGGTATGGCTCATTATTTTTTGTATGATCGGATCCGAGGCAAAGAGCCCCTCTTTTTTCGCGTTCCTCGCTCTGAGGTTGACGCTAACGAGTCTATCGTGTACCTCATTCAGCAGATTTTTTCGAGCCTTGCTAATGATCTGCTTTGACTCGCTGCGAGCATACGATTGAGAGAGATCAATCCGGGCTTGTGCTTTCTGATCCTCTCGCTCGATATACTGGAAATGATAACCGCCGGCGCTCTTACGTTGTCCCGTGAGAGCTTTCCTGACGTTAGAGACGTCCGCTGCTACTGCTCGAGCTGCCTCTGAGACGCTCGAAAATACTTGATCTATTTCAATAACATAGATCTGCTGCTTATTCTTTGCCATTTCTATTCCTCCTTAATTGAGAATACAGTCGCTTTCTGTCGGCTGCTTATATTCCGGGAAAACGAGCTCTCCGGCGTCGCTGATATAGTATTTTGTCTCGCTCGAGTAGATCTTGTCGCCGTCCGTGAAGATCCGGAGCCCAACGAGCCGGAGAGCTGCGTCGAGGTCAATTAATTTCTCGTAGCCGGAGAGCTCTGCGTCGAGCTCCGGATTGAGATTGTCTTGCAGCTCTGCGAGTGTTGGGATATGATCCCAATATCGCCTATTGAGTAGTACCCTCATATTATCACCTCCATTATACAACTATCTTATACGCTGCATATAACATCCAACGCCTCTTAGCCTCGAGCGCCTCCGGGCTCGTGTCGTCAACTGTTGCCAGTAAGTAGATCCCGGCACTCTTACGTTTTCCGCTCAACGCCTTGCTCACGGCTGCGCGGTCGAGCTCGAGATCCTTGCACACGTCGGAGGCTCTCTCGTATAGTGTGTTATTATTAGCACAATAGATCATAGTATCACCTCTTTATTATAGTATAACACAATGTTGTCAATTTGTCAATAGTTATCAATTGGATATAGCAATATAGACAAAAACGGAGTTGACAATTCGTCAACTTTTAGCTTGAAAACTCCTTGAAAAACGTTGACAATTTGACAACAAAGTGATATAATATAATCAAGGAAAAAACACAAGACGCCCGGCTCGGGCAGGAGGTATTATGATGAAATTAAATAAATATCTATTTGTGATTGCTTATGCGCTTGCAGCTACTCTCGATGATAGCTCATTCGCGACCGAAAACGGCAGTAACTACGATTACTGGAAGATCGAGAGGATCGCTCCTGATAGCACAAGTATTAAGCTGTGGCACAAGAACGACTATCACGACGAAAAATGGACGTTCTGCGGACAGTTCGATACAGCACATCAAAGATACTATGATCCCTCAGAGTTCGAGGACGAGGAGGACTGGCTATGAGACAGAATATATACAGAGCCATTGAGGAGCTGCTTGCAGCTCCTTTCGGCGCGAGGATCCGGATCAATAATAGATATGTACTTATAAAGGATAGACGGACGATCACGGATAAGCCTCGAACATTTACGACGCCGGATACACCTGTACTTATACTTACTTTCCCGACTCCCTCCGGCTGCACAGTATTCAAGTATATCCCGATTATGAATAAGGGCGTCTTGCAGCTCTGCGAGGAGCTCGCCTCTGAGATCCGGGACATTTATCAAGAGTTCGCCAGGAGACAATATGAAATGATACTCTATAATCAATCTTTTAAGATTGAGAAAGAGTTCGATTTTGATATTCTTTGAGAGGAGGTGATAATATGGGTTTTAGATTATGGGTAAACGACGATATTTGCCTCGGCAAGCTCTATGGATATACAGAGGACTCGCAGCACCTTTACTCAATTGATTGGCTTGTAAATCACGGATTTTTTGACGACGACCGCGAGGACTGGGACGAGAAATTATTCCCGACGCTTTACGACGTTGCCGTCAATAGCTTTGATTGCACTCTCGGAATGACCATTAGTTTAAGCTATGAAGATTTTTTTGAATACTACCTCTTATATTTTGCCGATATGCAGAAAAAATGGAGGACTAAAGGAGAAAAAGTAGAGTTTAAAGACGTTCAGGACTGGACTAAAATTTTAGAGCAGCTGCCGGAGGGCAAGGACGTCAAATTAGAATGGTTTTAGGAGGCGATCAAATGAACGACAAACCGATTATAATTGACTATAACGAGCGCAAATGGTGTATATCCAAATTCAAAGGGCGCTACTATCTCGAGGAGGTGCTGCAACCCTCCAACGACTTCCGGCACGTTGCAACAGAGGAGACGCTGCTCGCAGCGTTCAAAACATTATCAAGAATTATAGAGAGGGAGCTTTAAGCTCCCTTTACTTTTTGTTATAATGCAACTAAAACTACTTGACATTTTCCAAAACGTATAGTATAATATAAGCAAAAAAGGGAGGAGATCCAATGGCAAAAAAGAAAAGCTCAGCTGATAAAATCAATAAAGCTGTTGAGACAGATCCTCCTAAAGATCGAGACGAGGCAGTCTCTCTCGTAGCGTTGGCTATCTCCGAGCAAGCTAAAAAAGCTAAAGATAAAAAGGATATTATCGACGTTGTAGCCTACGACGAGCCCGAGTATTACGACGACGAGCCCATAACTGCCGAGAACGCGACGTATAATATCATATACGGTCCGCGATCTAATGGTAAAACATACAAGATGTGCAGGAAGATCCTCGACGGTAAATTTGACGACGGGCTCCCCTCTGCATATATACGCCGACTCGATGAAATGATAAAACCGTCGAACCTGAGCGAGCTTTTTAATCCTCATATTGAGTATATTATCGAGCGCTCCGGGGGACGATATAACGGAGTTGCTTATAAATCAAGGGCTTTTTACCTATGCAAATACAACCTATCCGGCGATAAGATAGATCAGGATCGAGATCCGTTCTGCCGTTGTTATGCCGTAAATACGGCAGAGACAACAAAAGGACAGGACGCCGGCGAGGTAAAACACGTTGTATTCGACGAGTTTATCACGAGACAATTCTATCTTACAAATGAATTTGTACTCTTTCAGAATTTGCTTTCGTCGATTGTTCGAGCCCGAAAAGGCGTAAAAATATGGATGATCGCAAATACCGTCTCGAAGTATTGCCCCTACTTTGCAGAAATGGGGCTCGACAGAATTAAGGATCAAAAGCAAGGTACCATAGATATTTATACTATGGGAAAGACAGCAACAAAGATCGCTGTCGAGTATTGCGGAAAGTCGGCAGCGTCTCAGAAAGTCTCTGAGTATTACTGCTTTTCAAATCCTGAATTGCAAATGATTACAAACGGCGAGTGGGAGATCTCACTCTATCGGCATATACCAAAAGGCATAAACGACAAACGCCCGGAGTTTGAATTTTATGTAAAATTTGACGGCAACCTCGAGAGAGGAGCTCTCTATCTGTACGAGGACTCACCAATGATTTGCTTTACCCGGAAAACAACTGAGATCAAGGATCCTGAAAAACAATTGATTTTCGGGGATAGCATAGACGATCCGAACGCCTTACACTCTACGACCTTAGACGGCAGCGTCTCGAGAGCTCACGCTCTGATCTTGGGGCTCATTAAGCAGCGTAAAACCTACTATGGCACTAATGAGGACGGAGAAATCATATCCAATTGGATCAATTGGGCGAGAAAAGGAGGTTTCAGACTATGAGCAGAAAAGAGGACGCTTACTCAAATCTTTTCCCGTGGGGGCTCTACAACGTCCCTCAGCGCTTAGACTATAACAGCCTATATAAATACTACTTTAATTTTATACTGCGTCTCTTGTATCGTATAGTGATATTTGGGGGCGTCCCTGAGAGTGTGAACGAGACTTTTTTAAAAATGACTCTTTTCACTCAGGGCAAAGCGTGCTTTTTTAAGGAGAAACAATCCGGGACGCTGCGAGCGCTCAATTGCGCTCGAGCTAATACTCCCGATATATACTATATTCCCTCGCAAGTATTAGTTGTCAATCCAAAGCTCAAAGGACAGTATATGCTCACTCCGGGCAAGGACTGCGAGCTCCTTTATCTGAGCGAGACGGATCTCTATAATAATGATATGTGTGGGGGCTTATATGAGCTTATAAAGCGTACTGCAATAATGCTCACAGACAACGACCTCTCCATTAATATCGCGCAAAAAAATACACGATTAGTAAATGTGATCTCAGCTGATACACAGAATACATACGACTCAGTAAAGATCGTAGTTGAGAAAATGTATAACGGCGATCCTGATATTATTGTAAAATCGTCTCTTATGGACGAATTGAAGAGCGTCCCATTCATTCAGAATACATCAAATCAGAATATAATACAGCTCATAGAAGTGCAGCAGTATATACTCTCTCATTTCTACGAGCAAATAGGACTCAGCACACACGATCAAATGAAACGTGAACGACTCGTAACAGCAGAGATCAATGACAATGTTGAGCTTGCTCTATTTAATATCAATGATATTGTTGCTACGCTCGAGAGCTGCATTGAGCGTATTAATGATATGTTCGGGACGGAAATATCTGTCTCGGTAAATCCGCTGCTTATTGTGCAGGCTGAGGAGCCCAAACAAATAGCAGGAGCTACCGGCGACGATCCGGACTCCACAACCGATCCGGATCCCGAACCGGAACCGGAGCCCGAGCCTGAGCCTGACTCTGAGCCCGAGCCTGAGCCTGACTCTGAGCCCGAGCCTGAGCCTGACTCTGAGCCCGAGCCTGAGCCTGACTCTGAGCCTGAGCCCGAGCCTGACTCTGAGCCTGAGCCCGAGCCCGACTCTGAGCCCGAGCCCGAGCCCGACTCTGAGCCCGAGCCTGATCCTGATCCCGAGCCCGAGCCCGAGCCCGAGCCCGAGCCTGAGCCCGGAGACATAACAATAACAGGAGATAACAATGTGATTATTATCGGAGGTGATAACAATGGGCTTGCCGATCCCGCAGAGGTCGCACCCGAGGACGTGGGCGACGATAGCAGCGACAATCAATGATCCATTCACGATCTATAATCAGATATGGGAACGAATAGGAGTCCCCGAAGAAAGTGCAGCGGAATATTTCGGATTTCTTTTTGAGTCGTCCGTTTCTACTTATTCCGATCACGATATTCGACAAATATTTCTCAGCAATCTTTATGCTAATTCGGAAAAATATAACGAGCTATGCACGCTATACGAAGCAGAGCTCAACCCCGTTAATAATATAGATATTTCGGAGAGTTTCTCAGAGACGCGAACACCGAATTTAACAAGCACATCGACAAGCTCCGGAACCGGCAGCAGCACCGGCAGCAGCACCGGCAGCGCTCAGGGAACGACCGGAGACACGACAACAACAGAGCGCAAGCAGACGCAGACCTCGACGAGCTCGACGCCCAGCGCGACAAAAACGAGCACTCACGAGGTTAACCCATACGACAACACAGGACTCCGGACGGAGTACAAAGACACAGTTACCGACGCAACGGCAACAACAACAACAACAGCTTACTCGGGCAACCCTGACACCTCTACAAGCTCCGGAACGAGCTCGACGTCCACAAGCACACAAAACACGACGTCGACGACGAGCTCCGCGTCCGGAACCGTAACAGAGACGGGAACTGAAACGAAAATACATACGATCACAAGGCAGGGCAGAGATTGGAAGATCCTGCCAAATGAAGTTGTCGCAGCTGCCGAGGAGGCTGCTGCTGCGATGAATGTTCTATACGTTATTTGTCAAGATCTTGCAGATTTGATTTTTCTGCAAGTTTGGGATTAAAAAGGAGGCTTTTTTATGCAGGTAAAACAGATTTATCAGATTTTAAATGATGTTATGGGAGAGGTAACCGGACTCCCAATCAAGTCGACAGCTACTCCCTCAGTAGGTACCAACGAGCTCGGAGTACCAGTTGACGCAGACGGAAACGAGATCCGCGAGTATATCGTCGCAGAGGATCTCAGCAATATAGTTGATATTGGTACAGATATTTTTGACAACAACTGGAAAGACAATTACGTTAAGGCTCTTATCAATCGCATAGGACGCAGCGTCTTTGTGGATCGTACTTATACCGGCTATGCTCCTGATATATTAATGGATAACTGGGAGTACGGCTCAGTAATGGCAAAGACACGTTGCAAGATATTTGACGCTAAAGCTAATCCCTCTTGGAGCTTGCAGAAAGGGCAGACCGTTAATCAGTTTGAGTTCACTCCTCCGGACGTAACTCAGAAATTTTACAACGACAAAGTTGCTTGGCAGATCGATTGTAGTTTTACCGACGCTCAGATCCGCGAGAGTATGAGCTCAGCGACAGAGCTTAATCGTTTTTATTCAATGATCGAAAATCGTATTAATACGAGTAAGACGATCTATCTTGACTCGCTGAAAATGCGTACAATCAATAATTTTATCGCTGAAAAGATCCATAGTAATAATGGAGTAATCGATCTGCTTGCCGGCTATAATTCAGCATACGGCGAGAGTCTTACAGCAGCAGCAGCACTCACGGATAAAGACTTCCTGAGATATGCAGCAGCAGAGATCAAGAATTATATTGAATTTTTCCGCGCTCCCTCAGCTGCTTTCAATATCCCGGCAGACGACGACGGAAACGTAACATTCACGCCTCGTGAATTTGCGAAGCTCGTCCTTATTTCTCGCTTTGCTAATGGAATGCAGGTATACTTGCAGAGTGATACATACCACGATGAGCTCGTAAAGCTCGAGACTTTCGAGACTGTCCCGTTCTGGCAGTCCGAGGGCAACGACTTTGATTTACCGACAACAACTCGTATCGACGTTAAACTCGCAAGCGATAGCACAGTTGAGGTAAACAGAAACTACATCATTGGCGTTCTCTTTGATCGCGACGCTCTCGGAGTGCTCAATGACAATCAGAGGACAACGACAGCATATAATGCCAATGGCGAGTATTGGACTAATTTCTACAAGGTTGATACTCATTACTTTAATGATCTTGCAGAAAATGGAATTGTTTTCGTGATTGGATCCGGAACAGTCCCGAGTGTGACTCTGAGCTCCAATGAGGAGTCAATTGCTGTTGCTGGCACAGAGACACTTACTGCAACAGTTGTCCCGGCTGGAGCTACCGTTACTTGGACTACCTCGGATAGTGATGTAGCAACAGTTGCAGCCGGAGTTGTGACCGGCGTTGCTGCCGGCGAGGCAACAATCACAGCTATAATAACTGTCGACGGTGTGAACTATTTCGACACCTGCGATGTCACAGTCACAGCAAGCAAATCTAAAAAATCCTAAAATATTCTCCTGAGATAGCCGGCATTGTCCGGCTATACTCATATTAAAGAGGTGATAATATGACTTTAACATTATACTCTCAGAGCGACGACAAGCGCGTAGTAAATAAGACTCTTACATCTATTGCTGCCGGTATTGCTATTACTCCTATGAAAGCAATAGATATTCTGCGACCTACACTCATTATTAATTATGATAGTTCATATCTTGCAGCTAATTACTTTTATATATCCGATCTCAATAGATACTATTATATATCTTCAATGGAAATCGAGATAGGAAAGTGTATCACAATTACCGGAGAGATAGATATAAGGAAGTCTTATGCAGCTGCTATTCCAAATGTAGTCGCAACAGTCGTAAGATCTGAGAGCGTGGGAGCTCCAACTGAGATCCCGGATAGTAAGCTCCCGATTGATCCAAATAGGGAAGAGCTTAAAAGTATCAAGATACTATATGAGGGATCAAGCGGCAAGCAAGCACGGTTCACGGCAAATCCGTCGGATTGGTGCTATATTCTCACAGTAGTAGGAGGGCTCGAAGATGCAAGTCAATCGTGAATGGTGGGACGGTACAGCGCGTGAATTCTATATAGACGGCTTAGTCGGCGAAACGCCTATTATTACAACGTGCCCCAACCTTGAAACCTCAATCAGAGCAGATCTATCAAAATATCAGGGCGTAGAGTGGGATAAATCTATTTGCCCTTGGAAAATAAATCCAAAGTCTGATTTTTTCAAATTCCAATGGGCAAACCCCTACTATAAGACAGGTGTTTCAGGCACGACTATGGCGCAGAGTCCGTTATTCAAAGAACGCAAAAAAGGCTATACATTCTATATCAGCGCCGCAGGCGGCGGTAATTCCGAATTGCCGCACGTTGTAGTTGACTCAAACGCCTGTACGAAGCCTTTATGGAAAACGTGTTTATCTAATGACGAACTCGACTTGAACAACACAGATATTAACTATTGGTTCAGCCTAAAATACCGCCATATTTTCCCGGTAATAAACTTTGATTATTCTCGTATTTTTATCGCCCCGATGATACACACGGAAAGCGGTGCAGGCTGGGTGTTTTACGATAGTCCGGAACTTCGCGCGTCGTGGGACTCTACAACAGTTTATGGTATTAGCCTTATGTTTTATGGTAAAAGTCAATACGGCGGTGCTTCTCCCATATCAGCAGGCTTATTTAGCCTGAATAATAAATTTGCTCAGCCGGAATGGGACTGTACAAACTGTTGGAAAGACGATATTATGTTTGATAATGGTCTTGCCGTCGCCTGGACTAATGCTTGGGACGGCGGTTGGGAAGTAGGCGGTATTCAGACGGTCGGATCTAACACGCTTTGGGGCAATGACGATAACAACCCCGGATTTTCAAATCAGACCTTTGCGAACGAAAACGCCGCCGGCGCTGTAATGTATTACCCGATGAAAAATATAATAATAGAAACTCCGGCAGATACAGAAGATACCATATGGTCTACGGATTGGGATAATTTTTATCTCGGCGGCGGCTATAATCAAGGTACTAAGCGTCATCTTAAATCAGGTATAACATACGACGAGTTTGCAGACTACCTCAAAAAGCAGCTCGCATATCTTGGATTTAGATTTTGCATTGACGGTAATCATTTCAGCGATAGCATAGATAGCCAGTATTTCTATATTCCGGAGATTGACTCGAAAGGAGTTACGACGGGGAATTATGTTGCTGCAAATGCTCCAGAGGCTGAGAACTACATAAACTATACTTGGACAGACGATGTTTACGAGTCAACTCCATACGACGGAACGGACGACGACGATGAGGGCGATCCGAACGAGTACGACGAAAGCAACGAAACCGAGCTAAACGCCTTAGCTGCGCAAGCAAAGAACTATTTTTTCAATACTTATTGTCTTAGCCCGACACAGCTCAGACAGCTCTCGGAGTATATGTATACAGAAATGCCAACTAATCAATCTACCGAAGACTTTCTCACGAACAATCCTATTGATGTGATTATCAATCTTCAGATGTTCCCATTTACAATAGCAGCCGGCGTCACCCCTGATATTCTTATGCTGGGAAAGCTCAAACCGCGTTACTGGGACGCAACAGCCTCAGAATGGAAAGATATTCTCGTTTATAATGTTCCCACACAGGTGATTATCCTCGATTGTGGTAGTTGTACTTATTACCCTGAATATGGTGTGCACGACTTCCGCAACTATGAGCCATACTGTACAGCAGAGCTCGAGCTCCCGTACTGCGGAAATATCAAGATCCCGACGTCTGTTTACCTCAATCATACAATCAAAGTAAAGTATATAGTTGATCTTATCACAGGTGCTTGTCTTGCTCTTGTGTATCGTGATGATCTTGCATATCTTGCAGTTACTGGGCAGATCGGAACGCAGTTCCCTGTCTCAGCAGTTCAGAGTGCAGACTTGCAAGCCTCCATAATGCGCAAGCAGACGCAATACGGTGAGAGCTTGATAAATGTAGCTCGCAGCACAATAGGCGGCGCTCTGAGCGTGCAAGGCGCAGCCAATGCAGCACCGGCACCGGGTGCGAGCACGGCTCTCGGCGCATACACAGGCTTACTATCTGCTTTTAATCAGCTCGAGCAAGCTGAGTTCAACGTTGAGCACATACAAGTTCCCTTTACTATGCACGGCTCGTCAAGCCCTATGACGAGCTTTGCAAACGAGCAATATCCCAGGCTGATCTTAAAGCGTCCGGTAATGCTGCCGGATTACAATGCCGAAAACTACGGGCATATTGTAGGTTTTGCGTGCAATATCACGGCACCTTTATCCGCATTTTCAGGGCTCACAGTA
>Ga0310691_10006196_pt1 | contig 12828 bp, 11 predicted proteins | sample 176DNAGHGlowgp2_FD_203887 | JGI IMG/M metagenome (GOLD analysis project Ga0310691, IMG submission 203887) | Sheep rumen microbial communities from Palmerston North, Manawatu-Wanganui, New Zealand - 1766 DNA GHGlow gp2 (v2) (version 2) | ecosystem: Host-associated > Mammals > Digestive system >... | reverse complement strand
ATCTCAATTATTTGTGTTACCTTTGCAGGCCGAAATAAACGAATGACAACATGACAACCATCTGTAACGAGCATTTCGAGGGCGAGCGCCCACTTTTCGAAAGCCACCACCTGCGCCTGCAGCAGGTAACCATAGGCGATGGCGAGAGTGCCATCAAGGAGTGTTCCGACATTGAAGCCGAGGACTGCCACTTCTGGGGCAAGTACCCTTTCTGGCACGTGCATGGCTTCAAGATTAACCGCTGCCGCTTCGATGCGGGTGCACGCTCAGCACTATGGTACAGCGACAACCTGCGCATGACGAACACACGAATAGACGGTCCGAAGATGTTCCGCGAGATGCACGACATCTACTTAGAGAACGTGGTCATCAACGATGCCGACGAGACCTTCTGGCGCTGCCGCGACATTGAGGCAAACAACCTGGTGCTGCACGAGGGCACCTACCCCTTCATGTTCTGCGAGAACGTGAAGGTCAAGCACCTCAAGAGCGACTCGAAATATGTGTTCCAATACTGCAAGAACGTAGAGATAGACCAGGCACACATCGTGACGAAGGACTCGTTCTGGGAGTGCGAGAACGTGACCATCACCAACTCGGTGCTCGACGGCGAATACCTGGCCTGGCACTCGAAGAACGTGCGGCTGGTGAACTGTCACCTGGCTGGCGAGCAGCTGCTGTGCTACGCCGACCACCTGGTGCTGGAGAACTGCACCTTCGACAAGGCCTGCGACCGCGTCTTCGAGTACAGCGACGTGCATGCCGACATCCGCGGACACATCGAGAACATCAAGAACCCGTCGAGCGGCCACATCGTAGCTGACAGCATCGGCTCCATCACCATCGACGAGAACGTGAAGCAGCCGGCCAACTGCCACATCCACACTAGGTAATAAGCCTCTTTTTTAAAAACCTTTATCTGCTATGATTAACTTTGACGAACCTATCGTCCGCCGCGGCAGCAGCTGCGTGAAGTGGGACGAGCCCATGGAGGACATGACCAAGGAAGAGATGGATGACGTCATCCCCCTGTGGGTGGCCGACATGGACTTTCAGGCTGCACCAGCCATCAGGGAGGCCATCAGGCGCAGGGCTGAGCACGGTGTGTTTGGCTATGCCATTGTCGGTGACGACTATTACGAGGCCATCATCAACTGGTTCGGGCGCCGCCATCAGTGGACCATCCACCGCGAGGAGATTCTCTACACCACCGGCGTGGTGCCCGCCATGAGCGTGGCCATCAAGGCGCTTGCCATGCCGGGCGAGAAGGTGCTCATCCTCTCGCCTGACTACAACTGCTTCTTCACCAGCATCCGCAACAACGGCTGCGAAGTGCTGGAGTCCGTTCTCCTAAAGAGTCCGTTGTCGTCCGCTGCCACATCAACCAGTCCGTTGTCGTCCGCTGCCACATCCACCAGTCCGCTGTCGTCCGCTGCCTTCACCGTAGACTGGGCTGACTTCGAGGCCAAGTGCGCTGACGAGAAGACGACGCTCTTCCTGCTCTGCAACCCTCACAACCCCACAGGCCGCGTATGGTCAAAGGAGGAGCTGGAGCGCATGAACGACATCTGCATGAAGCACGACGTGAAGGTGGTGAGCGACGAGATTCACTGCGAGCTGGTCATGCCGGGCCACCGTTTCCAGCCCTTCGCCGCCGTCAGCGAGGCCTGCCGCCAGAACAGCGTCATCCTCAACTCAGCCTCCAAGTCGTTCAACATCGCGGGACTGCAGACGGCGAACATCATCTGTTCACAACCCCTTTGGCGCCGTCGTCTGAAACGCGCCATCAACATCAACGAGGTGTGCGACCTGAACCCCTTCGGTCCCGTAGCACTGATGGCCGCCTACAATGAGAGTGGCGACTGGATAGACCAGCTGAACGAATATATCTGGGGCAACTACCAGGCGCTCTGCACCTTCGCCGCCGAGCACTTGCCGCAGTGGCGCATCACCCCCATGGAGGGCACCTACCTGCCGTGGGTGGACATCACGGCCACGGGGATGACGGCAGAGGCGTATGCCGACCTGCTGATGCACAAGGCCCATGTGTGGGTAAACCCCGGCACGATGTACGGGCCGCAGTCAGGCCAGGGCTACATCCGCCTGAACATTGCCTGCAGACGCGCCCTCCTCATCGAGGCACTGGAAAGGATTGCCAAAGTAGTTGAGTAAGTAGAGCAACAAACAAAAAAGGGGCTGCGCCATCCGATAACCGATGCGCAGCCCCTTTTAATTCTTACCTTTTTTAGTAAAGGGCTATTAGTCCTCCTTCTTGACAGCAGCGCGCTTCTCCTTGATGCGGGCAGCCTTACCCGTGAGCTTGCGCAGGTAGTACAGCTTGGCGCGACGCACCTTACCGTGCTTGTTCACCTCGATGCTGTCGATGTTGGGCGACTCGATGGGGAAGATACGCTCCACACCCACGGTGCCAGACATCTTACGTACGGTGAAGCGCTTCTTGTCGCCATGGCCGGCAATCTTGATGACCACGCCACGATAGAGCTGGATGCGCTCCTTGGAACCCTCGATAATTTTGTAACCAACAGTGATGGTGTCGCCGGGAGCGAACTCCTCGAACTTCTTGCCGGCCTCAGTAGCCTTGGCACGATTGCTGGTTGCAAATGCTTCCTCAGCAACTTTAATTAAATCCATTGTTAACTTGCTTATAATTAAATTGTTGTATCGTTCCTGCGCAACATAACGGGCAACTCTCCTATCTTCCCGCCATCGGTTACGCCGAAAGCGGCTGCAAAAGTACAAAAAAAATGGCACTTACACACAACAACGAGCGGCAAAACCGTAGTTATTAACTTTTTTTAATCTATAGCCTTGCGGCAGTAACTGACTCAATGATAGCGACGAACGAGAACAAAGAGAATAATTTTGCCCGTAAAAGTGCGGCGTTCCAAAAAAAAAGCGTATATTTGCAGCATGATTTGCAAACGCAACAAGCGAACACCTATGAAACAAGCAAAGCTATGGATGCTGGCCGCCATCCTGATCATCATCAGCGGCACAGGCTGCAAGGGCAAGGTAGAGCCCGTCGCCGGCACGCAGTCCGCCACTGTCAGCCCCACCGACGACTGCAGTCAGTTTGTCACCCTGACGGATGCCGTTCCTGATGCCATCCTTGAGATACGCTACTATGGCACCTACAACTTCGTGGGACAGCGCATCGACGGCTATGAACAGCCCACGGCGCTGCTCACGAAGAAGGCCGCCGAGGCCCTCAAAGCCGTGAGCGACGAAGTGAAGGCGCAGGGCTACCGTCTGAAGATATACGATGCCTATCGCCCGCAGAAGGCCGTCGACCACTTCGTCCGATGGGCTGCCGACCTCTCGGCAACCGAGATGAAGCCCTACTTCTATCCCGACCTCGACAAGAGCGTGCTCTTCGAACAAGAGTACATCTACGAGAAGAGCGGACACACCCGAGGCTCCACCGTTGACCTGACCCTGTTTGACATGAACACCGAGAAGGAGCTGGACATGGGGGGCACCTTCGACTGGTTTGGTCCTGAGAGCCACCCCGACTTCTGCGGCAATCCCGAGACGGGCGAATATACGGGCGACAACCATCAGTCGCCGACAGGACGCAGCATCACCGCCGAGCAGTTTGCCAACCGCATGACGCTGCGCCGTGCCATGCTGAACCACGGCTTCAAGGCACTCGACTCTGAGTGGTGGCACTTCACGCTGAAGGATGAGCCGTTCCCCGACACCTATTTCACGTTTCCCGTCAAGCAGCTCGTGCACTAAGAAAGCCACTCGTCCTTGACATTAACAAACCAAAAAACATAATAAAACTATGAAGAAATCAATATGCATAGCCGCAGTCTGGGCCGCCATGATGCTGGCGGGCTGTGCGGCACACTACCAGATAGCCGACGTGAGCCGCTCACGCATCTTGGTGAACAAACGCTTCGACGGCATGACCGACAGCGGCACGGCTGCCTTCATGGCACCCTACACGGCAAAGGTAGACTCGATGATGAAGCCGGTGATGGGCGTCGCAGCACGCGACATGGACAAGCGGCGCCCAGAGAGCGAGATATCCAACCTGCTGGCCGACATCATGGTGTGGTCAGCCAAGGACTACGGCGAGAAGGCCGACTTCGGTGTGTATAACATGGGCGGCATCCGTGCGGCACTGTCGAAGGGGGTGGTGACCTATGGCGACATCAACGACATTGCGCCCTTTGAGAACAAGATTGCCTTCACCACGCTGAAGGGCAGCAAGGTGCTCGAACTGTTTGCACAGATAGCCAAGCGGGGCGGCGAGGGCGTGAGCCACGGCGTGGAGATGGTCATCAGCAGCGACGGCCGTCTGCTCTCAGCACGCCTCAACGGCGAGGACATCGACCCGGAGCGCGACTACCGCGCCGTCACCATCGACTACATCGTGCAGGGCAACGACGGCATGACCGCCTTCCGCGACGGCACGAACACCGTGTCGCCACAAGAGGAGAAAGACAACTCGCGCTTCCTCATCATGAACTACTTCAAGGCTATGCACGCCGAGGGCAAGGAGGTGGACGCACAGGTGGAAGGACGCATTAAGGTGAGAGATGAGAAATGAGAAATGAGAAATATGATTAGTGATATTTGTTATGAATAAGCATACGATTATGAACAGGCATACGACTATGGATAATCATACAATTATGAATAAGCATACGATTATGAATAAGATTTTTTCAATGCAGCTGACAAGAATGATAAGTTTATCATTTATCATTTTTCATTTGTCATTTAGCAGCGCAGCTGCGCAGAAGACGCTCACCATCCTGCACACCAACGACACCCACTCCACGGTGATGCCGCTGAACAAGAACCTGGCCGACACGCTGCTGGCCGACCGCGGCGGGTTCCTGCGGCGCATGGCCATGGTGGAGCAAGAGCGACAGAAGGACCCCGACCTGCTGCTCTTCGACAGTGGCGACTTCTCGCAGGGGTCGGCCTACTACAGTCTGTTCCAGGGCGACGTGGAGATAGGACTGATGAACCGCATGCACTACGACGCAGCTACCATCGGCAACCACGAGTTCGACTTCGGCCTCGACAACATGGTGCGCATCTTCCGACAGGCGCAGTTCCCCATTGTCTGCTCTAACTACGACTTTGCCGACACGGAGCTGAAGGACATCGTCAAGCCATACATTATTATAAAAAGGAAGGGTGTCAAGATTGGCGTCTTCGCCCTCTGTCCCAAGCTCGACGGCCTGGTGTTCACCAAGAACTATGGTCCGCTGACCTATCTCGACCCTGCCGAGAAGGCACAGGAGATGGTCAACACATTGAAGAAAAAGAAGTGCGACTACATCATCTGCATCAGCCACTTAGGGTGGAAGAGCAACGACGAGTCCGACGACAAGGTGTTTGCCAAGACCGAGGGTGTGGACCTGGTGCTGGGAGGCCATTCGCACACCTATTTCCAGGACCTTGAATATGTGACTGACAAGAGCGGGCGCGCGGTGCCCGTTGACCAGAACGGCAAGCACGGCGCCTTCGTCGGCAAGCTGCAGCTGACGTTCAACAAGCGCTAACCTGACGGGTTAATCTTCTGACACGAAGGTCATTTGCGCCTTGCTAACTACTGAAGAAGGTTGCACTGGTTGACGGTGACATAGTAGCCGTTGACGAACAGGCCATCCTTCTTCAGCCGTTCTATGTCGTTGGCCGTCAGCGTAATGCGATACCTGCTCGCCCCATCCTCCATGGTGGCACAGCCCCATTCGTTCAGCTCGCTGGCATTGCCTTCCAAGGTCTCCGTCGAGCCGTTGTAAATGGTCTTCAGCTGATAGTAGTACACAGTGGAATTGCTCTGGTCAATGGTGTAGACAAACTCCAGCACATTGCCAGGCTGAGCCGTCTTGAACAGGTCAGAGCCGACGGCGAAGCCACCAGCCCAGTTGCCCATGACGCACTCGCCTTCCCATACCATGGTGGAGTTGCTTGCGTTGTTGCTTTTCTTCAGGACGACGTGCTTCACATGGATGGTGGTTGGCTCATCCGTCTGCAGTGCCACCTGCTTGACGTCGCTCACGCCCATGCCGTTCAGCGAACACGACAGCGACGAGATGCCCGGACTGCCCACGGTGGCAACCTTACCGTTCAGCAGAATCTGCGTCTTCACTGATGTAGGCTCGGCAAATTCAAAGATTAGCTTGTCGTAGCCTGACCAGTCCTCCTTCACCTCAGCATTGGTGAAGTCGGCCACCATGCCACCCCACGCCACTGAGCGATAGGTGACAGTGCCATCAGCATTTTGAAACAGTTCCTCGTTGATGTTCCAGCGGTTGTTGAACAAGTCGGTGATGTCCCTGTCGCCGTCTTTCCCATCACCAGAACAGGCAGAAAGGATGACGGCGGCCAGCATCACAAAAAAGATTCTTGGATGATACATAGCAGATAAGCTCTTGGAGATAACCAAAAAAGAAGAGCGGAGCCTACAGCTCCTGCTCTTGGAAGTCAAGGTCAGCCTCAGCAATGAGGCGCACCTCCTGCGGGTCCAGCACCTTGCGCCCTTCCTGTTGCGCAGCGGCACAGACGTAGCGGGCCACCTCCTCCATGTCGATGTCCACCTCGTCGGCCTCCGACTCTAAGACACCGCTGTCATAGTAGTAGGCAGCGATGGTGTCCAGCACCCACGACAGCAGCTCATCGTCAGCATAGCCTTCCTTCATGTCGATGGGCAGCTGGCGACGGATGAACGCCATCTCGCGGCGCATGTCCTGCTCGTCTTGTTTCAGCTCTTCGTCGATGCTCATGCCAAGAGTGCCTCGAATTTCTCTTCAAACTTAGCCTTGCCCATGGCGCCAACAATCTTGTCGACCACCTCGCCGCCCTTGATGAACAGCACGGTGGGTATGTTGCGGATGCCAAACTGTGCAGCCAGCTCCTCACACTCCTCCACGTCGCACTTGCCCACCACGACAAGGCCGTCGTACTTCTCGGCCATCTCGGATATGATGGGTGCCACCATGCGGCAGGGGCCACACCATGTTGCCCAGAAGTCAATCACCAGGGGCTTAGCGCCTCTTCTCAAGCTCTCAAAATTCTCGGTTGTAATGGTTACTTCCATTGTCTTGCAGATGGTTTATTTGTAAATAATGTCGTTTTCCGACCGCAAAGATAAGTAATTCTTTTCTATTTTCCCACATTTTCAAACGGAAAAATTCACTTTTCCTTTGCTTTTTGCGAAATTTTGCGTATTTTTGCAGTGAAAAACTACAACTAATCATCATTCTATGAAGAAAGACATTTCCTATCGCAGCGTCAGACTCCTGTTCTTGACACTCTTGATGATGCTGTGCGTGAACACCATCAACGCCGTTCCGGCCAAGCCCGGGCAGCATCGCACACTAACCCTCAGCGACGGCACCACCGTGAGCGCCTCCCTGGTGGGCGACGAGCACGGGCACTACTGGGCCGGTGCCGACGGCAGGGCCTATCAGCAAATCAGCGGCAGCAGGTTCTATCAGGCTGTAGACAAACAGCAGGTGATGAGAGTCGCCCAGCAGCGCCGCACCGCCATGAATCAGCGGCGCATGGCACGCATGAGGGGACGGCGCAACGCAGGCCAGCCCATCGGCGACATCGGTGGCGACAAGAAGGGGCTGGTCATCCTGGTGAACTTCCCCGCTAGCGGCAGTGAAAAAGCCGTAACCATGAAAGAGGGGCACGACCAGGTACTCTTCAACGACATTTGCAACAAGGAGAACTACTCTGATGGCGACTTCCAAGGCTCCGTCCACGACTACTTCTACAAGCAGAGCGAAGGGAAGTTCAACCTCACCTTCGACGTCGTGGGGCCCGTCACCGTGTCACAGCCCATGTCATACTATGGTAGGAATAATGGCAGTGGCGAGGACAAGATGCCTGGCGACATGATTATCGAGGCAGTCAAACTAGTGGATAGCCAAGTCGACTTTGGCAACTACGACTGGGACAATGACGGCTACGTGGACCAAGTATACGTCATCTATGCCGGCAAGGGTGAGGCCGACGGCGGTGCCAGCAACACCATCTGGCCGCACGAGTGGAGCCTCAGCTCAACCAAATACTACGGCAGCAGCAGTCAAGGAGCACAACAGCTCGACGGCGTAACAATCGACACCTACGCCTGCGGTGCCGAGCTGAACGGCAGCGGCAACATCTGCGGCATCGGCACCATGTGCCATGAGTTCAGCCACTGCTTAGGCTATCCCGACTTCTACGACACTTCCGATAGTGGCGGACAAGGCATGTTTAGCTGGGACCTGATGGACTATGGCAGCTACAATGGTAACGGCTACCTGCCAGCCGGCTACACCAGCTATGAGCGGTGGATAGCCGGATGGATGACCCCCACAGAGCTGGAATACACCCAGCAGATTGACAATCTGCCCGCCCTGCAGGATGAAGAGAAGGCCTACATTATTTATAATAAAGGTAACAAAAATGAGTACTTCCTGCTGGAAAACCGCCAGAAGATAGGCTGGGATGCCAACATTCCCGGCGAAGGGCTGCTCATCATCCATGTAGACTACGACGAGTCGGCATGGGAAGATAATGGGGTGAACGATACCCCTTCGCACCAGCGCATGACCTGGGTGGCCGCTGACAACGAATACCAGTACACGATGTATCAAGGCTCCAAATACTATACTGAAACGGGGGCTGCGAACGATCCGTTCCCCTACGGCAGTAACAACGCCTTCAACAAGAATACTACGCCTGCGGCCAAGTTCTACAACAAGAACAGCGACGGCACCTATTACATGGACTCCTCAGTGGAGAATATCACGCAGAACGACGACGGCACCGTGTCGTTCCTGTTCCGTGGCCTCAGCAACGTGAAGACACCCGTGTTCACCCCAGCAGCAGGCCGCTACGCGGAGGCACAGACGGTGACCATCAGCTGTGAGACTGAGGGAGCTGACATCTACTATACCGTTGATGGCACTGACCCCACAACCAGCAGCACCAAGTACACCACGCCCATCACCGTGAGCCAGACCACCACCATCAAGGCCGTGGCAGCACTGAATGGTGAAACGAGCGAGGTGGCCACGGCAAAGTACACCATCAGCGACACGGCCAGCGACCCCAACACCAAGACCTTCCAGCTTGTCAGCTCAACCGATGAGCTGGTGGATGGAATGCGTTACATCATTGCCTGCGGCAGCAAGAATAGGGCAGCCGGTGTGTTGACGACAACAAGCAGTGCAGCATATCTTACCCCCATAGAAGTAGCTATTAGCGATGATGTCATTACCATTACTGACGACGTAGCCGTGTTTATTCTTGAGCAGGGCACCAAGGGTTGGTCGCTGAAGAACGAGAAAGACGACCTGTACCTCTACGCTAAAGGTGAAAAGAAGTTGGCATACGACGATGACCCTGACTATTGGACGCTCAGCAACGGTACATCTGGGGTTACTATGAAGTATAATGATGACTACGGCACCATACTCTATAATTCAAGTTCACCCCGCTTCACAACCTATACCAGCAGTTCGATGGCTGAGGCCAACCTCTATGTAGAGGTGAGCAACGTGACACCTCAGGAGCCAGTCATCGTGACCGAGGAGTCGTTGACGTTTGAGACGGCAGTAGGCACCTCTAAGACATTGCCGTTAGAGGTGTTGAGCGAACATCTCAGCGCTGACATCACCCTGACGCTTGACGACCCCAACGAGGTATTCTCGCTGAGTGCTGCCACCATTGACAAGTCGGAAGTAGATGCAACGGTGGAGGTGACCTTCACGCCTGCTGCCGCTGGCGACTATCAGGCCACACTGACACTCTCCAGCACAGGTGCAGAGTCTGCAGTCGTCATCCTTAACGGCACCGCTACCGACGCAACACCCATTGAGGGCGATGTCTATGCCCTGGTGACCGACGCCTCAACGCTGGCTGCAGGCGATAAGATTCTCATTGCCTACGTGGAAGACAACACTCCGTTGGTGATGAGCACTACGCAGAACAGCAATAACCGCTCGGCCACCAATGATGTGACGCTGAACAGTGACGGAACACTGACGCCTGGCACCGAAGCGCAGGTCATCACCTTAGAGAAGGACGACAAAAATTTCCTCTTCAACGTTGGAACGGGCTATCTATATGCTTCCAGCAACTCGGCCAACCAGCTGAAGACGCATGCCACGAAGGAGAACTCAAGCGCCACCGTCAGCATTTCAGGCAATGGCAACGCCACCATAGAGTTCCAAGGCGGTTATTCACACAACAGTCTCCGCTACAATCCCAACAATGGCAATCCTATCTTCTCGTGCTATGATCCTTCAAACAAGACGATGGCACTGCCACAAGTCTACCGCAAGGTGACGACCACCGAGCCTGAGACCGTCGAGGTGGCCATCGGTGCCACGGGCTATGCCACACTCTACTACGGCGACAAGAACCTGGTGGTGCCTGAGGGCGTTGAGGCATACGTCTACCATTTGGAGGGCAATGAGCTGAAGGAGCAGCCCGTGGGCGATGTCATCAACGCTGGTACGGCTGTGGTGCTGAAGGCCACGAAGACCTTACCCGCAGACGGTAGTGTCTTTGAGTTCGAGGTTACCGATACGCCTGTCAACCAGGCTCTGCAGAGCGACCTCTACGGCTACGACGAGGACACAGAGACCAGCCTGGACGGCAACAACCTCTACTACATGCTGTCACTCAACGCTGAGGACGCCCCTGAATCCATCGGCTTCTACTACGGAGCAGACAACGGCGGCGCGTTCACCAGCCTGGCACACAGGGCTTTCCTGGCCCTGCCTGCTGAGAAAGCCTATGGTGTGAAGGCCCTGCTGCTCAACGGAGAGCTCATCATCGACACCACCACCGGTCTCACCACCCTGCAGAGCGATGCTTCCAGCATCACGGTGTTCAACCTCAACGGCCAGCGTGTCAACGCTCCCAAGCGTCCTGGCATCTATGTCATCGGCGGCCACAAGGTCATCATCAAGTAACGCCCCCCAAAGCCAACTGACGCCATGAACAAGACAGCATATACGACACCCTCCACAGCCATCATCGGCCAAGCCCCGCTAATGATTGGCGTCAATAGTGAGATAGGTAACGGCAAACAGCTGTCACGACGCCGCAGACGTCGCCATAGCGACTGGGACGATGAAGAGGACGACCTGTCAGAGCTTTAGAGGGGAGAGGTGAGAGGTAAGACTTACCACTAACCTCTCACCTCTAATATAAGGAAAGCGAAAAAGAAAGTGCACCAAGTGCACCTTTGGTGCCTAACCGAATGACTTGCAAGTCGTTGGCTGGTGCACCAACGGATTTTAATGGAGCACCAACGAGCACCAGCTCCCCAATGAAGTCCACCTTCTGCCCCCGAGGGGGCTACTATAGACTCTTCCCTTCATTGCAAAACTATAGAAGTCCCCCTCGGGGGCAGTAGGGGTGCTCTTATTCCAATAAGTGGCCGAGTTATGGGAATAAGTCAACGAGATAATTCAGCCAGGGGCCGAGTTATGGGAATAAGTCGTTGAGTTATGAGCATAAGTGGCCGACTTACTCACAAATTCTCGAGAGAATTCAAGCAAAAAGCGGCACATCACAAGTGAGAGTTGTCACTTGGCACCCATCACTCGGTCAGATAAAGCTATCTACTCCCCTCCCTTATGGGAGGGGCTGGGGGTGGGTCTCCTGCAGGTGCACCATTGGTGCACGAACAGGGCCTTTGGTGCACCTGACAACGACTTGCAAGTCAACTTTTTAACGCCAAAAGGTGCACTTAGTGCTCTATTTTTCTACTTATTGAGTACACTTTAAAAAGCTATTCTCTTACCTCTCACCTCTAACAACTTTCGTTGAATCAGTTAATCTTGTAGTCCAGGGCTGAGTTGCTCGTGATGTAGTCTATCAGCTGGTGCTTCACGTCAATGTTGAAGATATTCGAGCGCAGCAGGACATGGTTCTTGCCCGTGCTGTCACGCAGCTGGAAGTACACTTTCGTCTTTCCCGGAAGCTCACTCATAATCTCACTGAGGTCAGCCACCACCTGTTCGCTCAGCAGGTCGCTGACCATGGAGATGGTGATGCGGTCGATGGCCTTGTCCTTCACCGACTGCAGGTACTGCACGTCGCTGACCTTCAGCTCAAGTGTATTGCTGTCGCGGAAGCGGGGACGCAGCTTGGCGGTGACATAGACTGAGGCACCCTCTGTGAACATGCCGTTCCAGCGCCCCCAGTCCTCGCCGAAGAGTGCCAGCTCGCCCGAGCCGTCATAGTCCTCGATGGTGACGAAGCCACACGGCTCGCCGCGCTTGGTGAACTTCGGACGCACGGCGGTGACGATGCCACCCAGCACCACGTCGTCGCGTCCCTTCAGCTTCTGCACGTCAGACAGCTCCTGACACGTGGTGTTACAGAGGTTGTCGAGCACGATGCGGTACTCGTCGAGCGGATGGGCCGAGAGGTAGATGCCCACCAGGTCGCGCTCCTTGTTCAGGCGCTCTATGTCGCTCCACCGCACGTCGGTCTTGGGCACTGGCGGTGTGGCAATGGGCACGCTGTCGAAGCCGCCGAAGAGCGAGTTCTGCGCCTCCGCCTTCGCCTGCTGGTACAGCTGTCCGTAGCGCACCAGGGTGTCGAGGAACACCTCGCCCTTGCTGTTCTCAGCGAAGTAAACCTCACGACGGATGCCGAAGCCGTCGAAGCCGCCGCTGAGGGCGAGGCTCTCGAAAGCCTTTCGGTTGACGCTGGCAAAGCTGACACGCTGTGCAAAGTCGAAGATGGACGCGTAGGGACCGTTCTTCTGGCGCTCGTTGATGATGGCCTGTGCCGCGCCGTCGCCCATGCCCTTGATGGCAGCCAGCC
>Ga0310691_10006194_pt1 | contig 12830 bp, 11 predicted proteins | sample 176DNAGHGlowgp2_FD_203887 | JGI IMG/M metagenome (GOLD analysis project Ga0310691, IMG submission 203887) | Sheep rumen microbial communities from Palmerston North, Manawatu-Wanganui, New Zealand - 1766 DNA GHGlow gp2 (v2) (version 2) | ecosystem: Host-associated > Mammals > Digestive system >... | reverse complement strand
ACGGGAATTGAACCCATGATTCCGCCGTGAAAGGGCGATGTCTTAACCTCTTGACCAACGGGCCATATGGTAGCGGCAGTAGGATTCGAACCAACGACCAATCGGGTATGAACCGAGTACTCTAGCCAACTGAGCTATGCCGCCACAAATAGCACAAACCAATGTCTGTGACCTTATTATTATACTACGGCTGACGGAGATTGTCAAGCGGGACGGACAAGCTTTGTACAAATGTACAAAAACTGGCGTATCAGTCCGCGGCATATTGTGAGCAATAACATAAAACCGGAAAGGATAAATGGTACGGCTGATACAGGACGTCCCGTTCCGTTCATATTGACACCGCGAAAGAACTGTGCTATAATACGGTATATTACTATCCACGGAAACGAGGGGAGAATGAGTTATGAAGATCGCGGTATTCTCAGACATTCACGGAAATCTCAAAGCGTTAAGGGAAGTCCTTGCGCGTATCAGAGAGCATTCCCCTGACCTGACGGTTTTTCTTGGAGACATTTTCCAGCACGGGAACGCGGAAACGGAGTGTCTCGAATTGCTGAAGGAAAGCGGAATAGTCTGCCTGAAGGGCAACTGCGAGCTCTATGCCGAGCACGGCGTTGACGTTGACCCGGACGTTGAGCACCTGAGAGTCTACTATGACGGCATAAGGGAAAAGCTCTCGGAGGAGCAGCTTGATTTCATAAGGAAGATGCCGTTATTCTATGAGACAGAAGTCTGCGGACGCAAAATGCGGTTTTCGCATTTCCTGTTTCTGGACATTGATGCGCCCTATCCTTTTTTACCGCTGTCAAGTCTGAAAAACGGCGTATTTGACGAGGCTTGCAGGAGCAGTGAGATAGCGGGATACGACCTTGTTGCGGTAGGTCATTCGCACCGGAATTTCGTGAATGGGAACGTTGTCTCCGTTTCGGCGAGCGGACTGGAGGGAGCTTCGTACCTTATCATCGAGGCGGACGAGAACGCGGTCACTTACGAGCACATAAGCATTGAATGAACTGAAAAAGCCCCGGGACGTTCCGAAAACGCCTCGGGGCACAAACTTTATACGGACATTTATCTGCTGCGGTTCATCAATCCGGGTACTTCGAGGTCAGACCGAAGTATTCCTCGAGGGTGATACCGCCGCGGTCGTGGATCTTTTTGGACATATCCGAACCGACATAGCGGATATGCCACGGTTCGTACTTATAGCCGGTGATATCCTGCTTGCCCTTGGGATAGCGCAGGATAAAGCCGTATTCCCAGCAATGGTCCTCTATCCACTTAGCCTCGGGAGTTCCGATGAAGGCATCGCTTATGATATTGACGTCTATCGCAAGACCCGTCTGATGCTCGGAATTTCCGGGACGAGCAGAGTAGGTATCGGTTTTTTCCTTGCCGTCCTTGGCGACATTGCTGTTGTAGATAGCCTCCTGTTCGGCGTAGCTGCGGAAGCCGGAGGAACAATAGATATTCAGACCGTCCTTAGCGGCGCCCTGCTGGAGCTTGGTGAACCAGGTATAGCAGGTCGGGTCGAGGCCTCCGGGGTAATAGGAAGCCGGAATGGTATAGGTCTTGTTTACTATGAGAACGTCGCCCTCATAGTGGTAGCCGTCGCCGTTTATCTTAGAGGGAGCAGGAGCCTCAGCTAACTGCTGAGGCTCGGGAGTTTCATTTTTATCATCTTTTTTTGCAGGGTCATCGGAATTTGCAGTGTTATTATTATTTGCTGTATTGACCGGTCCTGCAACAGTTACCTTGATAGTTACCTCCTTGGAGGGATCCTTCTTGGAGCTGAGGGTAACGTAGCATTCACCGCCTGAAACGCCGGTGATATGGCCGTACATATCAACTGTAGCTATCTTGGGGTCAGAGGAGGTCCATACCTCATCGGGTTCTGACGAGCCTTCGGGGTACTGCTGAACATAGCAGATGCCCTGTCCGCCGACCTCTAAGAAGACGCTGTACTTATCGAGCTTGAAGCCGCTGTCGTTAGCGCCCGCCGTCTTTGTGGTAGTAGTGGTGGTAGTAGTAGCCTCGGTCGCGAACTGAGCGGTAGTTGTGGCAGTAGTGGTGGTAGTAACATCTGTGGGCTTGGTATCGCCGCCCTTATCCGAGCTGTCCTTTGAGCAGGCTTTAGCCATAAGGATAATGAGAAGGAGCACAAGGAACGCTATAACGCAGAGCGCACCGAGCTGGCGGCGGCGCAGCGTTTTCTTCGAGACTCTTTTTCTTGGACGCTGGCGGTTCGGATCGTTGTTGTAGTTATTGTAATTGCTGCCCATATTATTATCCCTTTCCTTTAAGAGCTTGCGGATATGCTGTTTTTCTCCGCAGCAAGGGGTAAAAAACCCCTGATAACATTATATCACAGCTTGTATAAATTGTCACGCATTTTTCTTGCACTTTGAAAAATTTATGCACTATGTCAGATTTTGACAGCGTTTTTTTAACATTTTGACTAATATCACTCTTTGTCGGAAGCTTCCTGCGGCATGACCCTTTCCACCCGGCATACCTCTATCCTGTGGTGACGCAGTTCGAGGACCTCTATTTTAAGCCCGTCCGCCTCTATCGAGAGCTGTGTTCCGTCACGCGGTATATCGCCAAGCTCCGCTATGACGTAGCCGCCGAAGGTCTCGTACCTCTCCGCCGGAAGCTCAATGCCGAGCTCCTCACTGACCTCCGCAACGGAGGTCGCCCCGGGTATCAGCCACGAATTATCGGTGAGCTTCTCCATGCGCGGCTGAGGGATATCGTCCTCATCGTCCGAAAAATCGCCGACGAGCTGCTCCACAAGGTCGGTAACGGTTATTATGCCGCTCATTCCGCCGTATTCATCGACAACGACCGCAAAATGATCGGCTCCGCTCTGCTTCATCTGCTCAAAAAGCCTGTCTGCCTTCATGGTCTCGTGGACGAAATACGGCTCGCGGACCGCATTCCGCATGATATTCTCCCTGCTCCTGTCATCGAGCCGGAAATAATCCTTCGCGCTGAGCACGCCGATCACATCGTCAACGCTCTCTCCGCAGACCGGGAATATCGAATGCCGCGTCCGGTGGATAGTCTCCTCCCATTCGGATATATCGTCCTTTTCCCAGAGCACGGACACCTCCGTGCGGTGAGTGCAGACCTGTCCCGCCGTCATATCGTCGAACGCAAAAACGTTCTTGATGATGCGGTTCTCGTCCTCGTCTATGGTACCCTTTTCGGCGCCGGCATCGGACATCATGAGGATCTCCTCCTCGGTAACGATCTCCTCCTCGGCATTGGGGTCTATGCCCATGAGCCGCAGTATACCGCCGGAAAGCGCCCCTGTCAGCCACACAGCCGGTGCGGAGGCTATCATGACTATCCTGAGAAACGCGCTCATGCGGAGAGCTGCCTTTTCAGGCGATCTTGCCGCTATCCTGCGCGGTATAAGCTCGCAGAAAACGAGTATCAGGAAGCATTCCGCAAGCGCAACTATGAAAGTTCCGAGAGCACCGCAGTTCCCTGCGGAAAGCCCTGTCCCGTCAAGTGCGGAGGCTATCCTCCCGGCAAAGCCGTAAACGCCGAAGGCTGCCGCGGTCAGTGCCGTGAACAGAAAGGCTGTCTTCATCGAGGCAAGAAAACGTGCCGGCGAGGAGAGTATCTTCCTCAGCCTTGCACCGCGCTTTCCGCCCTCAGCGGCAAGCTTTTCGAGCCTCGGGTCGCTTACCGAGACCGCTGCTGTCTCCGCGAAGGTCATGGCTCCGCAGAGCGTCAATAATATCAATTGCAGCAAACACTGCGTCAATATATCAGTTTCCGTAGTTATCCTCTTTCTCTGAAATTATTTTATCCTCTTGGCTGTATTTACATCGCCCATGTCTGTGAGCAGAGAGAGCGTATCGCCGTCTACATCGAAATAATCGGTTACGTCCTCATCGTCGTCCATATTTGAGATAAGAGTGAGCTTGTTTCCGTCGATCTCATAGCTGAAAGCGGCATAAGAGACAGCGTATGTATCCTCGCCGTCGATAAGAATGGAATAATCCATTTCGTCGTTCTCGGCTGTCAGATATTCCTTCATGGCACCGCCGGTCACATTGTATTCGCCGTCTATATTCTTATTTATTTTGCCGCCGCGGCTCGTCAGGACAAGGATCTCCTCGTCCTCATATTCGACAGTTATAGTCTTTCCGTCAAATTTATAGGGGATCTCCTCACCCTCGAAGCTTACAACGCCGTCTGAGAAGCTTATCTCCTCGGTGATATCAACAGTCATATCAATATCTCCGCTGTCTTTTCCGCCGTTGAATGTAAGGTCGATAGTCATTTCATCGTCTTCCATTCTCCATGTGCCTCTTACATCGCCGCCGTGGAAATCGGACGGGTCAGCGTCCTCCCCCGTCGTGGGCTCAACGGTTTTTGTGGTCTTTTTGGTAGTGGTTTTTTTTGTGGTGGTCACCTCATCGGTGTCCTCCTCAGTAGCAGCCTCAGTGGTTTGCTCTTCCTCGTCTGTAGTGTCCTCTGCACCGTTCTCTGCCTCTGCCGTGCTGCTCTTTGCGGAGGTCTCGCTTTCGGAGGTATCATCGTCCGAACCGCACGATGCGAATGTCCCTGTCATGAGCATACAGCCCATGAGAATTGCCATGAGTTTTTTCATATTATCTTCCTTTCTGCAATCAGAACCGGTCCGTTCTCAGTAAGACTACGACATCTCCATCATTATCCAGTACACGGAGCTTATCGCCGTCAACGTCATAATAGCTCGTTTCACTGCTCTCCACGCCTTTATAGGTCTCGGTAACGGTCAGCTCGTTGCCCTTTGCCTCATAGCGGTAGGTATCTTCGTTGTAGACGTAGGTCTCATTGCCATCAATGATATACAGCATTCCGAGGTTGTCATCTTCAAAGTCTTCCATAAGAGTTCCGCCGGTGATCTCGTATGTTCCGTCGATCGCAGAGCCGCTTCCGCTTACCCGCGTGAAGACGAGATAATCCTCGCCCTCGTATTCTATTTTGACTATATTCCCGCTGAACGTGTAGGAGACCTCGTCGCCCTCAAAGCTTGCCTTTCCGTCGCTGCCGAAGCTGAGGTCTTCTGAGATATCCATATACATTCCGAGCCTGCCGTCTTTTTTGAAATCATAGATGAGATTGTAAGCTGTCCGCTCCTCGATCACCCATAAACCGGCAACATCGCCGCCGTGGAAATCGGAGGGGTCTGCCTCCGGCTCATCATCGGCAGGCTTGCTTGTGGTCTTCGCAGTGGTCGTGGTGACAGCATCATCGTCATCGGGAGCTGTAGTGACCTTTGAGGTCGTCTTCTTTGTCGTGGTAGTCTCCTCGTCTGTGACGTCCTCAGTACCGTCCTCAGTACCGTCCTCAGTGCTGTTCTCTGCTGCCTTCTCAGATGCAGCTGCACTGCTGTCCGCTGTGGTGGTCCCGCTTTCGGACGAGCTGCCTGACGAGCCGCACGATGCGAATGTTCCTGTCATGAGCATACAGCCCATGAGTACCGCTAAATGCTTTTTCATGATAATACTCCTTTACGCTCGGGAAACGGCTCACTTTTTCCTTGTGAAATACTGCTTCGCCCCGCCGGATTCAGCTACCATTTCATCGCCGTTCACCTTATAGGAGAATTCCCCTACGCCTAATATTGCGTTTCCGCTGGTCAGGCTGACCTTTTTGCCGTCGGCTGTGTAACCGAAGCAGTTCTCGAATATTCCGGTACACTTGCCGCCCTTGACCTCGATGTTGAAGCTCAAGCCGCCGTATTCACCGGATACCTCGTCATAGACAGCACCGCTTTTTACCTTGTATGTTCCGTCCAAGCCCTGACCGGACGTTGTTTTGTCCATAGTGAGGATGTCCATACCGTTCAGGACGAGTGAAAAATGCGTTCCGTCGAAGGAGTACATATCAGACGGGAGCTCTGTTCCCTCCACAACGAGGGAATCGCCCTTGAAGTACAGCATATCCCCGAAATAGAGGAGTATGTCGCCTGTACCGTCAGCATTGAAAACATATGCGCCGTTGTAGCCTTCCTCGGAGGTGTCCCATGCGCCGACAAGCTCGCTGTCTATCTCGGTGCCGGAGCTTTCAGAGGTCTTTTCCCCGGTCTTAACGGAAGGAGCTTCGGTCTCAGGCTCCTCCGTATCTTTTTCGGTATCAGAGCCGGTGGTCTTTTCCGAAGAAGCTGAGACTTCATCATCGTCCGCAGCCGTAGTGCCTGCGGTTGTGCTCCTGACCTCGGACGAATCATCGTCAGAGCCGCACGATGCGAATGTAGCTGTGATGAGCATACAGCTCAGGAGTGCTGCTAAGAGTTCCTTCATAATGATCTTCCTTTCAGTGGGGGATTATTCCTTTTCCTTTATGAGAAGACGTTCACCGCCGTCAACACGCTCAACGGTGAGCTTATTTCCTTTCAGCTCAGCCTTGCCGCTGCTGTCCGGGAAGCCGTTGTGACCCTTGAGGGAAAGCTTGTCGCCGTCAAAGGTATAGTCTATCGTATGTGCGGCGGTTATCTTTATCCTCTCGCCCTCGATGCTGATAAGAATTTCCGCAGCCTCAGCCGATTCCACGCCCATTCCGAGGGCTATGCTCTCACGGTAGCTGCCGCCTGTGAGGAGGTATTCGCCGTCATAGCTCTCCGGGAGAGGTTCACCTGTGCGGTCGAGAACAAGTGCGGTCTGACCGAGGATATCGGCTTGCAGTATATCTCCGTCATATTTGAGATTGTCGCTGCCGAAGCGGGTTCCCGATATGAACAGCGCACCGTCGCTGAAGTACATATCGTCCGGATAGATGTAGACTCCGCCTGTGCCGTCCTCATCGAAGATGTAGCCGCCGTTGAAGCTTTCGCCGGATATCCTCCATGTACCGGTTATGTCGGTGTCCTTGCTCTTTCCGCACGATACACAGACTGCCGCCATTGCAGCCGCTATGAGCAATGCTTTTTTTATCATAGATCTATTTCCCATTCCGAGGCACAGAACACTTTCTCCTGCCTCTTTATATTGCTTATTGAGCATGCACTAATTATATCACTGAATAAGCGCTATTTCAAGCAAATATCCAAAAAGTTCCTGAAATGTAATATTTTTTTTGCCGGGCAGTCCGGCTTTTGTAAAAAACGCCGATAATTCTGCGGCTTTGACCTGCGCTTAGCCCTTAATCCTTGACAAACAGCCTTTTTAGTGCTAAGATTATGCTATCCGTAAATTTATTAGATGTATATTATGCGGCGGAATTTGGAATTGAGAATTGAGAATTGTGGTATCGCCTGACGGCGATATATCAGAAAGGGTAATTTTTTATCTGTCTGCCGTTATGCAGACACATTAACTCTCCACTCTCAACTCCCGGGTTTTGCCGTTCAAACTATTCTTGAATGGAGCGATGATATGAATTATTTCAACCAGGACGCCGAAAGCGTCATCAAGGCTCTCGGCTCAGACCGGGAAAAAGGACTCACTGACAGACAGGTCACTGAAAGCCGCGAAAAATACGGCGAAAACGCCCTCGCAGAGGAAAAGCCCAAGAGCATCTTCCGTGTTTTCCTCGAACAGTTCGCAGACCTCCTCGTCGTCATTCTCATCATCGCTTCGATAGTCTCGATGATAAGCGGCGAGATCGGAAGCACTATCGTTATCCTCGTCGTTCTCGTCATGAACGCTATCCTCGGTACTCTCCAGCACGTCAAGGCTCAGAAGTCGCTCTCCAGCCTCAAGGCAATGAGCGCCCCCAATGCGAGAGTCCTCAGAAACGGCACCCAGACCGAGATACCTGCCTCTGAGGTCGTTGTCGGCGATATCCTCCTCATGGAAGCCGGAAACGTTGCCGCTGCCGACGGAAGGCTCCTCGAAGCCGCTTCATTGCAGGTCAACGAGAGCGCTCTCACCGGCGAATCCCTCAACGTTACCAAGTCCACCGACAAGATCGACCAGCAGGAGCTCGCACTCGGCGACAGGGTCAACATGATCTACTCCGGCTCCAATATCTCCAACGGACGCGGCGTCGCTGTCGTCACAGGCGTCGGCATGAACACCGAGATAGGCAAGATTGCCTCCCTCATGCAGAACGCCAAGAAGAAGAAAACTCCCCTCCAGGTGAGCCTCGATAAGTTCAGCAAGGTCCTCTCGATCGCTATTATCGTTATATGTATCGCCGTTTTCCTGATGACCTACTTCATCAACGACCAGCCTGCCGTTGATGCACTCATGTTCGCGGTCGCTCTCGCAGTTGCCGCTATCCCGGAGGCTCTCAGCTCCATTATCACCATTTCCCTCGCTATCGGCACTCAGAAGATGTCGAGGCAGAAGGCTATTATCAAGGACCTCAAAGCGGTCGAAGGTCTGGGCTGCGTTTCTATCATCTGCTCGGACAAGACCGGTACCCTCACTCAGAACCGCATGACCGTCCGCGACCTCACCTTCCCCGGCGAAAGGGCTAAGGACAGGCTCCTCCTCGCTATGGCACTCTGCAATGACGCCGCAAAGGACGGCGATTCGTGGCTCGGCGACCCTACCGAGACCGCCCTCTCCCAGTACCTCGGCAATGACGAATACCTCCGTATACGCGGCGAATATCCGCGTATCGGCGAGCTTCCCTTCGACAGCGACCGAAAGCTCATGACTACCGTTCACATGATAGACGGCGAACGTACCGCGTTCACAAAGGGCGCTATAGACGTTCTCGTTCCGCGTATGGAGTACGTCCTCACCGACACAGGCATACGTCCCATCACCGAGGACGACCGTATCCAGATAAGAAAGGCTAACCTCGCCTACTCCGAGAACGGTATGCGCGTTCTCGCTTTCGCAGTAAAGCCCCTCCCCGGAAGCTCCGATATCACCCTCGATGACGAGAACGGCTACACCTACATCGGTCTCACTGCCATGACCGACCCGCCGCGTGAGGAGAGCAAGGCTGCCGTTGCAGAGTGTATCTCCGCCGGCATCAAGCCTATCATGATAACCGGCGACCATAAGCTCACCGCGGTCGCTATCGCCAAGGAGATCGGCATTTACAAGGACGGCGACCTCGCTATGGACGGTACCGAGCTCAACAATACCTCCGATGAGGAGCTCTCCGCTAAGCTCGAGAAGATTTCCGTTTACGCAAGAGTTTCACCTGAGCATAAAATACGCATCGTTGACCTCTGGCAGAAAAAGGACAAGGTCGTTGCTATGACAGGCGACGGCGTAAACGACGCTCCTGCGCTGAAAAAGGCTGACGTCGGCGTTGCAATGGGCATCACCGGCACCGAGGTATCAAAGGACGCCGCTTCGATGATACTCGCCGACGATAACTTCGCAACTATCGTCAAGGCTGTCGCAAACGGCAGATGTATCTACAGCAACATCAAGAACGCTATCAAGTTCCTGCTCGCCGGAAACGCTGCCGCTATCATCGTGGTGCTGCTCACCACTATCCTCGACCTGCCGCTGCCTTTCATGCCGGTACACCTCCTGTTCATCAACCTCCTCACCGATTCGCTTCCGGCTCTCGCACTCTGCATGGAGCCCATGCAGCCCGGTATCATGAAGCAGAAGCCGCGTCCCTCCAATGAGTCGATACTCAACAAGGAGAGCGGTCTCTATATCATCGCCCACAGCATCATAATCGCTGCCTGCGTAATGTGCGCTTTCATGATAGGCAAGAGCGGCTGCGATTCTGCCGCAATGGCAAGCACTATGGCTTTCGCTACACTCTGTCTCGCAAGACTTTTCGAGGGCTTCGACAGCCGCGGTAAGCACTCCCTCGCTAAGCTCGGCTTCACCACTAACCTCTTTACTGCCGGTGCTTTCCTCATCGGTGCGCTCCTCCTGACCGGCGCCCTCCTCATCACTCCCTTCCACGGATTTATGTCCGTCAGCGACTGCTTCGGAATGAAGGAATTCCTCATCGTTATCGGTCTCGCATTCATTCCCTTTGCCGTTACTCAGGTAACAAGAATGGTAAGTGAAGCCGTCGGCGCACAGGCTAAGGAAGCAGAATGAACGCTGCGGTCCGCCCGGACTTTGCTCCGTCGGGTACCGCGAGGCTGTAGAGCCGAAAAAACCCGGGATAATCGAATTTTGCAGGAAGATATAAACAAAGGGGACGGTCTATGCCGTCCCCGCTTGATATGAGGTGAAAATATGAACGTCAAGGAAGAGCTGCTGAAAACTCTCGCCGGAGGGGATTTCATCTCCGGTGCTGCCCTCGCGGAAAGGCTCGGTGTCAGCCGGAATGCCGTCTGGAAGGCTGTGAAGTCCCTCGAGAGCGAGGGCTATGTCATTGAATCCGTGACCGCAAAGGGCTACCGTCTTGCCGAGAGCAGCAACCGTCTTTCCGAAAGCCTTATCCTCTCGCACCTCCCGGACAGGTCGATGTGCAGCTCGGTCAGGGTGTTCGACGAGTTGGGTTCCACCAATATAACCGCAAAGGAGCTTGCCTCTGCCGGTGCGCCGGACGGAACGGTCGTTGCGGCTGAGACCCAGACTATGGGCAGGGGCAGACTCGGGAGAAGCTTCGCATCGCCGCCTGGCTCGGGACTTTACATGAGCGTTATCGTCCGCCCGGAGCTTGAATTGCAGCTCTGCTCCATGATTACTGCCGCAGCTGCTGTTGCGGTCGCAGAGGCGGTGGAGAACCTCAGCGGTGCGGAGACCCGGATAAAGTGGGTCAACGACATCTACATGAACGGCAGGAAGATATGCGGTATCCTCACTGAAGCTTCGCTCGGGCTCGAAATGCACTCCCTCGACTACGCCGTCATTGGCATCGGCGTGAATGTGAGCGGAAGCTTTGAGGGCGAGCTTGCGGATATTGCGACCTCGGTAGAAGCTGAATGCGGCGTCCGTCCTGACAGGAACGCTCTCTGTGCGGAGATAATCAAGGAACTGCGGAAGTACCTTCCGACCATAGGTGAACGCGGTTTTCTCACGGAATACCGTCGCCGCGAGATGCTTACGGGCAGCGAGGTCACAACGACCGTCGGCAGGGAGACCCTTACCGGCAAAGCCGTCGGCATCGACGATGACGCCAACCTCATAGTCGAGCTCCCGGACGGAACACAGCGCCATATCGGCTCCGGCGAGGCTAACAGGACACGGAAAAAGTAAAAACAGGGACGGTACAGTATCAGGTCCCACAAATACAAGCGTCCCGGTCAAGGAGAGCTCCCGCTTTTGTTGCAAAAAAGTAGGTTTTACCTCTTGCATTTGCCCGACCAATGTGGTATAATATAGTTTATAGGATTTTTGCGGCGAAAGCCGCTTTCCCGAAAGGAAGCTTATGAAGAAGATCACAATTGTTACCGGTCACTACGGCAGCGGCAAGACTACCCTTTCCGTCAATCTCGCTCTCAGGGCGGCTGCGGAGGGCAGCAGAGCGGCTATAGTTGACCTCGATATCGTCAACCCCTATTTCCGGACAGCGGATTTCCGGGAACTTTTCGCTGAAAAGGGCGTTACCCTGATAGCGCCGGATTTCGCCAACAGCAACCTCGATATACCGTCGATACAGTTTGACGTAGCCGAGCTTGCGATGACGGAGGACTGCCTTATAATCGACGTAGGCGGCGACGATGCAGGCGCTACGGCTCTCGGAAGATATGCGGAGGCTCTCCGCGAATTCTGTGACGATATTGATATGCTCTATGTCATAAACCAGCGCCGCTATCTCACGCGCACTCCCGAGGAGGCTGTCCAGCTCATGTACGAGATAGAGACTGCCGCCCACATGAAGCATACCGCGATAGTGAACAACACCAATCTCGGCAGAGAGACCGATATAGCCGTTATCGAGGCTTCAAGGGAATTTGCCGGAAAGGTCGCGGAGGCAACAGGGCTTCCGGTAAAATACACCGTCTACCCGGAAAAGCTCGCGGAGCTTTCGGAGAGCAGCGATGTGCTGTCCGTAGTTACCTGCGTGAGAACGCCGTGGGACGTGGACTGACCCCCAGTTGATTGAAAAACGGAATGCTGAATCAGTTTATAGTTGAAAGCGGAAAGTTGAGAGCTGAAAAGACCTCATTCCTTGACCGGACATTATGATATACCGCCGTCAGGCGGCACCGTGACTCTCAACTTTAAACTCTAAACTCTCAGCTGATTCAGCATTCTGTATTCTAATATCACAATCTCTTTTGAAAGGAGCGAAAGTGTATGACAAAGATGACAGTTATTACCGAGCGCTGCAAGGGCTGCGGACTCTGTACTGCTGTATGTCCCAAGAAGATAGTTGCCCTCCAGAAGGAGAAGCGCAACAAGAAGGGATACTTCTACGCTGAATGTACCGATCAGGAAGCCTGCATAAGCTGTGCGATGTGCGCGACTATGTGTCCTGACTGTGCTATCGTTATCGAAAAATAACATTTTTAAGTTGAAAGGAGCTGTTTAGCTTTGGAAAGAAATCTTATGAAGGGTAATGAGGCTCTCGCTGAGGCTGCTATCCGTGCAGGCTGCAAGTGCTTCTTCGGCTACCCGATCACTCCCCAGACAGAGCTTGCCGCTTATATGGCAAAGCGTATGCACAAGGCAGGCGGCGTGTTCCTTCAGGCTGAGTCTGAGGTCGCTGCTATCAATATGGTCCTCGGCGCTGCTTCAACAGGCGTCCGCGCTATGACCTCATCATCTTCTCCCGGAATCTCCCTCAAGAGCGAGGGCGTGTCCTACATCGCAGGTTCAGACCTCCCCGCTGTTATCATCAACGTTGAAAGAGGCGGTCCGGGTCTCGGCGGAATCCAGCCCTCACAGGCTGACTACTGGCAGGCTACAAAGGCTCTCGGTCACGGCGACTTCCAGCTTCTCGTATATGCTCCCGCTTCCGTTCAGGAAATGGTAGACTGCGTCGTTAAGGCTTTC
>Ga0310691_10006193_pt1 | contig 12830 bp, 9 predicted proteins | sample 176DNAGHGlowgp2_FD_203887 | JGI IMG/M metagenome (GOLD analysis project Ga0310691, IMG submission 203887) | Sheep rumen microbial communities from Palmerston North, Manawatu-Wanganui, New Zealand - 1766 DNA GHGlow gp2 (v2) (version 2) | ecosystem: Host-associated > Mammals > Digestive system >... | reverse complement strand
TGCCGGCAAAGCCCGGCATCTCGCGGGAGGCCTTGGGTTTGTAGCCGGAGAGCATCTGGGCTGCCACGAAGAGCAGGAAGACGATGAAGAAGGCCCGCAGGAAGAATGTCGGCATGCGCGTGGCCACGAGGCCGCCGCAGAAGGTGCCGAGGAGGATGCCGGGAGTGATGTGCTTCAGGATGTCGAAGTGCACGGCGCCGCGCTTCCAGTGGGCGCGCGAGCTGGAGACGGAAGTCACCATGATGCTGGCCAGGGAGGTGCCGAGGGCGAGCTGGTGGATCTGGCCCTCGGGGTAGCCCAGCATCTCGAAGACGATGTCGAGCATGGGCACGATGACGATGCCGCCGCCGACGCCGAGCAGGCCTGCGAGCACGCCGGCCACGGCGCCGCAGCCCATGAAGGTGGCGATGGGAATCCACATGGCCTGAAGATAGCTGATGACCGCTTCCATGAAAAAAGCCTCCCTGCAGTCGAAAGATGTCCGATCTTGTAAGGGCAGACGCCCCGGCTGTCCAGCGGCCGCGATCCTTTACAAATCCTTTTGCGGGCAGTATCTCTTGGGCCATGAAGCACTGCGTCTGCACAAGGCTTGCGGCCCTCGGGCCCGAAAACGCTGCCGCGCGGCAGCTCTGCCCCTTTTTTCTTCCTCCGCCCTCAAGGCGGTTTTTTTTTGCCTGAGCGCAGGCGCTAGGAAACACCAGACACACCCGGCCATGCCCAAGGTGCCGGACTGGAGGCGCACACTGTGGAAAAAGACAACCGCTATCTCTGGAAGCACAAGGATCTCCTCGACGTCACCCAGCTGAGCCGGGAGGATACCGACCACCTGCTGGACCTCGCCGCCAGCTTCCAGGAAATCAACAAGCGTCCGGTCAAGAAGGTTCCCACCCTCAAGGGCAAGTCGATCATCCTCTTCTTCGCCGAGAACAGCACGCGCACCAAGACGAGCTTCGACATCGCCGGCAAGCGCCTCTCGGCAGACACTCACGCCCTTTCCAAGTCGGGCTCCAGCATCAACAAGGGCGAAAGCCTCAAGGACACCGGCCAGACCCTCATGGCCATGAATCCCGACGTCATCGTCATCCGCCACTCCTCCAGCGGCGCGGCGGAGTATCTGGCCAGGCTCCTGCCCTGCTCCATCGTCAACGCCGGCGACGGCTGGCACGCCCATCCCACCCAGGCCCTGCTCGACAGCTACTCCCTGCGCCAGGTGTGGGGCCCCAGCTTCAAGGGCAAGACCCTGCTCATCCTGGGCGACATCGCCCACAGCCGCGTGGCCCGCTCCAACCTCTACCTGCTCAGCCTCCTCGGCTGCAAGGTGCGCTTCTGTGGCCCCAGCACCCTGCTTCCGCCAGGCATAGACGGGTGGAACTGCGAGGTCTTCACGGACATCGAGGAAGCGCTCAAGGGCGTCGATGCCTGCATGTGCCTCAGGCTCCAGCTGGAGCGCCAGGAAGCCGGCCTGCTGCCGGATCTGCTCGAGTACTCCCGCCGCTTCTGCCTCACGCGCGAGCGCCTGAACCTGGCCAATCCAGGCTGCAAGGTGCTCCATCCCGGTCCCATGAACCGCGGGCTTGAAATCGCCGACGAGCTGGCGGACTGCCCGGAATCCCTCGTCCTCGACCAGGTCTCCGCCGGCGTGGCCGTGCGCATGGCCGTGCTCTACCTGCTGGCCACGCGCTAGTCCGTCCCCGGCACCCTACCGCAAGGAACATCCTTCTGGAGTGATGATAATGAAATTCTGCCTTACCAACGCCCGGCACCTGGGATGCGACGTCGATCTGCACATCGAAGACGGCAAGGTCGTCACCATGACGCCAGCCGGCAGGATCCCGCCCGCCGGGGACGAAGCCGTCGAGGACGCCCAGGGCCTGGTGCTCCTGCCCGGCCTCACCGACTGCCACGTGCATCTGCGCGAACCCGGCTTCGAATGGAAGGAGGACATCGCCTCGGGCCTCGAGGCCGCCGCGCACGGCGGCTTCTGCCAGGTCATGTGCATGCCCAACACCAATCCCTGCAACGACACGGCCGGCGTCACCTACCTCATGATGGCCAAGGCCCTGAAGAGCCATCCCCACGGCCCCAGGCTCTGCCCCGTGGCGGCGGCCACCCTCGGCCTCAAGAGCCAGACCATGGCGCCCCTCGGCGAACTCAAGGAAGCGGGCTGCGTTGCCGTCTCCAACGACGGGCGCCCCATGACCAACACCGAGCTCATGCGCCGCACCATGGAGTACGCCCACGACCTCGGGCTCGTCTTCACCGACCACTGCGAAGACCTCCAGCTCGCTCCCGGCTACCTCATGAACGAGGGCGCCGTCAGCGGCGAGCTCGGCGTCATGGGCCAGCCCGTGGTCGGCGAAGCCCTGCAGGTGGCCCGCGACTGCATGCTTGCCGAGTACCTCGGCATCCCCGTGCACATCGCCCACGTCTCCTGCAAGCTGGCCGCCGACGTCATCGCCTGGTTCAAGTCGCGCGGCGCCAAGGTCACCGCCGAGACCTGCCCCCACTACCTGCTCCTCGACGAAACCCTCATGGCCGGCTACAACGCCTGGGCCAAGGTGAACCCGCCCCTGCGCACCCCGGCCGACCGCGAGGCCATGGTCAAGGCCGTCAAGGACGGCACCATCGACATCATCGTCACCGACCACGCCCCGCACGCCGACCTCGACAAGGACCAGACCCTGGACGAGGCCCCCAACGGCCACACCGGCCTCGACCTTTCCCTCTCCCTGATCTGGGGCCTCGTGCGCGAAGGCGCCCTCAGCGAAGCCGACGTCGTGCGCCTCATGGCCGAAAAGCCTGCCGAGATCTTCAGCCTGCCCGTCAACCGCTTCAATCCCGGCGACCCGGCCGACTTCATTCTCTTCGATCCCAGCCTCGAATGGGTGGTCTCACCCGAGACCATCTACTCCAAAAGCTGCAACACCCCGCACCGCGGCAAGACCCTCCAGGGCCGCTGCGTCCACAACTGGATAGGCGGCGTCAAGCTCTTCTAGGCCGTCCTGCCCTGCCAAGCCTCCGCGCGGATCCGCCCCGCCAGGCCGGGGCCACGGACCCGCGCGGCTCCGTGCATCCACGCCCTTCCCCCCGTCCGCAAGGAGGCTGCCATGCCCGAACGCACCCCTGCCGTTGCCGGCAGATTCTATCCCGCAGGCGCCGAAGAAGCCCTGGCGGCCATCGAAAACCTGGCCTCGCAGGCAGGCCGTCTGGCCGACAGGATTGGTCCCTGGGATCCGCCCGCCAAGCACCCCCGCATCGTCATGCTGCCCCACGCCGGCTGGATCTTCTCCGGCCTAGCCACCATGGCGGCCCTTGCCGGCGTCGCCCTGAAAAAGCGCCTCGTTGTCCTGTGCCCCAACCACACCGGCCAGGGACGCCCCTTTGGCGTATGGCCCGACGGCGAATGGCAGACCCCGCTCGGCAAGGTGCCCGTGGACGCCGAACTGGCCCAGGCCCTCTGCCGGCAGGCCCCCTTCCGCGAAGATCTCGCCTGCCACCGCGGGGAGCACTCCATCGAAGTGCTCCTGCCCTTTCTGCTCTACCGCGCCAAGCCCGAGATCCCGCGCATCACGCCGGTCTGCGTCGGCACCCAGGATGCAGCCAGCCTCGAGCAGGCGGGCCAGGCCCTCGCCAGGGCCATTGCCGAGACGGATCCCGACGGCATAGGCATCATCGTGAGCAGCGACATGAACCACTACGAAAGCGAGGAGACGACGCTGGAAAAGGACAAGATCGCCCTCGCCCAGGTGGTCGCCGAAAACCCTGGAGGCCTGCTGGAGGCCTGCCGCCGGCACCATGTCACCATGTGCGGATGCAGCCCCATGGCGCTGGCCCTCTGGTGCGTCCATGCCCTGCGCAGGGAAGGCGAAGCCGTCCCGAAGCCTGCCGTCGTCGTCCACGACAGCTCCGGCCGGGTCTCCCGCGACCACGCGCACGTGGTGGGCTACGCCGGCTGCCATGTATTTTAGATCAGTGTTCTTATCAATTCTTAATTTACAGTGAGCTCTGAATATGCATAAAATCTACGTCATCCTCTTCTGCTTTGTATTTATTTTCTTCTCAAACATATGCACTTCATATTCAGCTGGATATGAAAAAACGCTCTGGCGCTTTGCTGAAAAGCATGAAGGTGGAGATATTGAACCTTCTGAATTCTGCTATATGACATTTGGAAGCAAAAACGTCCTTATGCACTGGATTACTCCAGCCGAACCAGAGAGCGTTGATATTTTTACAATCACTAAACAAAGTGGCAATAACTTCTGCGCTAAAGCTATAGATGCGTATGAAGTTGATAGAGAAAATGACAAGCTTGAAAAGTCAACGCCTTCCCGCGATGCCATATGCGGCAGCTTTTCGGGCGGCAAGCTCGTGATCAAGGACTGGATTACGCTGCACAAGATTGACGGCGATCTCAGAAGAGCCTTTCCGGAGGCGCTGCTGAACAGGTACGCGCGCTAGCGGCGCTCAGGCCTTTTCCGAGGCCTACCAGGAAAGGGCCCGGCCCAGGTAGGAGCGCAGCATCCGGGTAAAGCGCAGGACGGCTGCCGGCCTTGGCCGGCTCTCCCTGCGCGCTTCGCTTCTGCCGTCGGCGCCGCTTCCGGCCTGCCGTGTCTGCCACTGGGGATCGACCTCCAGCGCCGGCACGGGAACGGGGACATCGCGCCACAGGCCGGCCTCGAGGCAGGGCTTCTTGACGAAGCGGTTGGGATTGCCCTGCAGGGCTTCGATGCGCAGGGCCCGGGTGCATTCCCACTGGTCGACGGGGTGCATCCTGTCCCAGGCCTCCATGAGCCGGCGCTGGGCGCGGCTGAGGTGCAAGGCCGGATAGTTCTCCGCCATGTAGAGGGTGCTACGGGCAAGGGTCCCCTTGGCTGAGTCCGGCGGCTCAGCGCGCCGTCCCCGGACGTCCACCTTCATGGGGCAGTTGCCGAAGGTCCAGTCCTCTCCCGGCAGCTCGTCGTAGCGGAAGTTGCTGCGTAGCGCGTTCACGGCGCCCACCGAGGGATAGAGGTTGTACATGTCCGCCTCCATGCGGCGGAACTCGGGATTGGTCTGCGCGCAGCGCCGCCCCCGGAAGGCCCGGCCCTGGGCATCGCTGCACTGGGGCGCGCCCTCGCGCCATTCGATGAAGGCCCGGCCGAAGTTCTCCGCAGGCACGGAGTGCTCCCACTCCATGCGCAGGGCGCGGTCTGCGTGCTTCGGCGTCTGGAAACCCCTGCCAACGGCAATGCGCTTGCGCTCGTCGAAGGCGTAGCCACAGTAGACGGTGACGCGGTGATCGGCGTAGACCTCGCGCTCAAGCCAGCGCTTGGCCTGGGCCAGGCTCCAGTTGCCCTCGTTGCCGGCCGCCGATCCCGGCTCAGGGCACGCCACCAGCAAGCCCCCGCAGACGGCGCAGACGGCAAGGAGGAAGGCTGTTCGCACGTGTCCTCCAGCCCTACTTGCCGAGCAGCCTGGCCAGCATCTTCATCATGGCGGGCACGTCGTAGGGCTTGGCCAGATGGCCGTCCATGCCGGCGTCCATGGCCGTCTTCCGGTCTTCCAGAAAGGCGTTGGCCGTCACCGCAACGATGGGCACGTCCGCCTTGCGGGGATCGTCGAGGGCACGTATGCGCCTGGTGGCCTCTATGCCGTCCATGCACGGCATCTGGATGTCCATCAGAATGATGTCATAAGTGCCTGCCGGAGCGCTCTCCATTTTCTCCACAGCCACCGTGCCGTCGCCAGCGATGTCGACCTCGAAGCCGACCCCCTCGAGTATCTCCTCGGCGATCATCTGGTTGAGCTCGTTGTCCTCGGCAAGCAGGATGCGCTTGCCGGCGAAGTCCAGAGCCGGGTCTCCGCCGGCCTCTGCGGGCCCGGTCCCAGCGTCGATCTGCAGCGCCCCGCGCAGTTCGGACAGGAAGAGGGGCCTGGGGCAGAGAGCCGTCGCTCCGGCCTCCTTCGCCGCAGGCTCCATGACGCTCCCTTCATCGGCCACGAGGACGATGGATGCTTCCCTCCCTGCGGCCTTGCGTATGCCTCGGACAGCCTCGATGCCGTCCGCGCCGGACCTCCCGGCATCGACAACGTAGACGCTGAAGGCGTCGCCCTGCTCAATGGCCAGCGCCGCGAGAGCGGGGGCATCGCAACAACCAGCCGGGTCGGCCCGCATTCCGAGCTTGCGCAGCATGGCGCAGATGGCAGGACGGCGCTCTTCGGCGCCGGCTACGAGGGCACGCCGGCCCTGCAGTTCTGGCAGAGGCTGGGGCTCGGCCTGCGTGCCGCTAAGCTTGCAGTGAAGGCTGACAACGAACTCGGTGCCCTTGCCCTCCCCGCTTTGCACCGCTATCTCGCCACCCATCATGTCGACGATGTTCTTCGTGATGGCCATGCCGAGGCCCGTGCCCTGGATGCCACTGACAGTCGACGTCCTCTCCCGGGTGAAGGCATGGAATATGGTCTTCTTGAACTCTTCGCTCATGCCAATGCCGTTGTCCTTGATGCGGAATTCAAAGACGGCTCTGCCCACGGCATCGGACGGTAGCTCGGCGATGCGGAAGCTGACGGCTCCGCCCTCGGGCGTGAACTTGATGGCGTTGGAGAGGATGTTGAGCAGCACCTGGTTCAGGCGAAGCTTGTCGGCGACGATGTCTTCGTGGGCAATGTCCTGCACATCGACGGTGAACTCCAGGTGCTTGGCGCTGACGTTGGCCTGGATGATGGCCTGCAGCTCGCGGACTAGCGCCGGCAGATGAATTTCGGTTTCCTCAAGCGTCACCTTTCCGCTCTCGATGCGGCTCATGTCGAGAACGTCGTTGATGAGGGAAAGCAGATGCTGGCTCGAGAGGGCAATCTTGGAAAGATAGTCCTTCACCAGCGCCGCGTTGTCGAGGCGTTCGACCGCCAGCGCCGTAAAGCCGACGATGGCGTTCATCGGCGTGCGCATGTCGTGGGACATGTTGTTGAGGAAGACCGTCTTGGCCCTGTTGGCGGCCTCGGCCTTGTTGAGCGCGTCGGACAGGGCGTCCTGGCTTTCGGCCAGCATCCTGTTCTTTTCCTCCAGCTCTTTGCGGGCGAGTTCCTTGGCGAGTGCCTCCTCTCTCGAGCGCCGGACGTCGCGGACAAGGAAGCCTATCACAAGCAGCACAACTGCCAGCACCGCGCCCGCAATCTCTTCCTTGTAGTTGTTGAACAGCTCGGCCAGCGTAAGAGTATAGAGCGCGTTCGCATGGTGGCTGGCCAGGCCATGGAGATAGCTTTCGCCCAGCACCCTGAGGCCTCGGTTCAGGAACTTGAGCAGGCCCTCGTTGCCGATCCGCACGCCGAAGCACCGCGGGGCGGGGTCCTTCATCTGCCAGACCGAAAGCTGGCTGAACGTGCTGCGCCTCAGAATCTCCTTGGCCCGCATGCTGTTCAGCGTCGTCGCGCCCACCTTGCCGGCGATGACGGCATTCAGGCACTCCTCGGTGGTGGGGTAGAATTCCAGCCGGGCCTTCGGGAAATGGGCCTTGACATAGTAGAGCTGCATGCGGTTGCCGGCGTTCAGCGCAAAGCTCTCCTGCTTGTCTGCGCTGTATTCGCCCCTGTAGACGATGTCTATCGTCGAGGAGACGACCGGCCTCGACTGGTAGATGCCGCTTTCCTCGGCATAGTACGCTCCGCCTCCGACGGGAAAGGCGATGTCAATGGCTCCCCTGCCTATGTCCTCCACCATCTTGACGTAGCTGTCGTAGCCTTGGAAGATCACCTTGATGCCCTCGACGCCAAGTTCCTGCAGGATCTTGGGAACGATGTCGGCCACGACGCCGGTCGCACGACCCTGCCCGTCCGTGTCGCTGTACGGCATGTAGTGGTCCAGGTAGCCGACCTTCAGCGACTTGCAGGACCGCATCCACGCCACCTCCCCGACAGAGAAGGCTCGGCTCGAAAGGCTGATGGGATAGTACTTCATGCGCAGGCTGTGCAGGTAGTGCGGCTCGTCGGCCTGGAGGCGCGTCTGGGCCGAGTTCAGTTCGTCCAGCAGTTCCGGGCGCGCAATGCTGGTGCACAGGTAGTAGTCCGATGCACCAAAGGCGCAGAGAACCTCGGCCTGCTTCCTTCCGTAGGCGCCGTCGCCCTCGGCCGCGAGCACGTCAACCTGCCCGCCGTCGAAGGCTTCATAGAGCGCGGTGTAGTCCTTGAAGGTCACAATTTTGGCCTTGACGCCGTACATAGCCAGATACTTGGCCAGCGCGCCGGCGACGGCGCTGTCCAGAACGCCGATCTTCCGGCCGGACAGCGTGGATGGCTCGGCGGTGATGCTCTCGTCGTTTTCGTGCTTCACAAGGCTGTAGATCTCGCTGCCCATGGGCGTTTCGGGAAAGCCGATGCGCCCCTTGCGGTCCTCCTTCCAGGCAAGCCCCGCTAGCAGGTCGATCTCCCCCTTCAGCAGCTTCTCGTAGAGTTCGCCGAACGAGCCGTACACGTACTCGTACTTCCAGCCCGTATATTCGGCGAGCTTGCGGTAGTACTCGTAGGCATAGCCCGTTCTGACGGCGCCAGGCGCCGCGCCTTCCTGGAAGACCTCGTTCTCGTAGTAGCCTACGCGGACAGACGCGCCGTGCTCCGCTAGGGCTGGAACCGCCTGAGCGCAGAGAAGCCAGCAAGCACCAAGGAGGTGCAGAACTGGCAGCAGCCGCCTGATGAACTGTGAGAAATCAAAGGCCATGGTGCAGGTCCTTGTGCAGTCGTCGTGAAGGAAGAAGTTCAGCCCCAGGAACAGGACTTCGGCAAGGACTTCTGCCCTGGCAGAGCCTCATCACGGGCGACACAACAACGCTCAGAATATGCTGATGAACTCGGCATCAGCTCACCCCCTGCGACAATGCAGCGAGGCAGCTGAGCTATGCCGTTGAAAAGCCCCTAGTATCAGCGCTTCCTGCATTCTTATGCCCCATTATCTCTGAACGGGCAACAGGAGGCTCTCCGCGCGACAGGAAGCAGAGCCCCGGGGCCTGCCGTGGAGAGGGGGCAGAAAAGCATAAGGGCCTCCGGCACAGATCGTGCAGGAGGCCTGAAAAACATGATGGTCGGGATGGCCCGATTTGAACGGGCGACCCTCTGGTCCCAAACCAGATGCGCTACCATGCTGCGCCACATCCCGGCGATATGAAAACGCCCCACAACGTGACCGCTGCAGGGCTTTTCTAGCTTGTCTGGGGCGAATGGAGAGACTTGAACTCTCGGCCCCCTGGGCCACAACCAGGTGCTCTGGCCAACTGAGCTACATCCGCCGTGCAGGAGAGCTAATTACACGCCATCGCAGGTCTTGGCAAGCTTTTTCTGCAGGCAGGGCGCATTTTCCGGCCACATGCGCCTCGAGGAGAGTCTTGCCAATCTCTGGTTTTTTTGCCGCCTTGCAGCTATACTTGCCCCCACGCCCGGCATGCCGCAGGTCACGCCCTGGCCTGCGGCATGCAGCGAAAGCCCGGGAAACCATCCTAAGGACTCTGCCAAGGACTCTGCATGGACAAACTGATCATCGAAGGCGGCACGCCCCTCGAAGGAGCGATTGAGGTCAACGGCTCCAAGAACGCGGCCCTGCCCATTCTCCTTTCCTCCATTCTTCTGGAAAGCCCGCAGACATTCCGCAACGTGCCGGATCTGCGCGATATCCACACCACCCGCAAGCTGCTGGAGCTACTCGGCCTGCACTGCGCCTACGACTGCGAGCGCCACGAAATGCGCATGGAGCCGGGCCCGCTGGTTCCAGAAGCCCCCTACGAGCTGGTGCGCACCATGCGCGCCTCGGTGCTCTGCCTCGGCCCCCTGCTCGCCCGCCTCGGCCAGGCCAAGGTCGCCTTGCCCGGCGGCTGCGCCATCGGCGCCAGGCCCGTGGACCAGCACCTCAAGGGCTTTGAAAAGATGGGCGCGAGCTTCGAGCTGGAGCAGGGCTACATCGTCGGCCGCTGCGACCGCCTGCGCGGCGCCGAAATCACGCTCGACATGCCCACGGTGGGCGGCACGGAAAACCTCATCATGGGCGCCTCCATCGCCGAAGGCGAAACCGTCCTGCATAACGCCGCCAGAGAGCCCGAAATCGTCGATCTGGCGAATTTCCTCAACAGCTGCGGCGCCGACATCCAGGGCCAGGGCTCAAGCACGATCACCGTGCGCGGCGTGCCGAAGCTCATCGGCGCCGACTATGCCGTCATGCCGGACCGCATCGAGGCCGGCACCTTCCTCGTGGCTGCCGGCATCACGGGCGGACGGCTCTTCGTGAAGAACTGCCCCATGCAGGCCCTCGAGGCCGTGGTCCTCAAGCTCCAGGCCATGGGCATGGCCTTCCGGGAAGAGGATGGCGGCGTGTGGGCCTCCATCGACGGCCCCATCCAGCCCTGCGACCTCAAGACCCAGCCCTACCCCGGCTTCCCCACGGACATGCAGGCTCAGCTCATGGCCATGATGTGCCTAGCCAGCGGCACCAGCATGGTGGACGAGCGCATCTTCGAAAACCGCTTCATGCACGCCTCGGAGCTCGTCAGAATGGGTGCGCGCATCTCCATCACCGGCCACTCCGCCGTGGTGCGCGGCGTGCCGAAGCTCATCGGCGCCGAAGTCATGGCATCGGATCTGCGGGCCTCCGCCTCGCTGGTGCTGGCAGGCCTCGCCGCCGAAGGCACCACGCAGGTGCGCCGCATCTACCACCTCGACCGGGGCTACGAACGCATCGAGAACAAGCTCTGCAAGGTGGGCGCCAAGATCCGCCGCGAACACGAGATAGACTAGCGTCCTGAACTTCCGCAGCACAACCACGCAAGGAGGGCGGGGAAGCTCCCCGCAGCGCCTATGACCCGACTTTTCCAAGCTCTCGCCGCCGTCTGCCTGGCCGGCGTCCTGCAGGGATGCGCCATCTGGGGCGGCATCGAGGACGAACGCCTCATGGACACCATGGCCTCCGACAAGGCCGTCTCCCTGATCACCAAGAACAACCTCATGGCCGAGAAGCTCGGCGACGGATGGAACATCAACGTCTACACCTACTATGGGCACGTCTTCCTCGTCGGCGAATGCCCCGAAGGCCTGCGCGCCAAGATGGTGGAGATAGCCAGGCGCGACAACCGCGTCCGCTCCGTCACGCCGCACTGGTTCGAGAAGCCGGCCAAGAAGCTCCCTGCCGGCGCCGGCGACTTCAAGATCGGCTCCAACGTGCGCTTTGCGCTCATCGGCGCCAAGGAGCTCAGCTCAACCCGCGTCGACACCGAAACAAACGCCGGCCGCGTCGTCCTGCTCGGCGTCGTGGCCAGCGAGAAGGAGAAGCAGATCGCCATCAAGGCTGCCCAGAACGTCCAGTACGTTCAGAGCGTGACCAGCTACCTCTTCGAGTCGAAGCAGGGCACCGAACTCGGCTTCACGCCCGCAGAGGAGAGCTATCCCGGCACCTACACGGAAACGCACAAGGATTTCCCCGGCGAGCGCCCCCACCAGGAGGCCACGCCTGAAGCCGCTCCCAGGACGCCCGGAGACGAGGCCGGCGTGCCCCCCATCCCGGAATCCCCCCTGCCCGAGGGTGGCGAAATCCGCGGCCGCGACATCTAGCGGCAGGCCCGCAGGCATGCCGCACGGCGCCGGGGGAAAGTCCTCCGGCGCCGCCTTGGCGTTCAGCGGTCTAGGTCCACACGCCGGCAAGCCGCTGCCCGCAGGAGGGGCAGACGCCCTTGACGAGCCTGGTCACGGCAAAGCCTCTGCGCTCGATGAGCACGGTTCCGCAGCCGGGGCAGCGCGTCGACGAGCTCTTGGCCGAGCGGAGGTTGCCGGCATAGGCGTATCTGAGACCTTCGGCCTCGCCAATGGCGCAGGCCCGCAGCACCGTTGCCTCAGGCGTGGGCGGGCGGTCCTGCATGCGGTAGCAGGGGAAGAAGGCGGACACGTGCCAAGGCGTGTCGCGGCCGAGTTCGCAGGCAATGAAGTCAGCAATGGCCTTGAACTCGGCATCGCTGTCGTTGAGGCCCGGGATGGCGAGCGTCGTCACCTCGACCCACCAGCCGAGGCGCTTCATGGCCGCAAGATTGCGCTTCACCGCGTCGAGGCTGCCTGAGCAGACCATGCGGTAGACCTCGGGGCTGAAGGTCTTGAGGTCAATGTTGGCTGCCGTGATGCGGGGTCCAAGCTCGCGCAGGCATTCTTCGGACATGCAGCCGTTGGACACCATGACGGTGCGCACGCCCTCCGCCAAGGCAAGATCCGCCGTCTTTGCCATGAGCTCGAAGAACACCGTCGGCTCGTTGTAGGTGAAGGAAATGCTGGGTATGCCGTGCGCCCTGGCGCTGCCCACGATGTCCTGGGGGCGCACCGGCCGCTGGCCCGAGCAGTCGCCCGTTTCCGCAGGGCGCCTGGAGATGCTCGAATTCTGGCAGAAGCGGCAGGCGAAGTTGCAGCCGAGGGTGCCTATGGAGAGCGTCCTCGTTGCCGGCAGGAAGTGGTAGAGCGGCTTCTTCTCCACCGGATCCAGATTGACGCTCGCGACGGCATCGCCGACCAGCGTTCTCATTTCGCCGGCTTCGTTGACACGCACGCCGCAGAAGCCCTTCTGGCCCGGCTCCAGCGAGCAGCGCCGAAAGCACAGCCGGCACCGGACCCGGCCCCCGTCCAGACGTTCCCACAAGGCTGCCTTGACTGACATGGCGTTCCTCCTTGGCAGGGCATGGCTTGCGGACCCTGCCGATGCGCCAGCATAGCACCATGCGCCACGGAAGGTCACGCTGGCTGGGTGAGGCAGGCGCCCCCAGCCGGCAGAGAGCATGCCGCTGGCCCGCCAGCATCGTGCAGCCGGTCGTGCGCCTGCCCCCGGCCACGCACCGGAACCG
>Ga0310691_10006188_pt1 | contig 12837 bp, 7 predicted proteins | sample 176DNAGHGlowgp2_FD_203887 | JGI IMG/M metagenome (GOLD analysis project Ga0310691, IMG submission 203887) | Sheep rumen microbial communities from Palmerston North, Manawatu-Wanganui, New Zealand - 1766 DNA GHGlow gp2 (v2) (version 2) | ecosystem: Host-associated > Mammals > Digestive system >... | reverse complement strand
AGTTCCATCTCCATCCCTCTTGTGTTGGAGTGGGTTAATACCATGTTCTTTATTCTAGATGCATGGTTCTGTCTGGCTAGTCTCTTGTAATCCTGAATGATGTCCGGGATATAGAAGTAGAATAAGAACCCGGGGAAGTTTGGTACATTCAACCCCAATGAAGGCCTTCCCTCTCCCAAGATCAGCCACATCAAAGGTTGGGGTAGGTTTTCACTATCATCCTCGAACTCTTTAAGGATTATCGGCCACCAAAACTTTACTTTGTTGTTCGGCTCATCAACAGTCACCTTAAACCCGCTGAGATCCTTTCCATTGGCGATTTTCTTGAGTTCATGGTTTACACTCCATTCAAAATCATCGGGAAAATCAAACCATAATTCCCGCAGCTTTCCCATCAGCCAAATCTTCTTAATCTTTTTTCTTGCCATCTTTTCTGCTTTTAATGGTTAAGATCACGCCCATCTTATCCTTCAAAACCTTCTGTAAATGTTTGTATGCATCTTTTCTGGGTCTATTTCTGGGCACGATTCTGAGTAGTTCCTGAAGAGTTACATTTATCTCCTGTCCACTCTCTAAAGGTTGCCCATTAGAAAAGGCTTCCTCTAGTCTCTTGATATCATCGGTGAGAGGGTTTTGTTTTACCTTTCCCACCGGCGCACATTCACGTTTTTCCTTAGCCTCCGGTATGGGTGCGCTAACATCATCCTTCGGCTCGGTCCATATCCCAGGAAATGCTGAGTACATGGAATTTAATAGCATTTGTAACATATCTTATTTCGTTTATAGGGGGACTAGGCTTTCTCATCCCCATTTTCGTTATTTCAGAGATAAGAGTAATGGGGCATCTCAACCCCATTTTCTTCATTTCAGCATAGGTCAGTGGCTATCTCCCTCATGGATAAGGCTCCCAGGTTTCCCCAGCAGCGTTTTTTACGTTTTAGTACATGGATAAGGGAACTTGACCCGCTAGACCTCCCTTTTTCTTATTTCACACAGATAGGGATTCTATGGGCCAGGGAGTGCGTTTTTTCGATTTGAGGATGGTATGAGTAGGTTTTCCTTAGATTATGGCAGGAAATATCAGATAATTTATTATATTTGCGGTCACGATTAAGAATACTGTATTCTTAACGCCTGAAAAATGACCAATAGATAACGATATATAGCAAACTCCTTTGCGGTTATATAGGCTTTGGTCGGCCTGCAGGGACTGCACTGGAGTTTGTTTTTTAAGATACATAAACCAATGGCTAAGAAAGTGACTAAAACTAAAGAGGAGGGCCTGAACCTGGATGCGATTTTGTTCAAGTGCAGGGACATCCTCAGGCAGGCAAAGAACTCTGGTTCGTTCTTTGAGAAAAGGGACATGATGTTGACGCTCGTATTCCTTCGGTTCATCGGAGAGAAATATGAGGATGGTATAGCTAACCTTCGACAGACGCTCATAGCCCAGGGACTTGACCCAGATGATGAGGAAATCTTTAAGGCCTTCTTTGAGGATGCTACTTTTGCCGACGGTACATTTGACCTGCCCCCGGAAGCACGTTGGTCCACAATCATCAACACGCCGGCTCCCCAGCTTAATGTGGCACTCGATACAGCACTGAAGAGCATTGGGGCTACTAATCCTCAACTGAAGGGCTGCTTCGTTGAGGGCACATTTACTCAAAGGAACCTTGGGGCAAATGATATCAAGAAGGTTGTTGATGAAGTCAACAAGATTAGCCACAAGACCTTCGGTGAAGAGAAAGACCTCATCGGTCGAGTTTATGAGTACTTCTTGAAGGAGTTTGCTGTCAATGCGACCAAGGAAGAGGGTGAGTTTTACACGCCTCACGATGTGGTGCAGTTAATTGCTACCGTCATCGAGCCATTTGATGGTACACTATATGATCCCTGCTGTGGCTCGGGTGGTATGTTCATCCAAAGTTCTGAGTTGGTTAAAGCTAAACAGGGAGATATCAGTCGAATCAATGTCTATGGTCAAGAAAAGGAAGCCGCTACCTACCGACTGGCCAAGATGAACCTTGCCCTGCGTGGTATCAGTCACAATCTGGGTTCTGAGAGCGATTCATCATTTACCAATGACCTACATAAGGGGCTGTACTTTGATTATATCATGGCTAATCCGCCGTTTAACCTGAAGGGTTGGTGGAACGATAACTTGAGTAAAGATGCCCGCTGGACAGACTATGGTACGCCTCCCGAGAGCAACGCTAACTACGCCTGGATTCTCCACATGCTGTCTCACTTGAAACCGCTGTCGGGTGTTGCAGGATTCCTGCTTGCCAATGGTGCCCTTGGTGATACCGACGCTCTCGAAATCCGCAAGAAACTGATTGAGAACGACAAGGTGGAAGCCATTATCATTCTTCCCCGTGAGTTGTTCATTACGACCGACATCAGCGTCACCTTCTGGATTCTTAACCAGAACAAGAAAGGTGGCAAATATCATGGACGAGAATTGAGGAATCGTGAACACGAAATCCTTTTTATGGACCTGCGCCGATGGACCGATAACCCTGTCAAAGGAGAGCAGAAGAAAAAGGTTCAGCTTCTGTCTGACCAGATACAACGTGTGGCCGACATCTACCACCAGTGGCAAACCGTCGGCACCGATGGAAATGATTTTGCCAAGCCCGAGCTGTATAGAAGCGTTGGTATTGAAGAAATCGAGCAGAACAATTGGACGCTTGTACCCAGCAAGTATATTGAGTTTATCGATCACGACCTGGAGATAGACTATCCCAAGGAAATGGCCCGCATCCAACAGGAAATGAAAGAACTGTTGCAGCGGGAAAAAGAGTCACAGAAGATGCTTGAAGAGGCTTTTAAAGGTATTGGCTATGGCATTGACTAAGTATAAACTTGGAGAGCTGATAGAACGCTCTACAGTAAATAATAAAGACCTCAGATATGGCACTGACTTAATTGCTGGTGTTAATAACGAAGGTGTATTTACTGTTCCTAAAGGCAATCCTGCTGGTGTAGATTTACGGCCATATAAGTTAGTAAATAATGGCGCTTTCGTGTACAATCCAACCAGGTTGAACTTAGGTTCCATAGCATATAGAACTCAAGGATTCTGCATTGTCTCTCATCTATATATTATCTTCTATCTTAACGCAAAGGGTAAAGATGTTGTTGACCCATTCTACTTATACATCTATTTCCATCGTGATGAGTTTCACCGAGAAGTAACCTTTCGAAATTTCGGAAGCCAAAGGCCGGAATTTAGTTTTAACGATATGGCTGACTTGGAAATTACACTTCCAGACATCGACCAGCAACGTAAATTTGTTGATGTCTATTTGGCCCTTCAAAACAACCTTGCTGCATACCAAAGCAGAGTTGATGAGCTAAAAACCGTCTGCGATGGGTATATTGATAACATAAAAAAGTCCTCATCAAAAGTTAAGATTTCAGATATCTTAGAGCCTATTGACAAACGCAACAGTAAACTGGAGTTTTGTGATGTGCAAGGGATTAATATTGAAAAAAAGTTCTTCCCGACGGTCGCCAATATTGATAAGAGTAGCACCCATAATTATAAAATTGTTGAGCATGATAACTTTGCCTTCAGTGGAATGCAAACAGGTAGAGACGAGTGTATCAGGATTGCACTTAATGAAGACTCAAAACCGATTATCGTTTCTCCTGCATACACTGTTATGAGACGAAAAAATGATTTAGCTCTTAGTCATTATATCATGCTTTGGTTTTCTAGAAAAGAGATTGACCGCTACGGGTGGTTTGCTAGTGATGGTAGCATTCGTTCAAATTTAGATTTAGAACGGTTTTATGACATGATGATTCCACTTCCGTCCCAAACAGAACAGCAAATTTTGGTCAATCTGTATAAGTGCTATATCGAGCGCCAACGCATAGCAGAAACTCTTAAAGAGCGACTCAAAAATATATGCCCAGTTTTGATACGCGGTAGTTTAGAACAGTACTAAATAAATATAAGGGATTAACAATGTATCTAGAGAAATTAATATTCGATAATAGAGCTCCTTTTGAACATCTTGAAATCGATTTCCAAGATAGTGGAGTTAATGTTCTGACAGCAATAAACGGCAAAGGAAAAACGACTATTTTGTCGCATATTGCAGACGCATTTTATGAACTTGCAAGACCTGTTTATCCACAAGAATTTGAGGGTAAGGAGAACAAGCTCTATCGCGTATCTTCTCCATTATTTAATATGACCTTAGGTAAACCATCTATAGTTTACATGAGATTTATAGATGGCGAAACTTTTTATGATTATATCGATGTACGAGATGATTGCACAAAAGGCCAATATGACGATACGATAAACGTCAATAACAAGATTGATTATAACAGTTTTCAAGGAGAACTGAAAAGACAAGGCTTTTCCAAGTACTGGAACATTCAAGACGAAGATCAAAGAAAAAAAGTGTTTGAACAGAATGTATTAACTTATTTTCCGTCTTATCGTTTTGAATTACCTGCTTACTTAAATGACACTTATTCCAATCGAATAAAATACTCCATTAATAGTAAATTTAGTGGATACTTGCCAAATCAAATTGAAGTAATATCTGATATTTCTTCTTTTTCAAATTGGCTCTTAGACGTCTTGTTAGATATGAAAATTGGCGAAAAAACAAAATTATATAAGGATGAAAACAATAAATTAATCCCTGTAACTATACCTGGTAAAGAGAGTAATGTTCTGAATAATCTTAATGGCATTCTATCTAGTGCCCTATCATCCAAAAAGTATGGAGGTCGCATAAGATTTGGAATAGGCAAAAGGAACGGAGGAATGGCAAGAATTGCAATAATGAATGATGTTGATGACAAAAAAAATCAGGTCTGTCCTTCAATATTTCAATTATCATCTGGGGAGCTTTCTTTAATATCTATTTTTGGAGAGATCATTCATCAAGCAGATAATAATGAAAACAACATACCTCTTGAGAAAATAAAGGGAATTGTTTTAATTGATGAAATAGAGAAACACTTGCATATTACTTTACAGAAAGAAGTACTATCAAAGTTGTTCGCTTTATTTCCAAATTTGCAATTCATTGTAAGTTCTCACTCGCCGTTTTTAAATATGGGATTAGCAACAGAACTTTCGGAAAAACATAAAATAATTGATTTAGACCACAATGGTATTTCATGTACTGCGACTAACAATGAGCAATACGAGGAAGTATATAAAATGATGATTGACGAAAACGACCGTTTCGCCAAATTATACGAGGAGTTAAATCTGACAATAAAATCATTGACAAGACCTTTGATTATAACAGAAGGAAAAACAGATATTAAACATATATTAAAGGCAAAAGAAAAATTGGGTATATCTGATTTGGATTTTGATACTATACAAGAACAACAGCAACCTGATGGTGATTCAAACTTGAAAAAGCTTTTAGAACAGGCTGCTCATATTGATAACAAGAATATAATTATTGGTATTTTTGACCGTGACAAAGATGGTGTAGTTAAGGATATAGAACAGAATGGGCAGCATATAAAGAACTATGGCAACAATGTCTATGCTTTTTGTATTCCTCTTCCTGAATCACGAAGAAAGAACGGGGAAGAAGAGATTTCCATCGAGTTCTTTTATAAAGACAACGAGATTCATTCTACGTTGAAGAATGGCTGTAAATTATTCTTTGGGGATGAATTCTCCATAAAGACTGGTCGGCATACTTTAGATAAAAATCTTACGTTAGCAAATCAATCAGAAAGAGGCAAACATAAAATTGTTGAAAACAATGGAGGGCAAGCTGTTTATAATGAAAATGAAGACAATTTATTAGCTAAAAAAGATGACTTTGCTAATGCTATTTTAAATGATGAAATTGAGATATCAGCAGAAAGTTGGAATAACTTCAATGCAGTTTTTGAGATAATCAAGCAAATACTCCGTAATGATTAGAATGATAAGAAAACTCATATTTGACAAATGAAGACCATTTATTTTATTTACGACGTTATTGACCTCTCGAACAATTAAGAATTACGAATTCTGAAAACAATGGCAAAGCTAACGAATATCAACGGCCACTTTGTGGAAAGTGATTTTGAGAATGCTCTCATCTCTTTCCTGGAGCATGAAGATTGGCAGTACCTCTATGGTGAGAACATCCCCAGGGAGAGCAAGAAGGAAGTCCTCTATATGGATGACCTCCTCCAGTTCTTGGAAAAGACCAATCCCGAACTGGATGACGATGAAATCCGCCAGATAGCGGACAACGTCCGTTTGGTCGGCAGCGATACAGACTTTGCCACACTGCATTTGGTTTATGGCTGGATGGTTAACGGCGTTCAGTATGTCTCCAAGAAGGGCGAAGCCAAGATGGTTGCTCTCATCGATTTCGACGACGTTGAAAATAACATCTTCAGGGTAGTCAACCAGTTCACCGTGGAATATGTGAACAATGGAGAGACGAAGACTCGTCGCCCTGATGTTTTGCTCTACATCAACGGTATGCCGGTCTGTGTCATTGAACTGAAAAATCCTGCTGATGCCAACGCCACCATTCATGATGCCTGGGAACAGATTAATATTCGCTACTGGAGGGACATTCCTGGGTTACTTCACTACTGCCCGTTAGCCTGTATCAGCGACGGCGTGAAAACCCGACTCGGAACAGTACGCACCCCTTACGAGCACTTCTATGCCTGGCGACGTGTGGAAAACGATGATGAAGTATCCACAATGCCGTTCGATGAGTTGGAGTCGATGGTAAAAGGCGTTTATCGGCCTGAGCGTTTCCTTGAAATCTTCAGGGATTATGTCTATTTCAGGGACAAGAACTATGATAAAGAAGAAGTGGAGATTGTGTGCCGTTATCCGCAGTTTTTTGCGACACGGCTGCTGCGTGAGAGTGTTATCAGGTCTGTAAAGACTAGCAGCGGGAAGGGTGGCACTTATTTCGGAGCAACCGGCTGTGGAAAGACCTTCACGATGGCATTCCTGGCCCGTCAACTCTCGATGAGATGCTCTAAAGAGTTAGGTTCACCCACCATCCTGATGATAGTTGACCGTGATGACCTTCAGAGCCAAGGCGCCAAACTGTTTACCAAGAGCACTGAGTTTTTGGGTTTAGGCGAAGTGAAGATTGTGCCCAACCGAAGAATACTACGTCAGGAACTGGGCGCCCGTCAGAGTGGAGGCTTCTTTATCTGCACCATCCAGAAATTTTGTGACCGAAAAGATGATCCGATAGGCCTAATCAACAACCGGTCTAACATCATCTGCTTTAGCGACGAGGCCCACAGGACGCAAATTGAGGGCTCACGACGCATTCAGTTTAGCGAGGATGCTGACGAGAACATGAAGGCGATGATATCCAAGCCCTATGCTAAGGTGCTCCGTGAAGCGTTGCCTCATGCCACATTTGTTGGCTTTACCGGGACTCCCATCGCTGAGACCTACCAGACCTTCGGTGACGAGATCGACCGTTACACGATGGACCAGTCGGTAGCTGACGGTATCACTGTGCCCATCAAGTATCATCCCCGTATTGCTAAAGTCCTTCTCAATCAAGAGAAAGCCAAGGAAATAGAGGCTTACTATTCAAAGTGTGCTGAAGAGGGCTCTACAAAAGATGATATCGCCAAGAGCAAGAAGGCCATGAGTTCGCTTGAGGTGCTCTTGGGTGAACCAGACCGTCTTGATAAACTCGCTGTGGACATTCATGACCACTATATAGCTGCCGTAGCCAACGACCCTGACCAGGTGCAGAAAGCTATGATTGTCTGCTCAAGCAGGCCCATCGCTTATAACCTGCTGATGAAGTTCAAGGAACATTATCCCGAGTGGTTTGTTGAACGGAAAGCGCCTGAAGGTCTCGAAGTAACTCCAGAGGAGCTCAAAGAGCTAAAGGAGATGCCGACTATAGCGATGGTTGCCAGTGTGGGCAGCAATGATGAGGAGGGTATGTATAACTACCTCGGTGGTGTAAAGAACGACAAGCGTTCTGACGACTTGGATGCCGCTTTTAAACAGGAACATTCCAATTTCCGCATTGTCATTGTGGTGGATATGTGGATTACTGGCTTTGATGTGGAATGCTTGACTTACATGTACAACGATAAGCCGTTACAGAAACATTCTCTCATCCAGACCATCAGTCGCGTTAATCGCAAATATCCAGGCAAGGACTACGGCCTGATTGTGGATTATATCGGCATTCGTGACCATATGGTAGAGGCTATGAAGATGTATGGTGGTGGCGGTGGATCAATAGCGCCAACTCCTGATGATATCGAGCAAGCCACAATGATTTTCAGGCAATACTTGATTATCCTTCAGAATCTGTTCAAGGGTTACGACCTAGCGCCGTTCCTCGATGCCAATACAGACCCGGCGAAGAGGTACAAACTGTTGGCAAAGGCTGCGGAATATGTCTTCTCGTCAACTGAAAGTCTGACCACCGAAAGCTTAGACGGCAAAAAGATCAAGAAGGTTTCCTTCAAGACCTATTTCCTGCAGAATGTGAAGAGGATGCGTAAGGCTTACGATATCTGTCAGCCCTCGGGTGAACTTAGCCAAGAAGAGGAAGCCTTGGCACAATGCTTCATGGCTATTGCTGGTATGGTCTATAAGATGAGTGGTACCGATGCTCCTGACACCGAAACCATGAACAAGAGAGTGGCTAAGATGGTGGAGGAAGCGCTGAAATACAACAAAGTGGAAAGCATCCTTGAACAGGGAGACGAGATGGATATTTTCGGGCCCGAATTTACCGAACGTCTTGCAGACATCAAGATGCCGGCATCCAAACTGGAGATGCTTATCAAGCTACTCAGGAAACAAATCACGGAATACAGCAAGATCAACCAGGTTGCCTCTAAGAAATTCCAGGAAATGCTGGAGGCAACCATCAAAGATTATCACGAACGGCGAAAATTCCTCTCGGAACAGGAGGCCGGTGCTGCTCAAGAAGAGACAGCCGAGAGCATTATCAAGAAAGCCACCGAGCAAGCCCTCGAGATTCTCAAGAGTATGCAGGCAGACCGTGATAGCTTCCGCAAACTGGGATTGACCTTTGAGGAAAAAGCATTCTACGATATCCTCATCCACTTGAGGGACAAGAACAATTTCGTCTATGGCGATGATGTAATGGTGGATGGTGTCGTCATGAACGAGAAATGCAAGAGTTTGGCCCGTAAGATACGTGAAATCATTGATGCCAAATCCACTTTCGCTGACTGGCTCAACAACCAGCGAGTGCGAGAGCAGCTGAAATTCGATATCAAGATATGCCTTGTCAAGAATGGCTATCCGCCCCAGTACACCCCAGAGGTATTCCGTGAGGTGATGGACCAGGTAGAGAACTTCAAGGAAAACGAGGACACCGATAGTATTGTAATTAACGAGCCACAGTCCAATGTGGTTTCGCTGTACGCTTCTTATGACAGGGACGAAGAACTGATGATGGCGGCGGAACCATTTGAGTGTTACAAGTGGAATCGTTTCGACCAGGCCATCATTGATTTCTTTGGTGGAGACAAAACAATCCTCATTGGATGTACCAAGAACAAGAGACAGAGAGAATGGGTTCTTGATCAGAACATCTATAATGTGAGGTTGGGAAGAACAAAGGGATCCGTGGAAGAGTATCGAGACATGTTTGACAGGACTTCTCTATTGGTACTATATGAGCTGGACAAACCCGAAAGACTGACAGCCTTCAAAGTTATTGGGCATCAGACGATGGGTAAAGAGGAACTCAAGGCGATGGGCTATCCAAGCTGGTATATAAGAAAGAGCTACGAGACCTTCAACATCACTCCTCTTGAAATGGACCTAAGTTTTCTTGTTAATCAACACTTAATAGAACAACTTATTGAGATTAATCCAGAAAAGGAAAAAGGAACACCTGTCTTTATTGAGCCATAGAAAAATTTGAACCACATGAGCAAGAAGTATAATATCGATGAAAGAATCACGCTTAAAGGCTATTGGTATTTACCATCAGATCCTGAGAAAAAGATAGCTGGAATTCTAACATACGACCCCAATAATAACATTGTCTTAGAACTTTTCGGCGGATTTAACTGCTCTTTAGATGCTCTTTTCTCTAACAAACAGAAGGAAGTGGATGTTGTTTTTGGAAAAACATCTGATGGTGAAGACATTACTCTTCTGCACTCAAGTCGCTCTGCAAACATAAAATTTGGTGCTACCTTTCCTCTTGTAAGTTATAGTTCTAGCTACTTGATTATCGGAAAGCACATAAATGGTTTAGATGAAAGATGCAACTACTGGGCATGTGTCAAGATTCCAGAACTCTCACATTGGTGTCCGCCAAGCGCAATAACGATCTCTTTGTCAAGTAAAGAAACTACTCGAATTAACATCACATTTGATACACAGTATCAAAATGTAATGAATGTAATCGATAAAGTGCAGATAGATGATAATACATCAGTTACCCTTGCCCATGATGTCAACTTCAATAGTTCTGAGATGCTATTAACGCCAAAAATTGAACAATATACATATCTTAAAATAACAAAAGAAAAACAAACATCAATAAAAGAAATACTCTGGGATATAATCACTTATGAACAGTTCCTTTCTCTGGCGACTTTAAGCATCGTAAAAAGTTCTAGTATAATTGTATTTGACGATGAACTATATTGGACATGTGATAACAAGAAATACTATCGTCCCATAAGCATCATCCATCTCGCTGGTGATTTAAATACAAAAGCCCAAACTGCTATTCGCACAACAGGATTCCTGTTCGATTATCAAACAATAAAAGATCATTATGCTGATCTATTGAGAAAATGGTATTCTGAGCCAGAGAATATTGCCCCAATTCGATCCCATTTAATAGACAGCTTGGAAAGAAAAAAGGTCTATAGCAGTGTTGACTTTTTAGTAATCATTCAAGCAATTGAGGGATTTTGGTGGAGATTCCGTGATCTGGAATATAGAAACAGCAATAACATACCTAAAAAACAGAAAACATCGCTAAACACCATTCTTAGCGAGCTATTATCTGAATTCGATGATGTGGAACATATAAACACGTTAGAATTGAATATTGAAGCCGTTATTGATTCAAGGCATTACTATTCGCACTTTGTTCCTAAAACGAGAAAGCCGAAAACCTTGTTTGGCTGGCAATTAATAAATCAAGCTAAACGGCTTAGGCTGTTACTACTGTGTTGTGTATTGTCATTTTTGGGACTCCAGCACTCGCTAATAAACTCGATATTAGAAGAATGTCATGCTACAATACTGAAGCACTTAGACAGTTGATACCCATGAGAACTTATTAGAAGTGTAAGCCATCAGTAAACCCTGTATTGTGGGATCACATGATGGCCTCTGAAAAAGCTGGAGTTAGTCTCAGAGAAGTGGGATGATTCTTTGAGATTTTGAGAATAAGTCTGAGATTCTCGGAGGATTTTCAAAGTATGTCAGAGAATACGGAACCCATCGACCGCTATCAGTAAAATATGCTTATTTTCTTGCCGATGTCGGCAAAAATGGGTATATTTGCGGCGTAATAATGGTTTTTTTTCTTGCCGATAGAACGATGGAGTATATATCAGTGAAGCAATTTGCCGAGAAGTTCAATATCTCGGAACGCACCGCCCGTAACTACTGTGCGAGCGGGAAGATTGATGGTGCCTATCTCGTGGGAAAGTCGTGGAGTATTCCTGCCGAAGCTGTCTTGCCCGGTCGGAAAAGGACATCAAAGACATCACCCTTACTTAGCGTACTCCAGGAGCAAAAGGACGGAAGGATTAAGGGAGGCATCTATCACCGTGTCCAGATTGACCTCACCTATAACTCTAACCACATCGAGGGTAGCCGCCTGACCCACGACCAAACGAGATATATCTTCGAGACTAACACCATCGGCATTACTGACGACGCTGTTAAGGTGGATGATATTATTGAGACGGCTAACCACTTCCGCTGTATCGACTGCATCATTGAGCAGGCGGGAGCGAAATTGACTGAATCGTTCATCAAACAGCTGCACCTGATACTCAAGTCCAGCACCTCTGACTCTCGAAAGCCCTGGTTCGCTGTGGGAGACTATAAACGACTGCCTAACGAAGTGGGAGGCATGGAAACAGCAGCACCATCCGACGTTCACCGACAGATTAAAGAACTGTTGCAAGAATATAACGCTATCAAGAAACACAGCCTGGAGGACATTATCGACTTCCATCAACGTTTCGAGGCGATCCACCCATTCCAGGACGGTAATGGACGTGTAGGCCGGCTGATCATGTTCAAAGAATGTTTATCGGCTGGAATCGTCCCCTTCATCATCACCGATGACCTGAAGATGTTCTACTATCGAGGTCTCCGGGAGTGGCCCCGCATCAAAGGTTTTCTGCTCGATACCTGCCTCACAGCCCAGGACAACTTCAAGGCCCTTCTCGACTACTTCCAGATCAAATACCGGCAATAGAATTCCACTCCATCCCTGTTCACACTGTAACACCATATTCAGATTTTATGATCACTCCTCCCACCAAAGAACAGCTTATCTCCCTGGTCGAATCCATGTGTGATGTCCAGGATAGAATGCTCGGCGCTAGAGGAATGCCTGAACATATCCAAAGACCTCACGTGGATAATATGGAGGCATTAAAAGCGCCGGTGTTTTTCCTGTGGGAGCTGCTTGGATATGGAACGACGAGAGAATTGTCCGAAAAAGGCGTTAAGAGGGTCTGGATTGACTCGAAATATCAGATTACATCTTTCTTGTTGATGAAGTCCAACAGCCTTTGCAGATCTTCGTCATTTGCTCCATTCAGATAGTTTATGATCTTTTGTTTGCAAGGGTTAGTGTTCCACTTCTG
>Ga0310691_10006186_pt1 | contig 12839 bp, 8 predicted proteins | sample 176DNAGHGlowgp2_FD_203887 | JGI IMG/M metagenome (GOLD analysis project Ga0310691, IMG submission 203887) | Sheep rumen microbial communities from Palmerston North, Manawatu-Wanganui, New Zealand - 1766 DNA GHGlow gp2 (v2) (version 2) | ecosystem: Host-associated > Mammals > Digestive system >... | reverse complement strand
TCCTTGTAGCTGCCGGCGGAAAAGCCCTGATGGGAGAGGGCCGTAGGACTTTTGATGAAGGCATTGGAAACAATATGCGGCATTTCCGAGGTGAATGCGATCATTTCATCGTGATTCTCCGGGGTACAAACGGTAAGCTGTCCGAACCGGCAGGGGGAAAGCGCATATTTCACGCGGTCAAGGAGGTCCTGATCTTCCGGGTTCTCCGGTACTATGATCATGGAGGCGCCGGTGTAAAGCCTTCCGGTGCTGTATTTATAGCCGGAGTAGCGCTTGCCGGCCATGGGATGGCCGCCCACAAACGTGAAACCGTATTCTTTTGCGGTGGCATAAAGCTCGCGGCAGATTTTTCTTTTCAGACCGCCGGCATCGATCACAAGGGCACCCTTTTTGATATGCGGCGCCATCTCCTTCACCCAGCTGATGATGCGGTCGGGATAGAAGCAGGGGATGATGAGGTCACATTCGCCGATATTCTCTTCGGTAAGAGCGTCGTCAAGCGTCCCTTCCATTTTCGCAAAATCGATGGTTCCCTGACTTCGGTTCCAACCGAGAACCTTTGCATCGCTGTAGGCTTTATAAGCCTTGGCAAAGGATCCGCCGATAAGGCCCAGTCCGGCAATTCCCACCGTTTTCACGCCGGAACGAGTGAAATCGTCGGGGTTCAGGGTGATGGGAACCGGCAGAACCTCCGGCGCTTCGGAAATCCGCCTGGCGGACTCCACAATCTCCATAGATTCCATCAGCTCGGGATCAATCTTCCAGGTATCGCCGATCAGACCGAGAATGGTATGATAATCGCCCTGAGAAAGATTGGTCTTCAGTCCCTGCGCCTCAATCCATTTGATCAGTTCGTGTATCTGGTCCGCGGAGGCTTCTTTTTTCAGTACTAAGATCATGGTTTTACTCCTGTTTTCTGCTGTGTAATACTGCTTTGTACAATTTTATATGATTTTTAACGATTTTTCATGCTTATCATATCTTTCACATTCTACCGCTTTCCCGCGTGAAAGTAAAGGGACAGAAATCATTGTTTTTCCTTGTCAGGTTTGCTATACTATGTAATGATACACTTTTTTACGGCGGAGAATCCCGCCGGAGAAAGCGTAGACGGTATGGCGGGAATTGTCAGAGGACGTGTGGCGGTTTCCTGCAGGTTGAGTAACGGAGATGGATGCATGCTTCTGCACGTTTTGATGATCATTGCGGGTTTTATCCTGCTTCTCAAGGGAGCGGATTTCTTTGTGGACGGCGCTGCTGCGCTGGCTGCCCGTTTTGGTATTCCCCAGATTGTGATCGGGCTTACCATTGTGGCCTTTGGAACCAGTGCGCCGGAGGCGGCGGTTTCCATCAATGCAGCAATTCATCATAATAACGGTATCTCCATTGGCAACGTGGTGGGGAGTAACATCATGAACATCATGCTGATCCTGGGTATTACCGGTGTGATCAGTCTGATGCGGGTCAAAAAGAGTACGATCAGGATCGATATGCCCGTGATGGTGGTTTCCACATTTCTGATGGCCGGCATTGGATACTTCGGCAAGACCATCAATAGGCCTGCGGGCATACTTTTCCTCGTGCTCCTTGTTTCCTATCTGTTATATCTGGGTTATTATTCCAAAAAGAACGGAGCGGATACGGATGTGGAGATTAAAGAGATCAAGGGCTTCCTGCTGCCCGTTTTTATCCTCGGCGGTCTCGCGGCCATTATCATCGGCAGCCGGCTGACGGTAAACGGTGCCAGCTATGTAGCGAGGGAATTTGGTCTTTCGGACAGGCTGATCGGTCTTACGATCGTTGCCTTCGGTACATCCCTGCCGGAGCTGATGACATCTGTTACGGCGGCGAGAAAGCACAATGCGGATATCGCGATCGGCAACATTGTCGGAAGCAATATCTTCAATATTTTGTTTATTCTGGGTATAACGGCAACCATTCTGCCGCTGCCTTTCATATCCGAAGCCGCGGACTTCACCATAGATGCGGGCGTAGCCATTCTCGCGGCCATGCTTCTCTGGGTGGCTTCCTGGGACGGCAAGGTGGGACGCAGGTTGGGCGTGATCCTACTTAGCTGCTATGTGGTATATTTCGGCTATCTGGTGGTGAACAAATGAAAAATGTAGCAGCACTCTTATTTATCATCCTGTTCGCTGTGGAACTGTATTTCTCTGCGGCGGGATCGGCTCATAAACGGAAAAAACTGCTGAAGGGGTGGAACCCGGTGAAAGGGCGCATCCGTTCGGTGGAAAAGAAATTCGATCCGCTTCTCCGGAAGAACATCTGTGAACTGACCATCGAGGCAGATGAGGGGCACATGGTCTATGCAAAGGACAGTGCTATGTTCTGCATCTATGAGGAGGAGGAAGAGGTCGATCTGATGGAAAAAAACGGCGTGCACCGTTTCCGCGGGAATGACCGCGTGGATAAACGGGGCAGAAAAGAACTTCTGCTCGGTACGGTGCCCATGTTGGTCGTTGTTGCACTGAGTGCCGCGATTGCGATTATTTTCTAGAGGGAAGAGGTAGGAAAATGGAAAAAAATAAGGTATCAAAGGCAAAAGGTACCAAGGGTGCCGTACATGCAAAGGGTGCTAAAAAGGCTGAAAAAGCCGTGATGGACAAGAAGGCCGCGAAGGCGGAGAAGAAGGGAAAGAAGCAGTTCGAAAAGGGCTATGAAAAAGGCCTGAAAAAAGGCGGCGCGGATCGTATGCTTTCCAAGGTTGCCGTGATGCTGGCTCTGACCGGTGCGGCGTTCGACATTATGAACGATGTACGAAACAAGAAGGAAGAGGAGCAGAAGAAGGAAGCGCAGAAGTCGGAAGGATAACCACGGGAGAGAAAAACTCGCCCGAAAATATAATCAAAATGAGGAGAAAAAGACATGAGCAAGAATTTTGCAGACCTGCTTGAGAAGCTTTCTCAGGTAGAAAAGAAGAAGGTATCGGTTGCGGTAGCGCAGGATGATGAGGTACTTATGGCTGTGAAGGCTGCAAAGGACCGCGGCATTGCGGATTCCATTCTGGTTGGTGATGCGGATAAGATCGCAGAAATCGCCGGCAATCTGGGCATGGATCTGGCAGACTATGAGGTGATCGATGTGAAGGATCCCATCGAGGCATCCCTGAAGGCAGTCAGCCTGGTACATGACGGTGTTGCAGATATGTACATGAAGGGTCTGATCGATACCAAGGACTTCCTGAAGAGCGTGCTGAATAAGGAGGTTGGTCTTCGTACAGGTAAGCCGCTCTCTCATGTCTGTGTATATGAGATGGAAGGCGTTGACCGTCTTCTCTTCCTGACGGATGTAGCTTTCGTTCCTTATCCGTCTCTGGAGGATAAGGCAAACATCATCCGCAACACGGTTGAAATCTGCGAGGCCTGCGGCGTAACAAATCCGAAGGTAGCGCCTCTTGCGGCCGTTGAGGTTGTGAACCCCAAGATGCCCGCAACAGTAGATGCTGCCGAGCTGACAGCAATGAATGAACGCGGCGAGATCACCGGATGCATTGTGGACGGCCCGCTTTCCTTCGATCTGGCAACCGTTCCCGAGGCAGCGCAGCATAAGGGTGCAACAGGCAGAAAAATCGTCGGTGATGCAGACGTTCTGCTGTTCCCGGATATCCACGCAGGCAACATCCTTTACAAGGCACTTGTGCATTTTGCAAAGGTAAAGAACGGCAACCTGATCACCGGTACGGCTGCACCGGTTATCCTGACCTCCCGTTCCGACAGCTTTGAGGTGAAGGTAAATTCCCTCGCACTTGGCGCACTTGTTGCGGATTCTCTGAAGAAGAACCGCGCACAGTAAGCTGTCGTAAGGATTTCCGATACGGTGTTTCAAATGTTGTAAAAAAACAGGGGTTTTCGGCCGGCAGGTTCCGGCGAAGACTACGTCTTTTCATACGTCAGCCTGTCTGACGTTGTGACAGTAAGAAAAGGAGAAATCATAATGGCAATTAAATCACTCATTATCAATCCGGGTTCCACCTCCACCAAGCTTGGTGTTTTTGAGGATACGAACCTGCTTTACGAGGAGACGCTCCGTCATACCACAGAAGAGATCGCACAGTTCGATAAGATCGTAGATCAGAAGGATTTCCGTAAGGAGATGATTCTGAACTTCCTGAAGAACCAGAACGAAGATATTAAGAGCTTTAACGTGATCGTTGGCCGCGGCGGCCTTCTGAAGCCCATCCCGAGCGGAACCTATTCCGTATCCGATGCACTCCGTCAGGACCTGATGGATGCTGTCGGCGGCGAGCATGCCTCCAATCTGGGTGGTATCCTGGCCAGAGAGATCGCAGATGAGATTGGCGTTCCCTCTTATATTGTTGACCCGGTTGTTGTAGATGAGCTGCAGGATGTAGCACGTCTTTCCGGTGTTCCGGAGCTTCCCCGCGTCAGCATCTTCCATGCGCTGAACCAGAAGGCGGTTGCCAAGCGTTATGCGAAGGAAAAGGGCGTTCCTTATGAGAGCCTGAACCTGATCGTTGTTCATATGGGCGGCGGTGTATCCGTTGGCGCACATGAGAACGGCAAAGTTATTGACGTATTTAACGCACTTTCCGGTGACGGTGCATTCTCGCCGGAGCGTGCAGGTGCTGTGCCTCCGGGAGCACTGGCTGACCTTTGCTTCTCCGGTAAGTACACGCAGAAGGAAGTAAAGAAGATGCTCATCGGTAACGGTGGTTTCAATGCTTACCTGCATACCAATGATGCAAGAGAAGTAAAGAAAATGGCAGACGAGGAAGGCGGCTTTGCAAAGCTCGTTCTCGATGCTTTCGTATACCAGGTTTCCAAGGATATCGGTGCGCAGGCAGCGGTTCTCCGCGGTAAGGTTGACCAGATCATCCTGACAGGCGGTATTGCTTACGGCAAGCACGTGACCGATGCTATTGAGGAGCGCGTTGGCTTTATTGCCGGCGTTACGGTTTATCCGGGTGAGGATGAACTCCTTGCGCTCGCTGAGGGCGCACTCCGTGTAATGAACGGAGAAGAGGCAGCGAAAGAGTACTAAGATTTAATGTTGTGCCGGGATAGAATGAGAGGGACGACAGATGGATGATATGAATCGTAATATGGATGTAGAACCCTTACGCATGGACAATGAACCGAGCTATGTGCCGCCGGGGCAGCAGGGGAGTCCGCAAGGAGCCCCGCAGGGCTTTTCGCAAGGTATGATGCAAGGTACTCCGCAGGGCATGCCGCAAGGCGTGCCCGCAGGGACGCAGCAGTTTCAGCAGCCGCAGGGACAGGGCTTCATGCCGCAGCAGGGTCAGTTCGGACCGCTGCCGGGACAGCAGTTCCAGCAGCAACCGCAGGGGATGCCGCAAGGTGCTCCGCAGGGTTATCCGCAGGGATCGCCTCAGGGTGCTCCGCAAGGCGCGCCCGCAGGGACGCCGCAGGGGACGCAGCAGTTCCAGCAGCCCCAGGGGCAGGGCTTCATCCCGCAGCAGTTTGTGCCGCGTCCTGCTGATCCGCCGAAACCGAAAAAGAAGATGTCCAAGAAGGCAAAAATTCTTTTGTTCGGCGGCATCGGCCTCCTTTTTGCGGCAATCGCGACCTTCTGTGTTCTCCGGTTTATTGTGTTTACGCCGAAGAAGTCTGTGAAAAAGGCCATGGATAAGACCTTTACCGTGGAGAATATGTCACGGCTTGTTCCCATGAGTGACGAGTTCGGATGGAATGATCTGAATGCTGCACTGAAGGCAAATGGCGGAACCATCACGGTAAGCGCGGAAATAGATTCGGCGCAGGGGAAAAAAGAAGCTGAAGGATGCGGTTTGGGACTGGAAATCAATTCGGATCCCGCGTCCAAAACGCTTTCGGCAGAGGTTCAGCTGACGGACCATGGTACGTCGGTTCTTACGGGACAGTACATTTATGATGAAAATCAGAGTGCAATCACCGTTCCCGGCCATCTGAATGGCTATTATATCTTTAACAACAAAGGCATTATCAGCCAGCTGGCCCAGATGCCCATTTTGAAGGATAAGATGGGCAGCGTGAGTCTGCCTTCGGATTTTGATCTGCAGTTCTTCGGTGACCAAAATATTATTGCGGATAAGATAAAAGAATTTATCGATGACATCTGGGAGGATGCCAAGGTTTCCTCAGAGGGTTCCGAAAAGCTTACACTTGGTTCCAAATCTTATAAATGTAATAAATACGAGGTTGTTATTCCCAAATCCGTATTGGAGGATCTGGTGGATCAGCTGGCGGAGCGAGCGAAATCGCTGGCCTCACATGGCTCATCCATCAGCTCTCTGAACAACATGGATCAGGTGATCACCATGCTGAAGAGTCAGCTGCAGGATCTGCATCTCAATATGTATCTGTATGACGGCAAGGTTGTGGCAATTACTTCTTCCGGTAATATCTCGGTCGTAAAATACGATCTTGATTTCCGGTTTATCGGCGAGGAAAATCTGTATAACGGATTTTCTTTTACCGCAAGCCTGAGCACCATGGGTAGGGATATTGCTTCCATATCGGCTACCGTAAATACAACAGAGACGGATAACGGAATCGTTACATCGATCACGGCCACCGGTGGGGCGGATGATGATGACTTTGTGCTGGATTTCACATCCACGTTCAGTAAGGCAACAAAGGGATTTTCCGTCGATGGTGAGGTGACAGCCTCCGGTGAGCAGATACTGACGGTAACCGGAAACGGAACCTTTACCAGGCTCGATCCCGGTCAGGCATTTACATTGGAAATGGAAAACGTGACGATTGCCGATGGGGATGTATCGGATGCGCTCATTTTACACGGATCCGTTTCCTTCGATACGACAAAGAAAAACGTTCTGACAAGAGATGCGGGGCTTCCGACGCTGAACATCTTCGAGGCGACAGAAGAAAGCATGCAGAAATTCAAGAAGGATAACTGGAAAGCACCAACAAAAAAGGAACTTGGTGTTTGGGAGTTTATTCTGGATGAGTAATTCCGGATAAAATAAACCCGGAATTATTGGTCGAGCAATTAAGAAAACAGATGAGCAGTAGTTCATCAGAAGATATACCGGTTATATAGTGGAAAAGTGAGGGAATAGGGGAAGGATATGGCAAAAGAGAAGAAGTCTTCCGAAAAGGAAGAAGGAAAAAAGAATAAGAAGAAGCTGATCGTTACGATCGTTCTTCTGGTAGTGTTCATTCCGGCCCTTGTTACGCAGGTGCTTTGGTTCCTTGGCCCCGGACGGATCACACAGAAGAATGCGATTAAGGATTATTTTAAGGCGGTCGGCAATGAGGATGTGGAACTTCTGAAAGATGTTTCGTATCCGAAAAAGTGGCAGAAGCACTATAAGCCGAACGGCAAGGAAATGGACCTGGACAGTGTAATCGAATCCAGCTTTATGTATCAGTCCGGTGCGTCCTTCAGCAAGCTGAAAATTGTTTCGGATGAGGATCTTTCCGGCGAAACCACAAAGGCTTTCCAGCGCGGGATTGAGGATATTTACGGTGTGGAGCTTGACGTTTCCGCGGTCAGCCGTGTAACCTTCCGGATGCATGTGGAGCTTCCGAGCGGCGAAAGCCAGGATACCGGAGATATGGTGCGCTACCTGTATAAGGTCAGTGGCAAGTGGTATTTCCTTTCGGATACGCTTCTGCAGGTACATCTGGATCTGGACTAGACAGCGAGGCTTTTGGCGCTGTGCTATTCGGGAAAGCAGGCAAGCATTCGGTCCAGTTATTTAAGAATCGTTATACTAGTGCTGATATTTGTAATAGTCATGTAAATTTGAAGAAGGTACTATATCTTGATGGTATAGTGCCTTTTTTCGTCGTATGATTATAAAAATAGCCTTAAATAACGTTCGCGGGTTTTTCTTTTGGGTTTAGCCGTCTGATAAGAGACTCTACGACAATCTGTAAAGCTTTTTTGCGTTTTCAAAGCAGGTCCCGGCTACCTCTTCGGCAGAGATTTCCTTTAACCGCGCGATTTCTTCAATCACAAGGGTGATGAAGCGGGAGTCATTCCGCTCGCCCCGGTGCGGGGAGGGCGTCAGGTACGGCGCATCTGTTTCGAGGACAAGCTGTGAAAGCGGTGCCCGGCGGACAACTTCCTTCAGTCTCTTTGCGTTTTTAAAGGTCACGACACCGCCGATTCCCAGATAAAAGCCCATTTTCAGTACGATATCCGCTACTTCCGGTGAGTAAGAGTAGCAGTGCATCACGCCACCGATTTCGGCGGCATTTACTTTTTTCATGAGATCCAGCGTATCCTGCGCAGCTTCGCGGCTGTGGATCACAATGGGAAGAGAAAGGGAGCGGGCCAGTTCCATCTGAGCCAGAAACCATTTTACCTGTACATCCTTTTCCGGATGATCATAGTAGTAATCCAGCCCGATCTCGCCGATGGCGCGGATCTTCGGATTGGCCTTTGCCATGGTGCGAAGCTCCTCCAGGTCATCCTCGGTCATTTTGTCCGCGTGGTGCGGAATCACACCGATGGCGGCATACATCCACTCATATTTCCGGGATAAATAATCCGAAGCCCGGGAGGTGGACATGTCACAGCCGATGTTCGTAACGTTTTTCACGCCGGCGGCCGGAAATGCTTCCAGAAGTTCGGTTCTATCTTCATCAAAAGCCTCATCATCGTAATGGGCATGTGTGTCAAAAATGATCATGTAAGGTCTCCTTTTACGATTCTTTACGATTTATCAATTCTTTTACGATTCTTTACGATCTGCCGATTCTTGTACGATTCTTTACGATTTATCATATCAGGAATCTTGTATTGTTGCAAATGTGACGTTGCCTTGGGATAGGTGTTTTCGATATTATGGCGACGGCTGAGGAACTTGCAGGAAGCAGAAAGGTGAGATGTGTCTTTCGGATTTTTCAAGCGTGGACATGCGGCGAGCAGATGGCGGACGGTGGTGTCGTTGCCGATGGACTTAAAATAAGACACATAAGCGGGCTGGAAAGCAACAAAAAAGAGTGAAAGGGCAAAAAGTGTTGCCGATGGACTTGAAATAAGACACATAAGCGGACTGGAAAGCAACAAAAAAGAGTGAAAGGGCAAAAAGTGTTGCCGATGGACTTGAAATAAGACACATAAGCGGGCTGGAAAGCAACAAAAAAGAGTGAAAGGGCAAAAAGTGTTGCCGATGGACTTGAAATAAGACGCATAAGCGGGCTGGAAAGCAACAAAAATGAGTGAAATAGAAGAAAATGTTGCCAGAGGGATTGGTTGAGCGGCGGACGGCAGGTGGTACCGGGTGGCACGTTGTGTTTACGGGAACTTCCCGAAGTATAAAAAACGGGAAAATTAAAAAAGAATTTACAAACAAAAGATGGCAGAATTTCAGCATTGACAGGCGATTATGGGGGGGGGTAGAATATACTTGGTATACATAGAACGACACCGAATTGCCATGACTTTTGTTTTGTTTGAATGGAATGAACTATGGCAGCTTGGATTTGGTTGAGTCAGAAATCTATGAAAATGGAATCTAGAGGAGGGTGAAGCATGAGGAAATGCAAGAGGTTAACTGCGTTTATTCTAAGCGCAGCCATGAGTTTGCAGCTGCTATCCATGGGGGCAGTCAGTGCAAGTGAGGTGAATGAAGGGGAGGGAAATGAACCGCCCGCAATCATTCAGGAAGAAGTAGGGAATCCGGACGAAGCGGATTCTATTTCTGCGGATTCGGTTATTTCGGTAGAAGATGAAGTGACGATTAACGAAACGGAATCCGAGGATGTGAATAGTGTTTCTGATCCATCGGAAATCTCATCTGATTCGGAAACTGAACAAAGCTCGTATCAGGAAGATGAAGCAGAGTCAACAACAGAAGAAATCTTTGTTACAGATGAGGAAAATACGGAGTCCAATGAGACCATTGTCACCGAGGAAGTTACCGGAGAGGATGATATTGTAAAAGCTGCAGAAGATGCAGTGGAAATAACGGAATTCGGAAAAGAATTATCTTTTTCGGCTAAGAGAGATGAAGAAAAATGGTTTAAGTTTGTTCCGTCAAGAACCGGAGGATATGCCATTTTTACTACCAATCTACATGAACAATTCTTTTCCACCGCATATATTTATCTTTTTGATGATAAACTGAATGAAATCAGCAGTCCGAGTGGGAATAGCCGGGTCTGTACGAATGACGAGGACTTGCTCTATTTAGCCGATTTGAAGGCAGGTGAAGTTTATTATTTTTCCATCGTCCGTTATGGAGGCCCGGCCGAGGATCCTTCGGATTATGATTTAAAGCTTTTTGTTTCGGAAGGCGTTTCAGCGTATGTATCCGGTACGGAAAGCAAAGGTATCACGTTAAATGCGAATCCGAATCTGGGAGCGACGCTTTCTGTAGATGCTTTGGGAACGGATGTTACGTATAGCTGGTATCGGGATTGGTTCGATGAAATTGATGGTGCGACAGAAAGCAGCCTTGTAATCAGTGGTCCGTTTGCTTCGGATTATGAATGCTATGTTACGGATAAATATGGGGCTTTTACGCGTGTGGATTTTTATGTGAATATGGATTCTTTGATCGCTTATCCGGCTGGTACCAAGGATAACCCGGTTCGACTTACGGCCAATCAGGGAGAAACAAAAACCTTGTCTGTTGAAGTGCCTGAAGAGGATGCAAATGAAATTGCCTGTCAATGGTACAAATACAACCCAACAACCTATGCAAATGATCTGATAGCCGGTGCGACGGACTTAAGCTATACGACTGAAATAATCGAAGATTTCGGACCATATGCAAATTTAAGATATGAATGTGTTTTATCGGATCCGTATGGTCGTTCCTGCACGATAGTTTTTATTATCTATCCGAACAGTCAGGTGGAACCGTTTTACGCGTATGTGTCCGGAACGCGCGTAACGGATGTGACTTACAACATGACAGTCGGCGAGAGTAAAACGTTAGCTGTTGATGTGGAAGGGGACAATACTGCAGGCTTAAGTTATACCTGGGAGCAGTACAATAATGAAACCTATGAATATAAGCCTGTATCAGGTGAAACAGGGGATTCTCTTCAGATTGCATCAGTTGACGCCTCTCAGCGGTATAGATGTACAGTGACCGGAAATAATCAAGCAAGGACAGTGGTTTTCAAACTGAATGTCAATCATTTTTCGGCATACATTTCCGGAACGACAAAGCATAATCAAATTCTTTACGTTGAGTCGGGAGAAAGCCTGACTTTGTCAGCGGATGTTACAGCAGATGATATGTCCGCTGTTTCATACGAGTGGAAAAAAGATGGCACAGTAATAGAGAATGCAAAAGAAAACAATATCCGGTTGGAAAATATCACGGAATCTTGTTACTATGCGTGCGGGATAAGGGATGGCTATGGAAACAGTGTTTATTTGTATTTTAATATTTCGGTAAATAACCAGAACAATCAAAGCAATCCCAATAACTTAAAGGCTTATGTTTCTGGAACGGAGGAGACAAGTGTTTCTTATCAGCTTGGACCGAATGAATCGGTACTTCTTTCCGTTGATGCATCTGCAGATGATATGAACGGTATCACCTATAAGTGGAGAGTTCAGAACTACCATCAACAAACCATAAATGAGAATGCCGGCAATACCAGCAGTATCAGTGTGAAAGATTCGGACATTACTGAAAGGTGGAATTATTATCAATGTACGGTTACAGATGCTTTCGGCAATAGTGTATCCGTTGATTTTACCGTGAAAGCAATTAATCTCCGGAAAGTGTATGTAAAAAAACCAAAAGAGGCGGATGTTACTATTTTTAATGGTGATTCTACGAATGTTAATATTACTGCGCAGAAAAATGCAACCTATCAATTTGCCGTAGATGTGGAAGCGGACGATCTGAGTGGAATCAGCTATACATGGTATAAGGATTCGGAAATTCAACATGAGATGAAAGGCACCGAAATCATAACGGAGCCTGTCACAAAAAACACGGAGTATTCTTGCCTTGTAAAGGATCAGTATTGGAATATCAAGTTTGTGAATTTTTATATAAAAATGAATAACCTCAATGTTACGGTCAGGGGGACAGCTGAAACAGAAGCGTCATATCAGGTTGCTTATGGAAGTACAGCAGATCTTGCTGTAGATGTTTCCGCAGATGACATGTCCGGGCTTACCTATACGTGGTATAAAAGTGAGAATAAATATGCTGACTGTCTTATTGAAGGCTCAAACGGAAAAACATCCATCACAACAGATCCGATTAAACGTGAAACATGGTATATATGCAAAGTGATAGATCGGTATGGGAATTATGCCGAAGTATATTTCCGTGTTGGTGTTGAAAACGGATTGTCAGCATATGTTTCCGGCACGACAGAGATCACGAAGACGTTTTTTGTAACAAAGGGACAGACTCTTACCCTGAAGGCAGATGCAACAGCCAACGATACGGATCGTCTCACTTATGACTGGGGACGTTATATTCACAACGGAAAAACACTGTTATGGAATAGTTTGAATGCATTTACTGACAGTTACACAATCGATTCGGTAATCGAGAATGAAACCTACAGATGCCGGATCATAGACAAATTCGGAAATTGCATAGACCTGATTTACAAGGTTTATATCAAGCAATTTGATGATGTGAAAAAAACCGCCTACTACTGTGAAGCGGTCAGCTGGGCGTTGGATAAGGGAATTACGACAGGAACCTCGGATACGACGTTTGAACCGAAAAACGGATGTACAAGGGCGCAGTTTGTTACCTTCCTCTGGCGTTCGTTCGGCTGTCCGGAGCCTACGAGGATTACGCAGTTCAGTGATGTAAAGAAGAGTGCCTATTATTATAAGGCAGTTATGTGGGCGGCAGAGAACGGCATCACCACAGGTTATACTGGAAGCAAAGCCGG
>Ga0310691_10006185_pt1 | contig 12839 bp, 5 predicted proteins | sample 176DNAGHGlowgp2_FD_203887 | JGI IMG/M metagenome (GOLD analysis project Ga0310691, IMG submission 203887) | Sheep rumen microbial communities from Palmerston North, Manawatu-Wanganui, New Zealand - 1766 DNA GHGlow gp2 (v2) (version 2) | ecosystem: Host-associated > Mammals > Digestive system >... | reverse complement strand
AGTAAGTCCTGAGCCAACAGAGCAAATTCCTTCTTTCCTTCTGTGGAATTGATGGGAGTATTGATACCAAAATGGCGACTCAGAACGCGATAGACATTACCATCGACAACAGCAGCAGGCAGATCGAAAGCAATACTTCCGATGGCAGCAGCGGTATAGTCGCCTACGCCTTTCAACGAGCGTAAACCTTCCAACGTAGCAGGGAACCCACCAAGAGTGACAACCTGCTTGGCGGCATAATGCAGGTTACGGGCACGGGAATAATACCCCAGCCCCTGCCATTCACGAAGTACCTCGTCCTCACTAGCCTCAGCCAATTGCTCCACGGTAGGCCATCGGCGCATGAAACGCTCCCAATAAGCCCATCCCTGTTTTACCTGTGTCTGTTGGAGAATAATCTCCGAAAGCCAAATTGCATAAGGGTCTTTGGTTTGTCTCCAAGGCAAATCACGTCCGTTCTCACGAAACCACCGTAGTAATGTCAACGCAAAATCATTTGTCATAACTCCATAACTACTTAACTACTTAACTCCTTAATAATCATCGTGTCAATGAGAATTTAAGAGAGACACCAAAATCTTGCGTCGTGGTAGGAAAACTGCTACTTGAGAGCAATGGTGTATTGGTCTGACGATCATAATATGCCGTGAGGGTCAACATGCGCGACAAGGTATAGTCGGCCTGAAGCGAAATCTTCAGAGCACTATTACCACTACTTGCTGACGATACGCCAGAAGCGATATCACGGGTGATGGCAGCCTGACGACGGAAAGAGACATCAAAACGCGTATTCAGATCGTGGTTAATACCTTTCTTACTTGAGGTCTGCGACTTGGAACTGTTTTTATTATTATCGTCATTCTTGCCCTTGCTACCCTTTGTCTTGCGACTACTACCAGAGCCACTACCAAAGAGATTGAAGTTGCTAATCTTATAACCCATACCAATCACCCAGTCCTTAGACTGTGACTCATTGATTTGCACACTGGTCATCGAGAGGTTAAGTACACGGGTTGTACGATATTCCACCTTACATGTCAGGTTGTTGTTGAACGTCATGTCAACGCCCAACAGAGGCGAGAAGGCCTCATTGATGCTCACCGTAGAGATATTATAGCGTGAAGAGGGTGTCAACGAGCCATCGGCAGCTTTCACATAACCGAGATCGCCCATATACTCCATCCATGAACTGTATGAGGCATAAGAACCTACGGAATAAACACTCTTATACGAGTGGTTCAGATTGACACTCTTGAAATGGTCGCGTATCCAAGGCAACTTTGCCAGTCCACCATAACGTACGGACCAGTTAGGCAACAGGCGTGTGAGAACTGGGAATATATCAAGCGAACCACCAGCACCCATCGTATAGGTATCGAGGAAGGCTGGTATCAGCACGTCGGCACTATAGGCATTAACAGGGTTAGCACCTTGAACAGAAGATCCTTCATACTGTGCCTGCACACAATCACGGAAGGTGTTCACCTTGCCACAGAACTCGTTAAACGACGGACTATTATAACCATTGTTAGCATCGCCCATACCCTCCAGCGCACTACGTAAAGAGATAGTAGTCATGGTAAAGCTACCACTATGGGTGGTGGGTGAACCCTCATACATGAACTGCACGCTACGCGACTTAGTAGCAGTACGAGTGGCCGTGAGGTCTATCTTCAGGTCGCGTACAGGTTCCAAGGTGGCACGCAACTGCAAGTCCTCTGTTGCTGAGGTATTGGCAGGTGTAGCCACACTTTCACTACAAAGCAGCCATCCGTTGTTACGGGCTGTCTCGATATACTCGTCTCCAGTAAGACCGAAAGCAAAGCCAAGACCAGGAGCAAGAACACTACCTGTATGCTGTCCGAAGGCATCACCTACATTAGGAATAAAGCCTGGCAACGTCATGGAATACTGATTACGGTAACTGAGATTCACCGTACGAATCATCGTCAGGATATGTGCGGCATGCTGGGCCGTGTTATACCACCATTCCTTCTCAAGTGGTTCCTTGGGAGTGACAGAGAGTTTTATCTGCAGCGAGTCTGCGCCCCATACCTTAATCTTATTCTCATCAACGGCCTTCCACTTCACGTCAACCTTACGGCCATCCTTATTGCGAGCAGACACCATCAGACGCTTGGACTTCTTGCCATGTTGTACCACAATCTGACTATCGGGTATCAATGTTATCTCCTTCTGGAAGGTGTTCTTATTCTTTGGAAGGGCCTTCTCGTCTTTAGTCTGTTCCTTGGCACCATCCTTCGTCTCACCAGCCTTTGCCTTTGTATCCGTTTTCTTCGTCGTCTTAGGCTTTGCAGCAGGTTTAGCCGGTTGCTTCTTAAAGCGCTCATTGGTCTTCTTAAGGAATGGAATGTGATTATAGAGCGTCTCCATGTTCAACGAACCGTTGATATTCAGGTTACGATTATTAGAAATGGTGTTACCAAGAGAGGTTCCATCCTCCATATCCGTACCGCGCAGCCATGAATAGCCGGACTTAAATGAGGCATCAGCCTTCACCCAGTCAAAAATTGGCAATTTATCTATAGGCAACTGATACGACAACGAGAACGACTGTTGATAGTCGAGGGGCACACCCCAGTGTTTGATACTGGTCCATACAGAGTCCTTCCAAGCCGTATAGCGATCGGGATAGAGATCTTTATTCACAGGAGTATAAGGCTCCTCAATCTCGGCATGGGTAGCACTCTGGAAAGTCATGTGCAGATTCTTGGTAAAGTCCCAACGAAGAGAGAAGTCACGGTTCCACAGGAACTGCTGACTAAACGTCAGGGGTAGATTCGGGTTCTCGGTATTCTCAAGGTCGCGCTCCTGCAACTCACTATACATACGCACCATCTCTGAATTGAACGAGATATTCTGGGGCATATAGTTGAAACCAAGTGCCTTGGGGAAGTTCATCCACTTAGACTTGCTCTTAGAATTCTTGAACGGTTCCCAGGTCTTAAATACTGGCGTATAAGAATAGTTGATAGAACCACGCCACTGGTCATCATTCTCATAAACAGTAGTCTCGCCCGTGGTGTTACGATGAGAGTGAGAATAAGAGAACGAGAAGTTGGCAGGATCGATAGGCAACGGGTGACGTTTGTTCTTGATATCCACACGCGCATTACTTAATGAGAAGTTACGAGTGGTATGTTTGGTCACAGCGATAGACTCAATAGAATCGCGCTCACGCTGACTACCTGCCGACTCCAAAGCGTCATCAAGTTCCATATCAGAATCCAGCGGGTTATACTTAGGACTGATTATTTCCTTTGAATAAGAATAATAAAGCGGTGCAGAGACTTTTGCTTTATCTGGGAATAATTTACCGAGATCAACATTGGCTGTCACGGTGTAAGACTTCTGGGTATCGGTAGAGCGCTGAAGGATGGTCTCTTCAAGTCCACCGAAACCATCGGTGACATAACGGCCTGTCATGTTCACACTGCCCAAGTCGGACAACTGCACGTTGAGTGCACCAGAAGCGGCCCAACCACCTTCGTTATTGGTCTCACGAAGACGCATCTCGTTAACCCATACCTCACCCGACTTCATGCCTGTGCTCAGGTTGCGCACACCAACAATCATGGTTTTCACCTCTGCCAATGAGGGGTTACCCACCACGCTCACCTTATTATTAGGTTTATTGGGATCATACTCAGAATAGACCTGTGTATAGCTGGCCAGTCCTGCGGCCTTTGCCTTATTACGATTCTTCTTCAACGAGGTGAATACGCTCATATCAATATCGAGCATATTTTCCTCTGGCCATACCTTGGCACGGTCACTGGGCACATTCCAACGATAATGGCCCTGCGGGGTGAGCTTCAGAGGAATGAGATACTCGTAATAGTTGTTCTTGTAGTCAGAACCCAGACGGATGAACACAGCCAACTGGTTATCCTCCAACTGTGTACTGTTTGGCACCAAATGGTTGGCATGAACAAACATCTGCAAGCGCTTATACTGACGCAGGTTCAGGTTGATATTCTTATAAACAGCTTTCGATTCTCCCTGCGACAAGTTCTTCACCGTCAGGCAGAGTGCCTGTTCATTATTCTCAGTAAGCTGGGGCTGACCAGGATCGGTGACACGGGTAATGCCAGGAGGTAGTACATAAGCCACGGGCTGACGATCCGTATTCTCTTCCACGTTGACGGCACTCATCTCCAACAGACCAGTCTCAGCACCTGCTGATGTCTGCAGGTTCTGCTTATAGCGTCGCCATTCACCACGTACGAGGTCCAAAGAACCGAAACGCAACACAATAGGTTCCTCAAAGCCTGTGAGGAACATACGCATGAAGCGGATGCTTGTGAAATCATTAATGGAACCAACCTTAGAGTCGTATTCCGTCAGGGGCACACGATACTGATACCAACGTACGGTAATAGAGTCACCATTACGCAGTTTCGCCTTATAGTCGCGATGATCTACAATATGTGAGCCCTCGGGATTAGCACCACGGTTGTAGGCCTGCAACTCATCATCACTAATAGGAATACGATACTGATAATAGCGCTCATACTCGTTGAGGGTATAGTCCTGATTGATATCCTCCACATCGGGACCTGTCTTATAAGAGGTATCGTAACCCTCTGTCTGGTTATCACTAGCAGGCGAGTTGCCCTGTGGGTTATTGATGCGCTTATAGCGGTCCATGATACTGGTTTTCGCAGCATCAAAGTCGGAGCCACGGTAATAATGGTAGTTATCACCAGCAGGGTCTTCGCGCCAAGCCTGGATTAACGAGTCATTATGCACCACATTACCGATATTATTCAACCAGTCGGCATAAGCGCCATAGCTGCGTTCCTCTTCATCTGTCAAGCCATTGAGACCCACATCCTGTTTCTGACGAGAGCCACTGGTGGTAGCAAAGGCATAGGTCTGTGTAGCCTGTACGGGGATCTTACCCCATTGCGTTGTCTCGAACGAAGAGGTACCATCAACAGGCATACCACTCTCATAGAATTTCTTGCCATCACGCAATACATCCTCACACACCTCTCCAAGGTTGATATACAACTCACCACTATGCTTGTTGGCAGTACCTTCCTGACGGGTATAGATGAATGGATCGAGCAACCAGAACTCCACATATTCTATATTAGACTGTTCGAAGTCGGTAGTCTCCAGTTTACGCATCATACCACCCCAGCGCTGGGCAGGGTTACGAAGAGTACCGTCGCTATTATAATCAAGTGTCAGGTTATAAGGACCACGTTCCTGAGGATAATAAGCAAGGTTCAGAACGGGTAATGTAGATACGGCACCATTATAGGTACTCTGATCACGATTAGGATAAAGTTCCTTTACATAGACCTCACGCACGTAATGGTTTGACAACTGATCAAGGTCGTTCTTGATATGCGCAGGAGTCAGACTGGATGAGCGACGAGTAAAGATAGGATCAACGGTATACCATGAGAGTAAGGCACGTCCATAGCCACTGCTCACCGTAGTCTTGTCATTATGATTGGCAAACATCGTAGGCACACTTGAAAGCACCCACTCCTTGGGATCGCTCACATCACGCAGGTCCTTGGTATTCTCGAAGTCATCAATATACGAGGCATTATCCTGCGTTCCACTGGCATTGCCAGCTATGAGTTGGGCAAACTCACCCGTAAAGGTGATCTGGGAGGGTTGGGTCACATGAATCAGAGGCAGACGGTCCAACATATTCGTCAACCATTGTGACTCTTGTTTCCAGTTCACATTCAAACCCCAAATCGTGTTATTCAGAGGTTCATCACCCATGGTCACCTTTGTGGTCAGCGCCTGCTCATTGAGGTGCATCAATGTACCACCAAGCGAGAAATTCTTAGTGAAGTCGTATTGCCAGTTCAGTCCCAACATGGTCTTTCGCTGCATACCATAACTGGTATTATCTTCCAACGACACGCTGACATTGGTGCCTGCGTCGATAATACTCTGATTCAGGATAGTAACCTCACCGAGCGAATAGTCCACACTATAGTCGGAGCCTTCCTGCAACTCCACACCACCGGCAACAACCTTCACAGACCCCTGAGGCACGTTATAGGCGCCCAATGAGATGACGTTGGCAGCAGTACCCTTATACTGACCTGTCATAATGTACTTGTCTTTCTCGGCATTCTGTTTGGCTACGGTTTTCGTAGAGTCATATAGTTGGTCGAAGCAATAGGTATCTGCCAGGTTTGCCATACCTTTCTTATTCAAGTAATCACGCAAATACTCACCAAAGGGCTCTGCTGCTGGCAGGAATACACGACCATTATTGACAGTATAACCTTGTACAAAGTCGAACTGACCATTAGAGTGGGCTTTCATATTGGCATCCAATCGGTCCAGTCCCATCACCTTCAATAGTGTTGTACTCTTTAACGATTCCTCGGGGAGGTACGACAGATAGGTACCTGTGGTGTCACTTTGGTATTTGATGTCCAGACGGAACTTCTCTTTCTCTACTGTCGATGCCAGATAATACACGTTTTTCATCATCAAGCGCCAGTTGGGCTGTGAGGGATTATTCGATGTATTCTTCAAAGCCTTCACAAACAAACACTTGTCCGTCTGCGTCATGTCAGTGGAGAATTCACCCACCTGATAGGTCTGACCACCATAGGTATATTCATAAGCCACTGCCAGCACCTGATCGGTCTGGAGGCCAGACTTCAAAGAAATATAGCCAAGGGCTGTATTCACCGTATATTCACTAGAGCTTAACAGACGGGCACTGGACAGTTTTTCATAGTCCACGCCACCTGTTATTCCAATCATTGACTCCAGGCGCATAGTGACCTGATCGATTGTTCGTGAAGCAGTATCTATCTGTTGTACTAATGAAGAGTAGATATCGTTAGCCTGATTACTTGGCGCAGGCATTCCCATCGTACTCCATCGCGGATTCTTCAGATAGGTATTCTCACCCAGTTCGCCAAAAGCTACGATATTTCGAGAGTTGGATGTGGAACCCGACTTATTCGTAATCCACACCTCTACACGGTTAATCTTCACGCCTGTGGTAAGGTTGGGCAAGGTTGACATCGCCTTATCGTAAATAAGCCGAAAGAAATGTGAGAGGAAAAAGTGACGATTCTCTTCATAGTCGGCCACGTCAATCTCGAATGGAGTAGTCTGTGTGCCGCCTTTACTGGAAACACTCTTCGAAGTGGATTTCTTCTGAGAGATAACCGTCTGTAATTTCAACTTACCAAACTGTAAATCGGTACGTACACCAAAGAGGGCCGATGCGCCATGTACCAACGAGTTATTAGAGGGGAAACTAACATTACCAGCCTCAACCAACTTGATAATCTCATCTTCCTTTCCGTCATATTTCAGTTTCAGGTTCTTCGTATCAAAATCAAAAGTAGCATCGGTGTTGTAATTCAGGTTCATATTAACCTTATCGCCCACCTTTCCGTTGACACTCAGATTCACCTTCTCATCAAAATCAAATGATGTGGTTTTCCTGTTACGAATAGGCAATGAGGGATTATCAATATCCTTCAAAGTGGCACCAATCTTCAATTCTGCCGTACCCTGCGTTTTCACACGCACGCCACCAGGACCGAAAATCTTCTCAGCAGGTCCTAAATCGAAATGCATATCAGAAAAGTCGAACTTATCTTTTCCTTTTGACTTCGCATTCTCTGCATCTTTCACACGGAAGAACTGCTGACGGGCTTTACGTTCGCTCCAACGCATATACTCCTCAGGTGTCATCACAATAGGTGCATTCAGATAGGAGTCACCCATCTTAGAACCAATAATATAAAGATTCAGGGAGTCATTATATTCAACCTGCTGCTTCACATTCTCTGGCATACGCAGGTCAAGGGCACTGGAATCCAAATCTGCCGTAAGCACAGGAGCCGTTTTCTGTATCTTCCAGCGCGAATGCACTAATGAGTCGGGGATGCTCTCATCCTCGACCGTCAGGGCCTTTGGCTGTGCTTTCGGCTGAACCTTTGGCGCGTTCTTTTTATCCTTACCGTCATCGTCTTGCTGTGGAATAGCGGCAAAAGCCACAATGCCCAGAATCAGCAACGACAACATATATACTAGTCGTTTCAACGCTATTCTATAGAATCTTGTTCGTTAAAATAACGCAAAACAGGCGCAGATATTGCATCTACGCCCGTTTTTACCATATAAACATGTTATTTTATCTGCTTCAAAGCCAACTTCACCACCTGTTCTACAGGCAATGTAGGCTGCTCTTGCAGTATTTGCACAACGACCTTTTGCGTTGGAGCAGGAGCAAACCCCAGCATGGTGAGAGCGGCAACAGCCTCATCACGCACGGCATTATTAACAGGAGCAGAAACACTACCACCTGCAGGAATTTCGTCTGCAATACCAAGAGCCACAATCTTGTCACGCAAATCAACAATGATACGTTGGGCTGTCATCTTACCAATTCCCTTAATACCTTGAATAAGTTTGGCATTCCCTGTAGAGATAGCTGAACAGAGTTCACTGACGCTCATGCCCGAGAGCATCATACGAGCCGTATTGGCACCAACACCACTGACAGTAATCAGCAGTTCAAACATCTCACGTTCTTTCTTATTATAGAAGCCATAAAGCACATAGGCATCCTCGCGTATGGCTTCATAGACATAGAGCTTCACCTCCTTTTTACCCTGACAGGCACTATAAGTAGTAAGCGAGATATTCAGTCCGTACCCCACGCCAGCTGCTTCAACGGTAGCCATGGCAGGAGTAAGGTCGGTCAGTTCGCCTTTAATATATTCTATCATAACTTTCAATTTTGTATATATACATCCCTTAAAACGCTTAAAGTTGACAAATTATTGTATTTCGAGGGCATAAACTTGCGAATTATCACAAAATGATAGTTTCAAGATAATTTTTCCGTCAAAATGTAATGCATTTAAGATAAAAAGCATTACTTTTGCCGCCGCAAACAATTAATGGGACAATATAATACATTATAAAAATGAAGAAAATCAGAGCAGCCGTCGTTGGTTACGGCAACATTGGAAAGTATGCACTCGAGGCACTGGAAACAGCACCCGATTTCGAGGTAGCAGGTATCGTACGCCGTCAGGGTGCCGAGAATAAGCCTGCCGAACTGGCTCAGTATGAGGTTGTAAAGGATATCAAAGAACTGAAGGACGTTGACGTAGCCATCTTAGCTACCCCAACCCGCTCATGCGAAGAATACGCCAAGCAGATTCTGCCTTTGGGTATCAATACCGTTGACTCTTTCGATATCCACGGACTGATTCGTGACTATCGTCGTACATTGATGGATCTGAACAAGAAGACCAATACCGTCAGTGTGATTGCTGCCGGTTGGGATCCAGGTTCAGACTCAATCGTTCGTACCTTGATGCAGAGTTTGGCTCCTAAAGGATTGAGCTATACAAACTTTGGTCCTGGAATGTCAATGGGACACTCTGTATGCGTCCGTTCAAAGGCTGGTGTCAAGAATGCTCTGTCAATGACTATTCCCTTGGGCGAGGGTATCCATCGCCGCATGGTATATGTAGAACTCGAAGATGGTGCCAAGTTGGAAGAAGTTACTGCAGCCATCAAGGCAGACCCCTACTTCGCTAGCGATGAAACTCACGTATTCCAAGTAGAGAGCGTTGATGATGTACGCGACATGGGGCATGGTGTCAACCTCGTACGCAAAGGTGTATCAGGCAAGACGCAGAACCAGCGTTTGGAATTCAACATGTCAATCAATAACCCCGCCCTCACAGGTCAGGTATTGGTCAACGTAGCCCGTGCCTCTATGCGTCTGCAGCCCGGTTGCTACACGATGATTGAGATTCCTGTTGTCGACATGCTGCCTGGCGACCGTGAGGACTTGATCAGCCACTTGGTATAAGAAAAGTACATTCTTTTTAATTCCAAATACTTTAAAATCTGATAATTCCTAGTGAGTTATCAGATTTTTTTGTATTTTTGCGGCATCATTACTAATTACAACAAAACATGAAACAAAAACTAACCACTACGATTCTTGGATTTTTACTATCCACAATAGTCCTATATGCCAAGGTAGATAATTACAAACAGTATTATCAGAACCTGCCCACGACATTAAAAGCAGTAGAGAGCGTCATTATTCCTGCCAATGAAGTCAATCTAACTGAAGTTGGGGGCGTAGGAGACGGTGTTACTCTTTGTACAGAGGCTTTCGAGAAAGGTATTTCAAAGCTATCAAAGATGGGCGGTGGACGTCTCATCATCCCACAAGGTGTATGGCTCACCGGACCTATTGCACTGAAGGACAACATTGAGTTACATCTGGAAAAGAATGCGTTGGTAATATTCTCACCAGACAAATCACTATTCCTTGACAAAAACGCATCTGCGAGTCGTGTCTATCCTTGTATCCGCGCCTCAAAGCGTACCAATATAGCCATCACAGGTAAAGGAACACTTGATGGCAACGGACAACAGTGGCGACCTGTGAAGCGAGGTAAGATGAGCGACGTAGAATGGAACATGTACAAGGAAATGGGAGGGCAAATCACAGAAAAAGGTGACCTATGGTATCCCTGGCAAATGAAGAACGGCTATGCGGACATTGCCGACAATCCCGTGAAACAGGAAGGCATGCGCAATGATCTGATAAGACTAACTGATTGCAAGAATGTGCTCATTGAGGGAGTTACCATCCAAAACTCACCTCGCTTCCACTTACATCCCTGTTACTGCGAGAATGTAATTATCGACGGCGTCAACGTACGTTCAGAATGGAATGTACAAAATGGTGATGGCATAGACCTCTCTGACTGCCATCAAGCCTTGATTATCAACTCAACTGTAAGCGTGGGTGATGACGGTATCTGCATGAAAAGCGGCAAGCCGTCATCAAGTCATGCCATCAGCGGTTGCGAAGACATCGTGATACAAGACAACACGGTGAACCATGCCCATGGGGGGTTTGTCTTGGGTAGTGAAACAGCAGCAGGCATACGTCGTATCGTGGTACGTCATAACACGTTCAGTGGTACGGACGTAGGCCTGCGATTCAAAAGCGGACTGGGTCGTGGCGGAAAGACAGAAGCGCTATACATCAGCGATATCATGATGAATGATATTTCGTCAGAGGCTATCATCTTCCAATGTGACTATGTGAATCGTCATGCTGGTGACGATGGAAAGGCTCCCGTATTCACAGAGACAGAGAAGAAATGGGCACCCCATTTTCAGGATATCCATATCAGCAACGTCGTCTGTCGAGGTTGTAAGACTGGCATCAAAGCCAGTGGTATTGAAGGCCTTGACTGCATAAGTGATATCACCATCAAAGACTGCTCTATCATTTACAATAAGGAATCAAAAAACATTGACGAGCTGACTGCACGTCTGAAACTCGTCAATGTTAAGTTTACTGAGAGCAGGCTTCACTGAGAATCTCACCCAATGTAGGATGAATGTGTACCATATCACGCAACTGCGCGACCGTGGTATCGCGACACATCAGAGAGCTGACCTCCTGAATGATATCCGCACTATGAGCGCCAAAGGCATGACATCCAAGAATACGACCAGCATCAGGCTCTGAGAAGAGTTTCAGCATCCCCTCTGTCTCGTTCATTGTCATTGCCTTTCCATTAGCACGCCAAAAGGCCTTGCGACATTCGTATGTACATCCCTGTTCTTTGAGCTGATCTTCCGTAGGACCGACACAAGCTGCCTCGGGTGTTGTAAAGATTGCAGCAGGCATAATATCAAAACGGATAGCATCCTTTTTACCTAAGATATGGTTCACGGCATGAACAGCTTGCATCTCTGCCGCATGGGCCAGCATCTGCTTGCCGTTCACATCTCCAATGGCATAGATGCCATTCACAGTAGTTTTGAAATTCCCATCTACGGTTATGCCCTTGCTCTCATCATACTCAATACCTGCATAGGCAAAGTCGGCCTGCACACGAGACTTCCTGCCTGTAGCCATCAGGACTACATCGGCATCGATATCTGCGATATTCTCGACAGCAGTCTTCATCTTAAAGGTGATACCCTGCTTTTCAATATACTTGCGCAGACGCTTGGCTATGTCGCTATCCAAAGCAGGTAGACATTCCTTAAGATACTCGATGACTGTCACCTCAGAACCAAAGCGGTTGAATACTGAGGCAAACTCCATACCGATTACTCCAGCGCCGATAATAGCTAGACGTTTAGGTAGAGTGTCTAACTGCAGCAAGCCTGTGGAATCAACCACACGAGGATCAGTATCTACACCTTTTATCGGTAGCCATTTGGTTTCAGAACCTGTGGCAATGATGATTTTATCAGCTATATAGTCGCCAACAGTATGAGCATCCGTAAAAACACCTTTCTCACGAACCAGCGTGATGTTGGGATGTGAGAGTATGCCTTCAACACCCTGACGGAGTTGGGATACGACAGCAGCCATACGCTCGCGTGCTTCCTCAAAAGTAGCACTATGTACATAGGTCTTAGTAGGTATACAACCCACGTTCAGACAAGTACCTCCCACCTCTGAACCTTCGAATATCGCCACCTTCAATCCTTGCTTGGCAGCATATTCAGCGGCGCGGTAACCGCCAGGGCCCGCGCCGATGATAATCAAATCAACCTTTTCCATTGAACATTGAGCATTGATTATTGAACATTCTCAGCCTTAAGCTGACGGTAGGTCGTTACAGGATGTTTGGCAGCTAGGACATCGTCAACACGGCCGATTGGCGTAGTGTGTGGAGCACTCTTCACCATCTCAGGATCGTTCTTAGCCTCCTCGGCAATCTTTCGCATCACGGAAATGAATCCATCGAGCGTCTCCTTCGACTCGTTCTCAGTAGGCTCAACCATCAAACTCTCGT
>Ga0310691_10006184_pt1 | contig 12840 bp, 10 predicted proteins | sample 176DNAGHGlowgp2_FD_203887 | JGI IMG/M metagenome (GOLD analysis project Ga0310691, IMG submission 203887) | Sheep rumen microbial communities from Palmerston North, Manawatu-Wanganui, New Zealand - 1766 DNA GHGlow gp2 (v2) (version 2) | ecosystem: Host-associated > Mammals > Digestive system >... | reverse complement strand
CTTATTGAGGAGCATATTTCTTATCCTTTCAGTTTTTGTCTGGCAACTAAACTTTAGGATTTATATGCTCCTTTTTCAATTACTTATTCCCAAGCTTTCCGTGAAGAACCAAAAAAACTCCGAAAAAATACGATTATCGGAAAAATCCGTATCGTTTGTCGTTTCTGCATACCATAAAAGAGCCGCCCATCAACGAGGCGGCTCTCACAATCTCAAAAACTGTCAGATCACTCTTCTGCAGGTGTCTCGGGAGCAGCTTCCTCTGCGGGAGCCTCAACGGGAGCTTCTGCTTCAACAGGTGCCTCGACTGCTGCATCCTCAACGGGTGCCTCAGCCTCATCCTCAGCGGCCTCGTCCTCAACGGGATCAATGGGAGCAACTTCCTTGATGGAGATGGAGATCCTTCTTGACTCAGGCTGGATCTTGATGACCTTAGCCATGACCTCATCACCGATCTTAAGTACTTCTGCAGGGTTCTCAAGTCTCTTTGTAGAGATCTGTGATACGTGGCAGAGAGCATCGAGTTCGGGTTCGAGCTGTACGAAAGCACCGAAGTCAGTAAGTCTTACGACTGTACCCTTGATAATGGATCCAACGGGTACCCTGTTCTCGATGTCATAGTAAGGATCATCCTCTTCCTTCTTATAGCCGAGGGAGATCTTCTTGGACTCAGGATCGAAGCTCTTAACATATACGTCGACCTCATCGCCTACGCTCAATACCTCAGAAGGCTTCCTGATTCTCTTCCATGAGAGTTCGGAATTGTGGCAGAGTCCGTCAACGCCGCCGATGTCGATAAATGCACCGAAGTCAGGGAGACTTCTTACGATACCTGTGTAGTGCTTGCCTACCTCGATATTGTTCCAGATCTCTTCAGCCTTAGCCTTGCGCTCGTCAGCCTCGAGGACTCTGTGTGAACCGGAGATCCTGAGTCTGTGCTTCTCTGTATCGAACTTTGTAACTCTGATGGTCATTACCTGGCCGACATAGTCCTTGAGCTCGCCGGGGTTACCGACGCCGATCTGTGTCTTGTGGATGTAGATATCGATACCGCCGTAAGAACCGATGATGCCGTCCTTAACAACGTTTGTGATCTTAACGTCAATAGGAGTCTTGTTCTCGAAAGCCTCCTGGATGGCTGCCCTGTTCTTCTCGAAATCAACCTGGCTCTTAGACAGGATGATCTCCTTGCCCTGGTCTGAATTCTTGATGCTCTTTACGTAAACGGAGATCTCCTGATGCTCGGCGATCGCCTTATCAAGGTCGAAATCGGGATCATCGTTGAATTCCTTCCTGGGGATCTTTCCTTCAGACTTGTCATGAACGTCAACATAGACAAAATCAGCGTCAGCCGAAGTGATCTCTCCTTTAACTACAGCATTTCTTTTTACCGAAGCCAACTGCTCGAGAGCCTCAGCGAAAATTGCATCAGTCTGTTCCTGATTTGTCTTTACGTCATTCTCGTTCATGGTATGAACAACCTCCAAAATTATTGCTTCTGGTGTAGAAGCACCTGCCGTAATCCCCACCTTGTCTCCCGGTCTGACATTGCCGTCGGCAACGATCTTACGGGCATCAGCTACGTCACTTATCAGGTACGTTCTATCACAACGACTTCTACAGATCCCGAGAAGTTTGTTCGTATTGGAACTTGCTGCTGATCCGATGACTAACATCACATCAGAGGCAGATGCCAACTCGGCGGCTTCTCTTTGCCTATTTTCGGTCGTACTACAAATTGTATCAAAAATACAAATATTTGCAATCTTATTTTTAATATTTGCACAAATATTGTTAAAAATATCTGCTGAAAAGGTCGTCTGGGATACCAGTATGCTGTTCTCAAGCGGGAAAGATATGCCGGATATCTCCTCTACACTGCCGATAACAGCTACTTCCACGCCGTGTCCTTCCGCATGTCCGCATATCCCCACGACTTCAGGATGGCCATATGTTCCGGTTACGATGATGTTCTTATGTTCCGATGCCGCCTGATCGACGATCTTATGGATCTTCGAGACAAATGGACAGGTACAGTCGACTATGGTGCAGCCCTTCTCATTGAGGATCCTGAACTGTTCGGGAGGCACGCCGTGTGCCCTTATGAGGACCGTGCTGCCGCCGGGGACTTCAGAAGCATCGCTGCAGATCACAAATCCGCCGTCTGTGAGCTCCTTGAGGACTATTTCGTTGTGGATCAGTTCCCCCAGCATAACAAGATCTCCGGAATACTTCCCGGAGACTTTGTCTTCAAGCATCTGGTGAGCCGTCTTCACCGCATGGCGTACGCCAAAGCAGAATCCCGACGAACTTGCAGTCTTTACCGGCATCGTTTATGCCTCGTTGAGATAAGAGATCAGGAGATCCTGGGTCTCTTCTATCCCCTGCCTGGACGTATCGATCACGATCGCTTCAGGCACCTGGACGAGCGGTGATACTGCCCTTGTCATATCCTGATGGTCGCGGTACTCGATATCTCTCAAAACCTCATCGTAGTTCTGGGAGAAATCCCCGCGCTCGTTGAGTTCGGCAAGTCTTCTCTCTGCCCTTACGGATGAGGGAGCCATTACGTAGAACTTGTATTTCGCATTGGGGAGCACGTTGGATGCTATGTCACGGCCGTCGAGGACAAAGCTCTGGCTCTTGGCGATCTCACGCTGCATGTCGACCATCTTGCGGCGGATGGAGGGGTGAGCGCTTACGTCTGAAGCAGCTACTGACACCTCAGGAGTCCTGATCTGGCCTGTAACATCCTCGCCGTCCAGGATCATGTGCTGGGTTCCGTCCTCGAACTTAACCTCGATGTTAAGGTCTTCGACCATCTTATCGACCTGAGCCTCATCCTTGGCATCGATACCCTTCTTAATGGCGCAAAGGCCGCATGTCCTGTACATGGCGCCCGTATCAAGGTACATGATGTTAAGTCTTGCTGCAACGCCCTTGGCGAGCGTGCTCTTGCCTGATCCCGAAGGACCGTCCACTGCTATCTGAAAAATGCTCATAGATATCTCTCCTTGAAGCTTAATATTTACACAGACTGTATTATCTCACACCAGATACTTTTTTACTACGGGAATAGAATTAAGAGCCATTGACACGCCCATGGACAGGATGAATACGGCGATGCTTATCACAGGCACCGAGATGAGAGGCGATATCGTGAGTACCCCAAAGTCAAGATGCTTGTCCATGAAGATAAGAAATGCCTCGTGCACAAGATAGATCCCGAAGCAGGATCTCGACAGGAGCCTGATGAACCTGTTGTCCCTTCCCTGCGGCAGCATCGTAAACAGGACAAATAATCCTACCGACATCAGCATGACGTTTACCGTCATGTAATCCATGAACAGATCGTTGGCTTCACCGTCCCTTATACTTATGAGCGCTGTAAGGAACACCGTAGCAAAGAGCCCGATCGCCCCCGAGAGGAGCATGAGCATCTTAACGTTTCTTGTAAGCTTTGCCCTGATAAGTGCATATCCCAGTATGAAGTAGAAGGAATACCCGATGAACATGAAGATATGGAAGTTGTCGTAACAAGCCCTCAGATTTGCACCCTTCGCATCGTCGATGACTGAGATTACCGATACAACCTGAGGCAGCAGGAACGAGAACACCAGTGATACGGCAAGGAAATAAGCCGTCGTCTTCCTGTCAGCCGTGATCTTCGTTATCACGGGCAGCGCTATGTAAAGCCCAATGATCATGGGGATGAACCAGAGGTGGTAGTTGCCTTCGATCAATACTTTCGACAGGAGCCAGTCAGATGCACCTTCCATCGTCCAAATCATGAGATATATAGCATTCCAGAAGATGTAGCATGTGACGAGCCTTAAGATCTTACGCCCGTAAAGATCCTTAAGCGTAAATTCACGTCCCGCCATGAGCGACCCGCTGATCATGACAAAAACGGGTACAGCCCACCTAACGGCACAATCATAGAAGTTAACAAAGCTCCAGTCCGGAGATGAGACATCGGCAACATACCAGGCCCTCTTTGCAGTATGGAGCACTATGACGGCAAATGTCGCAAATATCCTGAGTAGATCAAGATTTACATTGCGGGCACCGTCTCTGCTGTCCATCATGGTTCTCCTTGATTAATTACTTCAGGAATCCGTTAATGATCTCTTCTTCTGCTTCCTGTTCTGTAAGGCCGAGTGTCATGAGCTTCATGATCTGCTCGCCTGCGATCTTACCGATCGCAGCCTCGTGGATGAGCTCGGCATCGACATTATTTGCCTTGAGCGCCGGAACAGCAAGTACTACGCCCTGATCCATGATGAGGGAGTCGCACTCAGAATGGCCGTGGCACGGCGCATTACCGGAGATAACGGCATCGAACTTCTGATATGACCTGTCTCTTGCAACAGCACGTGACACGACGTCTGCAGATGATCCTGCGCCATTGAGCTCGACTTCGTATACGCTTATGGCACGCTGGTCATCATGAGTCATGAGACGCTCGCTTACAAGGAGCTTGGCGCCTTCTTTGAGTTCGGCCTTTGTGGTCCTCGTTGTATCGTCAACGCCTTTGATCTGGACCATCTCCATCTCGCAGGAACTTCCTTCTTCCATGTAGACCTCGGTAACGGGGTTAAGGATCCTCTTGCCCGTTCCCGTCCCTGAACCGTAATGCTTCTCCACATACTTGATATGCGCATTCTTACCGATATAGAACCGGTGGATGCCGTCGTGTTCGGAGTCAGCGCTTCCGCAGTTATCGATGCCGCATCCAGCGACGATCAGGACATCTGCATCTTCGCCGATGTAGAAATCGTTATAGACATTCTCTTTCATGCCCGTCTTGGAGATAACGACAGGGATATGAACGCTCTCGTTCTTCGTTCCGGGCTTGATCCTTATGTCTATGCCGCTGACATCAGTCTTGGGCGTGATCTCGATATTTGCAGTGGAATTCCTGCCTACTGACTCACCGTTAGCACGGATATTGAAGGCTCCTACCGGGATCTTGTGAAGGTCTGCCACTTCCTCTAGGATCTTCTTCTGAACATCATCAAGCTCTCTCATTTTGCAGCACCTCCCTTCCACAGATCTGCGATATTGCACGACAGCTCCACGGAATCCGTTCCCATGAGCTGCGGGATTATCTCATCCGCATTGCCGCGTGAAGCGAGCCTGCCATTCTTAACGAGGATTATCTCATCCGCGATCCTCAGGATCCTTTCCTGATGCGAAATGATTATTATGGAGCTTCCCTCGATATTAGCCCTCATTCCATTGAACACTTCGATGAGGTTCTGAAAGCTCCACAGGTCGATCCCGGCCTCAGGCTCGTCAAAAACGCTCATCTCCGAGTTCTTCGCCAACACCGTGGCGATCTCGATCCTCTTGAGCTCACCGCCTGACAGGCTGGCATTGACTTCACGGTCGATGTAATCCTTGGCGCACAGTCCTACTGCTGCCAGATACTTGCACGCATCAGCGGTCGACAGCTTCTTGGTTCCCTTGGCGAGCCTGATGAGGTCGAAGACCTTAAGGCCCTTAAACCTTACCGGCTGCTGGAAAGCAAATCCTATGCCCTTCTTCGCGCGGTCGGTAACGGACATCTCCGTTATATCCTCGCCATTAAAGATGATCTTGCCGGAATCCGGCCTGATGACTCCTGCTATGATCCTGGCAAGCGTGGACTTGCCGCCGCCGTTAGGACCGGTAACAACTGTCAGCTGTCCTGAGGGGATGGTAAGACTTATATCGTCCAGGATCGTCTTCCTAACACCGTCTTCTTCGACGGAAAATGTAATGTTCTTTATCTCAAGCACTTTGATATGCCCTTTCTAAGGACTCTCTTGAGCCCAGATGATTATAACACATTTTCAGGCGTAATTTGAGCCTGACAGTGGGGACAGTTCGTATGGTGACCGACAATGTACACGCCGCCGCAGTAGTCACAGTTTGCCTGCCTTAAGATCTCTGTCGGTTCGACCTTGATCATGTGCTCATAAGTCCTCTCTTTCTTCCTCATGAAGATCTGTGCCAGGACTGCTCCTCCGATACAGGACAACACGATCAGGATGGCAACTATGATCAAGGCCCAGTTGATGTACCCGGTCATTATCACGGGCGTCAGATCGTCGAAAGCCTCCGAGATCGCCTCAGCCACGGTATATCTGTCATTCTGAAGCAGCATCTTCTGCAGGTTCTTGTTAAACCTTCCGGTGTATCTGTCGTTCAGAATGTTATCCGTATCATCGCCCTGCATCCCTTCCCAGTACCAGTCATTAAAGTCCTCGTCAGGGGTATCAGGCTGTGAATATACGATAAGCCAGTGTTTCTCATCCTCAAATTTGTTGACATAAAGGTCATAGGCATACTTCTCAAGGTCTTTGTAATTGTCCCAATCCTCGTTGCAGACCGTATAGACACAAGGCGTGATGCCGGTCTCACTCTGAAAATCCTCAAGGGACGACATCAGTGTCTTAAGGTCCCTGTCAGACATGATATGGGCAGTATCGGATATGTAGATCGCCGTACTGTAGTCAGTATCGAGCTTATGTGGAAAGTGGAACGATCCAACGGTAAACATGAAACCGTACATTATCCCCATTATGATGAGGATAGCCGTGATCGCGCCTCTCGAGGACTTGATATTCGCCTTGGGATCCACATTGGAGAAGATCTCTGCAGGCACTCCATTATGGTAATAGACATACCTCGATGCCCCGGGGAAATAAGTCTTGCTCGTTCTGACTGAGGAGCCTCTTCCTCCGTGCGAACCTCCGTGAGATCCGCCTCCGTGCGAACCTCCGCCTGATGAATGCGGCATGGTGATCCCTCCCTTATCTCTTTTGCTCCGGGCTGTTAAGGCGCCGGAAAATCGTCATTATCCTTGCGGTCCCTTCCGGTCTCGTAGACCTTATACTGTGACCATAATGTCTCAAGTGATTCAAAAGAACTCTTGATGTGATCCTTGCGGTGCATGCCCAATGTGACAAGGAGCGCGTTTATGAGCGACAGGGGCGCCGTAAGCGAATCGACAAAAGATGCCATCGAAGACGTCGCGAACAGCGATATATCGGCGTGCTCCGTCATGGGAGTCTTATCCCTGTCAGTTATGGCGATGGTCTTTGCCCCTCTCTTGTGAGCATAGGCCATTGAATTGATCGTCCTTGCGGAATACCTCGGGAAAGAGATCCCGATCAGGACATCATCCTCCGTGATGGGCATAACCTGTTCGAACAGTTCGTTCGTGCAGTTGGACCTCACCTGGACGACGTCATCGAACAATACCGTCATGTAGAAATGCATGAACTCGGACAACGTAGCGCTCGACCTGATGCCCATGATATATATCTTCCTGGCGCCAAGGATCGTCTCCACCGCCTCGTTCATCTTCTTCTGATCGATATTCGCAAGTGTCTCCTTGACGTTGTCGATATCGGTCTTCATAACGTCATTTACTGCCTGGGAATCGTCCTGGAACCTGTCGGTATAATCAAGCCTCTGGACTGACGTTAACTTGGATTTGAGTTCTTCCTTAAGAGCCTGCTGGAACGCCGGATAGCCCGTAAAACCGATTTCCGTCGTAAACCTTACCACCGTAGCTTCCGATACTCCCGTAACGGCCGCGAGCTTATTTGCAGTCAGATACTGCGCCTTGTCATAAGACTCGAGGATATAATCCGCGATCGCCTTATGGCTCTTGCTTAATCCGTCATACTTCTGATCTATCTGCTCCAGTATTCCCATCTGATGTCTCCCCTTTGCCTTCAGCCATGAACCCTTCGATCGTGATCTGCTTGTCTTCGCCTTCTGCGGCATTCTTAAGCGACTCCTCGAGGTCTCTTATGGTCTTGTAACTCATGAGTTCCATTGAAGGAAGTTCATCCGTTGATGATATGCCGAACTCCAGCAGGAACTGTCTGCTCGTCCTGAACAATGTAGGTCTTCCGGGAGCATCGAGCGTTCCGGCTTCCTCTATCCATCCCCTGTCCAGGAGACGTGATACGATACTGTCTGAAGATACGCCTCTTACGGCCTCTATCTGAGCTCTCGTGCAGGGCTGGTTATATGCGATGACAGCAAGTGTCTCGTACGATGCCTGTGACAGGGGCGGAGTCATCTTGGGGCTGTACATTACTTCGAGTACTTTCTTCATTGCAGGCTTTGTGATCATGCAGTAAGACGTATCCGCCTTGCGGATCGTGATGCCTGCCATGGGGTCATTCTCATATTTCTTGATCAGATCCTCCAGATACTCTGCGGCTGCTTTCGCCGGGATGCCGAGGATATCGGATATCCTTGCGATCTGCACTGGGTCTCCCGATACGAACAGGATGGCTTCGATCGCCGCAGGGATCTCCTGGGCAGTAAACCTTACTCTCTCTTCCTGTTCTAATGCGCTCTCAAATACTTCCTGTTCCAGTCCGTCCATGTTGATCACCTTTTCTCTTCGATCAGGATGCTGCTGAATGGCTTATCCTGCTCGCATTCGATCTTGTTATCCCTCAGAAGTTCCAGTATCGCCAGGAAACTGACGATCTTATCTATCTTCTCGACCTTCTTATCCTTGAACAGCTCCTCGAAAAGCATCTTCCCCTTGTTCCTGATCGTCCTGAACAAAGACTTCATCCTCTCCCTTACGGAGAGCTTGTCCTTCTTCAGGATGTGCGTAATCTTTGCCGTGATGTCAGCGAACCTGACCTCATTCCTGGCGCAGATGTCGGAGATTGCCTGATCGAACTCCTCTGAGACGAATTCCTGCTTCTCTTTCGGAGGTTCGATTCCGAGTTCTTTTGCTGTTGTGGGAAGCCTCAGGGCACATCCGGAATAGATGTCCCTTCTCCGCCTCAAGTCCTCTGCAAAGAGTCTGCATCTCTTGTATCTCAAGAGGCTTATAACGAGTTCTTCCCTCGGATCTTCGCCCTCATCACCCTCGACCTTTACGGCCTTCGGGAGCATCATCCTGGACTTGATATTGATAAGTGTCGCGCCCATTACGACGAATTCTGAAGCGACTTCCATATCCAGAGCCTTCATTCCCTCGAGGAACTCAAGATACTGACCCGTGATCTCTGCGATCGGGATATCATAGATATCGATGTCATTCTTCTCGATAAGATGGAACAGAAGGTCCATGGGACCTTCAAACTGTCTTATCCTGAACTGCGGCTTGATGTGTTCCTCGGGCGGCATACTTATACCACCAGCGAAGTAAGATATCCGAACAGGGCTGAGACAAGGTTGCAAAGGTAACTGAACGGTGTCTCTATTATCTCAACAAGGTTGGAGAGGATCGGGATCCTTCCGAAAGAACTTGCCACGAACACCACCATGAGGATCATGGGTGCCATTCTCTGGAACTGCATGTATCCGTTCGACATCTTGACCTTGTAAGGAAGGAGTTCCTCGAATACGTGGAACCCGTCAAGCGGCGGGATCGGCAGCAGGTTGAACGCGAGAAGCCCGAGCGAGAACATGACGATATAAGCAAAGAGCATCGTCATCGTCATGAGGATAACATGGTCGTACTTGTAATTCAGGATCGTAAAGACTCCAAGAAATGCCGAACCTATAAGTCCAACTATAAGGTTGCCTGTTACGCCTGCCAGGTGGACCATTATGTTCATGGCCCTGTCACTCTTGAACCTCTTCAGGTTATTGGGGTTGTACATGACGGGTTTACCCCATCCGAATCCTGCAATGAGGATGAGTACAGTACCCATGGGATCAAGGTGTGCCACAGGGTTGAGCGTAAGTCTTCCCATATGCGCCGGAGTGTCATCTCCAAGCCATACGGCAGTCCTCGCGTGCATGAACTCATGCACGGAGAAAGATATCGTGATCGCAAAGAGCATACACAGGAGATGGAGTACCATCTCCTTGCCTGACAGTCCTGAGTTAAGAAGTGATGTTATCATGCTTTTGTTACCGTAAACCTGATCTTCTCGCCGTTTATCGTTACTTCCTTGGCGCTGTCGCCTTCGCCTTCCTCAAAGCTTACTGCGAGGACTTCTGAAGCGATGTAATCCTTTCTCTTGGCGATGACTGCGCCGAGCTTATCGTTGCCTGCATAGAGTACGTTGATCCTGTCAACGACCTCAAGACCCGTCTCCTTACGGAGATTCTGGAGCTTGCTGATCATCTCTCTGACGTGACCGTCTTCGATGAGGTCGTCCGTAAGGACTGTTGAGATAGATACTGTTACCTTGCCGTCCGTCTGTGTTGACAGGCCTTCAGGCTGGATCGTCTCAACGATGAAGTCATCCTTCGTCATCTCGAACTCTTCGCCATCAACAGTGATCTTGATCGATCCCTCTTCAAGAGCCTTCATCGTCTCCTTGCCTGGAAGTGCTGCGATGACTTCTTTGGCCGCATTGAGCTTGGGACCGAACTTCCTTCCGCAAGTCCTCAGCTGGGGCTTGAAGGAGAAATCCACAAGGCTCGTATTGTCCTTCAGGATCTCGATGTTCCTGATGTTAAGCTCCTCAAGAACGATCGACTTATACTCGTCATCGAGCGTAACGTCAGATACAACATAGATCGTTGACAGAGGCTGTCTGTTCTTGATCTTGGCAGCCTCACGTGCCGTTCTGCCGAGCTCTACGATCGTCTGGATGAGATCCATCTCTTCCTCAAGATCCTTGTCGATCATGCTCTCATCGCATACGGGGAAGCTCGTGAGATGTACGGACTCAGGTGCGCCTTGATCTACACTCCTTACGATGTTCTGATAGATGGACTCCGTAACGAAAGGTACGAACGGAGCGCAGAGCCTTGACATTGTCTCGAGCACTGTATAGAGCGTCATGAAAGCGTTTGTCTTGTCTACTGTCATCTCGCCTGCCCAGTATCTGTCACGGCAACGTCTTACATACCAGTTGCTCATCTCTTCCGTGAACGCCTGGATGGCTCTCGTACAACCTGTTACATCATAGCCGGACAGCTTTGTATCAACAGTCTTTACGAGGCTATTGAGCCTTGAGAGGATCCATCTGTCCATGGCACCCAAAGTGCTCTTGTCGAGTGTGCACTTTGTCGGATCAAACTTATCGATATCAGCATAGAGAACATAGAATGCATAAGTATTCCAGAGCTTGCTGATGAACTTGCTCTGACCTTCCCTTACAGCATCATGAGAGAACCTGTTGGGGAGATACGGCTGGCATGAATTGTAGAAATACCATCTTGCTGCGTCAGCACCCTGGTTATTCAGGATATCCCACGGGTCAACGACGTTGCCCTTGTGCTTGCTCATCTTGATGCCATTCTCATCCATAACGAGACCCATAACGATAACGTTTTCGAACGGAGCCCTGCCGAACAGTACAGTACTGATCGCGATGAGTGAATAGAACCATCCTCTCGTCTGGTCCAGAGCCTCGGAGATGAACTGGCAGGGATAATGCTTCTCGAAGAATTCCTTATTCTCAAAAGGATAGTGATACTGTGCGAAAGGCATGGCGCCTGAATCGAACCAGCAGTCGATAACCTCAGTAACCCTCGTCATGACGCCGCCACACTTGGGACACTTGAGATGAACATTATCAACATAAGGCTTGTGCAGCTCGATGTCATCCGGACAGTCATCGCTCATCTCCTTGAGTTCTGCGATGGAACCGATGCAGTGACGGTGGCCGCAGCCGCACTCCCATACAGGGAGCGGTGTGCCCCAGTAACGCTCACGTGAGATACCCCAGTCGATAACGTTCTCGAGGAAGTCACCCATACGTCCGTCCCTGATCGTCTCAGGATACCAGTTGATCATGCGGTTGGACTTGAGGAGCTCTTCCCTCTTTGTGCTCATGGCAATGAACCATGTTGATCTTGCATAGTAGATAAGGGGCGTGTCACATCTCCAGCAGAACGGGTAATCGTGCTCGAACTGCATCTTCTTGATGAGCTTTGCCTCCATGTTGAGCTTCTTGATGATGAGGGGATCAGCATCCTTAACGAACATGCCTGCGAACTCACCGCACTCGGAAGGAAGGTGTCCCTGCTCGTCAACGAACTGGATGAAAGGCACATTGTTCTCTCTTCCGACTCTCGCGTCATCCTCACCGAAAGCAGGAGCGATATGAACGATACCTGTACCGTCCTCAGTAGTTACATAATTGTCAGCAACTACGAAGTATGCCTTCTGCTTTGTATCCTCGAGCATCTTCTTTGCATAATCGAAGAGAGGCTCGTACTCCATGCCTGTAAGATCTGTACCCTTCATCGTCTCGATGACTTCATAATCCTCAAAGAGAGTAGGTACAAGGACCTTTGCCATGTAGTAATAGACGGTCTTGTCTGATCCGTCGAGATCCTTATTGACCTTGATCTTTGCATATTCAGCATCGGGGCTTACGCAGAGGGCTGCGTTGGAAGGCAGTGTCCAGGGCGTTGTTGTCCAAGCTGCAAAGAAAGTATCCTCAGAGCCTGATACCTTGAACCTTACGTATACGGAGTTCTCCTTGACGGTCTTATATCCCTGGGCAACCTCGTGGCTTGACAGGGCAGTACCGCAGCGGGGGCAGTAAGGAACGATCTTGTGACCCTTGTAAAGGAGTCCCTTGTCCCACATCGTCTTCAGAGCCCACCACTCAGACTCGATGTAGTTGTTATCATAAGTTACATAAGGGTGTTCCATGTCCGCCCAGAATCCTACACGGTCGCTCATTTCCTCCCACTGTGTCTTGTAAGTCCATACGGACTCCTTACACTTCTTGATGAAAGGCTCTACGCCGTAATCCTCGATCTGGGGTTTGCCGTTGATGCCGAGCATCTTCTCGACTTCAAGCTCAACAGGGAGACCGTGAGTATCCCAGCCTGCCTTGAACGTGACAGCCTGTCCCTTCATTGAATGATATCTGGGGATGAGGTCCTTAATGACTC
>Ga0310691_10006183_pt1 | contig 12842 bp, 5 predicted proteins | sample 176DNAGHGlowgp2_FD_203887 | JGI IMG/M metagenome (GOLD analysis project Ga0310691, IMG submission 203887) | Sheep rumen microbial communities from Palmerston North, Manawatu-Wanganui, New Zealand - 1766 DNA GHGlow gp2 (v2) (version 2) | ecosystem: Host-associated > Mammals > Digestive system >... | reverse complement strand
AAGAGAGAAAAATAAAACAGTCTATTAACTTTTTAAAAAATGTAAGAAATGAGTCAGAAATTTAAGAAAATTCAGAACAAGAACGACGAGAGTACGGCTTACGGCAAGTGGTTTGCTACGGCGGTGTATGACCAGCACTTCATCGAGACGGAGCAACTGGCGGACTTCATCCAGACGCAGGCGAGTGTGAAGAAGAGTGACATCAAGGCGGTGCTCGATGAACTGGGAAGCGCCATGAAGCACTTCTTCGAACTGGGACAGAAGGTGCGCCTGGACGGCATCGGGATCTTCAAGGTGGGATTCTCCAGCATCGGCACCACGGAGAAGGAGGACTGCGGTGCGGCTACCATCACGACCCGAAGGGTGCTGTTCCAGCCCGAGAGCCAGCGAGTGGTCGTGGGTCAGACCGTGAACAAGCAGGGCAAGATCACCCAGAAGTTCGTCATTGCCAAGACCCTGGTGAAGGACGTGGTGTTTGAGGAGACCTACGACACCTCCATGCAGCCTGAGGCTTCCGGCGGCGAAGGCGGCGAAGGCGGAAACGGATAAGTTTTCGAGGAGTGAGGAGCGAGGAGTGTGGAGTGAGAATAGTTCCGAGCCCGAAGCATATCTCGATCCTCGCTCCTCACTCCTCGAAAAGATCCCTTAGGGGGTATCAGAGGGGTGGTGCTTCTGGAACTCCGAGGGCGTCATGCCCTTCACGTTGCGGAAGGCTCGGATGAAGCTCGAACCGTTGGTGTAGCCCACCTCCTCGTAGATGGCCTGTATCTTGATGTTACCATATTTCTCCGTGTCGAGCAAACGTCGGCACGCCTCCTCGATGCGCCGCTCGTTGAGCAGCGTCTTGAAGTTCTTCTGGTAAACCTGGTTGATGACCATCGAGACATATTTGGTGTTCGAGTTGACGGTGTCGGCCAGTAGCTGCAGGCTGAAGTCAGGGTTCGAGATGCTGCCGATGTCGCTCATCACAGCCTCTATCCGCTTCAGCAGAATCTCCACTTGCTCAGGCGGCAGCAGGGGTGCAGACCCTTCTCCCTCGGCAGGTTCAGCAGACTGAGGCTGTTGCGTCTCGGAGAGGTTGCCAGCTACCGTTCCCAAATCTGAAGCCTGTAGGCTGTCGGCTTCGACATCTTGGACTTCAGGCTGTGTCGTTGTCGCTTGTTGCGAAGTGGGGGGGGTAAAAGTTCCCTCTTCCTTGTCTTTTCTACGGTCGGAACGACGCTTCAGCACAAGAACAAGTACCACAATCAACGCTATGGCCAGGATCGATACGATGGCGAGTATCATGCGCTGCTGGGTGATGGTGCGCCCGCGACGTACAATCTGCTGGTTGAGGATGCGCTCCTCTGTCTTCCGCATCCTATCGCTCATCTCGAAGAACTTCCTGCGGTCATAGAGGCTGTCGGTCAAGAGAATATACGCCGTGCGGTATTCACGGGTGCCAGCCGAGTCACCCAGCTCGCGATAGACATTCGACAGTTGGTCGTAGATGTCAACCATGCGGAACTTGTGGTTTTCTTTTCGCGCTTCGTCCAACGCTCTCAGCAGGGCATCGCGTGCCCCCTCGTAGTCGCCTGTGTCTATCAGCAGGTCGCTTTCCAACAGTTCAAGCAGCTGCCTCATACTGACGTTCAGCCGATATTTGCCCAGCATCTCGTAACCTAAGCTGAGTTGTCGCCGAGCCTCGTCAAAGCGTTTCTCCACTCGGGCCACGTTGGCACGACAGTAGGCGAGGTTGAATCTCCAGGCATCCATTGCCTCGCTCGACGGCATCTCCTCCAACTTTGCAAGGTAGAGCTTGGCATGCTTTGCATCGCGCACTTGGCAATAGAGGTCTATCAGTGGTACGAGAAGCCGACTGATATTCTCATGGTCTCGGTTAGCCTCTGCCAATTGCAAGGCCTTCGTATAGTACAGGATGCCATGTTCATAATCGGCGTGCTGTACATAAATGTCGGCAAGATAGCCCATGCACATCACCTGTACCTCGGTGTCGCCATTTCTCGACGCGCTATCTACTGCAGAGACGAAGCAGCGCATGGCCTCAGCAAAGTTGTTTTCGTTGAAATATTGTATGCCCCTAATCTGGCATTGGTAGCCACCGGATATGGCCAGCGCATGGACGCATACCAGAAGGATGAAATACAGTATGCCTATCTTTTTTCTCATTGCGATTCTTTTGTTGACAGGTGCAAAGGTAATCATTATCTTTCAAAGAAGAAAAAAAATTGCCGAAATCTTGCCAAAACGAAAGGCAAAGAGCGGAAAACCACTGTTTCCCCATAGGCTTTTTATAGTGACAGGAACTTCACAGCCCCCAGCTTATTTTCTTTATTTTGTGACGCGGGGTCACATTGTTTCCTATTGCAGGAATTTGCGTTTGCGGCGTGCGTCTATCTTCACACCCTTTTTGAATGAAGAATGAAGAATGAAAAATGAAGAATCATTTCCATTACCATCGTGCTTTGAGATTCTGCCCACGACGCGCCCTTGCAGGTCATAGACAGCGCGGTCTTTGGTTGTTGCATATTTGTTATTGTTTATTGTTTCACGGTTATTGTCAGAAATGCCTGTGGGTACTTCTCCCTTGACGACGAGGTAGCCGTCCTGCAGGATGACCCCATCGGCATCGATGGTTCCCATCTCCACGTGTATGGGATACTTACCGGGTAGAGAGACCGGCGTGGCCTCACAGCAGAGGACGGGTTCGCCTTCCACATATTCGCCTTGCAGCTGATAGCCAAAGCGGGGATTCTCCTCGCCGTAGTTGCGGGCGGCGTTGCGGGCACGGACGATGGTGCCGCAGTCGGCAATAATGCCGCCTTGATCGAAGAACGTCTTCCATCCGTTGGCTTTCAGATAGGCATCCCTGCAACCTATCATGACAAGGAGTGTCTTGCCCGGTAGGTCGATGTGGTCGAAGCACTCACGTCCCACATCGGGAGGTGTAGCAGCATAGGTCTTCAGTTTACGCAGGTTGATACAACCGTAGAGGGCACGGACACCGAGGGCTGTGAGTGAAGAGGGAAGAGAGAGGGAGTAAACGCCCAGCGCTCCGTCGAAGGCATAGTCGTGGAGACGTGTCACGCCACGGGGCAAGACGACCTCACCAGTGCGCTGCGGCAGAATGCAGACGACCTCCAACCCGTCGGCTGTATAGACGATGCCATCGTCGATGAAGAACTGGCGGTCGTCGCCATTCTCCAAGCCTTTCACTTCAGACAGTCGCGGGCAGGAACCAAAGGCACCGTCGCCAATGGTCGTGATGCCGTGAGGCAGTTTGATGGAGGAGAGCATGGTGCCATAGAAGGCTCTTTCGGGCAGCGTGTTCTCGGCAGTGGAGAAATTCGTGTGTCCATCAGTGAGGAAGGGTTCGCCACCGCTGACGAAACGGGCCTCGCTCAGGTCGAGATAGGCCAAAGAGCCAGGCGTGGCATTGCCCCGGTCGTCGCGGCCCGCCATCTCGCGGATGACCTTGAGGTCGGTGGAGTTGATGTCGCCCGTGACCTTCAGCGAGAAATAATTGTCACGCCGGTCGGCTGGACAGAGCTCGCTGAGTTGTCCTGGTGTGCCGACGGTGATTTCGTCGGTGATGACTTCGCGATCAGTGGCACGTATGCCAATGACCATGTCCTGGCGTGTGGAGAACTGGTAGTCGTCGGGATTGAGCAGAGAGATGTCAAAATAGCCATCGCTCCGTCCGTTCCACCCCCAGTTGACGTGAACGCGGCCCGCTTCGTCGTAACCGTCGATGACGAAGGAGTGTCCGCCGTATGCTCTGTCGACTGCTCCATAGATGATGGGGCAGAGGGCGGAGAGCTCGCCGAAGACGAGGTCCATCCACTGCGCCTCGCTGTAGTTGGAACGGCTGAGGGCGGTGACAGAGTAGGGATAGCGGAAGTAGTTGCGCAGGGCATTGGCTGCGTCGGCGTTATAGGCACCCGACCCGTCGGGGGCATACTCCATGCCAACGGCCACGCCACAGTGGTAGCAGAGCTGAGCCACGGCGGCAGCCTGCTCCTCGGTATAGCCGCCGGCAGTGTACGACGTGAGCATGTTGTCCCAGTCGTAATTGGCCTCGGAGAAATTGACCTTGTAATAGGTCTGCGGGTTGTTCAAGGGGACACCCACCTGGGCTGTGCCTGTTCCGGTCTGTGGGAACTTATGGTAGTACATGACCTGTGCCATTGACGTGGCAACACAGCCCACGATGCTACGCCCAGAGCCCCCGCCATTCCGATAGGGTGCCACGGGGCAGTCGTTGTTGAACGGTGCATACTGCCCCCATTGGCTCAGGAGCAGTGCAGGTACGGCGGGCATGAACCTGTCGGCATCGGGTTTGATGATGGGGCGGGGCTTACCTTTCCGCACGTAGGCTTTTGCGGCCTCCTGCATCTCTCGAAGCCAGGCATGGAAGGCGGGGTTCTCCTCCTCGCTGGGATAGCGGCTGTCGCTATATCCCAGCACGGCGGGCAATAGGTCGTCGTCGGCCACTACGGCGAAGCCTCCCTCTTCGAATCCGAGGACGGAGAGGTTTGCGTCGGGCTTGGCCAAGAGGCGAAGGGGCGCGTCGTCAATGTTTCCGTTCGCTTGCAGCTTCGTACCCTCGTGCATTCGAAACACGGCGGCAGCAGCCTGCCGCTTCTGGGCCAGCGAGCGGGGTTTGGCCTCGGCGGTGACGGTACACACGCCGAGGCTGAGGATGATGAGAAAAACGACGGTCTTTCGCATGTTGATGCTTTCTGCTTGTTGACTGATTATTCGCCTTTGAGGACTTGTTTTTTGCCCTTGCTGACGATGACTCCTTTGTTATAATAACCGTTATCCAATAACCAATAACCGTTTCCAATGCGGCGTCCCTGCACGTCATAGAGTGCTTGTTTATTGTTTATTGTATTTTGGCTATTGTCATAAATGCCAGTGGGAACGTCGCCCCAGTCGGCACTGACGGGTTCGGACTCGGCTCCGTCGGCATAGACGGCGGTGACCGAGTAGCGGACGTATGTCTCGCCCTGCGCGAGATGGTCCGTGACGCAGAGTGGCTGACCGGCTGCTACGGTGGCGATGCACGTTGTTCCACGATAGACGCGGAAGGAGACAGGGGCATCAGCCATGGAGCGATAGGAAATATCGTCGATATAGACCGTAAAGCCATCGGCAGTAACATGGCGGATGGCGAAGTATTTGGTTCCTTTAGGAACGTTCATCGTGATAGCTTTGCCCCAATTGCCATTGGCGTCGGGTACGTTGACGATGTTGGTCGTGGTGGCCTTGACAAAGTCCTTCGTGTCTGTTCCACCGAGTGAGTAGTAGAGCTCGAGCGTTTCGGGTCCAAAGCCGTCCTGAGTACTTGCCGATACGATGCCGGCGAAGAACGAGATCTGCTGTGCCGAACCGTCGAGCATCGGCGATATGAGCCAGTGGTCGGTCGGTACGATGGTGCCATCGTCGTAGGGCACGGTGCAGAAGGAGATGAGATACTGACTGCCACTGTGGGGAGTGAGCGGGCCGAGCTGCTCCATTGGGATGCCAAAGGTAGAGGGGTCGAATACCATCCAGGCGAAGGGTTCACCCTGTGAAGGGAACGACAAGCCGTTGAAGTAGTACGTCCGTTGCTCCGTCTTGTCGATGGTCTGCCAGGGAGCAATGTCGTCGGGCTGGAAGGCTGCGTAGGCTTCGAAGTCCTCGGTCTGCTCCATCGAGGAGCTGGCGGTAGCCGTCCACGTGATGACTGGATCGGCAGTCTGCGTGACCTGTATGCTCGTTGGTGCTGGCACGTTGGCCTGAAGCAAGGCGACAGAGGCTTCAGCGGCATCGTTGTCGGGGAAGAGGTCGCTGGCATAGTCTACCTCGGCGCGCAGCGTCATGCTCTGAGCCTGCCGGTTGATGGAGGATGTGGGAACGTTTATCAGGAGCCTGCGCTCGGCATTGGGTTCCAAGACCTCTGTGACGGGCATCTTCTCCACCAGCTGGCCGTTGGCAAAGAGGCTGACGGTGTAGCTTTCGGCGTTGTATAGCCCGACGTTGCTCACCTTGACCGTTGTGGGAACGAAGGTTCCCTTGATAGCCCTGTCTGGGGCGAGCAGGTTGGCAGCGAGGTCATGGTCTGATACATCTGAAACGACGACATGGTCGATGTAGAGCGGCGCATTGGCGATGTGGGGCGTCGCGTGGAAGGAGAGGATGACGAAGTCCTGCCCCACGAGGTTTGAGAGCGGCACGCTGACGCGGTGCCAGCTAGTCTCAGTGTTCTCCTGTTTGAGGTTGAAAGTCTTGAGCAGTCCCGTCGTTCCGTCGCGCAGCTGGTATTCTATGTCTATGTCGATGTCGTTGCCCGCTGTGGTATAATAGCTGAAGGCGAGCTGGGGGTTGACGGCCCCGGCCAGCGCGATCTTGCCTGTGCGGAGCCATCCCTGCACGTCGGCGGTGTAGGAGAAGAGTCCCACTGAGCCGTTGTCGTCGTCGGCAGCGAGCTTGCTCTCCATGAAAAAGCCGAAGGAGTCGGTCTGGCGGTCAGACCACCAGAAGGGGTAGCTGAATGCGGCGTTGGGGAAGCTCTCGTCGAAGGGCAGGGTGTAGGGCGCTCCGGTGACGAGCGTTGTGACGACGGCATTGCTGCTGCCTGCGGGGTTGACGGCACAGACAGCCCACTGCTGTATCTGCTGGTCGCCGCGGTCGGTGTCGAGACTGATGTTGAAGGTGGTCTCCCTGGTCTGTCCCAGCAGGTCGCCCAGCTTGCCGTCGGTTACCCTGTATATGGCATACTCCGTGCGCGACGGCACGCTGTTGCCGCCGTTCACGCCCTGGGCGGGCACGGCCTGCCACGAGAGTTGCACTGAGGTGCGGTGGTCGCTGGCTGTGAGGCCGGCGGGGTCTTGCGGCTTGTCGGTGCCCACGAAGGCGGTCTTGGTCTGCCTGGGGCTATAGCCGTGGTCGTTGTAGGCCAGGATGGTGTAGGTGTAGTGTCCGCTTCTTGTCATCGTGTTGTCCGTATACGAAATCTGCTGTCCCGGTGTGGGGGCAGTGAAGGTGTGGACAATGTGGTTGTCGCGGAGAATATCGATGTGGGTCAGACCCGTGAGGGCTTCGCCGCCGAGACTCTTCTGCGGTGCGGTGAATGAGATATCGGCACGCAGCTCGCCAAGAGGCTCAGGCGTGACGTTGAGGTTCTGAACGGCGGCAGGGCATAGGTCGTCGGCCTCGGCCTCGATGCTGAAATGGTTGAAGTAGGACGGCCACATGTTGGCATCGCTGATGTCGTGGAAGCCGATGTAATAAATGCCGGTCTCGGTGGGCTTGAACGTGACCTTGCCATCGACGGTGTCGCCCACCTTGAAGGGTGCGACTATCTGGGTGGTCATGGCTTCGGCTGTAGGAGCCTTGCCGTAGCTGACGGCAAGGGTTGTAGGCATGGACGTCATGCCGTTCTCGAAGGTGTAGCTGACGGTATAGTTGACTCCGGCTCGGAGGTTGAGTGCGGGGGAGATGAGCCAGTCGTCGGCGGTAACGTTGGAGGAGAGTGTCAGGACGCGCCCGTCGAACCATGTCCAGGTGTATTCGTCGCCGTTGAGGTTGAGGGTTGTCCAGAGGAAGAAGTCGTCGCGGCTCTTGAAGTCCTCGACGTAGGGCACGTCCTTGGCTTGTCCGAAGGCATAGGGCTTCGACTCGGCGAGGGCACTGGCCTGCGTGGTGTTGACGGCCTGCACGGCGTAGCGGTAGGCTTTCAGCGTGCCCTTCTCTATCGTCTCGCTGAAGTCGCAGTCGGCGATGCCCTCGGCCACGAGCTTCTGGTCGTGTCCCTCGTAGCGATAGACGTTGTAGGTGAGCGGCCCCATGTAGCCGTGATGCTCGGTGTCGGTGGGCGGTTCCCAGGTGAGGTCGATGTCGCCGGTGTAGGTGTCGAGGTCGAGCTGCACGTTGGTGGGAGGCAGTGGCGTGTCGTAGCCCACGTAGCTTTTCACCGTGGCTCGCGGACTCTCGCCGCTGCCGTTTGCGGCATAGACGAGGAAGTTACTCATACCCTCGGCGACGGTGATGGTCTGCGAGAGTTTCTGTCCGGCCACCCCTGTGCCCTGAGCGAGGAGTGTGGAGGGAGAAGCGAGGAGTGTGTAGCTGACCTGTCCAGCGAGTTTGTCGCCTCCATAGGTCTTGGTGGGCAGGGTGAAGGTGGCGGTGCCTGTGAGCGAGGGTCCGTCGAAGCTGACGCTGAGGTCGGTGATGGCGGCTGGTGAGCCGCTGCTGGTGAGCGGTTGCGGGATGGCCATGCCCACAATTTCGGCATTGTCGGTGTCGGCCACCTTGCGCGTAAGGGCCGTACCGAGATCGACGGTGTAGAGGGCGCAGCGACCGTTGCTGTCGTCAACGCTCCAGTAGAAGGTGTCGGTTTGCTGGTCTATCTCGCCGCTCTGCGTGTAGTAGGTGTCCCAAGGTGTCCAGAGGCGGATGCCGGTATCGCCGACGAGGGTCTCTTCGCCCGTGTGCGTGTCGATATTATAGAGGTAGCCGTCGGCAGAGATGCCATAGACGTAGCCGTCGGAGGTGACGCCCATGGCGACGTAGTACCAGCTGGAGGGGGCGATGGTGGTGCGCACCTTGCGCTTGTAGTCGATGGTGCCGAACTCCAGGCCGCTCATGTCGGCGCTGTAAAACTGTCCGTAGATGATGCCGGTGTTGAAGTCCTGCGCCGTCTCGAAGGCCAGCAGGGCGGGGTTCGTCAGCACTTCAGGCTCTCCGACGGGTTCCCACGTCGTGGTGTCGAAGCCGTAGAGGTAAACGCTGACCAGCCCCAGGGCTGCGAAAGTGAGGTCGGCTCCTACAAGATAATAGACACCGTCCTGAATGCCTGAGCCGTAGTCGAGCGACTGGTTCTCAAGGATATAGAGGGGCGTGGCCTTGAAGGCTCCGTCGGCGACGAAGGAATAGACGCCCTTGGGCACTGCTCCGTTGTCGTCCCACCCTTCTTGCCAAAGCATGTAACCCCAGAGGTCGGTGGGGAGCTTGGGTTTCGAGGGGGCAAGATTTTTCGAGGGTGCGAGGGAATTGTTCGAGGGTGCGAAGGTACGTGGGTGCGTGGGTGCGAGGTATGCTTCGGGCTCAGCACTATTCTCGTACCCTCGTACCTTCGTACCCTCGTACCCACGACATTCCGTCAGCCCTTGCGGCAGCGGCTTGCGTGTGGTGCGCTTGAAGAGGAGGGGGTATTTCTCACGTGCCTGCTGCATCAGCTGTGTCTTTTGCGCGGCAGACATCTTGCCATACTTGCATGCGGCATCCTTTGGCGTCGGGCATTGTGCCACAGCATGGGTTAGTCCGAAGGCCATCAGCATGATGGCGGCGATAGCGGTTCGTGCAATGCTTCTGTTCATGATAAAGGTTTTTATAATTTGTCAATAGTGCCGCAAAGTTAGGCATTTGCGGGCAAAGGAGGCAAGAAAAGTGGCGACGGTGGTGTTTCATTTCTTGAAAGAAGATTTTTGGCAAGGCACTTTTCACGGTTCTGAAAGCAAAAAATCGGGCGCAAGCCTTGGCCGTTCCGTCTTTTAGCCGTACCTTTGCAAACGGAAAAAAAAGAAAAGGGACTATGGTACTGAATTACATCTGGACGGCATTCTTCGTGATTGCCTTTGTCGTCGCTCTGTTTCGCCTGGTATTCATGGGCGACACCGAGGTATTCCCGGCGATGATGAACTCTACGTTCGACACTTCCAAGACGGCCTTCGAGATATCGCTGGGCCTCACCGGCGTTTTGGCCCTGTGGCTCGGCATCATGAAGATAGGCGAGAAGGGCGGCGTCATCAATCTCTTCGCCCGACTGCTGAGTCCTATCTTCTCGAAGCTCTTTCCTGAGATTCCCAAGGGACATCCTGTGACGGGCAGCATCTTCATGAACATCGCGGCCAACATGCTGGGCCTCGACAATGCCGCCACACCGCTCGGACTGAAGGCGATGGAGCAGCTGCAGGAGCTGAATAAAGCCCCAGAAGCCCCCCATTCAGCCCCCGAGGGGGCTACAAATGCCTCTGCCCTGAAGAGTAATGAAGCCCCCTCGGGGGCCGTAGGGGGGGCTTCTGGGGCTTCGAGAGTGTCCACCGCCTCCAACTCTATGATTATGTTCCTCGTGCTGAACACCAGCGGACTGACAATCATCCCCGTGTCGATTCTCGTCTACCGGGCGCAGCTTGGAGCGGCCCAGCCGACGGATGTCTTTATACCTATATTATTAGCCACTTTCTTCTCCACCTTGGCAGGCATCATCATCACCTCGCTCTATCAGCGCATCAACCTGCTCAACCGCACCCTCCTGCTCACCTTGGGCGGAATGTGTGCCGTAGTGGCCGCCATCATCTGGGGCTTCTCACAGATGCCGAAGGAGCAGATGAACACCGTCTCTACGCTCATTGCCAACATTCTGCTGATGACGGTCATCGTCAGCTTCATCGTGGCCGGGATGCGTAAGCGGGTGAACGTCTACGATGCCTTTATCGAGGGAGCCAAGGAAGGATTCCAAACGGCGGTGCGCATCATCCCCTACCTGGTGGCCATCCTCGTGGCCATCGGTGTGTTCCGTGCCTCAGGTGCCATGGACATGCTCATCGACGGCATCGCATGGTGCGTTCGGGCCTGTGGCGGCAACAGCGACTTCGTGGCCGCTTTGCCTACCGCTCTGATGAAGCCCCTCTCGGGCAGCGGTGCACGCGGTATGATGGTCGACGCGATGACGCAGTATGGAGCCGACTCGTTTGTGGGCCGACTGACGTGCATCTTCCAGGGCTCTACCGACACGACGTTCTATATCCTTGCCGTCTACTTCGGCTCGGTGGGTATCAAGAACACACGCCATGCCGTGCCCTGCGGACTGATGGCCGACCTAGCAGGCATCCTGGCTGCCATCGCCATCGCCTATCTCTTCTTCGCCTGAAGTATAATATAAGTATTCTCGTACCACGTACCTCGAAACATTCACAAACATCAAACATACAAGTATGACAAACAAGCAATTCAAGAGAACAACAGTTACCTCGGCACTGCCATACGCCAACGGTGGTGTCCACATCGGCCACCTTGCCGGCGTCTATGTGCCTGCCGACATCTACGTGCGCTATCTGCGCCTGAAGAAAGAGGATGTCTTATTCATCGGAGGAAGCGACGAGCACGGCGTGCCCATCACGCTGCTGGCCCGCAAAGAAGGCGTCACACCACAGGACATCGTCGACCGATACCACAAGCTGATTAAAGACTCGTTCGAGGAGTTCGGCATCTCGTTCGACATCTACAGCCGCACCACGTCGAAGATACACCATGAGTTTGCCGCCGAATGGTTCCGCAAGCTCTACGACGAAGGAAAGCTCGTCGAACAGACCACCACACAGCTCTACGACGAGGAGGCCCATCAGTTCCTGGCCGACCGCTATGTCGTCGGCGAGTGTCCCCACTGCCACAACGAGCGGGCCTATGGCGACCAGTGCGAGAAGTGCGGACGCGACCTCTCGCCTACGGAACTCATCAACCCGAAGTCCACTATCTCGGGCTCTACTCCCGTGATGAAGGAGACAAAGAACTGGTATCTGCCCCTGAACGAATACCAGCCCTGGCTGAAGCAGTGGATTCTCGAAGGCCATAAAGAGTGGCGACCGAACGTCTACGGGCAGTGTAAGTCGTGGCTCGACATGGACCTCCAACCCCGCGCCATGACACGCGATCTCGACTGGGGCATCCCCGTACCCGTCGAGGGAGCCGATGGCAAAGTGCTCTATGTGTGGTTCGATGCTCCCATCGGCTACGTGTCGAACACGAAGGAACTCTGCGAGAAAGAGCCCGAGAAGTGGGGCTCATGGCAGCAGTGGTGGCAGGACGACGAGACACGCCTGGTCCACTTCATCGGCAAGGACAACATCGTCTTCCACTGCATCATCTTCCCCACGATGATGAAGGCGCACGGAGATTATATACTCCCCGACAACGTACCGGCCAACGAGTTCCTCAACCTCGAGAACGACAAGATATCGACATCCCGCAACTGGGCCGTATGGCTGCACGAATACCTCGTCGACATGCCTGGCAAGCAGGACGTGCTGCGCTATGTGCTGACGGCCAACGCCCCGGAGACGAAGGACAACAACTTCACGTGGCGCGACTTCCAGGAGCGCAACAACTCCGAGCTCGTCGCCATCTACGGCAACTTCGTCAACCGAGCCCTGCAGCTGACGAAGAAATACTGGAACGGCATCGTGCCCGAATGTGGCGAACTGCAAGAGATCGACCGTCAGGCCATCGAAGAGTTCAAGGATGTCAAGCAGAAGGTAGAACAGCTGCTCGACCAGTTTAAGTTCCGCGATGCACAGAAGGAAGCCATGAACCTCGCACGCATCGGCAACCGCTACATCACCGAGTGCGAGCCGTGGAAATTGTGGAAAGCCAAGGCCCCCGAAGCCCCCGAAGCCCCCCATTCAGCCCCCGAGGGGGCTACAAATGCCTCTGCCTTGAAGAGTAATGAAGCCCCCTCGGGGGCCGTAGGGGGGGCTTCGGGGGCTGCCCGCGTAGCAACCATCCTCAATATCTGCCTCCAGCTGACAGCCAACCTCGCCATCGCCTTCGAACCCTTCCTGCCCTTCTCGTCGAAGAAGCTCCGCGAGATGCTCAACCTGCCGGAGTTCGACTGGAACCAGCTCGGCGACACCGAGATTCTCAAGCCTGGACACCAGCTGGGCGAGCCGCAACTGCTCTTCGAGAAGATTGAAGACGACGTCATCCAGAAGCAGCTCGACAAACTCGAAGCCACGAAGAAAGCCAACATGGCTAAGGCCTTCAAGGCAGCTCCCGTGAAGGAGAACGTGGACTTTGAA
>Ga0310691_10006179_pt1 | contig 12845 bp, 5 predicted proteins | sample 176DNAGHGlowgp2_FD_203887 | JGI IMG/M metagenome (GOLD analysis project Ga0310691, IMG submission 203887) | Sheep rumen microbial communities from Palmerston North, Manawatu-Wanganui, New Zealand - 1766 DNA GHGlow gp2 (v2) (version 2) | ecosystem: Host-associated > Mammals > Digestive system >... | reverse complement strand
GCACGGCAAGGTATTCGGGCTTGAGCCTTTCCCCATGGCAATCGGGGCAGACTTCGCCATCCTTGAAATGTCCAAGACCAAGGCAGGTATCGCAGGCGCCCCAGTGGGTGTTGAAACTGAAATGCTTTGGGTTGAGGGCAGAGTCCATGTACCAGCCGCAATCGGGGCAACCAGGCTTTTCGGAACAGGCGAGGCGTCCGCCCTTTTCGTCTTCTACATACAGAATTCCGTTACCGTCACGGTAGCCCCGTTCAAAGGCCTCTACCAAGCGGGCACGGTTGGATTCCTTGACCACCACGCAGTCCACCACGGCCAAAAGTTGACGCTCCCGGGTAGGGATTTTCGGCAGAGGAAGCTCCACCAGTTTCTTGCCCAGGTAAGCCTTGCGGTATCCCTTTTCCGTCAAGATTTTAGACAACTTAATCACATCATTGATTTCGAAGGGAGCAAGGACCGTCACCATCTTGTTCAGGTCACGGTCAAAGGCATACTGCATCAGGTCACCCGCGGAGTACGAATCCACAGGTTTCCCGCAATGCAAGCAATGCGGCGTGCCGACCCTCGCCCACAAAATGCGGAAATAGTCGTAAATTTCGGTGAGGGTCGCCACCGTACTCCGCGGACTCTTGCTGGCGCTTTTCTGGTCGATGGCGATAGCCGGGGCAAGTCCCGTGATGGAATCGATACTCCCGTGGTCAGGACGGCCAAGGAAGCGACGGGCGTAAGTACTGAGGGTCTCCACAAAGCGACGCTGGCCTTCGCTAAAGAGGGTATGGAAAGCGAGGCTGGACTTGCCCGAACCCGAAACTCCGGTGATTACCGTAAGCTTGTGCCGGGGAATGGTGACGTCGATGTTTTTCAGGTTGTGCTTGCGGGCGCCGTGCACCTCCATATCCAGGGAGTAAGCCTCCCCCGCCTTGAGGGACCTGTCGAACTGCTTGTTCTCCCCATGCTTTTTCGAAAGCACAGGCGCCAGGTATTTGCCGGTCTGGCTTTTCTTATTCTTTGCAATCTGCTCCGGAGTGCCTACGGCCACGATGCGTCCGCCGCCTACACCCGCTTCGGGCCCGAGGTCGATAATCCAGTCGGCGCACTTGATCACATCCAGATTGTGCTCAATGACCACCACGCTGTTCCCGAGGCTCCGCAAGCGGTTCAGGCATTCCAAGAGCCTGCGGATATCTTCAAAGTGCAGCCCCGTAGTGGGTTCGTCCAGCAGGTAAAGGGTCTTGCCCGTGCCCGGGCGACGTAGTTCCGAGGCAATCTTGATGCGCTGGGCCTCGCCGCCGCTGAGGGTGGTAGAAGGCTGACCAAGCGTCAGGTAACCCAGGCCCACTTCCTTGAGCAAGTTCAAGGGTTCTGCAATCTTCGGCAGGTCCTTGAAAAATTCCGCCGCATCGGCAATGCTCATTTCCAGAATCTCGGAAATGTTCTTGCCCTTGAAATAAATTTCGCGGGTGGCGTCGTTAAAACGCTTGCCGTCGCACACATCGCAGGTCACCTGCACGCTGGGCAAAATGTGCATGTCCACCACTTTTACGCCCGCCCCTTCGCAAGCGTCACAGCGACCGCCCTTCACGTTAAAGCTGAAACGGCTCTTGGTGTAGCCACGGACCTTGCTTTCGGGCAGGCTACCGAACAGGTCGCGGATATCGTCCCAAATTTTCGTGTAGGTCGCCGGATTGCTCCGGGGCGTGCGACCGATAGGCGTCTGGTCGATTTCAATCACCTTGTCGATGTTCTCAAGACCTTCCAGATGGTCGAACTTACCCACAGGCTCTTCGGAGTTGTAAAACACCCGGGCGAGTTCACGACGCAGAATCTGGTTCACGAGAGTGCTCTTTCCGGAACCCGAGACGCCCGTCACTACAGTGAAGGCGCCGTCCAGCGGGATTTCCACGTCGATGTTCTTCAGGTTGTTTTCGGACGCGCCACAGATTTTCAGCTTGTGGGTATTCTTGTCAATCTTCTTGCGGTTTGCCGGAATCTCGATGGCCTTGCGACCGCTCAGGTACGCACCCGTGAGCGAAGACTTGTTCTTTTCCAGCTCCTCCACCGTGCCCGCCGCCAAAATCCGGCCGCCCTCTACGCCAGCGCCGGGCCCTACGTCTATGACGCAGTCGGCGTGACGCATGGTGTCTTCGTCGTGCTCCACGATGACCAGGCTGTTGCCCTGGGCACGCAGGTGCTCCAGCATTTCCAAAAGCTTGTCGTTATCCCGCGGGTGGAGTCCGATACTGGGTTCGTCCAGAATGTAAAGCACCCCCTGGAGCCCTGCCCCCACGGCACTGGCCAGGCGGATTCGCTGGGCCTCGCCGCCGCTCAAGGTAGAAGCCTTGCGGCTGATGTTCAGGTAGCCAAGGCCAACCGTCTTCAAGAAATTCAGACGCCCCCGGATTTCGCGGAAGATTTCCTTGCCTATCCGCAATTCCTTTTCGGAAAGTTTTAGGCCATTGAAAAAATCGGCCGACTTATCGACGGACCAATCCGTCAGTTCCGTGATATTGTGGCCATGAAACTCCACCGCATTCGCCATGCGGTTGATGCGGGTACCCCCGCACTCAGGACAGACGCCGATTTTCATAAACTTGCGGAAATGGAAAATATGCCACATGTCCCACAGTTCCTGCATCACGGAGACCACACCGCTTTCGTTGCCGCTGGGAGGGCCGTACAAGAAGGCGTGGCGCTGCTTTTCGGTCAGTTTTTTCCAGGGAGTATCCAGGGAGCAGTGCATCTCATTGGCGATGGTCCGCAAGTTCCGCCAGCCAAAATCAGAAAAGATAATCGTGCCCGTGTCCTTCTTTTGGCAAGCAAAACAGCCCTGCTTGATAGAAAGGTTCGGGTCGGGCACTACCAGGTTCAGGTCGAACTCGCAACTTTCTCCCATGCCCTTGCAGGCGGGACAGCGACCCTTGGGGTCATTAAAGCTGAAGAACCGGGGTTCCAGTTCCGGAATAGAGATACCGCACTTGGGGCAAGCCAACTCCGTACCCTGCAGGCGGTATTCCTCCTTCGCATTTCCCGCGCCATCCTTGCCCTCGCCCGACGACAGCAAAAAACTCACCAGTTTTCCGTCGGTCAGCTTGAGCGCCCCTTCCAGAGCCTCCCGCAGGCGGCTCATGTTCTTGCGTTCCAGAGTCATGCGGTCGATGACCGCCTCGATGGTGTGCTTCTCGTAACGCACCAGGGCGGGCACTTCCTCAATCCTGTAAATCACACCATCCACACGGGCGCGCACAAAGCCGTCTTCCTTGAGTTCGGCCAGTTCCTTGCGGTATTCGCCCTTGCGTTCCTGCACGATGGGGGCCATCACCGTAATCTGCTTGCCCTCGTCGCCTACGTACAAATTATCTACAATCTGGTCCACGGTCTGGGCCTTGATGACCCGGCCGCACTTGGGGCAGTGAGGCACGCCCAGTCGGGCAAAAAGCAGGCGGTAATGGTCCAGAATCTCTACCACCGTACCCACGGTGCTACGGGGGTTGCGGTTCACCGTTTTCTGGTCGATGGAAATCGTAGGCGAAATGCCGCGAACGCTCTCCACCTCGGGGTGTTTCATGCGACCGATGAACTGACGGGCATAAGCAGACAGGGATTCTACGAAACGGCGCTGGCCCTCCTGAAACACCGTATCAAAAGCGAGGCTGGACTTGCCCGAACCCGAAACGCCGGTCACCACCACGATGGAATCGCGGGGAATTTTCAAATTTACATGTTGCAGGTTGTGTTCATGGGCGTCGCGGATATCAATAAACTTGGTCATAAGACAAATATAAAAAAAGACGGACAATCCGTCTAAAAATTAGTGAACATTTGAACAATTTTTATCGCATCAAAAATAAGAATTCACACAGGCAATTTACTCAAAGCATTCCCGAATAGCGGCAATAATAGCATCCTGCTGTTCGGGGGTCATCTTGTTGTCACTGGGGAGGCAGAGCCCGCGGGCAAAGATGTCGGCGCCCACGTCGGTGATTCCGCCTGCAATGTAGGCGTTGGTGCGGGCGCGGCCGTTACCCTGCGCGGTGATAAATGCGTGGCTCATGTACATGGGCTGCATGTGCATGGGTTTCCAGATGGGTCGGCCCTCGGCGTTCATGGCGGCGATGCGTTCCAGAATCTCCGTGGGGCAGCTCTTGCCCGCCTCGTGGATGTACAGGGCGTCGGTTTCGCCGCGCACCTGCTTGCACATGGCGCTCTTGTCGATGATCATGCAGCTGAGCCAGAAGTTCGGTTCGCTGTTGGCGGCATCGTAGGGGTTCACCTGCACCGGGAGACCCTTCAGGCCTTCCTTGTAGCGCATGTAGATTGCCTTTTTCTGGGCGATGTGTTCTTCCAGGTAAGGCATCTGGCCGCGGACTACGCCGGCGATGACGTTGCTCATGCGGTAGTTGTAGCCGATTTCTTCGTGCTGGTACCAGGGGGCGGCTTCGCGGCTCTGGGTGCTCCACTTGCGCACTTTTTCGGCGTCGTCCTTGCTGTCGGTAAGGAACATGCCGCCGCTACTGCCGGTGATGATCTTGTTGCCGTTAAAGCTGATGGCGCTGTAGTCGCCGAACTTGCCCGTCTGTACGCCCTTGTAGCAGGCACCGAAGCTTTCGGCGGCGTCTTCGATGAGGAGCGCGTTGTGCTTTTTGCAAATGGCGCGGATTTCGTCCACCTTGCCCGGCGTTCCGTACAGGTGGACAAGCACCACCAGGCGCACTTCGGGGTAAATCTCGAAGGCCTTCTCGAGCGCCACCGGGTCCATGTTCCAGGTGTCGTACTCAGTGTCGATGAACACGGCCTCGCCGTTCTCGTAGGCGATAGGGTTCACCGTCGCGTCAAAAGTCATGTCGCTGCAGAACACCTTGTGCCCGCGCAGGCTCCCCTCACCCACCTTGGGCATGCCGTACAGGGCCTCGCCCGCAAGCTTTGCGCAAAGGTGCAATGCGGCCGTACCGGCGGAGAGTGCCACGGCATACTTGCAGCCAATCTTTTCGGCGGCGAGGCGTTCCACCTCGTTGATGTTTGCACCAACGGTGCTCATCCAGTTGGTCTCGTATGCCTCGGTCACATACTTGATTTCTTCGCCATGCATGGTGGGGCTAGAGAGCCAGACTTTCTTTTCAAAACACGTTGTCATACAGCGGGCATCCTTACGGTCTTGTTGAATTCTTCAGGTGTAGTGAAGGTGGGTACAATGTGATGCAATGCGGAAATGGCCGTCTTGTCGTCGTTTTCCTGAGCAGCATTCTTCAATGTCCAAAGTTCATTGATAAAGGTATCGGCATCAATCTCAATCTGCTTCCCGATATAGATGAGCTTGTTCTTGGTCTTCTGCAGGCCCTCTTCGTTCATCAGCAATTCTTCGAGCAATTTTTCTCCAGGTCGCAGTCCCGTGAACTTGATTTCCACATCCTTGTAAGGCACCTTGCCATACATACGGATCAGGTTTTCGGCCAAGGTCACAATCTTTACTGGCTGTCCCATATCCAGCACAAAAATCTCGCCGCCGTGGGCAAAGCTCGCTGCCTCTAGCACCAGGTTCACCGCCTCGGGAATAGTCATGAAGTAGCGGATAATGTCGGGATGTGTCACCGTCACGGGCTTGCCCTGCTCTATCTGGCGCTTGAACAACGGAATCACGGAGCCGTTGCTCCCCAACACGTTTCCAAAGCGGGTAGTCACAAATTCAGTCTTGCAGTCCTTTTGTTGTGCAAAGAACTGGACAATCATTTCGCAACAGCGCTTGCTCGCCCCCATCACATTGGTGGGGTTCACCGCCTTGTCAGTGCTAATCATCACAAACTTTTTCACGTTATGCAGCAGGGAAAGGGTCGCCATGTTGAAAGTGCCCACCACGTTGTTCTTGATGGCTTCCATAGGATTATTTTCCATCAGGGGTACGTGCTTGTGGGCCGCCGCATGGAACACCACCTGGGGTTCGTACTTCTTGAAAATCTGGTTCATGCGGAAATAGTCGCGCACACTGGCAATCAGAGTCACCAGGTTCAGGCGGTCGCCATACTCCATCACCAGTTCCTGCTGGATTTCGTAGGCGTTGTTCTCGTAGATATCCACGATAATCACCTGCTTGGGCCTGTACTTTGCTATCTGGCGAACCAGTTCGCTACCGATGCTGCCACCACCACCGGTGACCATGCAAACCTTGCCCTCGATAAACTCGCGAATTTCGGAATTGTTGAACCGTATAGGTTCGCGTCCCAACAAATCCTCTACCTTGATGTCACGAATCTGGCTTACAAAGCTGGTCGAACCCGTACCCACTGCAGAGGTATCCAGCAGACTCCCGATAAAAGGCAACACCTTCACCGGGAGGCCTGTCTTGCTGCAGATATCCAAAATCGTCTGTCGATCCGTAGGCGGGCAGCTGGGAATGGCAAAAATAATCTGCTCTATTTGCAGCTCGCGCACCACCTTGGGAATATCGGATGTGGTTCCTGCCACCAACACTCCACTAACAGGCTTGCCAATCTTATAACGGTCGTCATCAATCAAACACACGGGATTGATATTCTTGGCAGCCCCGGTACTCTCTCCACGGCTAGCATCTGTCTGGTTATTGCGAATTTCATTTAGCAAAAGCTGAGCCGCATTCCCCGCACCGATAATCATGGTACGCTTGCGTTCGGCCTCGTGCATTCCCGTAGAAACCAAAGACACAAAGGTCCTACGGAACAGGTAACGGAACAGGGAAACACCCACTACGGCAACAAAAGCATGAAGCAAGGCAAATTCCCAGAATAAATCCTTATGGAACAAGTACACCAGGCCATAGGCTACGGCAATTCCCACGACAATTCCTTTGACGCAGCTCAGGTAATCACGCTTGCTAAAGTAGCGCCACAGCTTGTTATAAGCTCCAAAGAACAGAAGGCTTCCAAAACAGCAGATGATGCTGGTGACAATGATGACAAACAAGTCTGGGCGGCCAATACGGTCAGCGAAGAGGGGCAGAGGGTAATTGGCAATCAAGGCAGATACCGCCACCACAAAGGCATCGGCCAGAGCAAGCACCCGCTTACGCAAACGGAAACTGTTCATCAGCGCCTTGAAGTGCACATTTTCCTTAATTTTCTCTTTAATATCAGCCATAAACTACCACATGAAAGAAATCCTGACATCCGCGGCACGGACATCACCCAAGGTCAACTCTCCCGAAAAACTTACAAACCGCCCGTTATACCCAAGGGTCGGAGCCACGGTGTACACCAGGGGTGCACCGTGGGCAAAACGTTTGCGCACCGTCTTGTAAGGGTCCTCGATGTTGCTTCCGGCATCGGTGCCCTTCCACAGCCATTTCTGGTGCACGCCTGCAAAAAGCTGTCCAAGGGACCCAAGGCCCGCCTGGGCATAAACCGTCCAGTCCACCGACAAGCTGTTGGGGCCGTTGGGGTTCCCGAGAGGAGCCCCCAGATTCGCAAGCTGTGCATGGGCGGTATCGTAATGGCAATAGGTGTAGGGCTCCACACGGGCGATTTCGGCGATAGTACCCGCGCTGAGCCGCTTTTGTCCTATGTAAAAGTCGTGGCCCGCCTGCAGGCCCAGCATGCCCGCCCAGCGGTTGTTGCTGTACTTGTTCTCGTAAACCGCATTGGGAGATTCCAAATCGTCCAAAAAGAATTCACCATAAAGCCTGACCGCGCTGAACAAGCGGTAGTTCAAGTCCAGGGCCAGAGCGCCGTTGTTTACCCGCTCAGTGTAGTTGCCCTTTTCAATAAAAAGCGGAGCGATGGGCACGAACAGCCAGGGTTTGTTCTCGTTGTACAGCACCTGGATTTCACTCATGCCGATAGTCAGGTTTCCCAGGGCCAGTTCATAGCGGTGGGCATACAGGTTCCGGTCGTTCAGATTGTTCCTGCTGTAGCTCCAGCTGTCCACCCGAAGGTCTGCATACACGCTGAATACCCGCAGGGGTCCAAAGGTCAGGTCCAGGGAGAGCATGTTGTAGGGCAAGGCAAACTGGTTCAGGGATAGATTGTTGTAGTAGCCCGGCCCCCAGTGGAGCACGTCACGGGCCAGCTGCAACCTTGCCCAGGCGTAGTTCAGGGCCATGTGTGCCCTGTAGCGGGAATAGCTCACGTAGTCGGCACCGGCGTTGCCTTCCTTGGTCTGCACGTCAAAGACCTCGCCGTCGAAACTCTTGGGCTTCTTGGCGGAATGCTCGCCGGCGTACATGCGGGCATCCAAGTCAAAGTCCAGGGAGTCGGCGTAGCCACGCAGGTAAATGCCCCCGTCAAAAGAGGGCCACAGGGTATCGCCCAGAGATTCACTACCGCGGTACTCCGCCCCGAACACCGGGGAGGCCGCCACACCAAAGCTGTGGTTCCTGCCAAAGAACTCCCCGGTAGTATCGGCCATGAACATCATGGCTCCGGACTCCGTGCGGGTGAAATTCCGGATAAAGCCGTAATCGCGCCTGGGGTAAGTAAAGAACTGACGGTCCTCCCCCACGGTCTGCCTGTGGTACTCCATGAGCATTGGGGAATGTTCCAGGCCCTGCAAATTCCGGGTACGTTCGGAACCCACCACAGGGGCAGCCCCCGAGGTTCCGCACATAACCCAAAAAACGCTCCAGAAGAGCAGGATCCGGAGTCTCATTTGCATTGAAAAAAATATAGAATTCTCCACCGAACAAACCTTTTTTTTCGATACAGCCTGGTAAAAAAAGAGTTACTTTGGCATAAACTGGGACAAAATCACCCCAAATAGTTGACCTCGGTCACTTTAAACTCTTTTTTACAAGCCAAACAAGCCACATTAATATATTTTTTCTGCCGGGTGATGGGTATAAGAGAGGCTACATGAAATTTCCGTTCTTTAAATCCTTTTTGTTGGCAGGAGCTCTCCTGCTGGCCTGGAACTGTTCCGACGATACCATTGTGCTGCCGGCATCTACTGTCTCAATGTACGAAGACGCCAGAATGTTCTCCTCCGACGACGGGGTGTTGTTCATCTTGTCCGACGGAACAGTCATAGATGGTTCGGGTCAAACGGTGGGACACCTAGAAGGGAATGTCATCATCGGATTAGACGAACAGCCCTACATTGAAGTTCCTCCCGAAGAGGAGCTGGATTCCGTAAGAATTGCAAAGAATAGCGAAGGTGCCCCCCTAATCGTCACCAACGACGGTGAAGTTTTGGATGCAGAAGGCAACAAGATTGGCACCGTAAATGACGATGGCGACATCGTAAATGACGAGGGTGAGGTCATTCTTGAACACCTCGACCCACAAAATACGGACCCCGATAGCGGTAATGGAGAGAACCAACAGCAAAATGGCAAGCCGGCGTCCTCCACTTCTAACGGCAACAACAACAGCAACCAAACTGGCAATAGTTCTGCAAGCAATGGAAACCAGACCGGAACAAGCTCTGCCTCTAACGGGAACAACAACACACCAACCTCCGTCAGTTCCGTCACTGATGGAAACATTACCTATACAGACAACCTGACACAGACCGTCTCAAAGGGATCTGACGTTAGCCCCATCGTATTTAAGGGGGTGGACCAGTATCCCCAACGTAGTTGGAACCTGTATTTTTTACAAACGAATTTCGATTCCGAAAACAAGACCGCAACACTTTCCGGAAAGGTCCCGGAGGAATTTGCTGAAAAAACCTATACCGATGAAATTACAGTCGGCGGCAAGAAGTACACTATTTCTATCACAATTACTGCAGGATCCGGCGGACAGACAGGAACGTCCAGTGCACAGCATCAAACTACTCAATCCAGCAGCGCTAAGCAGCCAACAGTTTCTTCCTCTTCCGCAGTAGCCTACTCGTCTACAGTAGTTTCTGGTTCCTGTCCCACAATCCGGAAAAAGGACGGTGGGGTGTCTGGTAACGCCTGGGGCTCCCAATACTGGGATTGTTGTAAACCGCATTGTTCGTGGACTGGAAACGTAAACAAATCGATATTCGACAAACCTGCCAAACTTTGCGACATCAACGGTAATGAAGTGAGTCCTAATGATGGACAAAGTAGCGGCTGTGGGGGTGGACCTCACTACACTTGCCTTAGCCAAGCTCCTCGCGAAATATGCAGCGGCTTGTCCATTGGCCTTGCGGCTGGCGATGGCTCCTGGGCACAGAAGTGCGGAACCTGTCTCCGCCTGACCTTCACTGGTGAGGGAGAAGGTGGAAAAAGATACAACATCATGGGAAAGCAAATGATTGTGATGATCTCCAATATCGGCTACGATGTAAAGGGAGACCAATTTGACCTAATGATTCCAGGTGGCGGTGTCGGAGCATTTGACGGCTGTTCAAAACAATGGGGCGTCAGCAACGACCAAAGCGTAATGGGCGCACAGTATGGCGGCTTACGAGCAGCCTGCAACAACGATGTTAATTGCCTCAAGCAAAAATGCCAAGCCCTCTTCGGCAGCAAACCGAGTCTTTCAGATGGGCTGAAGGGCTGCCTGTGGTACGCCGAATTCCTCGAAGGGGCCGACAATCCAAGGTTCTCGTATGAGGAAGTTGAATGTCCGCAAGAGTTAATCAACATTTATGCTTCGACAAAATAAAACCAATTTTCATTTAACCTCCATAAAGCACCTGCCGCAAGGCGGGTGTTTTTTTCTTGCATTCGAGCGTCCCTCCCCCCTTTTTGCTACATTATTGCGCGGGACAAAGGGATGTTTTATTAAAATGGTGATCCCGGCACAAGGCCGGAATGACAGTAAAGGAAAAGACATCCTAACAACTATAAGAGGATTATTATGCCGAAACTTCGTTCGCTCAAGACTATGGAAGGCCGTGAAATGGCCGGTGCACGCGCCCTGTGGCACGCAACTGGAACCAAGGTGGAAGACTTTGGCAAGCCCGTTATTTGCGTGGTGAACAGCTATACCCAGTTTGTTCCGGGCCACGTTCACCTGAAGGACTTGGGCCAGGTGGTCGCCCGCGCCATCGAAGCCGCCGGCGGTGTCGCTAAAGAAATGAACACCATCGCAGTCGATGACGGTATCGCCATGGGCCACGACGGCATGCTCTACAGTTTGCCCAGCCGCGACCTGATTGCGGACTCCACCGAATACATGGCTAACGCCCACCGCGCCGACGCCCTCGTGTGCATTTCTAACTGCGACAAGGTGACTCCGGGTATGCTCATGGCCGCCATGCGCCTCAACATTCCGGCAATCTTCGTCTCTGGCGGCCCCATGGAAGCCGGCCACGTGACCACGAAGGACGGCAAGGACCGCGCCCTCGACCTGATTGACGCCATGATCGATTCCGCCGACAGCACCATCAGCGACGAAGAAGTGGCCGCCATCGAAGCAAACTCCTGCCCCACTTGCGGTTCCTGCTCCGGCATGTTCACCGCAAACTCCATGAACTCCCTGACCGAAGCGCTGGGCCTTAGCCTCCCCGGCAACGGCACCATCGTCGCGACCCACGCCGAACGCAAGAAGCTGTTCGAAGCCGCCGGTAAGCGCATTGTGGAACTCTGCCACCAGTATTACGATTTGAACGACGACAGCATCCTCCCGCGTAGCATCGCCACGAAGGACGCTTTCGAAAACGCCATGCGCCTCGACATCGCCATGGGCGGTTCCTCCAACACCGTGCTCCACTTGCTCGCCGTGGCCCAGGAAGCGGGCGTTGACTTCACCATGAAGGACATCGACCGCCTTTCCCGCAACACGCCGTGCATCTGCAAGGTGGCCCCCACCGTTCACAACATCCACATCGAAAACGTGAACCGCGCCGGTGGCATCATGGGCATTCTCGGTGAACTCGACCGCATGGGACTCCTCCACAAGGACGCAAAGACCGTCCACGCAAAGACCATGGGCGAAGCCCTGGAAGTGAACGACCTGAAGCGTAACCCCAGCGAAGAAGCCAAGCAGCGCTACCTCGCAGGCCCGGGCCGCAAGTACAACCTGGTCGCCTTCTCCCAGAATTTCATGTACCCGGACCACGACCTCGACCGCGCTACGGGCGCTATCCGCGATGGCGAACACGCCTACACCAAGGACGGCGGCCTCGCTGTTCTGTACGGTAACCTCGCAATCGACGGCTGCATCGTGAAGACCGCTGGCGTCGATGAATCCATCTTCAAGTTCACCGGCCCTGCCGTGGTGTTCGAAAGCCAGGAAGATGCCGTGAAGGGCATTCTCGACCCGAACGTGGTGAAGGCAGGCGACGTGGTCGTGATTCGCTACGAAGGCCCGAAGGGTGGCCCCGGCATGCAGGAAATGCTCTACCCGACCAGCTACCTCAAGAGCCGTCACCTGGGCAAGTCCTGCGCACTGCTTACCGACGGTCGTTTCTCCGGCGGTACCAGCGGACTCTCCATCGGCCACGCTTCTCCGGAAGCCGCCAACAAGGGTAACATCGGTCTCGTGCACACGGGCGACGTCATCGAAATCGACATCCCGAACCGCACCATCAACGTGCAGCTCACCGACGAAGAGCTGGCCGCCCGCCGCAAGGAAATGGAAGCCCGCGGCGCCAAGGCATGGCAGCCTGAGAATAGAGACCGCGTTGTCAGCAAGGCACTGCAGGCTTATGCTGCGATGGCATCGTCTGCTGACAAGGGTGCCGTGCGCGACCTGTCTCTGATTGGAGTGAAATAAACCCGTGAGCCGTAGGCGACTCGTATTAACGAGTCGTCGAAGGCGAGAGCGAGGCGAGGTCGTAGGTTCTTATTTGCGATAGAGCCGAGCGGTCATCATAGGGTGCTGTGCGCGACCTCAGCCTCATTGGTGTGAAGTAATTCAAATCTAGATCCTTCGACTCCGCTGCGCTCCGCTCAGGATGACACGCCGGAGTTTACCCCGCACTTGATGCGGGGCGGGGATGACAGCGCTGGACACGACTCCGCAAGA
>Ga0310691_10006178_pt1 | contig 12847 bp, 18 predicted proteins | sample 176DNAGHGlowgp2_FD_203887 | JGI IMG/M metagenome (GOLD analysis project Ga0310691, IMG submission 203887) | Sheep rumen microbial communities from Palmerston North, Manawatu-Wanganui, New Zealand - 1766 DNA GHGlow gp2 (v2) (version 2) | ecosystem: Host-associated > Mammals > Digestive system >... | reverse complement strand
CGCGTCCCGAACGTAAGCGCCCTGAAGCCACGCGTTCCGGTCCGCGATGATGTCCTCGTTTCTCCGCCGTTGCCGATAGGCCTTCCGGTAGGCCACCTTCAGGCTGCTCTCGCCGTCCCAGTACTGGTCCGGCGTCATGCCCATCAGCAGGTAATCCGGGAAAAGCTCGTCGAATATATCGCCGTACGATTGAGCCGCTCTCGGTTCGTCCCCGTCCGTCAGAGGGCTTCCCACGTAGGGGTTCCGTCGTCCTCCTCGGCCTTCTCCTCGTCCATCATGTCCTCAATCGGGCGCAGATACAGCTCGGTCAGACGGCCCAGCAGGTCGTCCTTCTTCCGCTGATATTTCCAGATTTCCATGATCGCGTCGGGCGTCATGCCCTTGTGGTGCATCTGAAACGCCCCCACGAACAGCTTTTCAATCATGGTCATGGGGTAGTCGGTGTCGATCTTGAAGCCACTCCGCTCCATGTTCTTGACCACCCGGCTGTTGAATTCCAGGGTATACTTTCTTCCGTCCCGGTCGCTGAGAATCAGCCTTTCGAATTTCCTGCCCGGATCCTTCCGGTTCATTCCGTTTTCATTCGCAGCCATTTGTCTGCCTTCCTTTCCCACCGGCTTTGCCGGTTCCTTCGTTTTTTTCATGGTTGTCTCCATTCAAAAGTCCCGGGGCCGGAAGGCGACCGTCGCCCTCCGGTGCCCGGTCATGCTCAGCCCGTCACATCCGGCGTGATCACCGTGCTGGGCGTGCAGGTAATGGTCATGCCGACCGCCTCGTTGACGCCGCCGCCGGTGACCCCGACGCTGATGTCGCCGGTCCAGCTGAACTTGCCCATGTGACCGTCAGGAATCTCGCTCCCGGCACTTCCGCTGGCGCCGAACCAGACGGCGTAGTCGTACTGGTGGCCTTCCAGCGCCTTGACCTTGGCGAAGTTCGCCGGCGTGTAGTTGGCGCCGTAGTTCTGCTCCGGCGTGTCCCCGATGCCGTTGATGTACTTCCGCATGGCGTCGCTCAGCGTCGTGATGTCGATCCGTTCCTTCGGCGGAATCAGATCCGGGAAGGATGTGATGTCAATCAGCTTATCCAAGTCACCGGTCGTGGTTGTCCTGTACATCAGGTACGTCTGATAGGTGGAAATTCCCTGTACCTCTCCGGCCATGTTGTCCCCCTCCTTTTCCTTCTGTTCTATAGAAAAGCGTTCCCGCGCTTTCCCGTCCTGTTTACGCGCGCCGGTAAATGTTCCCGTCCGCGTCCGTAATCGCCTCGTATCGGGCCGCGTATCTCTCCACGTTCGCCCCGCCGGCGTAGGGAATATAGTTTCCGCTCAGCCTGGTGAAGTTCATGGCGATCATGGCCCGGTCAGCCGTGATGAAGATCTCCCGGCATTCCTGCTTGGTCTCCGCCACCACGTCGAGCTGATAGATCACCCGCGTGTAGTTTTCCTCCGGCGTGGAACTCTGCCGCTCGCTGACGGTCCGGGTGTCCATTTCGTAAAGGCTCGCCGCCGGCAGTTTGACATATTCCTCGATAGGGTGGCTGACGAATCTGTTCGTGGCGCAAAGGGGAGCCACCGTTTCGTGAACCCGGTTGAAAACCTCAACCTCGATATCCGTCAACGTCTCTCCCTCCTTTGCTACATCTGTCCCAGTATCTGGGAAGCGACGGTCTTCGCCGCTTCCTCAAGCCACCTCATCGTGTTGTACATAAAGGGTCTCGCCGGCATGCCCCGCGTCCAGGCGTAGGTCTTTCCGTCTCTCCCGAGAATCCACCCGTCTTCCGACGGATAAATCCATCCAGCCATTCCGTGCCCGTTCACGTCGTACTGAATGCCGCGGATTCCCTGCTCCGGGTGAGGGCTGGCCTGAGCGACGACGCCCGTGCCGTATTCGACGTAGAAGGCGTGCGGGGAAGGTGCCATGATGTAGCCGATGTGCGCCCCGCCGTCGTAATAGCCGTAGATGCTGTTCTCCAGGTCGCCGGTGTCAACCGCGTCCATGGAAGCCACCTGCATCTTCGCCACGTCCGCGCCCTGCTTCGTCAGCTCCTCCGCAAGCTCGCTCAGAAACTGTCTCAGCGCCGCCTTCGTGGCCTGAATCTCCCGGATGGCCCGGTTCAGGCTCTCCGTGCTCAGCTCTACGTCAATCGTCCGAAGAACCTTGTAGCTCACGGCTTCTCACCGTCCTCCGCGTGGTTCTTCGTCCGCTTCTGAAGCGCAACGCTCATCGCGTTCAGGCTTGGTCTGACGGCCTTGATGTCGTATTCGTCACCCTTCCACCGGATGCGTCCCGTCTCTTCGATGGGTGATTCCGGGTCGTCCATGACCAGCACGTGGGTGTATCGGATGTCCTTTCCGAAAAATTCCAGGCTGGTCTGTCCGATCGGCGTGGAGATGTTTCCGCGCATGATCACGGGGTCTCCGTATACCGGCCTGAAATTGCCCGTGTGCCGTCCCTGGCTGTCGAGATCCGTCTCGCTTCCGTCGTTCGGCAGATACTCAAACTCCTTCGTGTTCCGCCTCAGCAGCTTCATCCGTCGCATACTGTCACCGCCTTATCGGATCACCTTGCAGAAGGGAACCACGTCCTTCATCATCCCCTCCGGCACGTCCGCGTCCCCGTAGTTCCGGTGAATGCCGTTCTCGATGTGCTGAATCTGCCCTTCCGCGCCCCGCTTGTTCAGCAGGTAGGCCGCCACGTTGACCTGAACCATGGCGTATTTCGCCGGAACTTCCTTTCCCTCGTAGCTCTCGAGGTACGGATACATCCGGTTCAGAATCTTATCCCCGGCGACTTCAAGATAGATGCGCAGAACGTCGTCCGGCGTGTCGTCGTCGAGCATCGCCTTGAGTATGGTAACCTTCTTTTCCATGTCCATTCTGCTCATCTCCTTTCCGCCCTTCGGCGTCTTACCCGGCCTTCTTCCGGCGTCCGCCCCTCGGCTTCGCTTCGGTTTCGCGAGCCTTTCCGGTCTCAGCGTCTTCCGCCCTGGCCTTCAATGTTTCGCCAAACCGAATCTGTCCGTCCGCGGTTTCCTCTCCGGTCGGCTCCCCTCCGGCGGTCTTTTCCGTGTCAGGCGCGGTTCCTTCGGCCCCGGCCCGTCCGGGCTTTTCCTCCGGAATCTCCTCGCCAGTCCGGTACCATCTGCCGTTTACCTTCGTGTTATGCGTCGCCTTCATGGAAAAAAGTCTCCCTTCCGCGGTTCTCCGGGGTATCCGCGCGCTTTGTCGGATACCCCGGCCTTCCGCTCATCACTTGACCTTCAGCAGAGCCACCTCGTCCATCCGCTCGTAGGAGGGAAGCACGATTTCGCTGGCCAGCGTGTTCAGGTTCACGGGATGAGGAATGGGGATCTGGGTAATGGCGATTCCTTCATTGACGATCTCAACGGAAGCCAGGTCGCCCTTGGCCATCAGGTCAGCCTCTTCGGGAGTCGTGCCGTAGCAGGTCTCTCCGAGCGTGCCGGCGGGAATCAGCGCCACATAGCCGTCCGGCACGAACTTGGCCGCAACCTTGTTCTCGTCCCGGAACTGCTTGTCGTACAGGATCACGCCGTCCAGATCCGCGGTGTCCTTGAGAATCTGGATGATCTCGTTGTCCGTCAGGTATCCGAAGCTCGCGCCGCTCTTGGTCAGGTAGCGGTTCTTGATCGCGGCGTTCGTCCGCAGAAGGCGGAAGGTCGCCTTGTTCATGATCGCCACGCGCAGGTCGCTTCCGGTGGTTCCGCTGATGGCGTCCTTGGCGTCCTGAATGTCGCCGAAGGGGTCGCTGTGGTCCGCGTCGTCCCACTTGTCCTGACCGGTCAGCTCGAAGTAGTTCGTCTTCTTCCAGTCCCCGTTCGGGTCGTAGTTGTAGGTGTAGTTCACCCCGTTGGCGACGATGCTGATGCCGACGTTGCCGTTCTGCGCGAACAGCAGCTGCATCCGCATCCGCTCGCCGACGACGAGCGCGCCTTCGATCAGCTCCCGGGCGTCGTCAAACACCCGCGCGATCGCGGCTTTCACATAGGGATCGTTGGACGCCTGCGCCCGCAGGATGTCCTGCCGGTCGCGCTCCTTGATTTTGAAGCCTTCCCGGAAGAAGGGCATCTCGGTCGCCAGGCTCTCCACGCCAACCCGGTCGCGGTAGGTCGCCTGCGCGTCGAAGGCGCTTGGCATCAGGGAAATCGGCAGTCCCTTGCTTCCCTTGAACCACTTCAGGTCAAGGCCGGCCTGCTTCTGCGCGGGAAAAAGGCCTTCGCCCAGGTAGGCCGTCCGGTTGCTTACGTTTTCAGTCCAGTTCATGCCAATGGCAGCCGGGCTAAACATTCCGTCAAACAGCATATTGTTTGTCTCCTTTCAATTCTTTTTGATATTTTCCGTTACACCGCTTTGTGTTAACGGACGGTGTAAAAAAATCCGTCATTCGGGCCACTGCACATGCCGCAGAAGATGTCCGCAGCCGACCCGCACGTCTGCGTGGATCCTGATTCCACTCGTCCTGCACAGGCTACAGAAGTACAGATCCTCGCTCAGCATGCCCCGGTTTGCGTCGCCGTAGTTCACCCAGTCATACCATGGATACGAAGTCTTCCGGAATACCTCTGTCTGAATCAGCGCGCATCCCATTCCGCCTCCGTGAACCTCGATCTTGGCGACCCCGGCGTCCGCCATCCCGTGCATCTCTTCCGCCGAGTATTCCGATTCCAGCGGATAGTGGTAATACTCCTTGCCCTGCGCGTCCCGAAGCTTGCAGATACAGGTCTTTCCCCTGTAAATATTGTCTGTATCCCGGTGCGCGTAGTATCCCAGGCACACCTCGCGCGGATTCTGCAAAAGCAGTTTCAGCGCATCCTTCGGAAGCACCACATCGTTGTCCACCATCAGCACGTAATCTGTTCCCAGATTCAGCGCTTTCTGAGCGATCCGGTTCCGGGCCGTCGCGACGTCGTATCCGCGTACGGAGTCAAATAGCACTTCATGCCCGTCCCTGTCCAGATCCCAGATGGATTTGTAGGTGTCCGGATAGATCGTCTCAAAGGTGGGTACGGCAACGAGTATTTTCATCCTCTATCCTCCTGAAGATCAGCCCTCACTGGTCTCGCCGGTTTCGCCGGTCGCACCGGTTTCGCCGGTCGCTCCAGTCGCCCCCTGAGCGCCGATATTGCTGCGGAAAACGATTCCCGGCAGCGCGCCGTACAGAGCGCTCGCGTAGGTCACGCCGCTGTGAGTCTGCGCCTTGGTGGCGTCGATGATGCCCTGCACAACGGCCGCGCCGTTCGGGTTCTTGGAGGTGTCGACATCATACAGCAGAATGCCGATCGCGCCCGCGCCCGTGGTCGCCGCGCCTTCCGCCGTCAGCGGGGTGCCGGCCTTGACGATGGAGCTTCCGCCGGCGGGGGCCGCCACCGTGACGGGAATGCTGTTGTGCGTCGCGCTCGCCAGAATCTCCACGGTTCCGGCATAAGTCTTCTTTTCAAAATCCATACCTGTCTCTCCTTTCGTGTATTGAGTTTCTTATTCCCTATCGGTCAGACTGACCGATCTCAGTCTTACCGCATATAGGCTTCCAGAGCCTTCTTCGCCTGTTCGCTGACGGCGCTTCTGGCCTTTCCAAGATCCTGAGCCATCTTGATCGCCTTGGCCTGCAGGCTGTTGCTGTCCCCGCCGGCTCCGGGTCCGGTAATCCGTCCAAATTCCTTTTTCAGGGCCGCTTCCTTCGCCTGCCAGGCCTTCTGAATCTCCAGCAGGGCGTTCTCGATGTCCGCCGCCCCGAACAGGTGGTCAGCCAGGTTCCCGGCCGCTTCCTCGTCCAGCCCCAGCTTGCCCATAACGGTCTTGACGGTCTTGCCCTTGGCTACCTCTCTCCGAAGGTCCTCCAGCTCCTGCGCCGCCTGCTGCGCCGCCTCCTGCTTCGCCTGAGCGTCGATTTCCTCCTGGGTCATCTTCGCCTTCAGGTCAGCCTGCGCCTTGTTCATGGCCTTCTTGTTCTCGCTGGCCTCGTGGGTCGCCTTATCCAGCGCCTTTTTCTGGTTCGCGATTTCGGCCTTCAGACGGGCGATTTCCGCGTTCAGATCGTCCGGCGAATTTCCGCCCGACCCGTTTCCGTCCGTGCCGTTCCCGGCCCCGTCAGGCCCCTGCGCGCCGCCGCTTCCGCCGTCAGTTCCCGAAGCGCCGCCCGCGCTGCCGCCGGGAGTGCCGTCTCCGGCCGTACCGGCTCCTCCCGCTCCGCTACCGCTGTCCGGCGCGAACATGGCGTAAAACTCCGGACTCATCCAGTACCCATTGCGATTCCTGATCATGGTTCATTCTCCTTTGCGTTTGGTGAAGCGGTTCTCTCCGCCATGATTTTTGCGAAATTTCTATCCCGCCTTCTCTGGCGGCCCGCGTTTTTTAACGACCTTCTCTGGTCGGTATGTAAAATGGCCTTCGCCATCTGATACCGTCTTCGCTTTCCCGTTCGGCCAGGCTTGTCATCGCCGTCTGCCGTTGCATCCTGTCCGTCCGGCCTTTCCGCGGAAAGCATCTGTCACGCTTTCTTCGGCTCCTCCGGAACCGGAATCAACCGGCATCTGCATCCCCAGTGCAATTTTGCGGGAGCCTCGTCAATCCGGAACACCTTCCCGTGCAACGGTCCGCATTCTTCGCATACCCGTTCGTCCTCCTTCGTTATCCACATCACCGTGTCCGCCCCGGCGTCCTGGTAAGCCTGAACCATCGCGTAGTCCGTCATGTTGATGGCGTACTGTCCGACCATCCGGCTCCAGTCCCGCATCGCCTTTTCGATGGCGGTGTTTCTCCCGAGCCCGGTTCCGCCTGCCGTGGCGGCCCCGGCAGCCAGGATCGCCTCTGCGAGCCGTTCTGCCTTCCGCTTCGTCTCCGTGGTGAACCGGTATCCCGTCACCGGGTCCGGGTCGTCCAGAATCCCGTCCAGCCAGTCCGTAAAGATCGCGTCATCCGCCTTCCGATGAGCCTGCGCGTTGCTGACCCCGGCCAGAAGCGCTCCGAGAATGTAGGCTTCCGTCGCTACCTCGAAGTAGTGTCTCCTGGCCTTCTTCGCCATCCGGTCGTAGGCTTCCCGAACCTCGCGGATCACGTTCAGCTCGTCCCATTTCGCACCCTTCATCCGCCCGAACTCCCGGACAGCTTCCCGGTTCATCGTCTGAATGGCCCTGTCGCATGGCCCGTAAATGTCGATCTTCCGGGCGTCCATTACATGCCTCCGTATCTCGGAGTGTTTCTCCGGGCCTTGTTGGCGCAGGCGATGCTGTTATACTTCTGCCCCGGTTCCTTCTTGATGAACCGCTTTCCGCATACGGGGCAGATCGCCCAGTCGCCCCGCTCGCTGCCGGATGTTCCCTCGCCTTCTGTCGTCTCAGCCTGAGCCTGAATCCCGTCCGCCGTGGTCGGGTCTGTCGTGCTGTCTTCCTTCAGGGGGATGTTGTCCCTGACCACTCCGTTCATCCGGTCCAGTTCCTCCGCCAGCGCCTCCTGATATTCGTCGTAGACCATGGCGTCGCTCTCCGGGTCGCGGCTCAGATGGCTGAAGGTGAACGCCTGAATCGCCGGCATCCCCGCCGTCCGAAGCGTGGAGAAGCTCTGGGTCTTGACCAGCAGATCTTCATAGTACTGCCGCCGGAAGTCCGGCTCCAGGTCGCTCAGCTTCAGCCCCGTCAGCGTGTTCGTCTCGGCGCAGATTTTCAGAACGACCTTCAGGAAGTCCGTCTCCGCCGCCTTCCACATGCTCTGGGTCTCCTGCATCCGGGCTTCCGCGTGCCACCATCCGTTCTTCATGATGACCGCGCCGTTGTTGCTGGAGTCTCCGCTGCTCGCGTCGCCCTGGCTCGGCATCCCGACGATCTGCAGAATCGTCTGGTACATATCGTTGACCAGCGTCTGAGTCTGGCTCTGATCCAGCTGCTCGTTCAGGTAGTAGAGCTTCTTTCCGCCACCGCCCTGATTCGGCGTCGCCGGCAGCGCGATCGCGCCAAGATCCTTCAGCGCCAGGAAGTCATCCCGGGAAATATCGACCCCGTCGAAGACCATCAGCGCCTGAATGAACTGCTCAATCCCGTCCATCCGGTTGCTCTGCGTCAGGCTGATCGCGTCCAGGAGCGGAATGACGGGCTCAAAGGCGCCCATATAGTTCGGGTTGCACGGATACTCCAGCAGCGTCACCATGCCGAAATTGTGCTGTTCCCGTCCGATAATTTCCAGTCCGCCGTCCTTCCCGTCCGTAAGGCCACCGGCAATCGTGTATTTCACGTTCGGCGTGTAAACCGTGTATTCGACGCTGTTTTTCTGTCCGTCCGGAAAAACGTAGGTCACGCCCATCAGCACCCGCCGGGTTACGTCGTTCCGTCTCACAACGAAGGTGTTCTCACTGTCCGGGATATACATCTCGAACGGTGCCTCGTCCAGGAACTCTTCCCCGCCCCGTCCGCTGTCGTGGTAAACCAGCCGGTACCCGACGCCGCAGGTAAACATCTCCTGGGCCAGCTTCATGTCCTTCGTCTGCTTGCCCTCAGCCAGCATCATGCTGTTGATCCGGGCCACCATCTCCGGCACGGGCGTTTCCGTTTCCCGCTCCTTCAGCCCGCTTCCCCGGCTGACATACTGAATCGGTTCCCCGGCGAACTCGCTGGCCTTGAATGCGATGATGCTGCTGGCGATATTGACGACAACACGGTTGCAGATCTCCGCGTTATACTGCTTCGTCCGCCAGAGTACGGGCTGAATCCCCCGTACATACCGCTTCAGAAAGATTTCTTCCCGCCGGTTCATCTGGTGAACATTGAGAGCCTTCTCCAGCACCTCAATCACGTTCTCGTCCGTGACCGCGTCCACTCCGGAAAGAATCTGCCGACGGCCGTGCAGGCTCTTTCCGATCTCGCCGTCGCTTCCAACCGTCGTCACGTCGAAGATTTCCAGACTCACGCCGTCGCCCCCTTTCCTCTCGTGCTCCGAACGTCGAGTGTTTTTGCTTCTAAAAAAAGACGCCGAACACACGATTACTCGCTGCTCAGCGCCTTCATGATGCCTATCGGTCGGTTCGAAACGATTGATTTTCTGCCAGACGTCCTTTCTGTCAGTTATCGTTTTACCGATAGTCAGTCATTTACAGATGTATAATAACATAATTACAATCATCCTGTCAACACCTTTTTGTGTATTTTTCTACATCGTTTCGTAATATTCATGCATTTTCTCATGTTTTCCTCATTAAAACGGTCTTCTTATGACTTCAACCTTCCCCATGCTCAGCGTCCTTATCATTTCCGACAGGGCAGCCAGGCTGTCCGGCGCATCGTCATGCGGTACCTTTCCTGATCTTGTATAGGTGCAAAGCTCCTTCATGAACAGCCCGTATTCGTCGTTCATCTTGTACAGCGACTTGTCCAGGAAATAAAAGTGCTTCAGGATGAAATCCGATTCCACCTCGATCCGTGTGGTCTTCTTCGACAGCGACCGTTTCAACCTTATGCTCGTTTTTCCGCCCTGCTCCTTCATGATCTTTTCCACGTCCCGCGCGTAGTATTCCCCGGCATTGTTGCTCTCAAACTGTGCCAGTCCAACCTTATGCTTTGTCAGTTTGTTCGCGCATTCCGGTTTCGTATGTTCCGGCGTGCTGTTGTTGAACACAACGTCCGTGATCATCACATCCTCCCCGTAGATATACGCGATGGGCATGGATACGCTGTCGCTTCCCTTTTCCGCTGTGTCGCAGGCCGCCACGATCGCGTCCGGCTCCCGCTCTGGAAGCTGAAAGTATCGGTTCAGCGCGTTCTCCGGGAACAGCCGTCCCTTTGCCTCGAACGGCTTCTGCTGAAACTGGCTCTCCCACTGCATTTCCGTCACCAGTTCCCGCTCGTGCCGGTAATACTCGCTGGTGAACATCTTCTTCCCGTGCAGAACGATCTCAAAATTGCTGTTGTCGTTCTCGTCCAGCGCGGGAATCTCGATCACCTTTGTCCGCCATCCCATGTCTGGCGCAATTTCCTGCAACCTCCCGATCGGATCGTACAGGCTGTACCGCGTCCCCTGGGCGATGATCGGGCATCCTTCCAGCCGGCGTCCCAGTATATCGCCTCTTACCTTGTCCCACAGGAAATCCAGCCGATCCCGGTTGACTGCCTCCTCCTCGTTCTTCACGCAGTCGTCCAGATAGATCACGCCGTCCGGCGTCGCCTCTGTAGATCCCGTGATCTGCCCGTCGATCGGCCGGCACGTCACCGTCGCGAACCTCTTCTTCTCCTTCAGGTTGAATGTCTTCTCGTCCGCATTTGTTCCGACCAGCTTCGCTTCCGGAAAGATTTCATAATACGCGTACTTGTCCGGCTGTTGCAGCACCTCCAGCATTCCGGCGTAAAAGCTCTTGACCAGCATATCCCCTGCCCCTGAGCACACCGATGATCCGTTTGGGCTTCTCCCACCACGGAACAGCACAAACCACGTTCCGATCGTTGACTTTCCCGTCCGCTTCGGCTGGCTGACCGTCAGCAGATCGAGAGACCCGTCCGCCACCTCCTGGAACGCCGAAACAATCGGCCTGAGTACTTTTCGCCTCGGCACATAAAACTTATCGTCCGGTTTCCGGTTCTTCTCCAGGTACAGCATAAACGCATCGAAGTCCACGCGCGAGTCGATCAACAGGCTCTCGTAATACGTCTCCGTCAGTCTCTCCATCGCTCCGACCGGTACCGCCACAGCGTCCCGCATTCCCCTGATCGCCGCTGAGATCTTCCTCCGGAACTCCTTATTGACATGATGCCACTCCGCTTCCCCCGCCTCGATATGCCCGTTGAATATCGCCACCGCGTCCCGGTATACCGTCGGATCCATCGGATATTTCTCCACGTACCGCTCTATCTTTTCCAGCTCCGTCACGCCTGCTCACCGTCCTTCTGCCTCAGCAGCTGCATCATATTCCGCTCCGCCAGAATGATCGTTGCCACAATTTTGTGGAACTGCACGGCGATCCAGTCCACAAGCAATTCCTCCTGATCTGCTCCCGTCCACATCACGCCCAGCAATCCGCTCTCCTTCATGTAGGCGTGAACGATCTCATGTCTCAGCACCTTCAACAGATACTGTTCCGGGTTCTCCAGGTTCGATTCCTTCCGTCTATCCGCGATTCGGATCAGGTTTCCTGTCCAGTCAGCGTATCCGTCGCTTCCGTTGCTTCCGCCGCTTCCGTCCAAAACAACATCTTCTCCATCGTTGCACAGCTCCACAGTCCAGTCCGTCCCCAGAATATCAATCGAAAACCGCTTTTCCATGTCCTTTTCCTCCGTTCGTTTTATTGATTTCGTTCTGCCGTTACCCGGCTCCCCAGAATAAAAAATACGGCGGAAGCAGCCCCGTAAGGCTCATTCCCGCCATGATTGGCTCCTCTATTCAGTTTACCGACCAGGTCGGCCTCGTCCCGCCTGTTCTGTACGCCTTGACCGCTTGTCTGCTTCGTCTGCTCTGTACGACCTGTTTACTCTGTACGCTCTGTACGCTCTGTGCGCTCTGACTGTTCTATCTGCTCTGTACGATCTGTCTCCGCTACATTTTCTGCTTTCCGTTCCGTTCCTGACAGTTTCCTTTCCGTCGGAGATCCTCCTGTTGGCGCTTCTCCGCTTCCTCCGGTCCGCCCTTCGCCCAGTAGTCCACAAAGTTATTATATGCCTTCGCATCATCCCGGGCCGCTTTGCCAAGCACCAGACAGATCACTGCCAGCACGATGCCAACCACAGCCACACCGGGCTGCCCAGTCCCAAAGCCGTATGGAACCAGAAAGCAAAAGAAGAACATGGCCAGCAAAGAAATGATCATAACGGATCACTCCCTTTTGTCGTCTGCCGTAATCTCAAAGTGCGGCTCAAGGATTCCATCAACTTCCTTCCCGGCCACAATCTTGTATCCCATGGCGTTCATCATTCGAATCAGAACGTCCGCACCGATCCGCGAACGGTTCATATTGCCGGAAACGGAAGACTGTTCAATCCCGAGTTTTTCTGCAAGGTCGACCTGTCTCATGCCACTTTTTTTCATGGCTGTTTTCATTGCTCCCCTGACCGCTTCCTTGTCAAGCACGATACCAACCTCGCTTTTCTTTATTGTGTCTTAATTATATAGCTTTTTGCATATATGTCAATGTTTCCTGCAAAATATTTGTGCAATAATGCAAATGTGCAATTAGCTTATTATGCTACATGGATATATTGCCATTTAACAATAATTTAATATTTCCTATACATTTCTGTAATTGCTTTATATAGCCATATGGGTATATAATCATCACGCAATTAAAAACGAGGAGGTACCCACCATGACCAACCGTGATCCGTTCTACATTTCAGATTCTGTCCGTCTCAACGCAGACAAGGCTTTCGTTACCCTCGAATCCGTTATCTCCACCTACTTCGATACCGAAAAGCCCGACCTCGACGCCTTTGATTACGACTACAAGCGGATCCTGATTATGCTCAACATTGTCCTCGACTACATCCAGAACATTCAGGATACAGTGAACAACGGCATTCCGGAACGCTCACAGAACAAAACCAGCGAAAACAAGGAAGGAGAGTAACCAATGAACGAAATCGCCGTATTCACTAATGAGCAGTTCGGTCAGCTTCGAACTGTCGAGAAGGACGGCCAGCCGTGGTTCGTCGCTGCCGATGTGTGTAAGGCGCTGGAGATAAGCAATCCGTCAATGGCACTTGGAAGGCTCGACAATGACGAAAAAATGATCCTAAATTCAACTGAAGGTCATTCTGGGCAGCGTGGTGGTGCTCAATCTCTCAACTTTGTTTCCGAGCCTGGCCTGTATTCCCTTGTCCTCGGTTCCCGTAAACCCGAAGCCCGTCAGTTCAAACGTTGGGT
>Ga0310691_10006177_pt1 | contig 12847 bp, 8 predicted proteins | sample 176DNAGHGlowgp2_FD_203887 | JGI IMG/M metagenome (GOLD analysis project Ga0310691, IMG submission 203887) | Sheep rumen microbial communities from Palmerston North, Manawatu-Wanganui, New Zealand - 1766 DNA GHGlow gp2 (v2) (version 2) | ecosystem: Host-associated > Mammals > Digestive system >... | reverse complement strand
AAATGATTATTTTCATCAAATAATGTACTCTTTCAGAAAAAAGTTGTATATTTGCACCATCCAATGAATAAAAGCTTATGAATTATCCGCTTATATCTGAATATATAGAGGCCATAAAGTCGGCAGAAGATAACTTTGAAGAACTGAGTTATCTCAGACCGGTTTTGGGTGATGACGGTTTGCCTGTGATGACAAGCGGCAATTTCGCTGTAGTCTTTAAGATGATGGATGAGCGGGATGGAAAACTGTATGCCGTGAAGTGCTTTACCAAAGAACAGGAAGGGCGTGCTGAGGCTTATCGACTGATAACTGAGGAACTGAAAGATGTGTCTTCACCTTATCTTACATCTGTTCGTTATTTGGATAAGGAGCTGTTCGTGGATACTGATCAGACTACAGAAACGGAGTTCCCCGTACTGCTGATGGACTGGGTGGAAGGCAAGACACTTGACAAATATCTGCGTGAGAACCTAGATGACAAGTATGCCCTTGAGATGCTGGCATATCGTTTCAGCCAGTTGGCTCAGTGGCTTATTCCTCAGCCCTTTGCACATGGCGATTTGAAGCCTGACAACATCATTGTCCGTGAAGATGGCACACTTGTTCTTGTCGATTACGACGGAATGTACGTACCAGCCATGAAAGGCCAAAAGGCTCGTGAGCTTGGCTCTCCAGATTTCCGTCATCCCCAACGGACAGTTGATGATTTCGATGAGCACATTGATGACTTTTCAATAGTATCTATCCTTTTTTCCCTCAAAGCGATATCTGATAATTCTAAATTATTAGAACGATTTGGTGCTATCGACAGATTACTTTTGTCAGAAAATGACTATATAAATCTTTTTTCATCGAGTCTGCTAAAAGCAATCATTCCTAGCAAACAAAACATTACAAATCGTTTAGCAGGTATTCTTATATTAGAATTGAGCCATTATAATATGGTTGATTCATTATATCGGTTGATAGCTATTCCTGCACCGTCCAAGTATAACGATGAGGATATTTCAACGGAAATCACGATTAGGGATTGGGAGAATTCTTGGGAAGATGAATTTGGGGTTAGATATAACAAATATGGTGACAAACTATTAAGAGTTCCATCTTCTTTGACATCTTTTACCATTAAAGAAGGTACAAAGGTGATTTGTGATATGGCCTTTTGTTGTTCTGAAATAGAGAAGGTAGATATACCGGTGTCTGTTAATAAAATCGGGAAATATGCCTTTATGCATTGCAAAGAACTTTCGGCGATTTTGATTCCAGATTCAGTTACTTTTATTGGTGAATGTGCATTTAAAGGATGCTTCAATCTGAAAACAGTATCCTTGCCCAACAACTTGTCAAAGTTAGGCAAAGAAACATTTTTCTTTTGTGAGAATTTAGAAAGCATTATTATTCCATCTTCAATACAATCAATTGGGGAATACTGTTTTTATTCATGCTCAAAATTGCAAAGCATAGATCTCCCTGACTCTATAGAAATAATAGAAAAAGGATTGTTTAAAGGTTGTTTTTCTCTGTCTCGTTTCAATATGCCTCCAAAAGTTACTCATATTAGAGAGGCAGCTTTTTTGGGATGCACCTCTCTACTGCATTTGTTTTTGCCAGAATCATTGGCCTCTATCGAAGAAACAGCATTCGCAGGATGTAAATGTGATTTTGAAAACAATACAACAGCCTATTCCATAATTAACAGAGCCGTTTATTCAGCCAATCATTCCCTTTTGCTTCATTATCCATCCGATGCTGTTCGTTTCACTTATCCTCGTCCTGTTGTAAGAATCGGTGCTGCAGCTTTAGCATGGTGCTCCAACATCCCTGAAATAGTTATTCCAGACACAGTTTTGCATATCGGGGATGAGGCCTTTTGGGGCTGGACTTCTAATCAGACAATCTACTTTGAAGAATCACCGTGCTATAGAGTTGAGATGGGGAGCTTCTCTGGATGCAGGGCAAAATTGTCATGCAATGAAAAAGCATTACAAACAGAGGATAATGCTGTCTATTTATACTCGCCTGTATACATAAATAACGAACTGAAGGAAAGGAAGAGATTACTAAACTATTTTGGAGAGGGAGAGTATTTTGAAATACCTTCTGATGTCTCAGAGATTGCAGATGGTGCCTTTATGGATTGTATTTCGCTAAAAAAAGTAGTGATTCCTGAAAGTGTAAACCGTATTGGAGATTCCGCGTTCTATGGCTGCAAGTCGCTTGAGGAAGTGAGGATACCAGACACGGTAAAAGAAATTGGTGACAGCGTTTTCCAAGATTGTGAGTCTCTTGTTTCTGTATCTCTTCCTTGTGGGCTAGTTTCTATTGGAGACTCTATGTTCTGGGGGTGTCATGTCCTTCGAGAATTCTCTATTCCTAAGAATGTCAAAAGAATCTGTGATTATGCTTTTTGGGGATGTTCAAGTCTAAAGGAGTTGTTGATTCCTGATTCAGTTAACTCAATTGGAAAAGAGTGTTTTTGGGGAGGTTGGGGGCTGAAAGTTGAGTTACCTCAATCATTGTCATCTGTGGGTGACGCGGCTTTCGCTAACCGTTTATTCACTTCCATTTTTGTTCCTAATGGAAAAGCGAGACAATTTGAGCGATTACTCGGTTATCCAACGATGGCTATTATCAAAGAAAAAAAGCCTATTTAAAATGAATACAATACTGCAAAGCGAATTTAATGTCACGATATCATCTGGTATTCAATGCTTTAAAACTTTAAAGCATTTATCTCCTGTACTTGATGATTATGAAAATGTTATTAATATCGAAGGAACATCTTCTGTAGTATATAAGATGGAAGATAAAAAAACGGGGAAACTATATGCTGTTAAAATCTTCACAGATGGGATTGACCGTACTGAAAAATATAGCATTATAAAGGACGAACTCCAAGGCTTGAATTGTCCGTATTTACTGCCTATTCAATATTACGAAGATGAGTTTTTCATAGAAGAATCGTATGATAGTTTATCAGGTTCCAAAAAAGTTTCTTACCCAGTCTTATTAATGGAGTGGATAGAGGGTGTGCCCATCGGATCATACTTACAAGATATGGTTGATAATTACTTTATGCTTAAAATGATTGCATATAGGTTCAGCCAATTTGTTGCATGGATTACCCTCCAATCATTTAGACATGGCAATATTAAAGCAAATAATATAATAGTGCGTGAAGATGGTTCTTTTGTACTTATTGACTATGATGAATTTCATGTTCCCTATATGGAAATATCAGAGAAGGGTAACAATAATAAATATTCAGACGATTTCCCTTTATTTGCAATTCTGCTTTCATTGAAAGCAATATCAATATGTCCTGGATTGATTCTGGAAAGCAAATGCAAAGACTATATCTTGTTTGAGGAAAAAGATTTCCGCGACATTCTCAATACTAAGCTAGTTAAGATTCTGTTCCCATCATGTTCAGAAGAGCTTAATCAATTGTTGGGTGCATTACTAGTTTTGAATTCTGGCATTGGTTTATGTCAATTATCTGTTCGAGCATTACACCTTAGAAAGCCTTTGCACGAAATAACATATACTAATGATATGGAAACCGACGACGTTGTTGATTTCGACAATGCTTGGATAGATGATTGTTCAAATAATCAGAGGGTATATTATAGTGCTGACAAATCAAGATTGCTGATGGGGCGTTGTAAACAATTGACTAATTATTCTGTAAAAGAAGGTACGAGAGTTATATGCAATATGGCATTCTATCGATACGGTAGTGGGAGAAACTTGAAAAATCTTCAGTTATCTACGAGTGTTATTTGTATTGGAGAAGAAGCTTTTAGAGAGTGTAAAAACTTGATGTCGATAAAAATTCCAGATGGTGTATTTAAGATTGGCGCTTTTGCTTTCTTTAATTGTAACAAATTGGAATCTATAACTTTACCCAAACAATTGAAAAGAATCGAAAAATATACTTTCTCAAAATGTGAGAGCCTAAAATGTATTCATATTCCAAATGGAGTCACAAGCATTGAAACATGTGCCTTTGAATGGTGTCGCAATTTGGAGAATATCGAATTACCTGATACGATAATTTATATAGGCAAGAACGCATTTTATAATTGTTATTCTATTAAAGAGATTAAAATCCCTAAAGGGAGCATGAAAAAATTCGATTTGTTACTGCCTGAATTGATAAATTATTTTGTTGAATCATGATAGAAGTAATACATTTATGAACTACCCAATCATATCCGAATACGTAGAAGCTATCAAGTCTGCAGAAGATAACTTTGAGGAACTGAGTTATCTTAGGCCGGTATTGGGTGATGATGGATTACCTGTTATGAGTGCAGGAGGTTTTTCAGTTGTCTTTAAGATGAAAAATGAGCAGAATGGGAAGTTCTATGCTGTAAAATGCTTCACAAAAGAGCAGATAGGACGGGCTGAGGCTTATCGTGAGATTGCAAAAGAACTGGAAAAAGTATTTGTACCATACCTTACTTCTTTTCGTTATTTGGATAAAGAGTTGTTTGTCGATACAGACCAGACTACTGAAACAGAATTTCCTGTGCTACTGATGGACTGGGTGGAAGGCAAGACGCTCGATAAATATCTTCGTGAAAACCTTGATGACAAGTATGCTCTCGAAATGTTGGCCTATCGTTTTAGGCAATTGGCTCAGTGGCTCATTCCTCAGCCCTTTGCCCATGGCGATCTGAAACCAGACAATATCTTAGTTCGTGATGATGGCACACTCGTTCTTGTTGATTACGATGGAATGTTTGTACCTGCCATGAAAGGCCAAAAGGCTCGCGAACTTGGTTCACCTGATTTCCGTCATCCACAACGAACAGAAAATGATTTTAATGAACATATTGATGATTTTCCATTCGTATCAATAATGCTTTCTCTGAAAGCTGTCTCTTTGAATAAGGAATTGATAGAAAAGTACTGCACCTCAAATCAATTATTATTTTCAGAGAAAGATTATCGAAATGTTGATGGAAGTACCGTGTTTAAACAAATAATGTCGTTTTGTGATACAGAGATTAAGAAACTTACAGTTGCTTTCCTACATTATATTTTAAATAGTGTAAAGGCCCGATATCCAATAATGGCCACATTGAATTCGGGTTATTGCCCAGAAATAACATCTAAATACCAAGATAAGTATTATTCTATACCTAATATATTTATAGATGAGTTTGGAGTAGAATACACTCCAGATAAAAAGATCTTGTTACGTTGGCGTGATATACTCAAAGAAGAAGTGGACTTCCCTTCTTCTTATAGTGTCTTTGAGGGTACAGAGGTTATATGTGACGATGCATTCATGTTTTGTAAGAATCTAACAACAATCTTTTTGCCAAAATCTCTGAAATATATTGGAAGGTCCGTTTTTGAAGGGACAAGACTATCATCTATTAGTTGTGACAGTTCTATGTTTGTAGTTGATAATAACATATTGTTTTCCTATGACCAGAATATTCTTTATTATTATCCAGAAAACAGGAAAGATACATATTATGAAGTTCCTGAACAGGTTAAACACATTGTGAAAGGATGCTTCTCTACTGCAAGTTATTTATGGGTTATTTGTCTAAAACATATTCAATACGATTTTGACGATCTAGCTTTTATAGGCAAATATATTAGTATTCCAAAGGGGACAAAGAAGTATATACATGTTGATTATAATACATATGGGCCTCCAGGAGAGAAATATCCAGATATAGTTGAAACAAGAAATAATATTTTCGAGGGGGATTTGATTGTCGATGATGGAGTCGTTTATTCCTCAGATAAATCTATTCTGTATCGCTTCCCATATTGGTTAGGTCGAGAAGAGTATCGTGTTGATGAAAAATGTAAGATTATTGAAGAGGCTGCTTTTGATGATAATACAGAAATAGACGAATGGGGGCAACATATTCGATTTAACAAACTAAAGACGCTCTTTCTTCCCAATGGTTTGGAAGAAATAAAAGACTATGCTTTCGTTGGATGTGGTCATATAGAAAATCTCACAATTCCATTGTCTGTGAAAAAAATAGGTAATTATGTTTTTGGACAATGCGTAAATTTGAAAACGCTAATATTTTTATCAAAAATAGATAATATAACACAAAAGTCTTTCTATATTGGCAAAACAATGCCAGGAGATTTAGTAAATCCATATGTACCTTATGTTATCATGGGATATAAGAAGTGCGAGGTGGATATCGTTATATGCCCAAAAGGAAATAATGACTATTACGAGGGCTTGCTTGATAACAAAAACTCCCAAATTTTGACATTGAATAAGAACGAGATGGAAATAAAATCACAAAAACGAGGCAGAACAAGTGCAAATGATATCTTTACTCTATCAGAATTAAAATTATTTCTTCCAGTTCAAATGGAAGAAAAACTAGAAGACGTTGTGTATGAACTATCAGGATGTAGAAACTCTTGGGAAGACGGATTTTGGATAAACTTCAGTAAGTTGAAAGAACTAATGACCGATGCTGTTGCTGTTTTTGACATATGGAAGCCAACGAATCGCTTTTATGGACGTCAAATTCTTTCTGGCATCTGTTATGTTACAAAGGATTATCGAACAAAGTTTGTATATAATGACATTTCTTTTGCATCAAGGGAAAGCGCTCTTGATTTTGTTTTTCATGTTTACTCGGATATAATGTATTAGATATAATATGATAAAAGCAAATCCCACAATCTTTAAGGTATATCTTTCGATAATGGATTCTTTTTCGGAGAATCTTTCCAAAAAGTACACTGAAAGTTCCATTGAGAATCCCGACCATTTTAAGGCAGGAGTTATACAAAAAATTGTTCAAATGTTCCACACACTTGCAATCATAACGAAAGAAACAAAAGATGAAGTATCAAGTAGATGTGTGTTAAGAGGAATATTAGATAATGTTACCACCTATTGTTTTATCTATGATAGGGATGACAAGAATGATATGATGTTTAGGCATTATCTATATGTATTGGATGGATACATCTGTTATAAAAATAGCGTTCTCAATGGAATAATGGAGAAGAGAAATAGTGAAATCCCTTTCGAACAACTCTGTGATAATGCAATGGAACAAATTAGTAAACAAATAGAATGTCATCCCTATTCAAGGCTTAATAATAGAATAATTGGAAAGATAGTAAGAAATGCCAATTGGAAGTATGAATCTTTACAAAATCCTCAAGGATTAAAATTTCGAGATATGTATATTCAAATTGGACTTAATAGCCAATTGGCAGATTATTATCAAGGCTATTTGTCTCAGTTTGTCCATGGTCTTAGTTTTAGTAATATTCCATATGTAACTCAGGAACAGATAATGAATGTATTGTATGAAAGTATCCCCTTGGCAGATAAACTAATACAATCAATATACAAAACATTTCCCAAAGAAGAAATTTTACATGAAGTATTTCGTTCAAAAACTATTTTGAACCTTTTCAAAGAACCTGATTATAATTTCGATGATCTTTTTATTTATGTAAAGGCTCTTATAAGAAAAGATAAAACATTATTGATATGAGCAACATATGAACTACCCTTTAATTTCAGAATATATTGAGGCCATCAAGTCGGCTGAAGATAACTTTAATGAGCTTAGTTATCTTAGACCAGTATTGGGTAAAGATGGGCTACCAGTAATGACAAGTGGCAACTTTGCTGCTGTCTTTAAGATGAAGGATGAACGGGAAGGAAAAGTCTGTGCCGTGAAGTGCTTAACCAAAGAGCATGATGGACGGGCTGAGGCTAGTAACATTGGGACAGGTATGGTGTTATGTATGTACATGCACTTTCTAGTTCAGCAGAGAAGTTTAAAAAGATTATGGATGGGGACCAAGATATGATTAGAATTGAAGCCGAGTAGTTATGAAACGAAGATACAAAACAAAAGAATGGAAATATAAAAAGCATCAACAATATGTTATGCGGAAAGCTCTCAAAGGGAAATGGAGAAAAATGAGGGGTAGGAATCGCTTTGGGAAAAAGATGAATCCTTATTGTGCCCAAAGAAAGCAACCTCAAAGTGTGTTTGTATTAAAGCAATTATTAGAATATCATGTGTTCTTTGGTGATAATGCCAAAGATGAGAGTATTGAAGACATTGTAAAACAGATTCCACGTGAGATGCTATTTAACTTTGTTGGGGTGCTTAATAATATATATGGAAATGCAACATTAGACAAGTTGGACCTTTTCTTTTCTTCAGAGAGCATAAATAATCGCCGGCTTGTCTATTATCGGGTTATGGAATTGAGGAAGGATAATCCCCAGAGTGATTTCCTTTTCAGTTCCGATATGACATGTATGGAAGTTATGCGATATGCATTTGCATATTCTCCAGTAGATGAAAGTTTTGCAATGAATGAAGAGCAAGGAGAGATGCTTTTCTTCAAACTATTATTGCTGATTAATGAAAAGGTTGTGACATATAAGCAGATAGAAAATAATACTGTGTCAAAGATGTGTTTCATTCTTTCTTTCATCAATCCTGTAATACGAGCGGAGAGTGTGCAAGATGTTCGAAATAGGGCTGCATATCAGATGGAGTTGGCAATCAATTTCTTCGAAATGATTTCAAAAGGAGAAGAATATACCCAACTTTACCAATTGTTTCTCGGTAGTCATCATATTAACTGTTGGGAAGATTATATTATAACGATTTATGGAATACTGGCAGCAGGACAATTTAAGTCAGGAAGGATTAAAAAGGATTTGAATATCGACGTTGATCATCTCCTCACACAAGAAGTTTTGGAATCTATTTCTTTGCCATATGATACGATAATAAATTATTCAGCGAAAGATAAAAACGATAGATGTTCTAATTCCGATTATCGGATGTTGAGGGATAAGCCAATCATAAAATTTGGGAATGGTGACTTCTTCATCTATAATATGGAGTTTATGCTGGATAGATTATTCAATAGTTTGTATTTTGAATTTAAATTTCTCAATCAATCGGCTAAACTAGGAATCGATATTGCGCATTTGTTTACTGAAAAATTCAGTGAACGCATTATGTTCGATATGTATATGAGCAAAAGCATCAATGAAAATAGATATATAGGAATAAGCGAAGCGGAATGTGTTGAGAATTCTAAAAAGAAAGATGACGAACTAGGAGCACCAGATTATATTGTAATGGAAGGAAATGATGTCCTTTTATTCGAATGCAAAGACATTAGGATAAGTGGTGAAGTTATCGAGTCACACGATTATGAAGCGATAATCAACGAGTACAAAAATAAGTTGTTTTATAAATGTGACAAGAAGAACAAAGTTCATAGAATAGGTATAACTCAACTTACAGGGCATATAGAATCAATTCGAAAAGGGAAGTTTAAATGGTGTCATGTCAATGAAGGTGCAAATATATATCCAGTGTTAGTAATCTCTGATTACAAGAATGTTAAAATGGGTTTTAATGTCATTTCAAATGAATGGTATCAATCCTCATTAAATGAACTTGAAATTGTTAATGAAAATAATAAACCGCTTATTGTAATGTCTTTTATTACATTGTTTAAATACAATCACTTGTTCAAGAAGAATGGCTTCAAATATTATTTTGATATGTATATTAACTCTTTTTCAAGGAATCAAAAGGATATAATTAGAAGATATCAGACTTTTGACAATTTTATGTCCCAATATCCCTATCACCTTTATGACCTTGAGATAATGGTTCAAAAAATACTAAACAATAAAGTTAAACGCAATGAACTATCCATTAATAAGTGAATATATTGAGGCCATCAAGTCGGCTGAAGATAACTTTGAGGAACTGAGTTATCTAAGGCCTGTATTGGGTGATGATGGGCTGCCAGTGATGACAAGCGGTAACTTTGCTGTGGTCTTTAAGATGAAGGATGAGCAGAGTGGAAAGTTCTATGGAGTGAAATGCTTCACGAAGGAACAGGAAGGACGGCCTGAGGCTTATCGTGAGATTGCAAAGGAATTAGAAAAAGTTTCATCTCCTTATATTCTTTCCATCCGATATTTGGAGAAGGAATTGTTTGTGGATACGGACCAGACTATGGAAACAGAGTTTCCTGTGTTGTTGATGGACTGGGTAGAAGGTAATACTCTTGACAAATATCTGCGAGAGAATATAGAAAGTAAATATATTATCATGACTTTGCTGGAAAATTTCTACCATCTTTCAGAATGGCTTATTTCTCAGCCATTTGCTCATGGCGATTTGAAACCAGATAATATACTCGTTAAAAGTGATGGGGCTCTTGTCCTTGTTGATTATGATGGAATGTATGTCTCAGCAATGAAAGGTCAGAAATCGCGAGAAATCGGTTCCCCTGATTTTTGCCATCCACACAGAAGTGAGGATTTCTTTAATGAACACATTGATGACTTCTCAATACTTTCAATTTTGTTGTCTTTATGTATCGTGTTTATTAACAAAAACTATTTAGCAAGATATGGCACAGAAGACAGATTGTTATTTTCCAAGAATGACTATTCAAACATTCATAAATCCAATATTTATAATGACATTCCACATATTATTGAAACATCGACAAATTATAAATTACTTTTTGAAGAAGCTTGTGAGAATCCGGCTTTTCATTTAGAAAAAGGTTTGCTTACTCCTATTATCATGCTAATTGCAGCGAGAAGCAAAGAAGTTAATGATGCTATTAAGGAATTAGCACATCTAGGAGTATGGGAAAGGCCTAAAGTAAACAAAACAGATATCAGTACTTCCCCTAACAGTCATACACAACAATTTGCAACAAGGAATACTACCTCTCTGAGTGATTCTATAGATCAAGATGATAAGAATTCAACAAAATGGCAATCAGCATTATTGTTACATGTCTTGACTATTGCCATATTTTTATATTGTAGCAATGATAGCAAACGTATTGATGAAACCTGGACTGCTATAGGATGGGGATTTGGTATTGGATCAATTGCGTGGTTTTTCTCCTTTTTTGATTATATAAAACGTGATGGATCATTTGGTAATTGTCTTTTAGCTTTTATATTACTTCCAATAACCATCTATTATGGTATATATCGGGGTATTGGAATGTGTGTTGACTTAATTAAGGAAAGAGTATTTTTAATATTTTGCGTACTATAATAAGTAAAATGAAACATAATTGTTGTAACTTTGCAAATGAAAGATTGAGAATATGAGTAAGATGAAACCAAAGGAATGCCAGAATATTGAATATAAAGAGAGTTGGCATGATAAATATTTAGCGTGGATTTGTGGATTTGCAAATGCACAGGGGGCAGTGATGTATTTTGGGGTGAATGATGATCATGAGATCGTTGGCCTCGAAAACGTAGATAGGCTGATGGAAGACATCCCCAATAAGATTGTCACTACGATGGGTATTGTGGTGGATGTGAACTTGCATGAACAGGATGGACTTGAATATATCGAAGTGGAGATTGAACCCTGTAATATACCCATCAATTACAAAGGTAAGTATTACTATCGTTCAGGTAGCACCATGCAAGAGCTTCGTGGGCCAGCACTTCAGCAGTTCATATTGAAGAAGATGGGACGCTCGTGGGATGAAATAACCAATGAATTTGCCACTATTGATGATTTGGATCGGAGTGCAATTGACTATTTCTTGCGTAAAGGTATCAAGGCTGGTCGCATTAATGAGGATGAGGCCGATGCTTCTACCCAATCTGTATTGGAAAACTTGCACTTAGTCAGTGAAGACGGCAAACTAAAGAATGCAGCATTGCTACTTTTTGCCAAGAATCCTATGCGGTATTTTACATGTGTGGAGTTCAGGATTGGCCGATTTAGAAAGGATGAGGCAGATCTGGTTACGCAGGATGTAGTAGAAGGCAATATTATGCAGATGACAGATCGAGTGGTGGAAATATTGAGAACAAAGTACTTCACCTCTCCAATACATTATGAAGGCATGCAGCGAATAGAAACTCTCGAAGTGCCAGAGGATGCTCTACGTGAAATACTCTACAATTCAATCTGTCATAAGGACTATACGGGTGTTCATATTCAAATGCGTGTATGGGATGATTATTGTGAAGTGTGGAATGAAGGTGAGTTACCTATGGGTTATACACCCGAAACATTGCTAACTCAACATTCTTCTAAACCTAGAAACAAGAATATCGCCTATGCGTTCTTTAAGGCTGGATTTATTGAATCTTGGGGACGTGGTTACAAGAAAATCCGTGACGGCTTCGAGGGTGCGGGCTTACCTATGCCGAAGATAGAGTCTGTTGATGGGGGTGTTAGGGTGAAATTCCAAAGAAATAATGTGAGCAATTCGCAAAAGTTTCTTAATGACCTAAAAGATGACCCAAAAGATGGCCCAAAAGAAATCTCTGAGCGTCAGATGCTTATGCTGAAAGAGATGGACGTTAATGACACTATAACCATTCAAGAAATGACCCAAAAGATGAAGGTTTCAGAAAAGACCATCAAACGTGAAATAGCATTGCTTCAGGGAATGGGGGCTCTTGTACGTGAAGGTGGTAGAAAAGAAGGTCGCTGGGTTGTATTAATAAGACTATGATTATTATTGAATCAAAACGTAAGAAGCCAGCAACGATATTGAAACAATATCCAGATGCGATACTGGCAGACGTGACGAGTGGGGCGAAGGATGGGCTTGTTAAGTTGAGTCCCTTCTATCCTCACTATGGTATTCCTGTTCCATTCAGTGAAGGCTATACTGCTACTTGTGTTGAAGCTATTTGGCAAGGGCTGAAGGTTTTTGAGAGTTGTGATGTGGATGTCGAGATGTTTAAGAATGACACCATGAAGAATATCAAACGAACGGTCAGACGGTTTGGTAAGCCTTTGGGACATCGGAAAGGTGTAGATGGAACAGAACT
>Ga0310691_10006176_pt1 | contig 12851 bp, 6 predicted proteins | sample 176DNAGHGlowgp2_FD_203887 | JGI IMG/M metagenome (GOLD analysis project Ga0310691, IMG submission 203887) | Sheep rumen microbial communities from Palmerston North, Manawatu-Wanganui, New Zealand - 1766 DNA GHGlow gp2 (v2) (version 2) | ecosystem: Host-associated > Mammals > Digestive system >... | reverse complement strand
GCCCCAACTGCCCCTCCCCCAGCCCCTCCCCCAAGGGGAGGGGAGTAGATAGACTTGATGGCGGAGGAGGGCGTCTTGGGACGGAATTCGGTGGTTTTCTTCATGGTGTTGTAGCGCAGGTCGTAGTGGTCGCGCAGGAACTGAAGGTTGAAGCGAATGGCATCGGAGCGGTAAGCAGACCCAGCGCCCAGGCCCTCGGACCCAGCGCTCAGCCCCTTGGACCCAGCGTCCAGCCCCTTGGACCCACCCCCCAGCCCCTCCCTATAGGGAGGGGAGTAGATAGTCTTTGTGGCAGAGGTACCAGAAGAGGCAGACTGCTCCTCCTGAACAGGAAAAGTCCGTTCAGTCCGTGTTGTCCGCTGCCCAGACTCAGGAGTCCGCTCAGTCCGCGTTGTCCGCTGCTCTAAATCGGGAGTCCGTTCAGTCCGTGTTGTCCGCTGCTCAAAATCAGGAGTCCGTGTTGTCCGCTGCTCAGAATCGGGGGGCCGCTGTTCGGTGAGGAGGTCGAGGGCCTTGGCGACGATGTCGAGGGTGCGGGTGGCGAGCAGGAGAGCCTGGGTGCGCAGGGCGTCGTTGGCGTTGTCGTTGGCGTTGTCGTTCTGTGTCATACGTGTGGATTTTTAGTTTTGCGCGCAAAGGTACAGAACGGACAGCGACAGTGGCAGCTGTTAACACGGAATTAACGCTTTTTGGCCGGCTTTAACAGCCGGACGCACAAACTATCCTCGTACCCCCGCACCTCCGTACACCCGTACACCCGAAAAAACGTAACACCGCACCTCCGTACCCCCGTACACCCGAAAAAGCGTAACACCGAGAAATGCTGCACTACTTGCACTACTTGCACCGAGGAGACACACGTCGGGAGTAGAAAAACGGCCCTTCACGGCTCAATTCTCGAGAGAATCTGTCCGAAAAACAGCACTTTATGTGTAAAAAGCGGCACTTTACGAAATTATCTCCATGCCTGGCTGTCATAAAGCGGCACTTTACGGAATTATCTCCATGCCTGGCGAGCATAAAGCGGTGCTTTATTGAAACCGGGTGGTCCATTGGCTATCAGGTGCAAGTAGTGCAACATTTTTTGCCATTAGCTCACACAACGAATGGACAGAAGAAAGCAAGCATCGCAGACGAGGGTGCGACCACGTCTGCGATGCTTGACTTACAGTATGCAGCGATGGTTACCTCACCACCTTGCGGGTGACGGTCTTGCCGCTGGCGGTGGTGACGCGCATGAGGAAGAGACCGTGGCCGGGCGAGGTGACACGCTCGCCGCCGAGGGTGAAGAACTCGGTGCTGACGGGCTGGCCGTCGAGCGTGGTGCTGATGCCGGTGGTATCGCCACCATAGTGGTACTCGATGTAGAGGATGACACACTGCTGCTCACCGGTGTTGGTGAAGGTCAGCTTGTCCTGCACGTCGTCGAGGGTGAAGGTGACGGCGTTGGGGTTGTCGCGCGAGGCATCAAGGTCGAGCACTGTGGTGGTCTGAGCGGTGTAGCTCTTGCCAGCCACCTCTTTCCAATAGCTGGTGCGGCTGCTGGCGTTGGTGCCGGTGACGCTGTAGATGATGAGCTTCGTGGCCTTGGCCCCCTCGGGCATGAACACTGTGTTCTGTGCGCCGTTGCTGAGCTTGATGGCGGTGCGCTCCAGCACCTGGCCGTTGTATGGAATCTTCAGCTTCGGCGTGCCAGCTGAGGTGTATGCCTTCTGCAGGTTGCCGGTGATGACCATCGAGAAGCCGTATGCCTCGTCGTTCTCTGCACCCACCATCATGTTGTTATAGCTGCTGTTGTCGTAGCTCTTGGCCACCATGTTGCCCCATGCCAGGAGAGCCGTCTTGGTCTCGCCGACAGGCTGCGGCTCGATGCCGCCCTGGTCGGGGTTGGTCTCGCCACCCACTACACGCAGGACGCCCTTGGTGTAGAGCTCGGAGGCATCCCAGGTCTGTCCCTCACCGGGTGTGGCAGGCTGAATCTGGGCAAAGGTGCCGTTGATGGTGCCGCCAGCCAGGTTGAAGATCTGGTACTCCGTCTTGTCATAGGGAGCCTCGTCCATATCCATCTTCAGGATGTTGCTGCCACTGAGCGTGGTGGTGCCCTTCAGGGTGATGGTGTTGCTGGTGGTGCGGTTGGCCAGCACGTTGAGCACTGCCGTGCCATTCATCTTCAGGGTGTTGTTGAACACCAGTCCGCGGCCGTTGACCAGGGTGTCGCCAGCCTGCAGCGTACCACCAGTGTTGATGGTGGTGGCCGCAGCCAGTGCGCCTGTACCAGCCAGTGTGGCATTGGTGCGCACGGTGACGTTGCCCGTTCCGCTGTGTGTGCCGTTGACGATGAGTGTGCCGGCGGTGACGATGGTGGTGCCGCTGTAGACATTGTTGCCCGTCAGGCGCCAGTCGCCCACACCTTGCTTCTCAATGCTGGTCTTGCCCTGCTGTCCTCCCTGTGCGCGGTTGTCGATGACGCCGCGGAAGGTCTCGTCGGTATTGGCCGTGCCCACGATCCATGTGCCGCTGCCGTTGGCCGACTTCACGTCGAAGCCCGAGAGGTAAGTGCCTGCATCGCCCGAGAGGCCGCCCAGATAGCGTGTGGACTGGTTCTTGCTGCCCACCACCTGCGCATTGCCCTTGAGGTAGAGCGTGCCGTTCTTGATGCCTTCCCACGAGGCGCTCTTGCTCATGGCAAACTGGCTGTTGCCTGCCGTACCAGTACCGTTGACAATGACCTGTCCGGTGAATCCGCTCCAGTCGCCTTCCAGATATTCGCGAATCCAGTTGACTTCCCACTCCACGGTGCCGCTGCCCGACACCTTGTTGGCCATCTCGCAGTTGCGGTAGAACGAAATCTTCGACGTGGTGCCGCCCACGAACTCAATGGGGAAGGTGTACTTGGGGTTCTTGTCGTTCTCGCTATGGGTAATGAACTCGCCGCCGGCCATCACCAGCTTGTTGGCAGTGCCAAGGGCAGCCAGCGAGGTGTTGTAGCCCTCGAGCACGATGCTGCCACCATTCATGACCACATTGCCGTCGAAGTTGAAGAACTTGGTGTTGTCCTTTGCCACGACAATGCGTCCCTGTCCGTCAATGGTGAGGTCGCCCTGTCCCTCGATGCTGCCGCTCATGGTCACCACCGTGCCGGCATTGGCCACGCTGAGGGTGGTGTTGTCATAGAGCGTGGCCGAGCGGTTGGTGGCGGTCGATGCGCCGGTGTACTCGTAGGTGCCACCGTCCATCACCCAGTTCTGCGCAAACTCCTGGCTCATGCCCAGTCCGCTGGCCACGCCGCCGTTCTTCAGCGTTGCGAAGCTGTAGGTGCCCTGGTGCAGCACGGTTGGACCCTCGTAACGCTGGTCGGCGGCGATGGTGAGCACGCCCTGTCCCGTCTTGTTCATCGAGGCCGAACCGCTGATGTAGCCATTGCCGTTGATGGTGACGTTGGCATCGCTGTAGACGACGACGGCCGTCTTGGGCGTAGCCTCGGTGAGGGTGATGGTCTCGTCGTCGAGCGGGTTGATGAGCCACTGGCCGTCGCCGTCGCCCTTGAACGTCTCGCAGTCGATGATGTCGACCTGCTCAGGACGCGTCTTGACGGTCAGCCCTGGCGTATATTCCGACAGGTTGCTGCCCTTGTAGGCACAGACACGCACCTCATAGGCAGTGCCAGGCTGCAGGGTGGCATCGCTGATGGTGAAGGTGTTCTGCTTGGTGCGTCCCACCTCGGTGAAGACGCCGTCCTTCTTCAGCTCCACGATGAAGCCGTCCTCGTTGTCGCTGTAGTCTGCCCAGCTGAGGGTCAGGCTCTGCGTGGTGGCCGACGCGAGCTGCAGCAGCATGGGTGCACGCAGGAAGAACTGGCGCTCGGCCTTGGTGATGGAGTTGATGTAGTTCTCAATGTTGGCATAGCCGTTGGCATCGATGACCATGGCATCGTTGGCAGCGGGGTTGCATCCGTTCAGCTCCTCCCACCAGTCGGGTATGCCGTCGCCGTCGGTGTCGGTCTCCTTTGCTCCCTGGAACCATGTCCAGCTGTCAGGCGTGCCGATGGGCAGCTCGTTCTCCTTGGTGATGAGCTTGCCCTGGGTGCCAAAGCTGAGCACCTCGTCAACCATGTAGCAGTCGGCCAGGTCACGATAGGGCAGCGAGGCGCCCACCTCGGGCAGCAGCTTCTCGACGAGGTCCTTGGCGGCCCACTTCTCCAGCGCGGGATAGTCGTAGGGTGTGCTGACGCGGTCGCCGCCGCCGTCGCCGGTGAACTCAGAGGGGTTGAACACGCCGTCGCGGTTGGCATCCTGCCAGTTGTCGACACCATAGAAATGGAAGTTGCCGTTGCCACCCGCCAGACAGTTGCCACCCACGGCGGGACCGTTGATGAACAGGTTGTTCTCGATGTTGACATAGCTGGTGCCCTCGCTGTCGCCGCCCATGTTGTAGGCAGCATTCTTCCAGTTGTAGACCAGGTTGTTGACATACTGGTTCTTGCCCTTGACCTTGAAGTTACGCGTTGCGTTGTCAACGAGGAGCAGGCGATAGAGCGTGATGTTGTCAGCCTGCATCAGTCCACCGGCCGAGTGGGTCATCAGTCCCTGGCCCACGATGCTGTTCATCAGGGTAATGTTCTGCGGTGCCGTGCCCTTGTTGTCCCAGTTGATGGAGAAGTTCTCGTCCTGTCCCCATGCGAAGGAGCAGTGGTCGAAAATCATGTTCTGACCGTTGGAGATGCCGGCGCAGTCCTTGTCCTTTGAACCCACGGTGCCCATGCGGAAGCGCATGTAGCGCACGATGATGTTGTCAGCCCCTGAGAAGCTGACGCCATCGCCATAGACGGTGACGCCCTCGCCCGGGGCCGTCTGTCCGGCCACGTAGAGGTTCTTGGCAAAGGTGAGACGCGAGTTGATGCGTATGACACCTGAGACATCGAAGACGACGATGCGGTTAGGCTGGCTGACGGCATCGCGCAGCGAGCCGGTGCCCGAGTCCTTCAGATTAGTCACATGATAGACCGTACCCGTACGGCCACCAGTGGCAAAGCGGCCCCATCCCTGTGCACCAGGGAACGCCAGCTGCTGTGCACTGGCCGTGAGGAATGCCACGATGAGCATGAAGCCCAGAAGAAATCTTTTTGTTCTCATTGTAAATATTGGTTTAGCAGATTATTTTGTTTTTGTCCTAATCAATCACGCCGACAATCTCGCTGACCGATGCTACGCCGTGGCGGTCGAGCCAGTCGTTGATGCCGTCGCGGACCTTGACGGTGACGGTGGGGTCGATGAAGTTGGCCGTTCCTATCTCTACGGCCGTGGCGCCGCACATGATGAACTCTATGGCATCGCGGGCCGTCATGATGCCGCCCAGGCCGATGATGGGTAGCGAGACGGCTTTCCTGACCTGCAGCACCATGCGCAGGGCAACGGGCTTGACGCAGGGACCGCTCAACCCGCCGGTGCCTATCGACAGCACACGGCGCCGCCGCTCGATGTCGACGGCGGTGCCCATGAGCGTGTTGATGAGGCTCACGGCATCGGCTCCGGCAGCCTCCACCGCACGGGCAATCTCGCCGATGTCAGTGACGTTGGGCGAGAGCTTGACGATGAGCGTCTTGTGATAGCGCTCACGCACGGCCCTGACCACACTCTCAGCCCCGGCACAGGTGACGCCGAAGGCCATGCCGCCGTCCCTGACATTGGGACACGAGATGTTCAGCTCAATGGCGGGCACGTGCTCCAGCGCATCGACACGGGCGGCACACTCGGCATAGTCGTCGGGCGACGAGCCACTGACGTTGACAATCCATGCCGTGTCGATGTCCACGAGCTGGGGGTAGATGTGCTCGCAGAAATAGTCAACGCCCTTGTTCTGCAGCCCCACGCAGTTGAGCATGCCCATGGGGGTCTCGGCCATGCGCGGATAGTCGTTGCCCTCGCGGGGCTTCAGGGTGGTGCCCTTGACGATGATGCCGCCAATGGCATCCAGGGGGACGAGGTCCTGGAACTCCAGCCCGTAGCCGAAGGTGCCCGAGGCGGTCATCACGGGGTTCTTCAGCCGCAGCGCCCCTATATTCACTTCTAACTTTGCCATAGCAGTCTATTGATGTTAAACACTGGCCCTTCCTTGCACACGCACAGGTTGCCATCGGTGGTTTTCTCCACACAGCACAGACAGGCGCCCAGTCCGCAGGCCATGAGGTTCTCTAACGATGCCTCGCAGTCAACGCCCTTCCGACGGGCGTAGGCGGCCACGGCCTTCATCATGGGCGTAGGGCCGCAGGTCTGGATGAGGTCGAAGTCTACCTGTTGCAGGATGGAATGATTGGTGACGAAGCCCTGCTCACCCGTGGAGCCGTCCTCGGTGGTGGTGCACACTTGCCCATACTGCCTGAAGGCATCGAGCATGAGCAGGTCGTTGGCCGAGCGGGCCCCCAACAGGAATACGGGGTCGATGCCCTGCTGGCGCAGCGCGGCGCCCTGATAGAGCAAGGGGGCCACCCCTACCCCACCGCCGACCAGCAGCACGCGGCAGGGAGCCGCGGGCAGGGTGAAGCCATGGCCCAGCGGCAGCATGCAGTTCAGGAGGTCGCCCTCGTGCAGTGTGGCCATCTGCCGGGTGCCATCGCCCACGGTGGCCACCAGGAGCCACAGCTCGTTGCGGCTGCGGTCGACGAAATGGATGGAGATGGGCCGGCGCAGGAAGGTGGCCGGCGAGCCGTCGACACGCACCTCGACGAACTGGCCGGGCAGCATCGCAGGCAGAGGGTGGTCGGCATCGGTGAGCTTCAGCAGCACATAGCGCTCGTGCACACGTGTCACCGCGGTCACCGTCAGGTCAAGCACATATTTTTTGGGTGTGTCCATTGTTCTGTTACTATAGTTAGGTAAAGACGGTGCAAATTTACGTAGATTTTCTGAGATAAGCACGAAAAAAGGACAGAAATTATAAAATTTCTGTCCCAAGGTGTGCATGAAGCAGGCTGATGTCTTACTTCACGATGAGCTTGCGGGTGTTGCCGTTGGCCTGGCGCACGATGTTCAGACCGTGCTGTGCCTTCAGCTGGCTGCGGCCCATGAGGTCGTAGAAGGCAGCAGGGGCGCTGTTGTCTGAGCGGTGCTCGACGATGCCTACGGCTGAGCCGTCGGTGACGGCGGCCTTGTTGGCGTTCACCACGGCGCCGGTGTTGTTGTCGATGAGGATGGCAGCCACCTTCAGCTTCGTCAGGTCCTGGATGATGGGCTCGTCACTGGTGTTGAGGGCATCGCTAAGGTCAAAGGCATAGCTGAGCTCCACGGGTACGTCGCTTGTGGCCTCGCTGATGGCATTGTCAGAACCGCCAAGAAGCTCGGAGGTGAGCACGACGACATCGTTGAACACAAGGCCGTAGAAATAATTATCAGTAGCCTCGGTGAAAGCATCCATATACTGAGGATAGCCCTGTGCGCCATTAGCAAAGTAGTTGCTCTGTCCCCACGCCGGGTCGGTCAGTCCGTCGGCCAGGAGGATATACTCCACGCTGTAGTCGCCATCGGCCATGTCGAAGGGGAAGGTGACATTAGCTGTGATGCGGACACTGGACTGGTCGGTGCTGATGACGGGAACGACACTGATGTCGGCCTGCCCGAACTGCTTGTTGCGGTCGGCAAGGTCGTCAGCGATGTTGAAGTCAATGGAATAGGTCTCGTCAGTTCCGTAGTAGGCATCCAAGTCAGTGACGCGGTCCATCCATGCGCCGGGGAAGCCGTCAACGTACGAGGGGAAGTTGTCTGCATCCATAATCTCCAGCTGGTCGGCATTGTGATAGCTGGCCAGGACATATTCGTCAGGATAGAGCTCGGCAAGCTTCTCCAAGGCCACAAAGCCACGGGGGCAGTAACCACACCAGAAGCCGGTGTACTCCTCAAGCAGGGTGCGTTTCTTGGGCAGCGTGTTGAGGGCAATGACGGGAATGTCGGTGGCGGCAGAGGCATCCTCGTTGGCCACGCCGTTGACCTTTGTCACCGTCAGGGCCAGCTCATAGTTGCCCTTCTCGGCAAGAGCGGGAATGGTAAAGGGGACGGTAGCCTGATATCCGAAGGAAGCAGGGACGTCGAGAGTGAAGCTCTGTGTGCCCGTCTGACCGGCCAGCGTGTAGGCAATCTCAAGCGACTGTATGCCCTGAGCGCCATGGTTGACGACGGTGAGGGGCAGCTCAGCGGCCTGACCCGTCATGACATAGTGGACGTCACCATCGGCCAGGGCCACGGCGTTACCCTTGATGGAGGCACCAGCCAGGGTGACATTGATGAGCAGGCTGTTGCCGAAGAGCTCGCTGACGTCGAGCCACTTCAGGAAGCCGTCGGAGGTGTGCATGTAGAAACCACCCTCGGTGGCCTTGTTGATGACGGCGATGGGCATAGCATTGGCCTCGAACTCCTCCACATCGTTGACGGTGAGCGAGTAGCCCACATAGACGCCCTCGGCGGGGATGGTGTAAGGCTTGTCAAGGGTGACGGTGATGTAGCCTGCCTCGTCAGGCGTGATGCCCTTCACCACCAGGTCGGCAGCGTTGCGGCCGTTCTCCACACGCAGCTGTGAGGTGAGGAACACGCTGACGTCGCTGATGCCTTCAACCTCCTGCAGGGGGATGGTGATGCTCTCAATGAGCGTGCCGGCGAAGGCGGGGTCAGACAGGCGGATGGCCACGTCGTAGGTCTCGGGCTTGGAGTTGTTGGAGACGGCAGAGATGGTCTCATCGCCAGTCACCAGGGTGTAGTCAATCCGGTTGTCGCTGGCACCGATGGTGGCATCAGGATAGGCAGGCTGGGCAGCGGCAGGCTGCACCTCGGCACCCATGCCCTCCACTTCGGCCCAGGCTATCTCGGAGCGATGCTCCTCGCCTGCACCACGATAGATGGCCTGCACACCGTATGCCTCAGGACCGACGACATAGTAGTAGACTTCTTTTGAGAGGCCGGTGGAATAGATGTCCCAGTCGTCAGTGTAAGCATAGGGAATCTCAGTCATCGTCTCTTCTTCTTGATTCCTGTAGTCCCACCAGGAGAGGCTGAGCGGGCGCTCCTCGCCATTGACACGCACCCAGAGGACGTAGCTGAGCTTGTCAGGCAGGATATAGTTGCCGTCGACATCGGCAGCGGGCAGGTCGAAGCTGATATACCCCCAGCCGTAGCCATTGAAGAAATAGCTGGCACCACCCTCGAAGAGTTCAGTGATCTGAGGTGTGGCAGGCGTGGCAGCCACCTCGACGAAGGGAGCCATCTGGGCTTTGTCGAGAACGGACATGTAGTTAACCGCGGTCTTGCCGCCGTTGAGCAGGAAGAGCGAGCTGTTGGAGAGCGTCTTGGTGGAGGCATCATAGTCGAACACGATGTCGTTGTCAGCGAGCGAGTACTCAGTGTAATACTCGTCATAGTATGAGTCGTACAGCTCCTCGGCAGTGGCCGACATGAGGTACTGGTGGTAGCCGGCCTCGACGTCGGCACCGACGTACTGTCCGTTCTTGAACGTTACCTTGTTGCCACTGATGGTGCCCTTCACCCATGTGTCAGGCAGGTTGGGGTCAATGCCCTGCACGTAAACATCGTCGCCACTGAAGCCCACCTCGACCAGCGAGCCCTGGTAGCCATCGGCCGAGAGGCTGTAGGTTGTGGTCTGCAGGTTGGCGGGAGCCTCAACCAGCTTGTCGGTGACAGCGGTGAACGACATGTCCCAGTCAGCATAGCCCGACCATGAGTCGTCGTCATCGTAGCACAGACCGACGTAGTCGCCGGACTTGGAGCTGATGTTGCCAGTGGCGGGGTCGTAGCTGAGCGTCAGCGTCTGCTTAGCGCTCTTCGCATACCATTGCTCAGCGGCATCATACTGCACCATGGCCACCTCAAGGTTGTAGCCCGCGTCAGGGAACTCCATGGCCACCTGTGGCAGCTGGATGACGATGCTGTTGCCCTGAAGGGTACCCTCAACCCAGGAGTCAGTACCGGCCTGCGATACAAGATTATGGATGTAGACCGTGTTGTCCGGACCGAACACCACATTGCCTACAGCGCCTGAGAGTGAGGTTTCGAGTACATAGCCCCACATGGAATAGTAGGCGCTGCCGCTGCGGCTGTAGAACACCTGCTGACCCTGGGGCTGCTCTTTAATGATGCGTGCGGGAGCCTTGCGAAGGGCGGCGGGATGATGCTTCTTGGCCAGCGTCTTGCCTAAGCTCTTGGCATGCGAGGCTGCGACCTGGCGCAGACCCTGCTGAAGCTCAATGCCCTGCTGCTTCTGAAGTGACTGACGTGAGGGCTGCTGCTTCACAGCCAGGCCCTTCAACTGTGGTTGTTGCGACAGGGGCCGTGCCAACGGCTTGCCCTGTGCCATGCTGCCAGCTGCGACAAAGAGGGCTGTCAGCAAAAAGAGAGTAATTCTTTTCATGGACGTTTAGTTTATGATTGATTAAAAAATAATGTATTAGCGGATGCGGACCTTCTGCATCTGCTGTGTACCATCGGACAGGAGGGTCTTCTTCACAAAGACACCATGGCGGGGCTGGAACACCTGACGGCCCTGAAGGTCGTAGTAGGACACCTGACCGGCCGGCTGCGACGAGGGAAGGCTGGCGACGGCCGACGAAGCACCGTAGTTGAACTGGAGCGTCACCGTGGGGCCCGACTTGTCTTTGGTCCACTTCTGCGTGATGACGTTCTTCTTAAAGGTCAGCAGCTGGTAGGTGACCGCAGCGGTGCCCTCCTTCGTGGGCAGCCACTCCGTCTGCATGTACTTCAGCTGGCCGGCAGCCAGGTTGCCGCTCTCAGTGGTGTAGGTGCCGGGGCGCGTCTGCTGCGTGCAGTTCTGCGGGAAACAGGTCTGGAACGTTCCGCTGCCAATGGACGTGATGGTGTAGGTGCCACCACCCTGGATGTCGCCATCGGTGATGTTCTTGACATAGAGATGGGTGGGCAGCTGCACGTCGCCGAAGTCGTCGGTGATGGTCTCCGTCAGCGTCAGCGTGGTGCCGTCGGCGATGATGTTGCCGTCCTTGTCGGCAAACTGAAGGGGAAAGTCGGACTGTGCCTGCATGGCAAGTGCCGCAGTAAGCCCGGCTACGAGTGTAAAGAGTTTCTTCATAAGCATATTGTTTTTTGGGGATTTGACATTCAGTTGACTTGGGCCTTGACGACCTGCTCCACGCCACTGTCACCATAGACGAAGGCGACGACGCTCAGGCGCGCGGGATTCCATTCGTCACTGATGGGCTGGCTGAAGGTGTGCTCCTGCTGCTCGCCAGCGGCAATGGTGAGGTCGGTGCCCCACGTGCCGTTGACGGCCGTGCGCAACACGTGGTTGTGCACATAGGAGCGGTTGCTGCTGCCATCAGGCATGAGCTGGATGGCGACGATGCCGTCCTCGACCACCCACACCTGCAACTTGCCCGTGACGGTACCGCTGAGCCCGGTCTCCTGCACCAGGATGTCAACCGCATGGTCACGGAGGGTGGCCTTCAGGTCCATCTTCACACGGGCCGGCTGGGTGAGCTGTCCCATGACACCGGCAGTCCACTCGTTGACATTGTAAAGCAGTCGGCCGTCACGGTTGACCATGCCGCCGGGCTGCGACTCCACCTTCCAGTAGTCGTAATAGGTGCAGCCATCCTCGGTGGTGAGCGGCAGCAGGGCACCGGAGTTGTTCTTTCCGAAGGGACCGGAGTAGACGCCCACGGCGATGAACCGCTCGGGCTGGGCTGCATGCAGCTGTTCGATGACCTCGGCACCGAGAGGGCAGTTGACGCAACGCTGGCCAGTGAAGTCCTCAAGCAGCACGTTCTTCAGCACGACGGCAGTGTCAACAGGCGTGGAGCCGCCTTTGACCTCGATGAGCCGCTCGTCGTCGGCAATGTGGTCGCAGCCGACAAGGAGGGCCGCCAGCAGGCTGGGAATAATAATCTTGATGTTCATGTGCTGTTCAGAAATTATAGTTGTAGGACAGGGTGAAGCCCTTCGTGGCAGGCACGTAGCGGCAGACACCGCCGGCACAGTTGTAACCGGCACGCGTGCGGCCATAGCCAGCCTGCAGACGGTGGGCACCATGGTTGTAGGTAACCAGACACTGATAATAGTGGTGGTGGGTGTTGTCAGCATAATAGGCCGGGTCGCTGTCACCGCAGTTCCAGGCGTCGGAGAGGGTGAACATCCAGTGGGGAGCCAGTGACAGCTCAGCAAGGGCAAAGGACCAGTCGCCCTGGTCGTCCTTGGTGGACAGGTACTGCAGTTCGCAGCGCAGCTTGGCCTTTGGGGCCAGCTGCACCAGACCGTCAGCCACAACGATGTCGGAGTGGACCATGCCACCCTCGCCCTCCACCTGGGTCTTGTTGTAGCGCTGGTTCATATACATCAGGTTGAGCTTGAAGGCACGGCTGAAGCGGCGCGTCAGCTGCACGTTCAGGTCCTGGTAGTAGGTGTCGCTGCCCCACTGGAGCCAACCGTCGTCGATGGCCCGCACGTATGAGTAGTTCAGCTTGACGTTCATGCCGTACTTGCCGCCTAAGACGCTCTTACGCTTGAAGTTGTAGCCCAGCTCGGCCTGATAGGCCCACTCGCCCTGGGCCAGCTGTGTGGCGTAAGGGTAGAGGGCGGCCAGCGTGTAGGTGTGGTCGAGGGTGAAGGCGGGCAGATGGTTGACAAAGGCCGCCGTTCCCATGCCGTTGCGGCGGCTGCGCCACGACATGTTGTCAGAACGCTTGGCCTGCAGCAGCACGCTCACGCCACGCGTAGAATAGGAGGCAGAGAGCATGGCGGCATGGCCGTCAGCATAGCTGTAGTGGTTGTCAAACGACGGGTCCTGCGTCTTGTGCGCATACTCTGCCAGCAGGCCTAAGTCGC
>Ga0310691_10006175_pt1 | contig 12853 bp, 10 predicted proteins | sample 176DNAGHGlowgp2_FD_203887 | JGI IMG/M metagenome (GOLD analysis project Ga0310691, IMG submission 203887) | Sheep rumen microbial communities from Palmerston North, Manawatu-Wanganui, New Zealand - 1766 DNA GHGlow gp2 (v2) (version 2) | ecosystem: Host-associated > Mammals > Digestive system >... | reverse complement strand
CCAAAATTTAATTGTGAAACTTATATTCTTAGCCATAGTCTTTAATTCTTATAGTTACGGGTTTGTACTTTAATTGCTTCGTATTCGAGGGGTTCCTTGATGAGCTCGGGCTCGTTGCCCTTGCCTTTGTACTCCCAGCAGCCTACGTAGAAGTAGTTCTCGTCGTCGCGCTTAGCCTCGCCTTCCTCGGTCTGGTACTCCTCACGGAAGTGGCCACCACAACTCTCATTACGAGAGAGAGCATCGAATGCTACGAGCTGACCCATGGTGAAGAAGTCGCGCAGGTGGATGGCCTTGTCGAGCTCGACGTTGAGACCCTCCTTCGTGCCAGGCACAAACAGGTTGGTATCAAACTCTTTCTCCAAGTCATGCATTTTCTTCAGACCTGTCTTCAGGCCCTCAGCGGTACGACCCATGCCGACATACTCCCACATAATGTGGCCGAGTTCCTTGTGAATGGAATCGACGGAGCGCTTACCCTTGATATTCATCAGACGGTCGATCTCGGCCTGCACGCCTTTTTCTGCCTCATCGAACTCCTTACGGTCGGTGGGAACCTTAGGCCATACAGCCTGGTCAGCCAGGTAGTTCTGAATGGTGTAAGGCAGCACGAAATATCCGTCGGCCAAGCCCTGCATCAACGCGGAAGCACCTAAGCGGTTAGCACCGTGGTCAGAGAAGTTACACTCACCGATGGCGAACAAACCAGGGATGGTGGTCTGCAGCTCGTAGTCAACCCAGATACCGCCCATGGTGTAGTGGATGGCGGGATAGATCATCATCGGCTTGTAGTACTTCACGCCATTGATTTCGTTGGCAACATCGCCAGGGAACACGTCGGTAATCTCCTCGTACATCTCGAAGAGGTTGCCATAACGCTGCATGATGACATCAAGACCCAGACGGTTGATAGACTCCGAGAAATCAAGGAACACAGCCAGACCGGTGTTGTTGACACCGAAGCCCTTGTCGCAACGCTCCTTGGCGGCACGAGAGGCAACGTCACGGGGAACAAGGTTACCGAAGGCAGGATAGCGGCGCTCCAGATAGTAGTCGCGGTCTTCCTCTGGAATCTCCCAACCCTGCTTGGTACCTGCCTGCAGAGCCTTGGCATCCTCAATCTTCTTGGGAACCCAGATACGTCCGTCGTTACGCAGCGACTCAGACATCAGCGTCAGCTTCGACTGCTTGTCGCCATGAACGGGGATACACGTGGGGTGAATCTGAACGTAAGAGGGATTTGCAAAGTATGCACCCTTGCGATAGCACTGGACGGCAGCGGTGCAGTTACAACCCATGGCGTTGGTAGAGAGGAAATAGGTATTACCGTAACCGCCAGTGGCGATGACAACAGCATTGGCTGAGAAGCGCTCCAGCTGTCCTGTTACGAGGTTCTTGGCAATGATACCACGGGCGCGGCCATCGACGATGACTACATCCTCCATCTCGTAACGGGTATAAAGCTTGACCTTGCCGGCATTGACCTGGCAAGACAGTGAACTATAGGCACCCAGAAGGAGCTGCTGACCCGTCTGACCCTTGGCATAGAACGTGCGACTTACCTGAGCACCGCCGAAGGAGCGGTTGGCCAGCATGCCGCCATACTCGCGGGCAAAAGGAACGCCCTGAGCCACGCACTGGTCGATGATGTTGTTGCTGACCTCTGCCAGACGATAGACGTTAGCCTCGCGGGCACGATAGTCGCCACCCTTCACGGTGTCATAGAACAGACGATAGACAGAGTCACCATCGTTCTGATAGCACTTGGCAGCGTTGATACCACCCTGGGCAGCGATAGAGTGAGCGCGACGGGGAGAGTCCTGAATGCACAGGTTAATGACGTTGAAACCCATCTCGCCAAGCGAAGCAGCAGCCGAAGCACCGGCCAAACCGGTACCAACGACGATGACGTCGAGCTTCAGCTTGTTCTTCGGGTTGACAAGACGCTGATGAGCCTTATATTCCTTCCATTTCTCAGGTACTGGTCCTGCAGGAATCTTTGAATCTAATACTTTTGACATAATCTTAATTTTCTATTTACAGATTTTTCGATTTACGATTTTATGCGCATGTAGCGCCACAGCAGAGACTGGGGGCGCAACCGAAGGCAAATGCCAGTACTACAACGAGGAAGCCCAGCATGAGCAACGTGGTGTAGATGAAACCAATGATTTTCCAACGGTTAAGCCACACCTTGCCGCTGGCACCGAGGGTCTGGAATGCTGACCAGAAGCCGTGCGTCAGATGGAACCAGATGGCTACAAGCCAGATGACGTAGAGCACGACGAAGAGAGGATTGCCGAAGGTGTTGACAATCTTGCCGAAGCCGTCGGCTGGAGCCGGGTCGTAGTGGATGGAGGGGAACAACTCGGCAAACATCATGTTGTACCAGAAGTTGTACAGGTGCAGAATAAGACCGAGCAGGATGATGATACCCAGCACGAGCATGTTCTTGGATGCCCACTCTACCTTGCCCGCATTTACCGTAGTGGCAATGTCGTAGCGATTGTCGCCACGGGCCTTCCGGTTTTGTGCCGTCAAGATAAAGGCATAGACAATGTGAATGAGCGCCAAGACAGCCAACCCCATCGTAGCTACGACGGCATACCAGTTGGCACCCAGCAGTTCGCAAATCATGTTGTAAGCCTCACCAGAGAATAACGCGACAATGTTCATACAGCAATGGAATGTAAGGAACAAAATCAGCGCCAATCCGGTGACAGACATCACAACCTTTCTACCGATTGATGAATTAAATAACCACATAATTGATTGAAATTTAAATATTTAAATTATTAATAATGATTTTTCGTAGTATGAATTCCTGCCTCTCGGCAACAAAACAAATACCCAATAATAAGTACGCTCACGCGTGTTTTAGGCTACAAAAGTACTATAAAATTATGACATCCGCAAACGTTTTCATAAGAAATTCGTTAGAAAACCGATTATTTATACAAATTCAAATGTCAGAAAGGCGGAAGATTGGAAAACTTTTCGTACTTTTGCAGGGTGTAACGAATTGACCGACAATGAAAGAAATCAAACGTATTGTGCTCACAGGAGGCCCCTGCGCCGGAAAAACAACGGCGTTAGTAAGAATTACAGAGTATTTTTCGAACCGTGGATACAAGGTTTTCACCATTCCCGAAGTACCTACTTTGTACAGCTTGGGCGGATGGAGCTACTTGACCCCCAACAAAGACCTTTATTATGAAGGCGAACGGGCTATTTTAGAGACTCAGCTGGGTCTGGAAGACTGGTTTATGCGACTGGCCGAGACGTGCCAGAAACCTGTGCTGATTGTTTGTGACCGCGGAACGCTGGACATTTCCGCCTACATATCGCCTGAAATGTGGAACGACATAACGGCCAAGGCAGGCACCAACACCAACGCCCTGCGCAACCGCTATGATGCCGTGCTGCACTTGGTAAGTGCGGCTGACGGAGCCGAACAATATTACACAACAGCGACCAATGCCATTCGCTACGAGCAGATGAACGAAGAAGGTCTGCGCATTGCCCGCGAACTGGACAAGAAAGTGATTAAGGCATGGACGGGACACCCCCACCTGCGCGTCATCAACAACAATGACGACTTCAACGCCAAGCTAAACCGGGTGCTGAAGGAAATAGCCCACGTCATTGGCGTTCCTCAGCCTATAGAAGAGGAGCGCAAATACATTGTCGAGATTACTGGCGAACTGCCGGAATGCACTGAGAGCAATATTACACAGACTTACTTAGTGGGCGACCCGGGATCTGAGATTCGCCTGCGCCGCCGCGAATGGGCAGGCAAATCGGCCAACATCCTGACCACCAAGATGCGGGTGTCGCAAAACGAGGAGCTGGTAACTGAACGGCAAATCAGCAATAACCTCTACGAAAGCATGCTGCAGCAGGCCGACCCCTACCGACACGCCATTCGTAAGCAACGTAAGAGTTTTATTTGGAAAGGGCAATACTTTGAGCTCGATTTCTACCAGGGAGCACTCGACGGTCTTGTCATCCTGGAGACCAAAGGCATACGCTGTCACGAGGACGTGAAGTTCCCGCCGTTCCTTCGTGCGGTCAAAGATGTTACAGGCAACATAGATTACTATAATTACACACTTGCCCTGAAGAACTAAGGAAACATGGAACAAAACCAAGAACTACGAACGGCGTGGGACTTTGTGGAGAATACCGGACGAAGCATTTTCCTGACCGGAAAGGCCGGAACGGGTAAGACGACTTTTCTGAAAACAATCGTCGAGAAGTCGCGCAAGCGCCCCATCGTGGTGGCACCGACCGGCGTAGCTGCCATTAACGCCGGTGGAGTTACCATACACTCTTTCTTCCAACTGCCGTTTTCCCCCTACGTGCCTGGTGCCAAAGTAGAAAGCAAGTTTGACTTCGGACGGGAGAAACGCAAGATTATTGCCTCCATCGACCTGCTCATTATCGATGAAATATCAATGGTACGTGCCGACCTGCTCGATGCCGTTGACGCCGTGCTGCGACGTTTCCGCAACCACTACCAGCCATTTGGCGGCGTACAGCTGCTCATGATAGGCGACCTGGCACAGCTGACCCCCGTGGTGACGGCTGAAGACGAGCGGGTGTTGAAACCCTACTACGACACGCCTTATTTTTTCGGCTCGAGGGCACTGCAGCAGATTAACTACGTGACCATCCAGCTGGAACATGTCTATCGGCAACAGGACGCGACGTTCATCAGCATTCTGAATCAGGTCCGCAATGGACATCCTACAGAAGAAACGATAATGCGTCTGAACACACGTTACAAGCCAGTCTTTATTCCAAGTCCGGAGGAACCTTACATCAGACTGACCACCCACAACCAGCTGGCAAACTATTATAACGAGACGGAGCTGAAGAAACTACGGGGCCGAACCTTCCAGTTTCATGCCGAAATCAAGGGCACATTTCCAGAATACTCCTACCCTACTGCTGAAACACTGGTACTCAAAGAGGGAGCACAGGTGATGTTTATTAAAAACGATACCTCGGGCGAACATCTCTATTACAACGGACGTATTGGCCGTGTCGTACATGTTGACAAACAACAGATTCTTGTGCTTTGCGAGGGTGACGCTGAAGCTATTGAAGTGGAACCTATGGAATGGGAGAATACTCGCTACACACTGAACGAAGAGACCCGCGAGATTGAGACAGACATACAAGGGACTTTTAAACAGTATCCCCTGCGCTTAGCCTGGGCTATTACCATTCATAAAAGTCAGGGGCTGACCTTCGACCGCGCCATCATTGATGCCAACCAGTCGTTTGCTCCCGGACAGGTTTATGTGGCGCTGAGCCGCTGCCGCACGCTGGAGGGGCTGGTACTCGCCACTCCCCTGGAGGCACGTGCCATTATGAACGATTCACGGGTTGACACCTACATTGCCCAACAGGAAACAGAAGCGCAACGCAGCATAGAGCAGCTCCCCACATTAAAACAGGAATACGAACGGTTCCTGCTGCTGCAGCTCTTCGACTTCCACTCGCTGCTCTACCAACAGGAAACGATGGTACGTATATTCGCAGAATTTTTCTATCACAGCCATTCTTCGCTCAAGCAACTCCACGACAGGGCACTGATGGATCTTCGGCAGCAGGTCATTGATGTAGCTGAAAAATGGCAAAGAAGAATACAAAGCCTCTCGTATGAAGAACTGCACAAGGAGGAATTCCTGGAGCGCGTGAAGCGTAGTGCCGGCTATTTTGCAAAAACGCTGGACAACATTCTGGCAAAGCCGCTGCAGCTGACGGCTCAGGTAGAGACGAACAACAAGCAGGCGACCCGCCGACTGAGTACTGCACTGCCTGATGAAAAGCAGACGTGGATGGCATGCCGCTACCTGCTGACAAAAATAGAGGAGCAGGGATTTACCGTCAGCCACTACCTGAAGGAGAAACAGATGTCGGTACTGGACACACTGAACGAGAATACTCTGAAAAACAAACGGAAACAAAAAGCCAAGCAAAAACCCAAGCCGAAGACTTGGGAAATCAGCTACCATTACTACCAGAAGGGGATGAAGCCTGACCTCATTGCCCATGAACGCGGCCTGACCTTGGGCACCATCGTCGGCCACTTGGCACGCTATGTAGAAACTGGCGGCGTAGATTTCAACGACCTTGTTTCGCAGGAGCATCAACAGGTCATTGAGAACGTCATTCAGAAAATAGGCACGGACAACGGTACCACCGCCATCAAGAATCTATGTCCGCCTGATGTTACCTACGACGAAATACACTTAATACTGTCTCATAAACACGCATAAGGAGAATGGCTACACACAACGACTTGGGAGCATGGGGTGAAGCCTTGGCTGTTGACTACTTGCAAAGAAAGGGCTACATCATCGAGGAACGAAACTGGAAGTTAGGTCACCGCGATATTGACATTATTGCCACCAACGGTCACATGGTGGTGTTCGTAGAGGTCAAGACACGGAGCAACAACGTGTTCGGCGAACCTGAGGATGCCGTGAACTACATGAAGCTACGCCATCTGCGCACGGCCATCAATCACTACGTCAAGTACAAGCATCTGGATTGTGACATTCGCTTCGACGTGGTTTCCGTTATAGGAACCCCAGACATTGGAACACCTGAAATCAAGCATTTCGAGGATGTTCCAATGTATTAAGGCTCTACGTCCTGGCAAATGCTACGCGCCTCGTGCTTTCCAGTACTGTAAATCCTTGCCGCCAAAGCGCCGCTGATGTTGTGCCACACGCTGAAGATGGCGCCGGGAATCGTTGCCATGGGGTATGCTGCAAAATGAATGGTAGCCAACGAGGAGGCAAGACCTGAGTTCTGCATACCCACCTCGATGCTGATGGCTGTGCGCTTATCGTGGGAAAGGCCAAGCAGACGGCCAATACCATAACCGAGAAAGAGTCCGCTAACATTATGAAGCATCACCACCAGCACAACCACCATGCCTCCGGAAAGTAGTCGGGAGGCATTGTGACCAATCACCACGCACACCGTCAATGCAATCATCAACGATGAAAAGGCAGGCAGATACGCAACAGCTTTCTTGGTAAACTGAGGCAGATAGTGCTGGATGAGAAAACCTGCCACAATGGGACCAATGACCACATAGACAATGCTTTGCAACATGCCTAACGTGTCAACATCAACATATTTTCCAGCCATCAGCCAAGTGAGCAAGGGGGTCAGTATGGGGGCAAGCACCGTGCTGCTTGCGGTCATGCCGACACTCAGCGCAAGATCGCCCTTTGCCAAATAGGTAATAACATTTGAGGCTGTGCCACCGGGACAACACCCAACAAGAATGACACCTAAGGCCAACTCGTCAGGCAGTGCAAAGACTTTTGTCAAAAGCCATGCCATGAACGGCATCACCGAGAACTGTGCCAAACAGCCGATGATGACGTCTTTCGGCCGACTGAAGACTATGCGAAAGTCCTGAGGGGAGAGTGTAAGTCCCATGCCAAACATGATCAACCCCAGCATCGGATTGATGACCCACGTACCCACTGATGCAAAGGGGGCAGGAAACAATACCGCTACTACAGCACCCAACAGCACCAGGGCACCCATCCATTTGGCTATGAAGTCACAAATCTGCTTCAGCATCTCTATTCTCACAAAGGAGTTCATTACAATGACTCAGGCAGAGTTCCATCTACTTACCGTTTTCTTCTACTGTACTCTCTGAGAGGTAATACTCCCTGATGGGCTTGCTTGCAGGCTCACCAACCAACGTGATGGTTTGCTGGAGCTTTATGTCGGCCGAGGAACTGCCCACCTTCACCAAGTATTGTCCCGGGGCAACGTTCCACTGGCGCTTACCGTCGTTGGTGTAGTAGCCGAACTGTTCAAGATACAGCTTCACCCGCACGGTTTTCTGCTCCCCCGGTTGCAACGGGACACGGGCAAAGCCCTGCAGCTGCTGAGGGCGGAGCGGCTGACTGGCTGTTGCCGGTGAGAGATAAACCTGGGCAATCTCGTCGGCAGCCACTTTTCCAGTATTCCTGACTTCGAACGTCAGCTCAACGAACTTGTCTGAGGTGTGCACGGTTCCTGATGTCTTCACAGCCAGATGAGCATAGTCAAACGTAGTGTAGGTCAACCCGTAGCCGAAGGGCCACTGGATGCGCGTGTCCTGCTCTGCAGAATAGTTATAGCAAACGGGCTCATTGATTTCCGTTTTGGGGTAGCTGACCGACAACTTGGCCGATGGCGATACCTTGCCGTAGAGAATGTCGGCAACGGCATGGCCGCCTTCTTCACCGGGATACCATGCCTGAATGACAGCAGCACAACGCTCTGCCAACCCCGAAACGACCTGCGCACGACCTCCGAACATGACCAGTACCACAGGCTTACCGGTCTTGATGAGCTCTTCGACAAACGCCTCTTGTCTGCCCGGCAGACGCAATCCCTGACGGTCGCGGTTCTCACCGCAGAGCATGACATTCTCACCCATGGCGGCCACGATGACATCACATTGTGCAGCCATGGCAAGGGCTTCCTGCTTGTCGGCCTTCTCGCCAGCATCAACCTTGCGGTGCAATATTTCGTACTCCCAGGCACGCTCGTCGCCCAGTTCGCTGAACTTGGTTTCTATCTCCTCTGTCCAGTCGCAGCCTCTTGAATACATGAGTTTGAGTCCTTGCGGTGCCCTGTCAGACATTCCCTCTATGAGTTTCACAATGTGCGGCTTGTCGGAGGTGTATTCCATCTTCTTCCAGAAATAGGACATGGCCGGATAGGTATAGTCACCACACATTGCCCAGATGCTGTTAGCATTAGGGCCAGTGACCAGAATGCTCTTCACATTCGTCAGGGGCAGCACGCCGTTGTTCTGCAAGAGCACCACCGACTGGGTGGCAATGTCGTAAGCCGTCTGACGCTCTTCAGGGCTGTCCAGTACAATTTGTTCCTTGCTGTACAAATAGGCATCCTCGTCAAAGAGTCCCGCACGGAACTTCTGTCGCAGCACGTTCTTCACGGCACGCTCCAGCACTTCGGGTTTCACCATTCCTTGGTCAATGGCTTCCTGCAGGTGTACATAGTCAGAACCTGTGGGGAAGTCAACATCGTTACCGCCATTGATGGCTGCTGCTGCCTTGTGGACGGCATCGGGCAGGTCGGGCAACTGGTTGATAGCCGTGTAGTCGCTCACAACCATACCGTCGAAGCCGACATAACTGCGCAATATATCCTCGAGGATCTCGCTGTTGGCCACACACTTTGTTCCGTGTACGGCATGATAGCCAGGCATGACCACCTTGCTGCCAGCCAGCCGTATCATGGCCTCGTGGGGCAGCAGAATTTCCTCCATCAGTTCTTTCTCGTCAGCATCGCCGCCGCCGCCATAACCTAAGTAGTGTTTCGAGCAGGCAGCCACACCTTTCTTCAGGTCGCCTTGCTGAAGTCCGCGGACAAAAGCCACACCCATGGCAGCTGACAAATAAGCGTCCTCGCCATACGACTCTTCCAACCGGTTAAACGAGGGGTTGCGGCACACGTCCACCATGGGCGAGAGGGCCAGGATGCCACCCATCTTACGCAAACCGGTACTGGTTTGGCGTGTCTTCAGCTCTGCCAGTTCCGTGTTGAAGGAGCATGCCTGCCCTATCTGCTGCGGATAGATGGTTGCCCCCACGGTGTTGACTCCTGTGAGCACCTCTTCGTGCATCAGTGCCGGTATGCCGTTAGGCGTATTGTTCCTGAGCCATTCCTGTACGGCTGCCACGCGGTCGCGGAGCTCGTTGGGGTCGCGCGGCTGCTGCATGGCGAACTGCGAGAAATGGCCTATGCCATTTGGAATGTACTGCCGGCACTTTTCCGTGTCTAACCGTCCCTGCTCGTCAAAGAGTAGGTCCATGTAAAGACTACGAAGCTGTGCTATGCGCTCTTCCTGCGACATTTTGTCGTAAAGTTCATTTACCTGCTGTTCCATATTCGTTGACTGATTACACCCTGCTGTCACGGCCATGAGGCATGATGCTGCCAACAACCTGCAACAGGACAAAAGATGACTGATGTGTTTTACCATACTTAACAAGATTAGTTACCGCAAAAGTAAATAATTATTCTGAGAATATCCCTCATTCGGTGGTTAAAAAATAAAAACATGACCGTATGACTAAAAGATTTGTTATTTTTAGCCAACTATATTTTGCATTTAACTGATTTATTTCGTACTTTTGCAGTATGATACAAAATTATGACGTATTGGTGATTGGTGGCGGCCACGCCGGTTGTGAGGCGGCCACGGCTGCTGCCAACATGGGAGCCAAGACATGTCTGGTCACAATGGACATGAACAAGATTGCGCAAATGTCGTGCAACCCCGCTGTTGGTGGTATCGCCAAGGGACAAATAGTTCGCGAGATTGACGCGTTAGGCGGACAAATGGGATTGGTGACTGACGCTACGGCCATTCAGTTTCGCATGCTGAACCAAGGAAAGGGCCCTGCCGTCTGGAGCCCCAGGGCACAATGCGACCGTGGCAAATTTATTTGGGAATGGCGGCGGGTGCTTGATGAAACCGAGCATCTTGACATCTGGCAAGACCAAGCCGACGAGCTGTTGGTTGAAGAAGTGCCTGCAGGGGCAGCAGCACAGCAACACAGGAAACAGGTGGTGGGTGTTCGCACCATCTGGGGATGCGAGCTGAGGGCAAAGGCTGTCATCATTACCGCGGGTACGTTCCTGAACGGCTTGCTGCACATAGGACGGAAGATGCTACCTGGCGGACGTATTGCTGAACCTGCCGTACCACACTTTACTGAAAGTATCAGCCGGCACGGCATCCGCTCGGCACGCATGAAAACTGGAACACCTGTCAGAATTGACAAGCGCAGCGTCCACTTCGAGGATATGGAACGCCAGGACGGAGAAAACGATTTCCACCAGTTCAGCTATATGGGGGCGCACAGACAACTGCAGCAACTGCCATGCTGGATGTGCTACACGAACGCGGAGGTGCACGAGACGCTCCGCTCAGGACTGGCGGACTCACCACTCTATAACGGACAGATACAGTCAATAGGGCCACGCTACTGCCCCAGCATCGAGACAAAATTAATGACCTTCCCCGATAAGGAGCAGCACCTGCTGTTTCTGGAACCAGAGGGCGAGTCAACCAACGAAATGTACCTGAACGGCTTTTCGTCGAGCTTACCAATGGACGTTCAGATAGCTGCCCTCAGGAAGATTCCCGGGTTAAGAGATGCCAAAGTGTATCGACCCGGCTACGCCATAGAATATGATTTCTTTGACCCCACACAGCTGACGCACACATTGGAATCGAAGGTGATAAAGGGCCTTTTCATGGCTGGACAGGTGAATGGCACCACCGGCTACGAAGAAGCAGGCGGACAGGGGACCATAGCCGGCATCAACGCTGCACTCACGGCCAGCGAAGCAGGTAGCGACACTGGCATAAGCCGCGCTTTTGAACTGAAACGCGACGAGGCCTACATCGGCGTACTCATTGACGACTTAGTGACAAAAGGCGTTGACGAGCCCTACCGCATGTTTACCTCACGGGCGGAATACCGAATACTGCTCAGACAGGATGATGCTGACGCACGACTGACCGAGAAGGCCTACGACTTGGGATTAGCCCGACAAGACCGCTACGACTGGTGGATGGAGAAAAAACAGCACATCGAAGAAATCGAGGAATTTTGCAAGAACACATCTGTGAAGGCAAAAGACATCAACGGTAGCTTGGAGCACATAGGCACTACCCCACTCGAACGCGGCTGTAAACTCGTTGACCTGGTTAGTCGCCCACAACTGTCGCTTGCCACGCTCAGCGAAATGGTGCCAGCACTAAAAGAAGTGCTAAATCGCCCGAACCACCGAAAGGAAGAAATAGCAGAAGCGGCAGAAATCAGGATGAAATACAAGGGCTATATTGACCGCGAACGAATAGTGGCTGACAAGATGCGCAGGTTGGAGAACATCAGAATAAAGGGACATTTCCGTTACGAAGAAATGCAAGGCCTATCTACCGAAGCTCGCCAGAAACTGAGCACCATCGACCCTGAGACGCTTGCACAAGCCAGTCGCATTCCCGGCGTTTCACCCAGCGACATCAACGTCCTACTGGTGCTGATGGGCAGATAGGGTTTCACGTGGAACAATTAATAACATCATCATATCAAAAAGCTAATGAACAACAAAGTATTATTGGAGAATTTACGTTGTATTCCTGATTTTCCAAAGAAAGGAATTAACTTTCGTGACGTAACAACCTTGTATAAAAATGCCGAGTGCATGCAAATCATGCTCAACGAAATGTATGAGCTGTATAAAGACAAAGGCATTACGAAGGTAGTTGGAATAGAAAGCCGCGGTTTTATCATGGGTGCTGCCATTGCAGCCAAACTCGGAGCAGGAATGGTAATGGCACGCAAGCCCGGCAAACTGCCCTTCACAACCATCAAGGAGTCATACGCCAAAGAATATGGGGTTGACACCGTTGAGATGCACATTGACTCCATAACCAGCAATGACGTGGTGCTGATTCATGACGACTTGCTGGCAACGGGCGGCACGGCCATGGCAACACTGAAACTGGTCAATCATTTCTACCCAAAGAAGGTGTACATGAACTTCATCATGGAGATAACTGACGAGGGATTGCACGGGCGTGACGAGTTTGATGGTCTTGTTGACATTACCACCCTCTTGAAACTTTAAATAAAACGAGATGAGGGAGAGACGAGTGCGTTTCACGTGAAACAATATGACTAAGGAAGAGAACGAAGCAAGGCTGAAGAAGCTGAAACAAATAGTGAGCAGGCTGCCAGAGAAACCTGGCAGTTATCAGTATTATGATGCCGAAGGC
>Ga0310691_10006172_pt1 | contig 12854 bp, 7 predicted proteins | sample 176DNAGHGlowgp2_FD_203887 | JGI IMG/M metagenome (GOLD analysis project Ga0310691, IMG submission 203887) | Sheep rumen microbial communities from Palmerston North, Manawatu-Wanganui, New Zealand - 1766 DNA GHGlow gp2 (v2) (version 2) | ecosystem: Host-associated > Mammals > Digestive system >... | reverse complement strand
CCATTCCTGCTTTTCGCGGACGCTGTAACGGAAGCGGGTGGGGTAAACCTTGGTCAGCACGCAAACGCTGATGCCGAGCGCGTCGGCATTTTCCAGCAGCATATTCAGCGCCTCCAGCATATTCTTTTCCGGAGCAAGATTGCGGAAATATCCTCTTTTTTCAAAATCCGACGGGTCGCTGTTCTTCTTGTACTCCGCCAGCACGCCGTCCATATCAAAGAAAAACTTTTTCATTGCATTCACCTCATAATTGTTATTTCATTCAAACCGTGTTTTTCTTTACAATCTCACTATAGCACGCCGTTTCGGCAAAGTAAATACAAAGAATTTTTCTGTCCAGATATTGGGACAGAAAAAGAAAACCGCCCCGCAGAAGCCGCGGGGCGGAAAGCATTTTCAATAATTAATATGTGCTCCTGGTTGTGTAGTTGCAGGTGCCGTTGACGTAGCGCCTCATCGTGTAAGTGCCGCCGCTCTTGGAAACGCTTACCGTCACTTTGGGCGGCGCCACGCGCTCCTGGGTGAGCAGCTTGCAGGTGATGTAGCCGCCGCTGACCGTCATTTCAATCTTGATGGTGTACGGCGTGGTGTTCTTGAAACGCATATTCTTATCAGAGCCGGAAATGGCCGCGTCTCTGCCGAACGGAACATAGAACACCTTCTGGGAGTGCTGATGTCTTTCCAGAATCTGCATATTGGCCAGCAGGGCCGCGTTGAACACCGTTGAGGAGGTCTGGCAAACGCCGCCGCCGAGACCGAGGCCGTGTTCCGTGGGGCCGAGGAATACCGGCGCCTCCTTGTAGCCTCTGGCAGCCGTTCTCCAGCCGACAACACTGTTGAAATTGAAGGTGTCGCCCGGCTTCAGAATGGTGCCGTTGATGGCTGCGCTGGATACGCGCAGGTTATTTGTTCTGTTGGCGTTGTTGGAATACGCGCTGGTGTAGGAGGCGTAAACGTTAACAAAGCCGGAGGTCCAGACGCCGGAGGCGTTGAAATAATACCACTTGCCGCCGATGTACTGCCAGTCCGTAACCATCCTGCCGCTGGAGTTGAAATAATACCAGAGACCGCCGAGCTTCAGCCAGCCGGTCTGCATCGCGCCGGAGGATTTGAGATAATACCAGGTTTTGCCCTCTTTGTACCAGCCGGTGACCATCGCGCCGGACTTATTGAAAACATACCAGACGTTCCTGATTTTCTTCCAGCCGGTGACCATAGAGCCGTAGCCGTTGAAATAATACCACTTGCCGCCGATTTTCTGCCAGCCGGTGAGCATCACGCCCTCGCTGTTCATATAGTACCAGATGTTCTTGATCTTGGCCCAACCCTTTACCATAGCGCCGACGGTATTATAATAATACCATTTGCCATCCTCAGACTGCCAGCCGGTCTGCATCGCACCGTTTTCATCAAACAGATACTCTTTGTCGTTGATTTCCTGCTTGCCGGTGAGCATCACGCCGTTTTCATCAAAATAATAGCGCTTGCCGCCCACATTCAGCCAGCCGGTGAACATCGTGCCGTCACTGCGGAAGTAATACCAGTTGCCGTCAATCTGCTGCCAGTATTTCACCGCTTCGCCTTTGTCGTTGTAATAATAGGTGTTACCGTCCTCGGTGACCCAACCGCTGGGAAGCATCGGGATTTCCACACCCTCTTCAATCGTTTCGCCGCAATCGTCGCAGACCTTGTCGCCCGTGTAGCCGGCTTCCGTTGTGGTGGCGGGCTTGTCGTTCTCAAGGTGCCAGGACGTATGCGCACACTCATCGGCCATGGCGGAAAAATTCATTCCGCCGCACACGCTGAACAGCATTGTCAGGGATAAAATTACCGCAATTACTTTTCTCATAATCAGTTTCCTTTCGTAGGGTATTTCGGGATAATATTGCGAGCAAAAAATGCCTTCTGCTTTTATTCCAAATTTGATTATAACAGATAATAATAATAAGTCAACATTCTTTTCTGTTTTAAAAATATTTTTACTATTAGTATAAAACACGGCAAATTTTGTGACGATTTTTTATTCAAATTGCTCCTTTGCACATCGGGAATACAGTGATATAATATAGACAAATCATTAATAAAAGAACGCGCAAGGAGGAAGCAAATGGAAAAAATTCTGGTGCTTGATTTCGGCGGTCAGTACAACCAGCTGATTGCCCGCCGGGTCCGTGACCACAGGGTTTTTGCGGAAATTTTACCCTACACCGTTCCGTTGGAAAAAATCAAAAAGGAAAAATACAAGGGTATCATCTTTACCGGCGGACCCAACTCTGTTTTTGATATGAGCTCGCCGCACTACACAAAAGATATTCTGGAGCTCGGCGTTCCCGTGCTCGGCATCTGCTACGGCTGCCAGCTGATTGCTTGGATGGCGGGCGGCAAGGTGAAAACCGCGCCCGTTTCGGAATACGGTAAGGTGGAGCTGCACGCGCAGGACTCTCCCCTGTTCCGCAACATTCCGGAAAAATCCGTTGTCTGGATGAGCCACACGGACTATATTGCCAAGGCGCCGGAGGGCTTTGAGGTAATCGCCACCACGCCGGACTGCCCCTGCGCGGCCATGCAGAACGTAAAGAAGGGCATTTACGCTGTGCAGTTCCATCCCGAGGTGACGCATTCGGAATACGGCAACCAGGTGCTTTACAACTTCCTTTACGAGGTCTGCGGCTGCAAGGGCGACTGGGTGATGGACAGCTTTATTGACGATACCGTGGCAAAGCTCCGCGAGCAGATCGGCGATAAAAATGTAATTCTCGGTCTGTCCGGCGGCGTGGATTCCTCCGTGGCGGCAGCGCTGCTTTCGAGAGCTGTCGGCAAGCAGCTGACCTGTGTGTTTCTCGACCACGGCCTGCTCCGCAAGGGCGAGGGCGACTTTGTGGAAAAGACATTCACCACGCTGTTTGATATGAACTTTATCCGCGTCAACTGCCGCGACCAGTTTCTGGCGGCGCTCAAGGGCAAGCGCGCGCCGGAGCGCAAGCGCAAGGTTATCGGCAGAGAGTTTTACAATGCGTTCTGGGATGTTATCCGCGCGCAGGAGGACAAGGGCTTCTTCGCGCAGGGCACTATTTATCCGGACTGCATTGAATCCGGCAAGGGCGACGCCGACACCATCAAGACGCATCACAACAAGGTGAAGCCGCCGAAGGATGTGCAGTTCATCGGCATCATTGAGCCGCTGGCCGACCTCTTCAAGGACGAGGTGCGCCGCGTGGGCGAAAAGCTCGGCATCCCCAAGGAGCTTGTATGGCGCCAGCCGTTCCCGGGCCCGGGACTCGGTGTGCGCATCATCGGCGAAATCACGGCCGAAAGGCTGGAAATACTGAAGGAAGCCGACGCCGTGCTGCGCGGTGAAATGGCGAAAAACGGCTACGAAAGCAACCTGGCGCAGTTCTTCTGCGTACTGCCGGGCGTGCGCACCGTGGGCGTAATGGGCGACCACCGCACCTACGAGCAGTTAATCGTTATCCGCGCCGTCACCACCGACGACTTTATGACCGCCGACTGGGCCAGGATTCCGTACGACATCCTGGCGAAGGTTTCCAACCGCATCACCAACGAATGCCCGCACATCAACCGCGTGGTTTACGACATCACGAGCAAGCCCCCCGGGACGGTGGAATGGGAGTGAGAAATTCGGCAATGCCGAATTTCGAGACCGCTGCTCCGCGTCAAAACATATTGCGTGATTGAAGTGTTTTGCAAGCAAAACACAAAAAATCACTGTATATGTTTTTCCTTTCAAATCAAAATTTCGCTTCGCTGCTTTTTGATTTGTTTCGTATTTTGCAGCTTCCGTACAACTGTGCAGCGATTATAAATCCGTTACCTGCACCCCAGGCGAAATTTCGAGACCGCTGCCGACACAGCAATCTTTGACGGACACATCTGAAAAAAGGAGTTTATGATGAACAAGAACAGACGACCTTCCAAGCTGACAACCATTAAACGGTTCCGTCCGCTTCTTATGTTTCTTATATTGGCTTTATCCGTGTTTATCCCCGCTCATCTGACGAGAAGCGGTATTTTCGGCATCGGCGAAGAAGCAACAATGGAGCTGTTCGGCGTTGTGGCAACAGCGCTCGGCGCGATTTTCGTTGTGTATGAACTGAACGATTCCGAACGAATCAACCGCTGCGACACACTGTTTAATCTCAATATGAATTTCGTTGAAAACGAGCGGTTTATGCGCCTCTATCAGGAGCTTTCCAAATGTGTTCAGGACCCGGAATATAAGCTGGTCATTGACAATGAGGACCCCAACGCCATCCATTCCGGTGACCTGATGGGATATATGACATTTTATGAAGTCATCAATGAATTCATTTCCCAGGGTGTTCTGGATGTCAAGCAGATGGACGACCTGTTCGGCGACCGTTTTTTCAAGCTGATACATAACGACTATGTACAAGAGCATGAGCTGTACAGCGAGCCGTCCTCCTATGTAAACATTTTTGAGCTCTATGAAGCGTGGACAAACTATCGCAATTTCGAAGCGGCAGAAAGCGAAACCAGGCTGGTGGTGCTGCGCAAAAACGCCATTCCTGCACTGTACACCAAGAAAAAGCTGTATCTGCGTGAAAGCATGCAATTCTTTTACAACCGGGATAACATTCCGTTTACCAACTCAAAGGGCGAAACCATTTCGCTGCGGCTGCACCGTCTGCTGCCGAAAGACCTGCAGCAGGTGCTGGCTCTGCAAAAGCAAATCGTTGACAATATTGACCCGGCAATCTTTGAACAATCAAGCGAAGAAGAAATTCTGGAGTCCATGCTGATTGACTATTGTTACGGGCTGTTTGACGGAAACACGCTTGCGGCAATCTGCATCTGCGTCATGAACCGCCAGACAAAACAAGCCAGGGACGAACACGAACGCAACCTCTGCGAACTGACAGACACGCCGCATAATTACGGCGATTTCGTCACCTTTGACACCATTCAGGTGGCGCCGCGCTACCGCGGTTTCGGCATTCAGTCGTTCTTCCTGAAGGAAGCGGAAAAAATTGTTGTTGATGCCGGCGCAAAGCATATCATTGCCACGGTTTCGCCGGATAATCCGTACAGCAAAAATATGTTTATGAAAGCGGGTTATTCCGTTTACAACAACACAACCATTGACATTTACGGTTCCAGCCGTTATCTTGTCTGCAAAACAATTACAGGAGCGGATGATGAGTTATCCTAAAGTCATACTGTACCCCGACAAACTGAAACACAACACGCAAACGGTTTACAGCTGGTGCCGCGCGGCCGGTATTGAACCGGTTTTTGTCGGCAAATGCGTGTGTGAATACCCGCCGGCCTTGCGCATCACAGCGCAATGCGGCTTCCGCATCTTTGCCGACTCAAGGGAAGAAAACCTGGAAGCGGTAACCGTGCCGGGGCAGAAAATGCTGCTGCGTATCGGCATGCCGGACAGAGCGGAGCAAATTGTTGCAACGGCTGATATTTCCCTGCAGAGCGAAACGGCGATGCTGGAAGCGCTTGAAAAAGCGGGAGCCGCCGCCGGAAAAATACATAAAGTGATTCTGATGGTGGATCTCGGCGATTTGCGCGAAGGGCTGTTTTTCAGCGACCGGACGGCCATTATGAATGCTGCCGCATTTATTCACCGTGCGCCTCACCTTGAGCTGTACGGAATCGGAACCAATCTCACCTGCTACGGCTCCATCGTACCCGACGAAAACAACCTCGGAACGCTGGTGCGTATCACCCGTGACGTGGAAAATGTACTGGGGATAAAAATCCCCTATATCGCCGGCGGCAATTCCAGTTCGCTGAATCTGCTGCTCCGCGGAAAAATGCCCGACGGTATCAATATGCTGCGCATCGGCGAAGCCATTCTGCTGGGAACGGATACCGCCACCGGCAACAAATTCGATGAGCTGAAGGACGATGCGTTTATTCTGGAAGCCGAGCTCGTTGAAGTGCAGACAAAGCCGTCCTTCCCCGTGGGAGAACGGTCTGTCAACGCTTTCGGAGAAGTGCAGGAATATGAGGACAAGGGCATGATGCGCCGCGGTATTCTCGCCGTCGGCAGACAGGATGTTCCGACAGACGGTCTGATTCCGGTTGACCGTAACATCCGTATTGTCGGCGCAAGTTCCGACCACTTAATCGTCGATCTGACCGACGCAGGGGATTTGCGCGTCGGCGATACCGTTTCCTTTAAACTGACTTACGGCGGCCTGCTCGCCTGCTTTACAGGCAAATATATTCAGAAAGAAACAGCCGACTGATTATCAGTTGGCTGGGCAAAGGTAACTGTTATGAAATTGACAAACAACAAATGCCTGAACGGGTTGATTTATTTTGCAATATTTTATATTGCAATTCCGCTTGTATCGAGCATTCCGCCGGCTTTGATAAACGGCGGCGGGATGTTCGGCATTCCGGTTGTGACAATCGTAGTCTACGTTTTATTCCACTTCATTATCAAACCGGACAAAAAGGATTACACGGCGGGAATGCTGGTAAACGGCATCGCGCTGCTTGTGCTGACGGTTATCTTCACCGTTTTGCTGTACATAGCAGACGGCAATATTGAAGGAATAACCATGAGCGCCTTCGGCGCGCTGCTGCTGCCATTTGCACCGAGTATGCTGGTGCTGAATCTAATGGGTGAGCAGGGAGCGCTCTATATCGCCGTTTTCGCGGCGCTTGTCATAGGCTTTGTGTTTTGCGCGGTTTTCTCAAGGTCGAAGAAAGTCTTATACTTTATTATTCCTGTGCTTTGCATCAGCCTTTGCGTTTATACCTGCACACAGCTGTATGCCAACAGACCGCAGGTGCGCTATGCGGGGCACGGCTTTGATTATATGAACGGCTATTCCAGCACCGATTTCACAGACTACACGGTTTACGCGAAAAATTCAAAACTTGTCTCCCTGCCGCACGAGCCGCCCTTCGTTATTGGAAACGAAAAGGATATGCCCGTTCTTGACGGCGCCGAGGCATGCTATCCCCTGTATGCCGCATTTGCAAAGGCGGTTTACAAGGATATCGACAAAATCGAAAAAAGCAACCGAAACAACGAGGAATATGAAGGAACTAACGGAAAAATCGTCACCTTCACCAACACCATTTACGGTTTTGACCGTCTGATTGACAGAGAAATCTTCAACAGCCGCTGCGATATGTTCTTCGGCGCAAAACCGTCTCAGGAGCAGATGGATAGCGCCAAGGAATGCGGCGTTGAGATTGAAGTAACCCCCATCGGGCGGGAGGCTTTTGTATTCTTTGTGGAAGAGGATAATCCCGTTGATAATCTGTCAAGCGACGAACTGAGAAAGATTTATCACGGCGATATTGAAAACTGGGATGAATTGGGCGGAGAAAGCCAGAAAATTGTTGCGTTTCAGCGTCCCGAAAATTCCGGCTCTCAGACGATGATGAAATACTTTATGCAGGACGTACCCCTCAAGGAGCCGCTGCAATACGAAACCGTAGACGCCATGACGGGCGTTATCAGCGAGGTGGCGCAGTACAACAACGAGGCCGGTGCCATCGGCTATACCTTCCATTATTTTCTGGAGGGCCTGCACCAGGAGACAGGCGTGAAAATGCTCAGCGTTGACGGCGTTTATCCGACCGTTGAAAGCATTGAGGACGGCTCTTATCCGCTGACCGTTCCGCTTTGTCTTGTGACACGGAAGGACGACAGCAATCCGAATGTGCAGAAAATGAAGGATTTTATTCTGTCCGAGGACGGGCAGTACATTATTCACGAAACCGGCTACGGCAGGCTGGGCAATCCGTAAAACCGCAACAAAAAGACACCGTGAAAAATCACGGTGTCTTTTTGCATATTCGCTTATTCGCAGAGCTCCTTGACCTTTTTGATTTCCATCAGCTCGGAGAGGGCGATGTACTCGTCGCTTTCCGTGATGATGTCGCACGCCAGAATCACCAACTCCTTGTACGCTTCGGCAAGCTTGGCGTTCACGCGCTCAAGCATATCCACGCCGGCGCTGAAATTCTTATCGAAATCCTCGCCGAAATACTCTGCGGAGGTATCGTAAACATCCTTGAGCTCCTCCACCGTATAGGTGAAGCCGAAGGCCTTGTTAAGATATTCCACCTCTTTTGCCGAAAAGCTGTCGTCCACGGCAATCAGGCGGATGATGATGCTGAGCAGGTCGTTTTCATAGAAAACGTCCATTTCGCCGTTTTCATCCTTGTCCCATTCGTTCAGCTCCTCCACGGAATCGCAGCCGAGCATAAAGCGTTCAAATTTCATTTTGAAGCTTTCGGTTAATTCATCCAGCTTTGTCATAACAGTTCCTCCTTTAAATATTGTTCCACCAAGATTGTAACCTATTTTTTCGTTACCGTCAAGACCAAACCGGATTTGCTGACGCCGTAGCTGCAGCTGCCGCTCATCCCGGGTATCCGGAACACGCGATTGTTATCGAGCAGGTCGTGTTCTGCACGCCTGGTTTCCTGCGGAGTGGCAAACTTGACGCTGAAGGCATCCTTCTTCTGCAGCTGGCGGGCAGCGATTTCGCTCACGGCCTCAAAGCTGTAACGCGGCAGGTACATCCCGTAATACTGATAATAATTATAGCGGGTGCCTCGCGCCTTGGGCAGATTCTGGCCTCCGTCAATCACGTGCGTGCACAGCAGCTCCTCCTCGGTAAGGCCGAAGTAATGATGCGTCAGTGTGCCCTCCTTGCTGCCGCGGACAGTGGGGTCATCCCACGTGACGTCAATGTAATAATAGTCACTGCCCAGCTGCACCAGGTTCCACGAATGCGCGCCGGACGGACCTTTGGCGCGGTCGTAGCCGTCCACAACCATACAGACGATGCCAAGGCGGTTCAGCACCAGCTGGTAGGCGGCCGCATAGCCTGCGCAGACCGCTTTACCCTCCACCAGGCAACCGAAAGCATTGTAACGGTTGGGGGCGGTGCTGACGTATTCCGTTTCCTTCACAATGGCGTTATGAATGAATAACGCTTTCAGGAAGTCGTCGGACAGCTTTCCTGCCATCAGCTCCAGCACGCGCACCATTCTTTCCAGCCGGGTTTGCATTTCCCGGATATCCCCGGGGTGAATGCCCGGATACAACGTTGCCCGGTATTCCAGGCTTGTCTGCCTGCCGTTCGTCTTTGTCACGGTGCATTGACTGTCACCGCTCAGCCAGAAAAACTGCGGATTGTCTTTTACCAACGCCGCATATGCCAGGTTGATGTCCGCAAAGGTTTCCGTCCCGAAATCAAATGTGGTTTTATACTGCTGAACGCCTTCATACAGCGTATTGTAAATACGTCTGTGCGCATTGTCCAGTTGAAGGAAATGATAACCGTTCATATTGTTTTCCTTTCTCAAAAAGCATGCGGTACCTTACCGGACGCCGGAACCGACCCCGTCAGTTTTTCGCATTCTGTAATATCTCTTCGATTTCGCTGCCTATCAGCCTGTTCTTTTCCAGCAAGGCCTGAACAAGCGCTGTGTGCTTGCCCCGGTTTTCCCGAATCAGGCGGATGGCATTTTCCATTTCCGCTGCCAGGATACTGTTCACCAGCCGGCGGACCTCATCGGCCGTATTGCCGCTTTCAATTTCCTTTGCGCCGACAACGCCGAGGCCGAATTCATTCTCCATGCCCATACTGCATATCATCCGTCTGGCAAAGAACGTGGCCTGCTGCAGGTCGCCGGAGGCGCCGGTGGAAATGCCGTCCTCTTCGCCGTAGCAGACAATTTCTGCCGCCCTGCCGCCGAGAGCGCAGCGGATACGGTCCAGGCACTCCGCCTTTGTATACAGGGGCTTCTCGGTTTCTTCGCCGTGCTGCATATAGCCGCCGTGGTCGCCGCGGGCAACAATCGTCAGATACGACGGTGTATTGCCGGCCAGCCAGTTAAGCAGTGCGTGACCGGACTCATGACGCGCCACGCGCTCCAGCATTTCCGGCCCCCAATCCTTGACCTCGCCGCCGATATAGGTTTCCAGCGCTTCATCCAGAATGTCTGCCGTTACCTCGTCGCCGTCCGTGCGGATAATCATACGCAGGGCAAGGTCCAGGACACCTTTCAGCTTGGCGATGCTGATGCCCTGGGTGCGCAGGGCAAGATTGCGCAGCACGTCCTCGCTCACGTTGAAAATCGGGTTTTCCTCCACGCGTTCCTTCAGGTATTTCATCCGCTCCTCCGTGTTGGGAAGGTCCACAAAAATCCGTCTGTCAAAGCGGCGCATCAACGCCTCGTCCAGGCTCATATCGCTGCCCGGCTCCACATCGTAGTTCGTGGCGGCCAGCACAAATACCGGCTTGGAAATATCGTTTTTAAAGCCGTCCATTTCCGCCAGGAACGCCGTCAGCGTCGCTTCCGTTCCAACGGCTGCTTCGCCGCCTGAACGCTGCTTGGCGATGGCGTCAATTTCATCAATGAACAGGATGGAAGGCGCATACTTTCTTGCCTTCCGGAACAGGGCGTGCACGGCATCCTTGCCCTCGCCCTGATATTTTTTCAGGAACTGGTTGCCCTCCGCCGTGATAAAGGTGACATCGGACTCATGTGCCATTGCCTGGGCGAGCATGGTTTTACCCGTTCCCGGAGGGCCGTAAAGCAGTACGCCCTTCGGCGCGCCGGCACCTTTTTTCAGCACCTTCTTGGGGTTTTTCAGGTAGTCGATGAAGAACTGCAGCTCCTCCTTGGCATCGGCAGCGCCCGTCACCTGCGAGAACGAGACGTCCGGACGGGAAACATCGTCCAGCATACCGTCGGCGTCCTCGGCGTCCACGGCAGTACTCAACTGAAAATCAAACAGCACAACGGTAGCCGTTTTGCCGTCGGCCGAAACCTTCTGCGCCGTTTCAAACTGCACAACCTTGTTGGCCTTGGCAAGGCGCTCAATATTTGCCTGGCGGTACTGCAACAGCTCAATTTCCGCATTTTTCGCCGCCAGCTCCTCATCCGGCGCATCCATTGTCAGGAAGCCGCGGATACCCTCTCTGAGGTAGGCGCTTTTTTCCTCCTTCGTCAGCGCTTCGCTGTCGGACAGCAAAATGTAAACCGGCATAGACGCGTATTTTTCGGACAGCGTGCGCAGGAAATCACGCGATACGGAGGCGATATCCTCCATATTCAGGTAGTCGTCCTCCTGCTTGCCGATATTCAGGTCCAGCAGCACATAGGAGTATTCGTCCTCCTGCAGCATTTCCAGGGCCTTTTCCGTGGTGTCCGCGCAACAGACAGTGACATCCGGACACTTGCTGTGGAACTGACTGCACATCTCCTCTGTGGTAAAGGCGAGGATGCGCGACGAGGATGCGCCCTTTTCAAACAGGCGGCGCACCTCCGGGTCATGCGGCAGCTGAACAACAAAACGGATGTTATCCAGCTCCGCAATTCCCGTTGCGCATTTTTCGGAATTCACAAATGTCATCAGCTCGCTGATTTCATCATAGAAAAATGTTTTGGCCCTGCCGGAGATGCTGCGGCCGTCTGTCCTGCCGCCCACGTGGAACATCAGCGCTGTCAGCAGGCTGTCATCAAACGTGACGGCGGTATCGCCCAGCACGTTAAAAGACCGGATGCACTTGTCAAGCGCCGAACGGGCAATTGTATACAGATTGTCCACATCGAGCCGGTTGAACATCAGCACGTTACCGGAGGCAAAACGCGAACAGATAGCCTCCGGGAAGAAGGGCTCCTTGGTTTCGGGATTTTTGTCCTTTTTCAGCGCGTCCAGAATTACCTTGCGCGACACATCGGAAAAATCGCCCGTTTCCGAATCGCTGTAAAGCTGCTTGCCGGCGTTGGTTGTGAAAATCATTATGGTATCCCTGAGCGGGATGTTGCGCTCGTAAAACTCATCGTAAATCGTGCCGTGGTCAAGCATCTGCAAAAACAGATTGATGATGGTGATATGCGCCTTTTCAATCTCATCAAAAATAATCACCGTTTTCGGCCGTTTGGCAACAGCGCCGCTGAACATACCCGGTCTCGCAGACTGATAGGACTTGGCAAAGCCGCAGAAGGTGCCGTAGGCTTCCTTGGTGCTGTAAGTGCTCATATCGAACATCAGCGGTTCGCCGTAGCCGAGCTTCTCGGCCGCCTTGGTTGCCAGATACGTCTTACCGACGCCCGGAGGGCCGGCGAAAAGGAAGGTCGCCAACGGTTTATCGCGGTCCGGTTCCGTCATCGCCGTCATTTCCGCCTGGAAATAGCCGTTTACAAACACATCAATGGCGTGCTCCTGGCCGAAAACATGGCTGTGGAGATAATCATACAGCTCGTTTTTGGCAACTGTCAGGCGGGCAAGCACATCCCTTCCTATCTTTTTCATTTCCTCCGCACGGTTCTTTGCGCTTTCAGCCGGGCTGTATTCGTCGCCGTCCGCTTTTTCAACGACGCCCGTTTCTTCCCCGCCGTCCCCGTCGGGTTTGCCCTTTGCGGCTTCCTCTTGTTGCCGTTTCCGCTCTTCACGTTGTCTTTTCTGCTCTTCATCAACGGCGTGCTCCAGGGTCTTTTTCCAGGCCGGAAAAGCGGCATCCCCGTCCTCGTTACCGTTATTTACCTTTTCCAGGATACGGCGCAGTTCCTGGGAGGGCTTTTCCAGCACGACACGGACAACGTCCGCTGTTTTGATGTCGCAGGCTTTTTCGGCTCCGCGCTCCAGCGCGTTTAAGTTCAGCGTAAAGCGGATACGCGAATCCCTGACCTCTCTGTCGGTTTCTTTTCTGTATGCCAGGGCCGTGCGCAGGCCGGCAATATCCAGACCTGCCTCCTCGAGCACTTCGCGTGCGGCGGCAAGCTCCTCCGCGTTACCCTCCTGCTGCCCGCTGAGGAAATCCAGAAGCGACAGCAGGAATTTCTCCTGTGTCGGCATCATATTTTCCGGCACA
>Ga0310691_10006171_pt1 | contig 12855 bp, 19 predicted proteins | sample 176DNAGHGlowgp2_FD_203887 | JGI IMG/M metagenome (GOLD analysis project Ga0310691, IMG submission 203887) | Sheep rumen microbial communities from Palmerston North, Manawatu-Wanganui, New Zealand - 1766 DNA GHGlow gp2 (v2) (version 2) | ecosystem: Host-associated > Mammals > Digestive system >... | reverse complement strand
TTTTAGTTTGTTTGCCCTTCTTGACTACAACCTTCATGGCTTCAACAACTTCTTTCAAATTGTGAGCTGGGATATTACAATTCAAACCAACGGCAATACCAGCACATTCGTTAATAAAGAAATTTGGCAATCGTGTAGTCAATACAATGGGTTCTTTAAATTCACCAGTATAGTTTGGAATGTAGTCTGCAACATCCATACATTCCAACATCTTCATACCAATTTGGGAAATCTTGGCTTCTGTATATCTATCGGCAGCAGGACCATCTGTTAATGAACCCCAGTTACCTTGCCCGTGAATAATTGGATATTCACTCGTTGCCATTGTTACCAAAGAACCATAAGCGGAACCGTGTGGGTGATATTTACCCATACAATCACCAGTAATTCTTGCGGATTTAACTGTCTTATTATCCCATGTTGCTTTTAGTTCTTTGGCAGTCCACATTAGACGTCTTTGTGCTGGCTTTAAACCATCACGATAATCCGCTAATGCTCGGTCTTCCAAAACATCTAATCCGGTAAACCTCCATATTCTTATGGAGCATTTGATCTGTTCCTAATGTTTTTCCATCTGATTCATTTTCAAAAAAATTATCTATCTCGGTTTTCTTTTTCATATTATCTCTCTAATGTAAAAAATTTTACCAACTATTTATAACACATAAAATATAACAAAAAAATCCGGTCAACCCGGATTTTATTTATTTTTGAAACTTAGAAATCATTTGCTATCTTTTCTATTTCTTTGTAATGTTTTTCTTTCTTTAATAGTCCAATTTGGTTTATAATTTTCTTTATACAATCTTTTTCATTTTCTACATAGTCGCAGTAATACTTAAAAGAAGTAAATTCTTTGTTAGAAATAATCGTTTTTTCAGGATATGTGATAACTTGTAAATGATGGTTTTTGTCAAAACATAAAGGAACTACATTCACACAAAAACCCCAACTTCTATGCTCAATCATGGCATACAGTTTTCGGTCATAGTAATAGTATTCACTTTTATTATAATCTATACCTAAATCATACCCATAATCTTTAAACAACTGTCGGTACTTTTTTAATTCTGTGTATGGAAAATATATTGGACTATTTTGTACTATCATTTTTGGACCTTATAATATCGTACTTTAAACTCTGTCATTTTTGGACGTTCATTTATTGGTATATCAAAATCTTTATTGATTTCCAATTTCATATCGTATTCTTTACGATACTTCAACAATATAGATTTATTAGCACCAATATCATCTAACAAATTAGATAATCCCTGCTCTTTAATGTATAACATAAATTCCGGGTCATAAAGCAAAATAAAATCTGTTATATTAAGTGTCATTTAAAAATCCTCTTTAATAGTGTGTAGTTCAAAATTCATTTTGTTTGTTTTATACTTTAAAACAAATTCACCAATCATATTAGTTAATTCGTCTACTGTACAACTTTCTTCAATCTTATTACTATGATGACCATCTCCAAAATTATATTCATAATAAAATACATGAGCCGAAGCATAAACTCTAAAAAAATTTAGAGGGTTTGTTTCATTCAAATCATCACTTCTAATTTGGGTATCATGTAAAAACATATCGGTAATACCAAAATGATATAATCCAAATAGGTCGCTTAACTGTAGCAATAATTGTCTAGTTAAATCGTTTGAAGGTGATATATCTTTTAGTATTGCTTTTCCGTCAATCATTCAAAATCTTCCTTAATGTGTTCTAGTTTATGTTCAATCTTTGCTTCTTTATATTTTATAAGAAGAACATTAATAAGTTCTTCAAACTGACCTATGGTTAAATTCTCGTCTAAATCAACATTTTCACTAAGTTTTCCAATTCTATATGAAAGCCTAATTTTTTTAGAATACACAATTACTACATAATAATCATCAGTATCAAATGGATTATTTAAAATTTCGGAAATAGAATTTGTTCGTATTTGAGTAGGCAAGAACTCTTGCTTGTTATAAAAATATAATCCATGCTTGGCTGCGATAGATTCAAACAAATCTTCAATTTCAACCGGTGAACCATAATAATCACTCAGCTTCTTCATCGTTAAAATCCTCTTTGATTTTATCTCTCGCCATCATCTCATTAAAAAGTTTTTCTAAAATCTCAGGACAATTCCACCAATCTTCAGGTAGTTCTTTTCCTTCCCAAAAATCTTCGTCTATCATTTGAAATCCTCTTCTAGTTTATCCAAATTTTCTTGCTCTTTACATTCTTTCAATCTTTGAACAAAACCAGCAATTATTTTATCCAAATCTTTTACCTGATTACTTCCCCAAATTCTATTCTTATACGCATCGCTCTCACCTAAACGATATGAATAAAAAAATGAATCAGTAGCAATACACCAAACTGAGAAATAGTTATGTTCTTTGTCTCGCTTGTATTCTTGTATAGTATCACTTCTAATCTGTGGATAATACAAATCCCCACGAATACCATAAGTTCTTAATCCATATTTCTCACCAAAATGTAAGAATAATTCATCAATGGCTATATTGGATTTTCTTATATCTGTTAATGTTCTTTCGTAATCTACCATTAGAAATCTTGATTAGCCTTCTTTTCGTTGCGTTTAATTTCTTTGTCCTTAAGATACTTGTCATGACGAGCCACTACTTCTGTTTGGTTCTTAATCCAATTTTCAAATAGTTCAATGTTAAATTCGTCATAAGAAACCAAACTTATATCTTCATCACATTTTGAAACTAAATGGTAACCTTTCACACCAACATATTCCTGCAAACCCCTGGCTCGGCCACCTACTAAAACATTTCCACAACTTAGGTCGCCTGGATAGAAATAGAACAATGATCTGGTCTTACCAGTATAGATAGAATACATGTCAGTACCATTACTGGTTGAGGTTTCTTTTTGCCAACCATATTTCTCAGCCAATTCAATAATGGGTTTAATAAATTCTTGATATGTCATACAAAATCTTCCTTTATTTTGTTCTGTTCTTCGTTGTTCAAATAATTCTTGTAAGCCAGTTCGTATTCGTCAAGAAAACCAATCATCTTATTAAAAAACGCATCATTACATGAATTTGTATTCAAAATCATAGTTTGCATAAACGCATTAAATCTTAATGACCAGTAAATCTTTTCACCATTTTCATCTTCACCAATGATTACATTGTTTAAAGCAGTCCAACGAGCTTCTTCAAAAAAAGAATCATAAGACTTGCTAATCATTGGGTGAGAATTGAACTTATCAATTTGTTCTTTACTCCAACCTGGAAAATCACTTTGTCTAATCATCAAAATCCTCGTTTACTGCTTTTAGTGCTTCAATTTGTTTTAATATCTTTTCTGCTTGGATAGCTGCTTTTGCGTTGTTTGCTAGTATTTCTTTAATCGTAGAAATGCTCAGGTTTTCTTTTGTCAAATCGTGGATAATAACACCATAACTATCAGCAAATTTATCCAAATTCTCATTTGTAATTTCTGTTTTAGCAAGGTTGCTATAATCATAAAGAACTACTTCTGTTGGTGAATAAACGAATACTGGTTTACCACCCAAAAAAGCATTTCCAAACCAACTATAATACCATGTTCTGCTAGTTATTTGTTGTGTTTTATAACTTGACTTTGTGGAGAAATTATCAGTCGCATCAATTTCAGTAAAGAATGCCGAATATATGGGCAACTCATTTAATAGTGTTGTCTTATTGAAAAAATGCGGCCATTCAATCATTACATACATTCCTTATATTCTTTCACCATTTCGTTAATCTTTCCACCATTGAGAATGTCCTTCATAATATCTTCCTGGTAAGAAATAATGAAATCGTCAAATGCGGCAGAAGGACCACAATCGTCATTGTACCAGTGGTTTTCAAGACGATTAACAACCTTCATAAAGCGGTCGCCAATATCCCCAATTTCTTCTGCGTCATTAAAAAGTTTGTTACCTGTGAGCGGGTTCTTCTTACCACTACCATTATTCATAAGATTCTTGATATGGGCAATCTTCTGCTTGTCCGTCATCTTATCCCAAACATTTTCTTCTTTCTTTTCTACAAACTTAATCAAACACTTCTTCGGCTTGGCTACCTTCTTCTTATTCTTCTTGTTAGCCAGCTTATGGATTCGTTCTTTGGCTTCCTGAATGATAAGGTCAAGAGTTTCAATGTTGGTGTTAGTCATAATGAAATGGTTTACTTGCTGAAGATTCATAGTTACCTCTTTTGTTATCTTTTACATAATTAAATATAGAAAAAACCATTGAAACTGTCAATGGTTTTCTGTTAAAAACTGTGTAAATAATAATTTACATTACTGGAAATCTTCTTCAATTTCGTGGATTTTGATAAAACTTTCAATTTTCTTCTGTTTTAGTTCTTTATTTTTCTCAGTTTTTATATCCATCCATTCTTTGTGAATTTCTATAAAATCTTTCAAAATTTCGTTTGTGTCTGTATAATTCTCAATGTAACTTTTTGTAAACCTTTTATGCATTGGACCGATAGAACTAAATTGAATTGGAATACTCATATTTGGCGAATAAATTAAATCATAAATTACTGTGAATTTCACTTCAAATGTTGAAATTTCATAACCGAATGTTGGGCATACAGAAAGTTTTATGCCATAACTATCAAAATCATTATCGTAATCTTCATAGATAGGGTTGAAATAATCTTCCCTTTTTCTCATTTTACTATTTAATACTATTTTAAACTGGTCTACTTTAAAATTAAAATCCATAATATCTCAACATTAGGATAATTATTATTATACAAATTACTATGGCTATTTTTGCTGCATCACTATCATTCATATTTTAAATATAATAAAAACACCGGAATTTTTCACCGGTGTTTGAATTTTTTATTTTAATTGACCTGCACAATATAATTCCCACAGTTTGTTTATACCATCTCTTTGAAAACATTTTGTATAAATTTTCCCATTGTATATTTTGTACAAACTGGATTTAGCAAAACATTCTATGAATTTTTGAACTCGGTCTTTCCATTCAGTTTTAATTCTCATACGAGAATCTGATTTCGGTACAATTTTCTTTGCGTGGAAGTATTCTATAAAACACTTATCTTTTTCATCATTAGACCAAAACGGTGCTGGATTTGAAGAAAAGTATTCATTTATATTTCCTTTCAAATCTATAATGTGAATGTTCCCAATACCGATTTCAGGAAAATCTACCCATTCAGCTGATTTATAAGTAACATCACGCATAGACGAAAGTGGAACAAGAATTATATTGTTATCACATTCTATCTGTTTGATAACTCTACAAAACTTATTCGTATTCGTATATGGTGGATTACTTATAACAACATCAAATTTCATTACTTAGAAATTCCTAACAATTCTTTACGGAAAGCAGTATCTTCACCCATAGTATTTTCACATGCTTTCTCAGTCAAATCGTTCCATTGTAATTGAATTAGTTTACGAGAATTTGGATTTAAACACAAGTCGGATAATTGGTCTGATGAACATTCACCCCAACCCTTTAAACGAGTTACTGTGTAATCATTACATTTGGCTGCTTTCATCTTTTGGTCTACTTCTTTTCGTGTCATTCCATAGACCTTTGTCTTTGAACCATTTGCTACGAACAAAGGAGCATCAATGATATACAAGTGTCCGTTCTTAATCAAGTCAGGCATATAGTTAATAAAGAAAGCTGTAATCAAATTGGAAATGTGACCGCCATCAGTATCAGCATCAGTCAATAGAATTACTTTTCCAAATCTCAATTTACTTTCATCGTAATCGTCTTGAATACCACAACCCAATGCTGCTACTAGGTCTTTGATTTCTCTGTTACCTTCGCATTTGGCTTCACCTTTCTTTGTTGTCTTACCAAACAATTCTTCTGGTGTTGCTTTAGCTGCGTTAATAATCTTACCACGAAGTTTCAATTCACCCTGGAATGATTCTCTTGCGTTCTTGAAGTGACCACCAGCAGAATCACCTTCTACAATGAACATTTCCAAATCTTTAGGGTTCTTGTGTTTGCGTCTATCCGCATCCAAGAATTTATCACTAATGTATCTACTACCTGCATTTAGTGTTTTCAATCCCTTCAACAAGTCTTTGGAAGCCTTCATCTTTTCTTTCTGTTCCAACATCTTTTCAGCATAGGTAATTATGCGATTTAAGAGTTCTTTGTTCTTACGGAAATACTTTGCTAATGGAGCAGAGAGTTTTTCAATGATTTCTTTTTCTACTGGAGTATTGGTTAATTCGTTCTTTGTTTGTCCCTGATACTGTGGTTCTGCCATCTTGTGATGAATAGCACCAACAATGCCTTCCAAAATATCATCGTTCAAGATTTTCTTCTTTGAGTTTTCTTTTACTACATTACAAATGGCTTTCTTCAAACCATTCAAATGTGTACCACCCAAATTTGTATAACATACATTGACGAAACTTCTAAATGAGTTGCCATCTTTCTTTGTGAAATTGAGAGCAACTTCTGTGTAATCGTCCTTGTATGTGAACAAATTATCTGCATTATTGTCTGGGCATACTAATTCTTCCAAACCCTTTTCACTAAAATATTCGGTTTCTTCACCATCAATGTTTGTGTGAATGTGTAAGCCAGGGCAAAGATATTGAATGTCTTTGATTTCTCTTTTCAATCGTGGCAAATCCAATTCAATACTATCTGTAAAGATGGTTTCGTCAGGAATCCAAGTAACAACGGTACCCTTCTTCTTAATCAAAGATTTATATTCTTCGGGTAATCTACAACGAGTAACATCACTTGTGGCTATACCCTTTTCAAATGTTTGTGTGTAGAACCAATTATCTTTACTGTTGTTAGACCATACTTGTAATGTCTTACTCAAAGCCGCAATAGCCTTTTGACCGATACCATTCAAGCCTGATGATGTGGCATAGTTCTGCTTATCAAACTTACCACCTGCGTGTAATTGGGTGAATACTAATGTAAGAGAATCCATTTGAGCCTTTTCATTCCAACCAACTGGAATACCACGGCCATTATCTACTACTGTAATTCTCTTTGTTTTTGAATCATAAAAAACATAAATTTGTTTGTTATATCCTGCTAGATATTCGTCAATGGAGTTGTCTAATGCTTCTCTAAACAAACGATACAAACCATCGGATGGGTCACCTGATACCGCACCAATATACATTGTAGGTCTTTTTCTAACTGTTTCTAGCCCTTTTAAAAAATCTATGCTATCCGCACCATAATTATGTTCTGCCATATTTTTCCTTTAATAATGTTTAATTTATTTGGAATATATTTATACAAATCAAATATAACAAAAAATCGCCCTGTGTGGGCGATTTCTCATTTTTAAGAACTGTGATTATTAGTCTCCTGACCAGTTTCCATTTGGGTGTTCACGGTAGTAGTTATACTGGTCTCTGGCAATATCACTCAAACTATCATACCATTTCTGAAAATCTTCAGCTCTCTTTTTATCGTCTTTATCTTTTTGTGCTTTCAAGCCATCGTAGATTTCATCCATATAGTCAATAGCGGCTCTCAAACGAGCGAAAGTAAATACAGCATAATCTTTCTTGTATAAAGCATCTTCACCAAAAGTATCTACAATATATTTTTCAACATCAAACTGTACACCACTATTTAATTTCAATTCCATTACAGTTCTTGCTCTATCTTTACTAGCTGGTGTAAAGATTTTTACTGTACAATGTTCGCCTTTAACAATAAAAGTAATACCTTCTGTTTTAACATTATAATTCATGTCGGCAAGAGTAGTTAGCAATAATTCTTTTATTTTCACATAATCGTCATATTTCAATTTATACTTCTTTAGTTTATCACAAACTTTTTGATATTGTACATCTGTGGTATGATTGAATAAAAATTCATGACCTCTAGCGGTATAGATTGGAGTAACATGTATGAAATAAGGTCTTAATTCGTTAAATGCGTTTTCATTAAAAGAATTTGAATAAGCATCATCTACCAATTTGTTATATTCATTCAAATTATCATCAGTTAAACCTTCGGAGCTTAATGTCTTAAATCTATCTTTTATGTTATTATATTCGTCAATAATCTTATTAACGATTTCTTTTAATTCTTCTTGTTTTTCTTCCTTAGCATTTGTTTCAGTATTTACTGGTACATCCAATACTGCGAAATTTGGTTTACCATACATTTCAACAGAACCAAATAATCCTTTAGGTTGTTTCTTTGGTTTAGATGCTGGAGCATTACCCAATAATTTATTCAAACTAGACTTTATGAAATTTTGATATTTGGGGTCAACTACGGTATCAAAGTCAGGAGCATTTAATAATTGTTCTGCTTCTTCATTTGATAATGTTTTACCTTCTTTTCTAGTTTTCCAAAATTTAAACACCAATGACTTTGTATTAGATTTTTCATCTTCTAGCAAAAAGCCACGATTATTTAAAATCTTTTTAGCTTCTTCTAATAACATTTTAACTCCTTATTTTCCATATAATTTAAATGCTTGTATAACCATTTCATACTGTGGATAACGCAACATCATACCATCTCTTAAATCATTCCAAATATCAGATACACCATTATACCACATTACAAACCACCATAGGTTTGATGTGCCATAAATGTTCTGTGAAATGATGTCAGGGCGACCAACTTCATAATAGTGTACCATATATGATTTGGTTGTTCCAAAATCATAGTTCCCGAAGTCAATACTACCAAGGTCATACTCTTGGAATCCCTCGGTATTTTCTTCTTTTAAATAATTTGGTCTGTATGTTATGTTATTCATTTATTAAATTAATACTCCAATTTTTTAGAGTCTATCCATCTGATAGTTTCGTATTCATATTTTTTCTTAAACCAGGCCAAGGCTTGGGTTTCTGCAAGGTTATCATTATCTGTAAATTCTATTTTTGTTTTTGTAGCCATTTCGCCATTTGTATCTGTATAACAGATTGTAACAGAATAGTAATTACCTTCTTCTTTTTCAACCAAATAGCCATTTTTATTCAAAATGCTTTCTGCTTCTTCCAATCTCATTTTCACCTCGTTTTAAATGTTTACCCAATATAAATAAATCCGGTGTGGGGATTCTTTATCAATTCTTTCAATAGCAGCATCGTATCTTTCTTTATATGAACTATACAATGAGTCAGCATTTAACTGACCACCACCAGCAATACTCAATGAATACTTTCTCAAAGCATTAGTCCAAATCATACCTGCTTTACATACTACCAATTCTTTGAACCAATAATCATTAAAGACCTTGAATGAACTTTGTCTTTTTACTACTTCCATTAAACCATGAACAGGTTTTTGTGGCGAACCCCAAACATGTAATACTTTCTCTTTGGCATTATAACTAACTTGGAAACTTTGTCCCAAATCAAATTTAACCTGTTTCAACCAAACTAATTGAGCATTGAAGTTACCCATTACATCACCATAACTAGAATCGCCATAGCACATTCCATTATAGTTAAATGAGTTCATTCCCTGTACAGTATCGTATAAAACATTGTGTGGAACTGTGAATAATTCGTTAATGTTTCCCAACCAACTAGCAGTTTGGAAATCTACAACAGATTCAAGTTCCTGGCAAATCTTATAATGGGTTTTACCAGGTAGCAATTCCATACAAAGATAATCACGATAATTACCTTCTTTGTAATAGTATCTCCAAATATATTGTACAGTATCTCTAATTATATCCAATAATTGAGCATCACTAACTTCTACACAAATGACTGGAGAACCTAATTGACCTTTAATATAAGCAATTAGTTGTGGAACATTCTGTATTTCATGGTCTGCCATAAAGCGGTCGCCATCACAGCAATAATTTGGTGGACCTGGACGCCAGTGATGTGGAGGAGGTGTCATAGCCTGTGCTTGTGAATGGTGCCCGTTATTCACCCAAGGTGGTCTTGGATGTGGCTTATTTTCAATTTCTTCATTATTTGCCATATTGTATTTATTAACTTGCTAATTGTTCCTGTTCTAACAAGTATAATTCTTCCAAAGTCATTTCTTGAACCAAACCATTATCATATTCCACAGTCACTCTAGCATCACCAGTTAAACATTTATATTCTTGGTTTACGAACTGCTCGCCATTATCTCTAATTTGTTTTTGCAACCACGCTTCATCTCTACCTTCAACTTCAAACCATTGGATTTTACATGGGATAAATGAGTTCTTACCTGCAACGGCTTTAGTCCAAATGTTGTAGAAATGGTTCATTCCCTTTGGAGTTGAAATCAAAATCATCATAGCATCTTTTTTAGCAGCTTGTGTTGGGAAAACAGACTGCATAAACTTTTCAGCCATATTATCATCAATGAACGCAAATTCGTCAACAAGGAGAAGGTCAATAGATTTACCACGAACAGATGAACTAGAACTAGCACCAGTAAAAATCTTTGTTTCGTTTTCCATAGTAATTTCACCATTGTTCCACTTCACCAATCCCTGTTGTAACCACATTGGCAACTTAATGTATGCGTTCTTAATACGAAGCAAAATTTCTTCTGCCTGGGAAGCCTTGTTTGCTAGAACAGCAATAGTCTTTGACTTATGGAACAAAGCATACCAAAGAATATACAAGGTCGCAATAGTAGTCTTACCAGTTTGACGGCCCATCATAATAATTCTGTTATTCTTATCTGGGATTTTCGCACAAATGGTCTTTACAATCTTTTCCTGATATGGTCGCAAACACATCTTTTCTTCGCCTGCAGGACCAATAATTGTAAAGTATTTTGCGAAATGGAATATACTCTTTTTACATTTAATATATTCTTTGATTTCTTCTTCAGTCATGGGAATGGATTCGCCAGCTCCCCTTAACATTTCATTCTTAAAAAACATAATCTCACCTCATCAATTCTTCAACTTTATCTTCAATTTCTTCTTGACTTGGTTTACTATGGTTATACAAATAAGCACCATAATACCAATTCTTAAGTTCATTTAGTATCGCACCAAATTGAGAACCATGTACACCACTATCTATAATAGCATTACTCAATTTCTTATTATCAGGCAATACATTTTCTGCCAAATCAGTTAAGATTTTTCTTTCTTTGTTAGAAATTGCTTCATCGTTGATTACATAATTTACTTCATTCAAAATTTCAAAATCTTTATTCGTGAAGATAGTTAATGTCTTGTTCAAGTCTCCATACAAATTATTTGTAAAGCCAAGTGCACCATAAACATATTTCAAAGTTTTCATTAAATCATTTTCCAATCTAAACAACTTTATACATTCAGGTAAGTTGTCGCAATCGTAGAATAACAAACCAAACAAAACCTTTGTGTCAGCTTCTGTTTTATCCATCTGAGCATATTTTCTAGTTAACTGTTTTGCGAACTTCCAGTTGATTAACATTTCAGGGTCAATTACTTCATTCGCACCAGTTTTCATTAACAATCCAATAACATCAGCAAAAGCTTGTTTACCATATTCAGCAGTTTTCATTAGTTCAGCACCAATTCTTTCTTTTGCGATTTTATCCAAATTGCCCTTAATGTTCTTAATACCTTCCATAGTTTCAGGGTCTATCTTCATTCCAAATCTAGCTGCGAAACGCATAGCACGAATAATTCTTAAAGCATCTTCACTAAATCTCTGGTTAGAATCACCGACTGTTCTAAGTATATTATCGTCTAAATCTTGTTCACCATTGTAATAGTCAATCAAGTTACCGCGGCAGTCAATACCCATAGCATTTATTGTAAAATCTCTGCGGGCTACATCGTCCTTAAATGACTTGGTAAATTGAACCGAGTCAGGATGTCTGCCGTCACTGTAATCTCCGTCAGTACGGAACTGTGTTACTTCAAAAACTTCATTCTGCCATTTAACGAGAATAGTCCCGTGGGCTTCACCATTATTAGAAGTACATTTGAAGTTATCGTACAATTCGTCAATCGGCATATTGGTTGCTATGTCAACGTCGTGAATTTTAGGGTCGCCTTTCTGTCCGTTTTTATACCAGCGGACTATATCACGAACACAACCACCTACTAGATATGCTTCGTAACCGAATGTTTCAATCTGTTGGCACAAATCAGTACCAATTTGAACTTCTTCATTGAATAATGATAAATCTATTTTCATGATTACTTAATTTGTTTCTTTGTATATTTCTTAATTACGCCTTCTTTACACAAATAGTTAAAGAATTTCTGTTTGTAGCCTCTAGTATATGCTGAACATACCTTCAATCCATATTCAGCTACTTTAGTTGGGTCATATTCAAATTCATAGATTTCTTTTATTAAGCCATCTTTTTTAGCTGCTTTTAATTCTTCATCTGTAAGGAATGAAAAATATGTTTTATAACGAGTAATCAATACTGCGTGATTACCTTCTGCTGCTTTAATAGCGGATTTCTTAATTCTACCAGTAGCAGTTCTGTTAGCAACAGCATTCTTACCACCAATTCTTTGTATGTGGAGTTCTTTAAACTTCTTATTTAATTCGTTTGCTTTTGCTTCCCAAACACCACTATGTCCGAGTCCGTCAGTTCCCCAACCAAGAGCATTACACCATTTACGGCTCAAAGCATAACCAACTTTATTAGCAGCTTTTATTTGTTCTTTTGTAATGGAAGCATTATGAAAATAATGGCACATTTCGTGAACGAAAGTGTTTCTAAAAGCAGCATAGTCAGTCAATTCATTTCTATTCAAAATGATTTCAAGGGTAATAATTTGTTGTTTAACTGTGTTAAACTGAGAAACACATCTACCCAATGCTTTTAAATGACTAGACCAAGTTAATGTAATTGGCTTTAATTTGCCATTGAAATATAATTTGTTAAATCTTTTAAATTCCTTTTCCAAGAAACTTGTGGTGAATT
>Ga0310691_10006170_pt1 | contig 12856 bp, 12 predicted proteins | sample 176DNAGHGlowgp2_FD_203887 | JGI IMG/M metagenome (GOLD analysis project Ga0310691, IMG submission 203887) | Sheep rumen microbial communities from Palmerston North, Manawatu-Wanganui, New Zealand - 1766 DNA GHGlow gp2 (v2) (version 2) | ecosystem: Host-associated > Mammals > Digestive system >... | reverse complement strand
TGATATAGCGTATCTAGTATTTCTGGTAAGCCTTCAAGTAATTCTTTTTCAGCATCACTTAAATGTATATCTTCATTAGAAATATGAGATTCTATTTTCTCAGTATTATTTGTTATCTTGGCATTATAACCATTCCATTTTGTTCTATCTGATTCGTTGACTAGCCCATCATGTATAACAGACCCTAAATGATCATAATAGGCATTTGGAAATAAGTTATCTTGATTGCCATTAACTAATTGTACTTTTATATTTTTATTCATTACTTTATTGTAACATAATGCCCTTTAATGTCTGGGTCGTATTTATCACCTATCCAACGATCTTCATACTGGCTTATCCTGTATCAAGTATATCCGGCATTTGATTGTTGATTATATCATGGCCCTATTTCATAGCCGGTTGTTGTAGCTGGTAATACTTCAAGTATTTTGCCATTAAATCCTGGAAAGTCTCTAACCCTTAATTCAATCATTGGATTAAGATATAACTTTTTAACTGGATTTACAGGTGTAGCTGGATCAGATTCATAGGTTATAGGTACTTCTCAGTAGCCATCACGTTTTATATCGTTAATTCACTGATTATCTCCCACCCTTCGCCAAACATAATTGTCTTTATCTAATCCAGTTGGTGGGTACATTCAATAAGTTGGTTCGCCACCGACTGGTTTTTGGCCTAAGGCATTTACTTGGTATACATTTATTACTTCACCATTTTGTTTATATGGTTTAGGTAGAACATTACTGTCATCATCTAAAATTTCAGGTGAGGTTCTAATCTTAACCTGAGTAGTAAATTTATATTTTTTATATTCTGTTTCACCATTATTTACTAGTGAAGCACTTTGAGTTTGAACTCAATACTTACCATCACTACCTTTAGTATTGGCTATTCACTGCTCATGGTCTTTACTTATTTTATACCAATCATATTTGCCGTTGGTTCTTGTATCGTAAATATTAACGATAGCTCCTTCAGCTATTTTACCCAGTATATCATAATTCGTTCCAGGACCACTTCTAATCCTAAGATCTGAAGTCATGACCTTGGCTGTTACTGCTACATCTTTATTTGTTTGAATACTATCTATAGAAGAATTCAAACTAGTAGATAAAGCCGCTGTAGTCTTAATTAATGAAGATCTTGGGTAATATCCTGCTACTTTTTTATTTATTGTAATTTCATATGGGAAAGGTGCGCTTGTATTTATATTGGTAATTTGACCTACTAAAGTTAAATTACCAATGCTTTTACCTTTACCATCAGCCTTGGTATTACCAAACCATTGTATCTCGACTCTATCATTTATACTTAAAGCTTCATTAAGTATAGTATGATGTTTGTGGGCTATCTCATTATATGTAGCTTGATCGTGTTCGTCTACATTTATTGAATTAATGTCAATTAAAATGTCTTCAAAAAACCCACCAACACTTCCTGATATATAGCATACTGGTGAGACTAAAAAGCCTTTAAAGCTGTAGCTACCACCCATAGAATAATTATTACTTTTATAATATTTATTGACATGCCCAATAGATCCGGGAGAACTATCAGTTGCAGAATATCCTTCTGAGGCTATAACATCACCTGTAGAATAATCAATCTGTTCTACCACAGCTACATGGCCGCAATTGCGTCAGCCTCCACCCCAACACATAACCGCACCTAAAACTGGTGTTTGAGATTTAGTTCAACCTTCATTAGTTGGCCAATTTTCTCACCAATTAGCAGCATTACAGTTGGGTGGTTGTGGGCTGGCTAATGGCCATTGATTTTCTCAAGGTTTAAGTAAACTAACTCCCACTATTTCCCCAGTTATTCTTTGTCCAGTATTAGTTACATACCAACCTGAACTATCCTTCTTTATACGGTCTAATGCAGCATTTCTACCCCATATTTCTTTAATCCTGCCATGGGCGTAGCCTACACAATTGGGTAATACCGAAGTCGAGAAAAATATGTTAATTAAATCTGTAGTACAATTATTAACTCCAGCTAGGGGAGATCTGTAATAAATATTAGCTGATGAAAGTTTAGTGACGTGAAGCCCTCATCCTGATACATCATGTACTCTCCCTAGAGTAGGTATAGTATCATATAAATAACTGAAGTCTCGACTCTGTCCAGCTAACTCAGATTCTTTTTTTACTTGATCTTTATCTTCATCTGATTTATTGGTTGAAAAATTTCTTGTAATAGTACCTAAAGAAACTTCAGTCTCGTCTTGAAAGTCTACTACAATTTTAAAGGCTTCAATCTTTAATTGATACTTAGTATTACTGCTTAGACTTTCTATTTTTATTTCGCCTGAAGACTTATCTTTAAGTATATTTGATTCACCCTTTTTAACAAGTGTTCCATCAGATGCTTTATATAAATTTCATTTACATTTAATATAACTGGGTTCTACATAATAGTTAACAATTTTAAATTTAACATTTGTAATCCCAACAGTAAATGGATAAGCTTCAATAGTATTAATTTTTGCTTTTGGAGGAATAATCTCAATTGGATTGCCACCCGGATCATCCGGATTTTGTGCTACCATTGGCATATTTAATCACCTCTATTAAACAAAGTTAACTAGTAAACAAAGTTTAAGACACTATTAAACAAAGTTTAAGTAAGTGTTAAACAGAGTTTACCCAATAATATATAATAATATAATATATACTAAAATATGTAGAGTTATCTTTTTATATATTTTCAATCTTTTTTAATTTTATTATGATTAGCTAATCATGTAGTACTACCTTCGCGTGGATAGTTATAGTGGTAGAAGATAACCTTATATCATGTAGCTATAATCTTTTTTACCTTAAGATCATTTCAAAGTATTAGATCCTCACCCACAGTTATATCTTCAAATCTTAGTTTATACTTATTTAAAGTAGCTATCTTCATTACTTTAGTTGGAGTTCCACAAGCAGTAATACCTTTAGTCTTTACTCCACGATTATCAATCAAATTTATATGAATTAAATCACTTCATGAGTGAGAATAAACAAAGTCAATAAACTCAGTGAATAGTTTTGTATCAACATAATCATCTGAGTCTAATCAAAACACAAATTGACCTGTAGCTGCTTCTAATCCTAAGTTACGACAAAAGCCTATTGACTTACGAACCGATGAATGTATTATTATAATTTCCCTTTTCAAAGATAATTCTTTAACCTTAGCTAAGGTCTTATCTGTAGAGGCGTCATCGACTACAATTATCTCTACATCATTTCTAATAGGTATAGAATTAATAGCCTTAATGATTAAATTCTCTTGATTATAAACCGGAATTATCACACTCAGAATTTTCATTGGCAAGGTCTTCCTTTATTTTTGTGGTACTAATTTCAGGTGTCCTTGGTACATATATTACTTCAACACCTTCTTGCTTTAAGAAATCAAATTTACCTTCCCAATCATCACCCATAACTAGAGTGTCAACTCAATACCTATTACAGTCATCCCTTTTTTGATCCCAGCTATACTCGGGTATAACTAGATCAACATAACGACAGCTTTCAAGAAGTTGTCTTCTTTCATCATATGAAAAATATGATTCTTTGCCCTTTTGTCTATTAAAGTCATCTGTGGAAAGACCAACTATAAGGTAATCTCCGTGTTCTTTTGCTCTTCTTAATAAATTGATATGCCCATAATGAAGCAAATCAAATGTACCGTATGTTATAACCCTTTTCATTTCCTTATATACTCCAATTTCTCCGGGGTCTTTTTATTTAGCTCCCAATAATAATCAAAATCAATTTTTCTATCTATAAATACCGCATCAGTACCTCTAGCCATTTTTTGATTAATAAACTCACTTAGAGTCTTAGTCTTATAATGATTTATATAAGCTTCTTCACAATTATGTAAACCTAAATCACCCTTAAGCTGGCTGCCCTTACCTCGAGTTGGTTTACCGTCTGGCATAACTTGTCTAGGCATAACTCTATTAATTCTACAATAATGGCATGAACATATATTTACACCCTCAAGGCCACCCCTAACAAATTCTTTACCATCTTTCTCATTAATATGGCCTCTAAGTCTTTTAGTTATACCCTTATATATTGGAATTGACATATCTCGTTCAATAAGGCCATCATCGCCAAACATGTGCCAGTTTAATCTAATTACTTTATAATTTTTAAATTTGTTATCATTTAAAAAGCTTTTTATATCAGACCATTTTTTAAGGACTATAAATTCATCTATATCTAAAAATCCAATCCAATCAAATTCATGACAGTGAGCCTGATAAAACTCATTATATAATTTAGCCTGGAATCCAAACTTATCATAAGAATTTATAGTTCTAAGCCCGGGTATTTTCTGAATTACAACTTTCCCCTGATTAATTTTGATCCTAGATTCTACTGGCTCATAATCTTCATCATTATTATCATATAAATAGATTTCATCAACACCCAAATTGAGATGATAGTTGATTCAATCATTTATATATTCATTTTCACACTTGGCTATTGCACAGATGACTACTTTCATTATTTCTTTAAACTATTAATATATTCTTTGGCGAATTTTTCTTTTTCAGGAGTTTTAGGGTTTATATTCCAAAAGTATTCTAGATCTATAACTCTATCAGGAAATCCAGCATCAGTGCTACGTTGCATCTTCTGGTCTATAAATTCTTTTAAAGTCTTAGTCATGTAATGGTTTATATAGGCTTCATTACAATTCCTTAACCCTTTAACTTCACAGTCAGTGGGTTTACCATCCGGCATGACCTGTTTAGGTAATTTCCCATTTATTCTACAGAAATGTGAAGATGGTATGACTACGTTATTAAGTCCACCCCTAATTATTTCTTTAGCCTGACTACCATATCTATGCTCGGTCAATCTTTTTGTGATACCTTTATAGATTGGTATTGACATATCTCTAGATGTCTTATTGTCATCACCATAAAGATGCCAATTTAATCTAACTACTGGGTAGCCATTAAACTTAGGGTCAGCTAAAAATTCTTTTATATTTTTCCAGTTCTGGAGAACAATAAACTCGTCTATATCTATAAAAATAATTCAATCAAAATCATTTTTATGTTCATTATAGAACTCAGTATATTTTTTTGACTGAAATCCTCTAGCCCCTGGAATCTTAATTATATGTACTTTGTTTTTTCTTTGTATCCTAGATTCAACAGGTTCATAGCTTGGGTCATTATTATCATATAGATATATTTCATCAACGCCTAAATCTAAATGGTAATTTACTCAATCATTTATATAATTATTCTCACATTTAGCAATGGCGCAAATTACAACTTTCATTATTTCTCCAAACTTTTTAAATATGTATTAACAGCCTTCTCTAAACTATTAACCTCACTGGCTAAATCTATATCTAAAGCAAAATCATGTATAGCTACAAAATGTGGACCAAACTTATTAACATTTGGATCTACACCTTCTATAACTCTATATAATTCTCATGAAATTGGTTTACGTTTGGTAAGATTATGGTCTTGTAAATATTTACATTTAGCAATACATTCATGGAACCTTTTCTGATTTACAACTTTAAAAGCTAGTGGCTCTTGATATGGCTTACTATATCCAGGAGCAAATGGTGGCTGAGTTCCAAAGAATAATATATCATTGGTCTCTGCCTTAACTACTTTTTCTAAGGCTTCTTTTGAATACCAAACATCACCACAAAGATATAATGCCGGTATATCAAGTGGAACAAATGCATCTACCCAATAACCTGTTTTATTTTTATTTATATCTTTTATGCTTGTTCCTTTTACAACATAATTATTACTATGTCTTAAAATAGGTAAACCTAAATAATCAAAACAATCAAGGTTAGAACTAATATAAATATCTTCTACACCTAATTCCTTTAACAGCTTTATAGTATGTTCAAGAATTGGTTCTCCATTTATTTTTACTAACCAACGTGGCTCTTCAAAAGTCTTATAAGTTCCACCACACATCAAAATACAAATCATATTACAGTTCCTTTATCATGGCCCTAGTTCTATCGCCAATTTCTTTCTTTATAAATTGTTTATGATACCAAGTAGAGTGAGCATCATTAGCAGCGTTGCCTTGTGGATCTAAATTACCCCTAACGAAAGAATAAAATTTATCAGGGTATAATTTCTTTAGAGCCATTATCAATCACATATCTTCAAAATAATCACCATTTACTATTTCGCCATCTGGGTAATCTATCTTTTCAAACATTTCTTTTGAGATGGCAAATAATTGGAGAGTTAATTGTTTAAATGTCCCGAATTCTCCAGGATGATTATCAATCTGCCTTAAATAATTATCAGCTGAAGCTTTATTGCCTACTAAGTTAATATCATCATCTAACATTATAATGTAGTCATAATCAGAATCTAAAAATCTTTTCCTTAATTCTCGTCTAGCTCCGGTTATTCCTAATTTAATGTCATACTTATATATAACTACAGCAGAATTATTTAATTCTACTAATTTGGTATCATCTTTTCAATTTTGAGCTACTATAATAATAGGCAGCCCAAATAAACTATCACATTTACTAATGAGGGCATTTAATTTATTTAGTCTAATGGCCCTTAGTTTAGAATCATCTGGTAAATATGATATAATTCCAATACATTTTGTCATAAATTACTTTCTCTTGATAAATAAGTTTAAAATAAAGTTTATAATACTATACAGTAAATCTGTAAACTTATTTGGAGAAGGTATAATTATGTCGCTATCCATACTAGAAGCAGGAACAAATGAGAACGCTTCACTAATTTTATAATCATAAGGAAGAACAGCACAACCTTTAACACCCCATGTTTTGCCCCATGAGTTCTGCATTAACCAGCCTTGTTCATTCCAGCCATAAAGCATTATACCGTGTCCGCCACTTTTATTCTCGCCTTGCTTAATAACTCCATTAACAACTCTATTATCAGAATACCATGTCACAGCAGCTAACACCGGACCATAATTCATAAGTGCATATTTTATATCACTAGCATTTCTGAGTTTGGCAAAGCTATCTATTCTATTTTTAGCAGCACTATCTAATACTTCTTTCTTTTCAAATGCTTCTTCAGCTATATCATAAACTTTATTTACTTCTGTATTACCTGGGCAGAAAGCATATTCAGGATCTCCATATTGAAGTGAGATCTTACATGCATCTCTGAGATACATGCCAGGACCAAGTGTTCCACATAATTTTTTATGAATACCATAAAGGAAGTTAGTAGACAATTTTCTACCACCGTTGTGGAACTCAAGTATCTCTGATGTGGCATGGGCAACACAAGAACCAACAGAACCCTGGCTCTTAACATTCCTATATCCCTGACACTCAAAAGCAGCAGGATACTCAACTGCCATTGCTATGCCTTTTCTTATTTTATAATCCCTTATATCAATCTTATCAGGTAATGCGCCTAAACCGTATTCCATGTTTAATTTCCTTTCTCAATAAAAAAGAGGTATATATCTAATTTAGCATTAGATATAACCCCTTGTTTAATTAAACTTTCTTAAGGTCTTTAGCTTTGTAGTATCCTTGAACTACACCGTTCTTACCCACCTTATATGGATAAGTTGCATCTTCTATATAGTCCATAATTTCTTTTTTCCAACCTATACCAAATGTTGGTGAACCAGTTCCATCTGGTTTTGAGTTCCCTCTAGATTTTATCTTTACTTGGTCTCCAACATAAAGTTCTTGAGGTTCTATCGGAACTTCCCTTATAAACTCAAGATCATCTTCAGCGTAATAACCGAGAGAAGAACCTGTCCAAGAACCAAGTTGATATGGGAACTTTACTAAACTAAAGTTAGCACCCCAAATTACATTTATAATTGTATATTCACCACCAATGTGGAAAACAGTATATCCAGAACCATCAGATTTAGAATTACCAACTTTTAGTATTCTTACCCTATCACCAACTTTGAACTTTGGTTCGTGAATTTCTTCAAACTCAGCAAAGATTATTACATCTCTATCAGGCATCTTGAAAGTGTTGCCATCTATAACAACTTGCTCTGAGTAAAGTTTAGAAAGTCTATAACCCTTGTTTGGGTGAACTTTTACACCGACTGTCTCACCAACTTCAGCCTCAGTTAAATCTGTTTCTACATAACCATTATTTGCTTCTTCACAAGTAATTGTATAAGAAACCTTCTTAAACTCAGCAGTGAGTGTAACTTCACCGATTCTTGGCATCTTGAAAAAGTCTTTTATTTCTTTTCCATTTACCATCAACTTAGTGCAAGCATAACCTTTATTACACTTTACATTAACATTGACAGTATCGTAGCCACATGCTTGTTCTTTATCAACTTCAATTACACCTTCTTTATACTTAGTGCAATTTACTTTAAACTTTGTTGGGAACAAATCATATGGAAGTATTCTTGGAGCATTTTCATCTACTCTAGCACACCACTGATTATTAGCAATCTTGAACCACTCATAATTATCAGCAAGTTTTACTTCTGAGTAGTTATAATAACAATCTTGTGGGAGTAAATCTAAGATGTTATCATCACTAGCAAGAGATGGGCTTGTTCTGATTCTTAAATCAGGTATCTCACAAATCAACTGATTCTTCTTCTCATCTCTATCAGTATCAGGAGTTGGTTCAGGAGCAATCTTAGGAACTGCTGGGTTATAAATAAAACCAGCAAACTTATATGTTCCACCCATACCCCACTGATTAGATGGGTATCTAGTTGCTGTGTAGAAGAAACTCCCACCATAAGCAGATTCAGATGTAAAGATTGAACCATCTGGGTTTATTCTCTCAACTATAGCAACATGACCATAATCTCCCCAGCCACCTGTCCAAACTATAATGGCGCCAGGAACTGGGTCTGAACCCACTTCAAGTTCAGGATACATTTCATTTCTTCTAGCTATGAAATTACAAGCGTTACAATTGAACCATGGGTATTTACTACCAACATACCCAGTCATCTCACCATAAATTTCATTAAATCTTCCATTTGCATATCCAACGCAGTTAGGAAGACAATTGCAATAGTCATTAGAGCAAACTATTGCCCCAGACCAACCACCATGCTCATAATTAGCATATGCCTTTGCATAAGTTTCTCCCTGTGTTGGTCTTGTAGTCCTAATTTTAAATGGAGTCTGCCAAGCAGTTCCAAGAGCAAGACCTTCATCTAATTGGAACGCATCACCTATAAAAGCATGGTTAGTAAGATTCTCTACATCTACTTTACCGAGAGTTTGAACCTCTAACTTCTTATTCTCCTTTTCAATCTTTTTTGCCATATTACAGACCTCTGTTTGCTTTCTGTGCTCTTTCAGCAATTACAACACCAGCATCTCTAAATATATCCTTGATGTTATCAAAGCACTTCACTGTATAAACAGCAATCAAAGAAAGAGCAGCCATATTGAGAATTGTATCAATTGATACCATCTCACCAGCTATCTCCACCCCAGCTTCAGGGGCAAACTCACCAGCACAATAAAACAGACCAACACCAACTAAAGTGAGAACATATTTGAGAAGTCCTCTCCAAAGTTCGTGGAAGTCAAAGTCACCTATCTTTACAGACAATGCCAGTCTGAAAAGTGTATTTGCTAACATAAGGGCTGCTATAGCGAATATGTTAGACAAAAGACCATAATCAATGTTGAATTCCATTATCTTCACCTCTAATTATTTAAAGCTTCTATAGTTGTATCTTCTTCGTAGTCCAACGGAGCTACTACTTTTAACTTTGATGGTATATCATACAATAAATTACCAGACTTATTTTCTATGCTCAATTGCACTTTAACGTCTAGGTAATTATGTTTAAATAAACTAGTTTCTTCGGGTGTTAATTCTACTGTAAGGTAAGAATAATGTTTATGTTCATCTACTATAAACTCAACTGGAGACTTCTCTAGGACTACATTAAATCCTTGTCTGTAAATTACCTTAGCATGACTCATATCAACCAGCTCCCCAGGTTGAGATCCTTGGGGAGCATCAGTTGCTACGTAATCTGTATATACAAAATCTAATTTAAATGTATTTACAAAAGTCCCGCCAATAACAATACGATCTTTAGCTTCATCATTTATTTTAATAGGTCTATTGAACGGGTGTTTTGTTGGTTTAAATCTTTCTAACATTTTATACAACCATTGGCACAGCCTTTATAAGAACTGGCGTACAAATACTTGGAATTCCATGCATTCTTGCTACTATCTTAATCTGTGGCTCATAGTCAAGTTTAAGAACAGAAGCCTTTGGTGTGACTGTAAGTTCATTACCATCTTTAAAGTAATGGAAGTCAGTTAATTCACCCTTAATTGGAGTGCATTCCCAATCAATAGTATAATCACCACCAAAGTCAGCAAATGCTGTTAATGTTATGGCTTCATCAACACTTAAGACTCTATCTTCTCTAGTGCATGTTATCTGAACTGGAACTAATTCACCATCTCCATCTGGACTTAACTCTATAATAGGATATCCTTCTGGGTATTCAGTTTTAAATGTGCCATCTCCAGTATAACATACATATTTTTCAGGATCTGCCATACCAATTCCAACCATTGGATATAAAGTCCTTGGTGGGTAATAAGTAGCACCATCTCTCCATTCTGGCCAGTATTTACATAAAACACTTTTACCTTCTTGGTAAGCATCCCAAATGTCTTGCCACTTTTGATCTAATTCTAAACCTTGCTCAGTATGTTTAACATTTATAATAAAAGGTTCAACCGTTACTTTGTCAGCCTTTTCTTCTAGGTCAGCTAGAATTGTTTGTATATTTTGATCTACTATTTCTTCATCAGCTTTAGTATCTAGATTTTTATTTATGTCTTCTATGATACTCATTACTTCCTGGAAGGATTCAATCACTTCTTCAGTATTAGCCTTAGTAGAAATTATTTCCCTTAAAGATTCAATAACTTTATCATCTATACCAGTTGTAAAGGCATTGACCCAGGTATACCTACCTTCAACGAGAAGGCAGATATACATTGAGTCATTAAGTAAATCAAAGTCATCACTCTGAGTAACAAAAGCAATCCTCTTATATAAATTTTCTTGAGGATCTGGTAAATCTTTAAAATTATGATATATTAAACACTTACTTAGATCAAATACACTTGGGTCTAATTGTGAATAAATATAATCCATTTTGTTCCCCTATTATCTATTATCTATAATGTATCCCTCAGCATCAACTGGGAGTAATTGAATTTCATCATGTTCTGCAGCAGGTGTAAGAACCATATCTTTACCAATTGTAACATCAAATCCATCCTTTGCTCCAGGATAATTACTCTCAACATCTACTACTACTGGGCAGCAATGAACCACAACTCTGGAATCACCAACTTTACCTGGTTCAGCAACCTGGCCATCAACCTCAGTGATAATTTCACCACCATTAAGAATTGTATGACCAGCTCTAGCAACAACACCAGCACCATTATGAGCAGTAATCTTACCGCCGTTCATTGTGAATGTGCCGCTGTTTGGCATGTATACACCGCAAGCAACATAACCATTAGAAGTAATGTTAGCTTCGAGTTCACCACCATTCATAACGACTTCAACATTACCCTGATTCTTGGATCCGTTACCCATGATTGGAGCATTATCAACACCAGTAATCTTACCTTCATTCATTTCAAATGCAGCACCAGTTGTAACTAAGATACCAGCTTCTTGAGCTTTAATTTCTCCGCCATTCATAACGATTTGAGAACCAGCGCCTGTAGCTGTTACAGCACAATCACCACCAGTTGTATCAATGTAAGCACCATCACCAATTTCAATAGAACCGCCATTGAATGCAGCAATTGCTCTACCTGAGTGGTTAACAATTTCACCATTCTTTACTGTGAGATTTGCACCAACAACTTCCATACCAGCTTTATTTCCGCTTATATTTTCAAATTCAAGTGATTTTCCATTAAGATCAAGAACTACGTCTCTATCACCGCTAATAGAAATTGCGCCATCATCAATAACAATGTCATCTGTAAGAATTACTAAATTATCCTTAGCTAATGCATTCTTAAGACTTGCGCTGTCATGAGTGTTGGCCTTTAATGCTTCTATTTCAGCCTGGAGTTCTTCAATCTGATTCATAACACCAGAGAGATCTACCATGCCAGCAATTTCTGCCTTATCATCTTCAGTGAGAACGTAATCTTCACCATCCTTGCCATCTTTTCCATCAGCACCGTCTTTACCATCATGACCGTCTTCACCTTTAGGGCCTTGTGGTCCCTGAGGACCTTCTGGGCCTTCCGGACCCTGTGGTCCAACTGGTCCTTGTTCACCCTGTGGGCCTTGCGGACCTTCTGGACCCTCTGGCCCCTGTGGGCCTTCCGGACCCTCTGGGCCCTCTGGGCCTTGGCTACCATCCTTGCCATTTTGACCATCTACACCGTCTTTGCCATCTTGGCCATCTTTACCGTCCTGACCGTCTTTACCATCTACACCGTCTTTACCGTCCTGGCCATCCTTGCCATCTACGCCATCTTTTCCAGGCTCACCTGGGTCGCCCTTAAGTTCTTCTTTATGCTCATTTACATATTCAGCAAGTTTATTACCAAGCTCATCAGATTTTACATATGCATCAAGGTCGGATTTCTTAGCATAGTCATCAAGAACAGACTCATCTATTTTATCTTTAATTGCCTTAGATAGCTCTTCTTCGTCTATAAAAGAATCTACATATTCTTTTGTGGCATACTTGCTAAGTTCTGACTTATCAGCCTTTTTATTAAGGTCAGCCTTCTTTGCATAAGGTTTAAGATCAACATCTTTAGAACCATCTACCAACTCGTTAATGCTGACTGGAACTAACTTTCTACCTTT
>Ga0310691_10006169_pt1 | contig 12857 bp, 12 predicted proteins | sample 176DNAGHGlowgp2_FD_203887 | JGI IMG/M metagenome (GOLD analysis project Ga0310691, IMG submission 203887) | Sheep rumen microbial communities from Palmerston North, Manawatu-Wanganui, New Zealand - 1766 DNA GHGlow gp2 (v2) (version 2) | ecosystem: Host-associated > Mammals > Digestive system >... | reverse complement strand
TTTCAATGCAGGGATGTACGATCGCCCAGAACTCACGGACAAGCAGAAGCGTATCCTCGCCGACTACGACAACTCGCTGCGCTACAACGACTCCATCGTGGCTGCTGTCACCCAGCGATTCATCGACAAAGATGCCGTCGTGATCTATATGCCCGATCACGGTGAGGAGATCTTCGACGGCAAGCCTTATATGTATGGCCGGATGCATGGGGCCAACATCGACTACCGTCTGGCGCGCAACGAGATGGAGATTCCTTTCTGGATCTGGGGCTCGCCGCAGTATATCGGGCAGCATCCTTACGGTTGGCAGGCGATACAGGCCGCCAAGGACCGTCCGCTGATGACCGACGTGCTGCCTCATCTGCTGCTCTATCTGGGGGGCATCGCTACGCCTGCCTATCGGCCTGCCTACAATGTGATAGCACCAGAATACAACGTGAGGCGCCCCCGTATCCTGAAGGGCGTCACGGACTATAACCAGCTGAAACGGAAATGAAGGAGATACTGACACGGAGTGAATGTTCGGCGATGCGCGGCATTGCCATCCTGGCTATCATGCTGCACAACTACTGCCACTTTATCGGCAAGATCGTGAAGGAGAACGAGTATATGTACCAGACCGTCAACAACGACCGGCTCTGGCGCGTGCTGACCCATCCCGACGAGCTGCTGCCCGTTCACCTGCTGTCTTACTTCGGCCATTACGGCGTGCCCGTCTTTCTCTTCCTCAGCGGCTACGGCCTCGTCTTGAAATACGAGACACCAGGAGCGGCCTGTCCCCCTCTGAGGTTCCTGCGCTATCATTACCTGAAGCTGCTGCGCATGCTGATCGCGGGCTTCACGCTCTTCCTGATGGTGGATGCGGTGACGCCTGGGCGCTATGCCTTCCACTGGGACAATGTCTTGGCCCAGCTGCTGATGTATATCAACGTGCTGCCTGAGCCTGACAAGACCATCTGGCCTGGCATCTACTGGTTCTTCGGCCTGATGATGGAGCTGTATATTGTCTATCGTCTGCTGCTCTGGCGCCGTCGTAGTGCGTATGTGGTGGCGCTGATAGCCGTCTGCTGGCTGCTTCAGGTGTTCTGTGAGCCTGACGGCGACACGCTCAACCGCCTGCGCTATAACTTTATCGGCGGTATGCTGCCCTTCGGATTGGGTTTATTGGCGGCGAGGATTCCCAAGGCGGGACTGTTTCAGTCCCAGGCTGGGACCGTTTCAGTCCCAAGGTGGGAATATCTGTTGGCCTTCCTGCTGGCTACGGGCCTGGTGGTGGCGATGGGCTTCTGGTATCACAGCTGGCTGTGGGTTCCCGTCTTCATCATCATCGGCACGGTCTCTCTGGTGAAGATGATGCCTGAGTGCGCTCTGAAGGTGCTGGTCTGGTTCGGCAGCATCTCTGCTGCGATGTTCGTGGCCCATCCGATTGTGCGCAAGCTCTTCATTATCGTCGCCTGGCGGCAGGATATCTACGACGGGCTGATGCTCTATGTCGTCGTGACGATCGCGCTCTCCTGGGCTGTCAAACAGGTTATCGACCGTATTCCCATGCCGAAGCTATGAAGATCAGGGATATTCAGTTGGCAGACATGAGCCGCTATCGCGGCGAGCTGATGGGGGCGGCCATCGTCTTCATCATCCTGTTTCATGTACCGCTGGCGCGTGCCGATGCGTTCTTCGGTCTGCGGCGCTGTGGCAACATCGGTGTCGATATGTTCCTCTTCCTGAGCGGCATCGGACTGTGGTATTCCTGGGTGAAGCAGCCTTCCGTAAAGCATTTCTACCGTCGCCGCCTGCTGCGCATCTTCCCCACGTGGCTCGTCATCTCGTCGATCTACTACCTCCAGCGCTTCAACTTCGCCACGGGCGACTATCTGGACCTCTTCCTCGACATCACCGTCAACTGGGGTTTCTGGCTGCACGACGAGCTTACGTTCTGGTATATGCCGGCCATCATGATGCTCTATCTCTGGGCGCCGCTCTATATGAGGCTGATACAGCGCCATCCCGACTATCGCTGGCTGACGGTGCTGATGGTCTGCTGGTGCGTCATCGTGCAGTGGGTGGTGCCCATCCATCAGGCTGTGGGCCATATTGAGATTTTCTGGAGCCGTGTGCCTATCTTCTTTATAGGCATCAACTGCGGTGAACTGGTGCGGCAGGACCGCCGCTTGGAGCCTGCGGCCCGCTGGCTGGTGCTGGTCACCTTTGTGATGACGGCCTCCGCCTGTATCTGGCTCGAGCAGATGCGGCACGGACGGTTCCCGCTCTTCGCCGAGCGCATGATCTATATCCCGTTGACGGTATCGCTCATCCTGCTGCTCTGCGACCTCTTCCGTGCGGTTCCCCATTGGTGCCGTCGCGGCTTTGTCTTCCTGGGGGGCCTGAGCCTGGAGATCTATCTCATCCATAACCATTTCGTGATGCAGTATCTGATGCCTTACCAACTGGGCTACTGGCCGACGGCGCTGCTCACCACCGTGCTCACGCTGCCGCTGGCCTGGCTGCTGCAGCAAGTGCTTAAACGCCTGATACCAGCATGAGGAAAAAGATCTATGCCTTCGACTTCGACGGGACGCTGACCACCCGTGACACCCTGATTGCGTTCATACGCTATGCCAAGGGCACAGGCGGCTTCGTCTTGGGTTTCCTGCGCCACGCTCATCTGCTGGTGCTGATGAAGCTGAGGCTCTATCCCAACTGGAAGGCGAAGCAGCGGGTGTTCTCCTATTTCTTTAAGGGTATGCGCTTAGAGGATTTCGATGCCCTCTGCCGGCAGTTCGCCGAGGACAACCGTCATCTGCTGCGCCCAGAAGGACTGAAGACCATCTCACAGGCCCAGGCAGAGGGGGCCGAAGTCGTTGTCGTCAGTGCCAGCATCGACAACTGGGTGAAGCCGTTCTTCAGCCATCTGATTGTCCTGGGCACGCAGGTAGAGACAGCAGACGGGAGACTGACGGGCCGCTTCCTGACAGACAACTGCTACGGTCAGGAAAAGGTAAACCGCATTCTGGCGCTCTATCCTGATCGCAGCGACTATCATCTTATAGCCTTTGGCGACAGCCGAGGTGACAAGGAGCTTCTGGCCTTTGCCGACGAGGCGCACTATAAACCCTTCCGGCAATAACCGCCCCCCTACTTATAAGTAATACTGGAGGCTAATCTGGGGATCAATCCGCTTGATGCCATAGAAGTCATACTTGTCGCCTAAGCCCTCAGGCTTCTTCAGCGACATGACGAAGTAGTCTATCTGTAAGCCTATGCCGACGTTTCTAGACAGCATATATTCGAAGCCCGTCTTAACCATAAAGCCAACTCTGCCCGAAGAAACCATACTGTTAGCGTACGCATCCAGCCTGGAGTCGGTGACATTCTCCTTGTAGTGGGCATAGCCTACGCCGATGGAGGAGACCCAGCGCCACTTCTGACCCAGCATCAGACTGGTCACGAAACTCGGTCCGAAGTAGTGCATCCGTATGTTGAATCCATCGTCGAACGAGGTACCGTAGTAGAGGTAGTTCGCACCGATGCCGATACCACTTCCCCAGAGGTGCTGGTAGTCTGCACTCAGTGAGAAGCCTCCCTTCGAGTTATACAGCCTTTTGTATGTCTCTATCTTAGAGACAATCCAAGCGGGCCCGGCTCCAATCCTCAGGATGTCTCTCGGATTGTTCAGCCGCCGGTCGCGGATGTCGGTTATCATCTTGCTGGCGCGCTCCTGAACCTGGTCCTCCTCGTACGCTTCCAGATTGCCGAGGGCAGACCTGGTGTCAGAGGTTATCAGGCTGTCGGGCATCAGGTACATGGTACCCCAGACGCGGTGGCACGTGCTCCCATGAAAGCCGGGATACCTGTGCTCGTCGATATGAAAGGCATTGCCTCCGCTTTCAGCCGTCTTCTTCACGGCCAGTGCCAGCATATTGGGGAACAGGCAGTCCTTCGTGGGTGTCAGTCCTCCGTCTTTCACCTTTACCGTTCCTATCACCTGTGCCGATGCAGGCACAGCCTCAGTTGTCTTGAATATCATGACGGAGTCAGCCGAGCGTGCAGGAAGATGCGCTGTAAGGTCAGCCGAAACCCTCGGAGCTGTCTGGCAACTCATCAGCAAAGCCCCAACAGCAATACAAACAAAAACAGAGCTTCTTTTCATTGTTCTTCTAAATTACTTATATGATAAGCTAATCAAATGCTAATTCCTGCGACTCAATGAATTAATCCCAAATTTTCCGATTTACTTCTATGTTAATTATCTTCAGACCATTTGGATCATAGATTTTTTTGAAATAAATGTTCTTGATTCCGTATGCTTTCATCTTCTTTGCGGTTTCATTGCCTATTATTATAGTGAAAATTTTTTTTTCATGAGGACCAAATAGTGTCCCCGATTTCATAATAAAATCATTGCTTTCAATATTAAAATCCTTAGCTTTGATCACAGGAGGCTTTATGATTTCATCATAGCTTCCGCAGCAATCCCTCTTATTAATATACTTTGTTCCATATAGCTCGTAATCAAGACCGAAGATATCCATAGGTTCAAAATAATACAGGCCTTTGCTGTTGCTTAATGGGATGATCCTTAGGTTTTTATAGTTTCCTTCTTTACAAAAATCATAGAATTTTTCTGATATAATCCAATAGCCATCATAAGTCGTTGAAAGGTCCCAATTCCTATTATGAATTACAACACTCTGGTTAGGGATATGTCCCAAAGTATTGTGGCAAATTGGACAGATATCCTTACGATCGTCGATATTCTCGTACATATAATCGTCAATGCTTTCTCCCCAAAGCATTCTTGCAATCACATTACCTCTATAACGTGTAATGATGCCTTTTGGCTGTTCTTTCTTTTTTCTAAACCAATCAATTATTGACATATATCTTATGTTTTATCTCATACAATTTGCAAAATTATAGATTAAAATCTTCATCGCCAAAAGATATGCGAATTATTATTATCGTTTAACAATAAAAATACCGAGAATTGCTTTGTAGTCTCGAAAAAAACATTACTTTGGTTCAGTCCGAAAAGCCAGTTGGAATGTTTAGCCTATTTCATTAAGTTAATTCAAGCGAATTATTCCTTTGTAACTGTCACAGGATTTAATGGCCTGTCTCAACCGATTTTTCGGACTGAGCCGTATCTTCTACGACAGGCAGACCAGCCTGAAGGACGCTGGCAAGGAGCTTCTGGCCTTTGCCGACGAGGCGCACTATAAACCCTTCCGGCAATAACCGCCCCCTACTTACAGGTAATAAAAGCAAAAAGAATGTTAAATTTATCGCTTTTCGATAAAGTTTTATTGAATTTATTTGGTGGTTCAGAAAAGAATGACTACTTTTGCATATCGAAATTCAATAAATCATATAAGTAAAACAATAAAGTATATGGAGTTGAAAAAGTTTTCTAGCAAGGGTGAGAACCTGATGGTTACGGGATTTCTGCTGCTTTTAGCAGTATATGTGGGTTGGCTCATGTGTCGTGACGTCTGTAGAATGCAAGAGGCTACGACGCAGTATGATTATTACCAGAACCTGATTTATCTGATAGAGAATATTGCCAGGACGTATTTCTTCTGCATATATCTCTTGATGGTACTCTTTACTTATTTTCATAAGCAGTACTCCAAGTGGTGTGTTAGGCTGTTTTATTTGCTGGGAGTATCGGTGCTGCTGTATTTCGGTTTTGCCGGCATCTTCAGCGAAAACGTCTTTAACCACATCGAGCCCCAGTACCTCGAAAACTTCCCCAAAATGATTCATTCGTTGTATACGGGTCCTTTGTACTGGATGATCATTGGCTATTTCTTCACCCCTAAGATTCTGAAGGATGCTCAGAAACTGAAAGAAGAACAGGATTTAACGATATAACGGTCTATGGGAAAAATCATAGTAAACCTCGATGTGGAGATGGCTAAGCGAAAAATGTCGCTCAGCGAATTGGCTGAGAAAGTCGGCTTGACGCTGGCAAATCTCTCTATTCTCAAGACTGGCAAGGCTAAGGCTGTCCGATTCACAACCCTCGAAGCCATCTGCCGTGTTCTGGGCTGTCAGCCAGGAGACATTTTGGAATACAAAGACGAATAATCACAAGCGCATCGGCGCATCGTCTCTCTTGCAAAATGCAAATGCTGCGCTGCTGCGCTGCTGCGCTGCCGCGCCTCCCAACGTGATTTTAACATTTCCAAAATAAAACAAGATAATTAGGGGCAGTCTTGTTTTGTAATTGAAATTTTTGTACCTTTGCACCGTCGATAAGAGTAGGCGGATGCGGCGGTCATTAAATGAAAATATTGCGAGTATTAATTCTGGAAATTGCGCGCATTAATAGTTGCAATGTTTTCTATTAATAGGTCAGTCTGAGGCGCTCAGAGGCGACATGTGTGAGATGTACTAAAAATATTTACTAACTATTTAAAATCTGTTCAGAAGTATGACTATTAAGGCTATTGTGGGTGTTTTTGGCTTTTTACTCACTTATTCGTATCTTTGGCTCCGCCGAAAATAGGCTGCATCTCGGAAATATCCAAATTAATTTGGTATTTCGCTCGATTTGCACTATCTTTGAGCGTTGCTCGAAGATACTCACGTTCGAAAAAGTCCAAAAACTTTTGGCTTTTTACTCACTTATTCGTATCTTTGCACCCGAAAATATAAATACGTATTTAGAATAATGGAAAACAAGACCTTTAAGCGTACGACGGTGACGTCGGCGCTGCCCTATGCTAACGGCGGTGTACATATCGGTCATCTGGCCGGCGTGTATGTGCCCGCTGATATCTATGTGCGCTATCTCCGTCTGAAGAAGCGCGAAGTGCTGTTCATTGGCGGTTCCGATGAGCACGGCGTGCCCATCACCATCCGTGCCCGTAAGGAGGGCATCACCCCGCAGGACGTGGTGGACCGCTACCACGAGATGATCAAGAAGAGTTTCGAGGAGTTTGGTATCTCCTTCGATATCTACAGTCGCACGACCTCTGAGACGCACCATAAGTTTGCTGCCGAGTGGTTCCGCAAGCTTTACGACGAGGGTAAGCTGACAGAAGAGACCACGACGCAGCTCTACGACGAGGAGGCCAAGCAGTTCCTCGCCGACCGCTACGTGACGGGCGAGTGCCCCCACTGCGGCAACCCCAGCGCTTATGGCGACCAGTGCGAGAAGTGCGGACGTGACCTCTCGCCTACGGAGCTGATCAACCCCAAATCGACCATCAGCGGCTCCACGCCCGTGCTGAAGGAGACGAAGAACTGGTATCTGCCGCTTAACGAGTATCAGGACTGGTTGAAGCAGTGGATACTGGAGGAGCACAAGGAGTGGCGCCCGAACGTGTACGGGCAGTGCAAGAGCTGGCTCGACATGGACTTGCAGCCCCGTGCGATGACCCGCGACCTCGACTGGGGTATCCCCGTGCCCGTGGAGGGTGCCGACGGCAAGGTGCTCTATGTGTGGTTCGACGCGCCCATCGGTTATGTCAGCAATACGAAGGAGCTCTGCGAGAAGGAGCCCGAGAAGTGGGGTAACTGGGAGAAATGGTGGCAGGACGAGGACACGCGCCTCGTACACTTCATCGGCAAGGACAACATCGTGTTCCACTGCATCATCTTCCCCGTGATGATGAAGGCTCACGGTAAGTATATCATGCCCGACAACGTGCCAGCCAATGAGTTTTTGAACCTGGAGAACGATAAGATCTCCACTTCGCGCAACTGGGCCGTATGGCTGCATGAGTATCTCGTGGATATGCCTGGCAAGCAGGACGTGCTGCGCTACGTGCTCACCGCCAATGCCCCTGAGACGAAGGACAACAACTTCACCTGGAAGGACTTTCAGGATCGCAATAACAACGAACTGGTGGCCGTGTATGGCAACTTCGTGAACCGTGCCCTCCAGTTGACCAAGAAATACTGGAACGGTGTGGTGCCTGCCTGTGGCGAACTGCAGGAGGTCGATAAAGCCGCACTCGCAGAATTCAAGGATGTGAAGGAGAAGGTGGAGACACTGCTGGAGCAGTTCAAGTTCCGCGATGCCCAGTTCGAGGCCATGAACCTCGCCCGCATCGGTAACCGCTACATCACCGAGTGCGAGCCTTGGAAAGTGTGGAAGACCGACCAGAAGCGCTGCGAGACCATCCTGAACATCTGCTTGCAGCTGACGGCCAACCTCGCCATCGCTTTCGAACCCTTCCTGCCGTTCTCCAGCAAGAAGCTCCGCGAGATGCTGAACATCAGCAACTTTGAATGGGAACAGCTGGGCAGCACAGACCTGCTCAAAGCAGGCCATCAGTTGGGCGAGCCCTCTCTGCTCTTCGAGAAGATCGAGGACGACGTGATCCAGAAGCAGCTCGACAAGCTGGAGGCCACCAAGAAGGCTAATGAGGCAGCTAACTATAAAGCTGCACCCATCAAGGATACCGTCTCGTTTGAGGACTTCGAGAAGCTCGACATCCGTGTGGGGCTGGTGAAGGACTGCCAGAAGGTGAAGAAGTCGAAGAAGCTGCTGCAGTTCACCATCGATGACGGCAGCGGCACCGACCGCACCATCTGCTCAGGCATCGCCGCCTTCTATGAGAACCCAGAGGAACTCATCGGCAAGCGCATCCTTTTCGTGGCCAACTTCGAGCCGCGCAAGATGATGGGCATCGAGAGTCAGGGCATGATCCTCTCTGCCGTCGATGCCGACGAGAGTCTCAGCGTCGTTACTACCACGAAGGACGTAAAGCCCGGCAGTCAAGTAGGCTAATCCCAACCCCCAAAAACGCTACGACTTATGAAGAAGACCGTATTGATTACAGGTGCTACGAGCGGTATCGGACTCGGCTGCGCCAGGAAATTCGCAGAGAACGGCGACCGCCTGATTCTCACTGGTAGGAACACAGAAAAGCTGGAGGCTATCCAGCAGGAACTCCAGGCCAAGGGTACGGAAGTGCTGACGCTGGCCTTCGATGTAAGAGACCGCGACGCTGCCCGTCAGGCCATCGAGAACCTGCCCGAAGCCTGGCAGCAGATCGACGTGCTCATTAATAATGCAGGTCTGGCACTGGGGCTTGAGCCTGAATACCAGGGTAACCTCGACGAGTGGGAAACCATGATAGAGACCAACATCATGGGCTTGCTCACGATGACACGCCTCATCGTGCCCCGTATGGTGGAGCGCGGGAAAGGCCATATCATCAATGTCGGCTCTGTGGCTGGCGATGCTGCCTATGCAGGCGGAAACGTCTATTGCGCCACGAAAGCTGCCGTGAAGGCTCTGAGCGACGGTCTCCGCATTGACGTGGCTAATACAGCCATCCGTGTGACAAACCTGAAGCCCGGCCTCGTGGAGACCAACTTCAGCAACATCCGCTTCCGTGGTGATACAGACCGCGCGGCCACTGTCTATAAAGGCATCAAGCCACTGACAGGCGATGACATCGCTGACGTAGCCGTCTATGCTGCCAATGCCCCTGAGCATGTACAGATAGCCGAGGTGCTCATCCTGGCTACCCATCAGGCCAGCGGCAGCGTCATCGTGCGGCAATAAGTCTCAGGTATGGACAACCTCAAGGAGAAAACGGCGAAGGGCCTCTTCTGGGGCGGAATGAACAACGGCATACAGCAGTTGCTCGGACTGGTGTTCGGCATCATCCTTGGACGACTCCTTGACCCCTCAGATTACGGAATGACGGCGATGCTCGCCGTATTCTCCGTGATAGCCAACGAGCTGCAGTCGAGTGGCTTCAAGACAGGTCTCATCAACCTCAAATCACCTACCCACGACGACTATAACGCCGTGTTCTGGTTCACCATCTTGGCTGGTGCTGCCATCTATGCATGCTTATGGATGGCAGCACCGCTTATTGCCGACTACTATCACCAGCCAAAGCTGATCCCGCTGAGCCGTTATGTGTTCCTGGGTTTCGTATTCTCGAGCTTTGGGATGGCACAGTCGGCCTATCTGACGAAGCAGATGCAGATCAGGCAGATCGCCCAGTGCGGCATGACGGCCACGCTCTCGTCGAGTCTCGTCAGCGTATGTCTGGCCTGGCAGGGCTTCGGCTACTGGGCACTGGCCACGCAGTATCTGATGTACATCGCCGTCAACACGCTGCTGCTCTGGTATTTCAGTCCTTGGCGCCCTTCGCTCATTCCCTCCGCTACCGTTTCGCCAAACCGTAGCCTTTTCTCTCTCTTCTCTCCTCTGAAACGACTCTTCCCCTTTAGCGTGCGCATCATGATCTCCGCCATCCTCACGCAAGTGAACAGCAACATCATGAACCTGCTGTTAGGCCGATACTACGGCGAGGCCAACACGGGCCACTATAACCAGGCCTACCAGTGGAGCTCGAAATGCTTCCTGCTGGTGGGCAACATGCTGAAACAGGTTGATCAGACCGTGCTCGTAGGCCTCGGCGACGAACGGGAACGCCAACTGGCCGTGCTGCGGAAGATGATGCGGTTTACGGCTTTCATCTCCTTCCCATTGCTCTTCGGCCTCGGACTGGTGGCGCACGAGTTTATCCTGCTGGCCATTGGCGAGAAATGGAGTTTTGCTGCCTCGCTGCTACCCCTGCTCTGTCTGAGTGGGGCCTTCATGCCCCTTTCCACACTGCTCACCGATGCCGTCATCAGTCAGCATCGCAGCGATATCTATCTGTGGAGTACAGTTGCCCTCGGCATCCTGCAGATCTGCCTGATGGTCGGACTCTGGCAACAGGGTATCTACGTGATGGTGGTTGCCTATACCTTGTTAAATATCGTATGGGTATTCGTATGGCAATTCTTCGTGAGACGGCTGATGGGCTACAGGCTGATGGCCTTCCTGAAGGATATTGTGCCCTTTGCCTTTGCCGCGGCAGCCGTGATGGCCGTTACAGGAGTGGTGACAGAGTTTATTGTTTATAAGTTTATAGTTTATAGTTTATGGTTTATAGATGATTACCTGAGGCTTTGGTTACTGCTGTTGAGCCGCATGGTCGTTGCTCCATTGCTCTATTACGCCGTGATGCGGCTTGCGGGAGCCGTTATCCTGCAGGAGTGCGTCAACTTCTTCCTTGCCAGGCGCAAGTCTCATTCGTCATAGAACTCCAGTTTCCCCACATGGGGGGCCAGTTGGCTGAGGTCGGGCAACTGCATATAGTCGCCGAAGATATGCCTCAGATGCGCATCGGCATTGCCTGGCACTGGTAGCTGATGGCCCTCAAACACGTGGGTCGTCAACGGGAATATCTCGTCGAGATACCGCGGATTGTGGAAAGGGATGCCCATGCCGCTGGTGATGACAGACGAGCCCATGGTCGCCTGCGAGAGTACCGCCCTCAGACAAGGGAACAACACACGGTTGTTGAAGTTGAAAATGCGTCGCACTGACTTGATGCTCTTCGCATCGTCGGTACTCGTGCGCCATATCTTATACATGTGGCCTACGGTCTTCTCCGTCAGTTTGTGAAGCCAGATGGGGTGACGCTCCATCGGGAAGATATCGATATAGATGCCCTGTTCGCGCCACAGACGGTCGTAGCCATTCTGTTCAAGCATCCGCGAACGGCGGTCACGCACTTTTGCATAGAAATAGAAATAGTTTGGGTCGGTCTCGTCGTTCTGCAGGGCGAGCCAGTCGGGCAGTTCCTCTGGCAGCACCTTCATCAGCCTGACATAGTCACTGCGCAGCATCTCGATGTCGAGGTCATCATCCCAGGGGATGAACCCGTCGTGGCGCATCGCCCCGATGAGTGTGCCGCTGCTGAGCCAGTAACGGATAGCATGCTTCTTGCAGATTTTATCCACCTCCAGCAAGATGTCGAGCATGCGGAGTTGTTGGCGTCGCAATAGCGAGCCGTCAGGGTTGAAGCGGGCACGGAGGGCGGGTTGATTCATAGGGCTTATAGTTTATAGTTTATTGTTTATTTATTCCCCAGGCCATCACACGGTCGATGGTGGGTACTGGTATCTGATGTTCCCTGGCCTGTCGCTGGATGATGCGGAGACCATAGGGGAAGTCTTCTGTGAAATATCGGCTGCTGAAGTCGGGCACGAAACCACCCTCCACCGCCTTCATCGGTGCCAGGATGCCCTTGAAAGCCTGAATCGAACGGAGCTTACGGGTGAGCGATGCCGCATCGTGACTCTCATAGTAGTCAAGGATGGTGGGGATGCTTCCCTCTCTCACAGGCAACACCTGCAAGAGCTGCTGGAACTCACGGTCCATTGCTATCAGCAATGCTGAGGCCTCGTCCGTCCACTCCTCATAGAACTTCGGCTGAAGGGGATAGACGATGCCGTCGTGCCAGTCTTTCCACATTGTGTAAAGTCGCGAGGGATGCAGGATGGGATTGCTGTTGGTGAGGCTTACCTCATAATAGCTCTGCATCAGCGTGGTAGGGGTGTGGAAGAGGGTTTCTATCGTGCCGCGCAACTGCTCCTTGTCTGCCGTCCGTTCAATCGCCACGTTCAGTGACGGCTTATAGCCCAGCAGGTCGGCGGAACACCCGTACTGGGTGGTTCGGGCGATGAAAGGCACACGCTGGAAACCGAACAGGGGTGTTGTTGTAGGCAACAGTTCCAGCGCCTCGAAGAAAAAGCCCGTACTGCTGACGATCGTGCCTACGGCTGTGCCAGCGTGCAGGAAAGGACGGATATGCAGCAGTTCCTCACGGATGGAGAAGCCTGGCAGGCAGAGCAATACGATATCTGCTCCTGGGATCACCTCTTCAGGGTGGCTTGTGACAGCACTGATCTCTCCTTGTTTAATATTGCCATCAGGCATTCGGATGGCAAGCTGTCGCTGCCAGCGCTCTGGCTGGCGGGTGAGCAGGCTGACCTCACAATCACCGTGGATGGCGAGAAATCCCGTCACCACATGGCCCAAGTTGCCG
>Ga0310691_10006168_pt1 | contig 12859 bp, 9 predicted proteins | sample 176DNAGHGlowgp2_FD_203887 | JGI IMG/M metagenome (GOLD analysis project Ga0310691, IMG submission 203887) | Sheep rumen microbial communities from Palmerston North, Manawatu-Wanganui, New Zealand - 1766 DNA GHGlow gp2 (v2) (version 2) | ecosystem: Host-associated > Mammals > Digestive system >... | reverse complement strand
ATCAACAGCCTTGATGACACTGTTCCTCAGGCCGCACTCTTCAAGAGCCTTGACACCTGCAATGGTCGTTCCTCCGGGGGAGCATACCTTATCCTTGAGGACTGCGGGGTGCTCTCCTGTCTCGAGACAGAGCTTGCCTGATCCCATTACCGTAGCAGCGGCGATCTTCAGAGCATCGTCTCTCTTGATACCAAGAGCAACCGCAGCGTCAGCCATTGCTTCGATAAAGAGCATCACATATGCAGGTCCGGTTCCGGATACGCATCCGATATTATCAAGAGTCTTCTCGTCGCAGATGATGACTTCACCGCATGTTCCAAGGAGCGCTCTTACAGTCTCGACCTGCTCATCTGACAGATTGACCGGACAGACAGCAGATACGCCGGCACCTACCTGTGCAGGCGTGTTAGGCATGATCCTGACATACGGCCTGTCAGCACCGATGATCCCTGCGATCCTCTCCGTTGTAACGGCAGCTGCGATCGACAGAACGACTGCTCCGGGCTTCAGGAAAGCGGATACTTCCCTCAGAGCATCATCAAAATTAACGGGCTTAACTGCCATAAGGACATAATCAGCATCCTTAACGCAGCCTTCCAGGTCAGTAAAAGCCTCGCCGCCCGTAAGATCTGCCGCTGCTTTGAGCGAAGGAGCGTAAACATCATAGAGATTGATCTTGATGCCTTCCTTGAATCCGCCGGCAAAACCGGCTGCCAAAGCCTTACCCATATTACCTGTACCAATAACAGCTATTATCATATAAACAGCCCTCCAGAATTGACATGATATATTATTATAATATAAAAGGAGCGATTTTAAGATAACATTTACTTGACATCTTACAAACTCTCAATTAAACTAAACAACGTTGTTATTTAGGGGAGTGGCTCAATGGTAGAGCAGTGGTCTCCAAAACCACCGGTTGCGAGTTCGAATCTTGTCTCCCCTGCCAACACAAAGGTTGCCCAAACAGGCAACCTTTTCTTTTTGTCAGAGTTCCCCGCTGAGCCTCTTTGCTTCAAGCCTTGCTTCTTCTTTTGCAGCAGCTTCCATGATCCTCTTCTCGGTCTTGGGCAGGAGGATCCTGTAGATGATGATGCCCGTTACCGCAGCCACGACCCACGCGAAAGCATCGGCACCGGCAGCGAGATAGAATGATGCAACGATCATGGAGATGCCTGACATTATTACCCTGGCAACAAGTTCGGCACCTCCCATTATCATAGCAGCAAAACTGTGTCCGATGGACTGGATCGTGCTCCTGTAGACGAATATCATCGCTAGGAAGAAATAGCATACGGCGCTCTCGATTATATAGATCCTTGCCCACGGCAGATAGATACTGATATCCGTGCCGCTTTCAAAGAAGATCGGCAGGACCACGGGAAGCAGGAGCGTAGTTAACAGAGCTGCCGCTACAGAATAGATGATAAAGATCTTCATGCATGCGGTCACGCCTTTCCTGATCCTTGCAAAATCCCTTTTGCCGAAGTTCTGGCCTACATATGCAGACATTGTCTGACCTGCAGTAAACATAGCCTGAGTTATGAGTATCTGAAGCTTGCTGGCACCCGTGACACCGGCAACGGCGATGGAACCGAACATATTGAAAGCGCTCTGCATGATCATGGTACCAGACGCCGTTATTCCCGTCTGAAGAGCCATTGGAATACCCTGCATCAGTTCGCCGCGGATGATGGTTCCGGACAGCCTCCAGTGCTTCTTCCCGGGCCTGAGAACACCAACCTTCAGATAGATATAGACAATGCAGAACAGAGCCGACACTGCCTGCGACAGCACAGTTGCATAAGCAGCACCTGCCGTACCGAGCTTGAACACGATAATGAACAGCAGATCAAGGCAAACGTTAAGGCCTGCAGATATCAAAAGAGATATCAGAGGGATCAGACTGTTGCCGATCGCTCTTAATATCGACGAGAAGTAATTATAGAATGCCGTGGCAAATATACCCCAGCAGATAATGGAGATGTAACTGTAAGCATCGTCAAAAATATCATCCGGTGTATTCATCAGCACAAGTATCCCTCTGATCGTCAGGACCATAACGAGAGTAGATAATACGATATGTGCAAGAGAAAGATAGATCCCGTTTGTAAAAGACTTCTTGACGGCATCCTCATCTCCGTACCCGTATTTCTGACTGGTAATGACAGTAAAGCCCATCACCATACCCGTAGTAGTACCGATTATGAAGAACATTACGGTGCCGGTCGACCCTACTGCCGCAAGGGCGCCCGGGCCCACGAACCTTCCGACGATTATGGTATCGACAAAATTATAGAGCTGCTGAAAAATGTTGCCGACCATAAGCGGCAACATGAACTTAAGTATTACTGATAGAGGATTGCCCTCAGTGAGTTTCGTATCCATGCGGGCATTTTATCACTGAGGGCAACTTTAAAATATCATTAATCTGCAGATTATTAACTTAATCCGACTCTATTTTCGATGCGGCATCACGAACTTCGACTACAGTGCCGGAAGCCTTATTCTTCCCTTTGCCGTATATGGGGGCAAGGATGAAGAGCATCGTCGGAAGCATCGTAAGGAAGAACAGCGGCAGCTCGCCCCAGGTAACACTCTGGTTCTGGATCACATCCGTATTACCGGCATATATGACCGCGATCAGATTATTGTTGAGGAAATGGATTATGACCGGCACCCAGATGTTGTTTGTCTTCATATATGCATATCCGAACAGGATACCGTACGCAGTACAGGTGATGAGCTGTGATACGAACATCTGGATCTGGGTTTCTTTCGTATAGAACATCAGATCGACATTAAGATGCCAGATACCCCAGACTATACCAAGTATGATGACGCCAAGGCGCTTACCGAACTTGTTCTGGAGGATCGGCTGCAGATAGTATCTCCACCCGTACTCTTCACCAAAGAAAGCGAGGAACACAAAGAAGAAATTGAATGGCAGTGAGACCGCATTCAGTATCGCTGCAGGCGTCATGAGGCTGGCTTTGAGCGAATCCCATGCCTCACTGTTGCCGTTTATGAGGTCGTTCAGGAATACAGATCCGAAGATCCTTCCGAAGTAGAGAGCAAGGAACAGAACGATCATGACCACGCTCATGCCGATATTCTTCCTTCTAAGGCCGGCATTCTCGGCTCTTTCTCTGCCGCAGACCCAGAAACAGATATAAGCTGCGATACTTCCGGGGATCAGAGGCAACTGTGAGATCACGACCCAGGGGTCCATCTTACCCGCTTCACCCATGTCTATTATTGGCAGCTTGATGAACACTGACATGATCGATATGATCATCATGACAGCCGTAGTTACAAGTACTATTATGTAACCTGCCATAGGCAGCTTCTCATCCTTCTTGGATGCGATCATCTTGCCTAAGATAACGCCGCATGCCGGATACATCATCTGCGTATTAACGAATGCGGTCAGATCCATCTGCTGTCTGAATCCAATGTACATAAGGATACTCATAACAGCCGTAACACCATAGGCAACGGCTATGAATATCCACAATCTCTTTTTCCCTGTCGTGTCCATAACTGATCTCCCGTTATTGTTTTTCTACACAGTCAGAACAGGTTTATTCCCTCCCCGTTCTGCACGGATACAATATAACGCAGATCAGGAGCAGATCCTGTCAAAAGATGTGAATGGTAATTATCCTGTCGCGAAATGTCATCTTGACATCATAATGGACAGCTCGAAAGCATTATCAGTGGACGAAGCTTTGAGCATTCCATTATACCGTTCAACGGTACTCTCGATATTCCTGAATCCGAAGCCATGATACTCCCGGTCTTTCTTCGAAGAATAACCCGTAGATGCAAGGATCCTGTTGACATCCACCTTAGCCTCGATCGTATTTGTGATCTTGATGACAAAGAACTTGGCAGTGCGCTTGATGTCAAGAGACACGGCGGGCTTGGAGCACTTCACCGAAGCTTCTATCGCATTATCCAGGGCGTTGGCAAATACGCTGCACATGTCCGTAGGCTTCATTCCGAGGCCGCCGTCGAGCACGCCGTCACAGGTAAATTCGATACCAAGTTCCTTCATCCTGTCCGCCTTCATCGACACTATAAGATCGAGCATCTCATCGCCTGTAACATATGACGGTGACAATGCCTTTACATTACCGAGAAGATCCTTTATATGAGCGTCAGCATCTTCTATGCGCCCCTCATCGATCATCATCGAGGCAAGCGAGAGATTATTTATGATATCGTGACGGAAAGCTCTTGTCTCCTCCTGTTTGCGCTTATACTGTTCAATATATTCGAGCTGAGCCTTAAGATAATTCTCCTGGTATTCATTCTTATCCTTGAGCGATCTCTCAACGGCAGTCATGACGAGCAGGAACGGAGCAAGACAACCTACGATGGGAAGGACTATTCCATACATGGTACACAGGAGCGAATATTTAAGTTCCGTATCGTCTCCCCCATAGAATACGAGCGTCGACAGGAAAGAGAAAAATATCATCCACAGAATGAACAAGACCCTGTTCCTGACGCGGATCGTATAATACCTGCCCTTCTTGTAGTAAGCAAAATAAAGGAGTGCGCAGAGCAAAGCACTGATCACAAAATCTATCACGACAACAATGTCAAGGAAAGGACTGAAATCATTTTTAGGTTCATAGATGGTCGTCAGAAGGGCTGTATCTCCTCCTGAAAGGAAAAAGACTGTGTATTCCACAATGTTCTGCATGTAAAAATAGTAGAAATAAAGACCGACAGTAGCTTCGATTGCCCGAAGAAACTTCTTCTCCTTATACACGATCAGATAGAATACAAAGGCATAGGCGAAGGCTACCAGGTTAACGACCAGACTCACTGCCGCTGTAACAAGTGCAGGAATGACTTCCTCGGCATCCTCACCCGGAATGATGGCAGACAACTGTGAAGTCAGATGATCTACTATGTAATCTCCATAAATGAACTCAATGACAACGATAATGATCTGCACGATGATGATCCCGCATGCCGACAATACAAGCTTACGGCTAAGCTTTATGTTACGCCCGAGAAAACAGGCAGAGATAAGCACTATGATCACCATGGACAGGATAAAAGTGACGATCGACAGAGAGGATACCGCGATACTTAAGATCTCATAACCGCTCATGTCAGAATGCCTGCCTTTCTACAAAAGAATAAAGAGCCTCTTTAAGCGTCTTTGTATTGCCGCGGCTTACCGGGACAGATGATTCGCCGTTACCTGAATCAAGGATAACATCAGTTTTTACGAGTTTCTTGATCCTTGCAAGAGGTACAAGATAACCCCTGTGAGTCCTGAAGAAACCGTCATCTTTAAGCTGATCCTCAAAATCACTGATATTATACCTGACCAGATGATCTCCATTGACAGTACAGATCCTCACATACTGGTTCTGCGCCTCAAAATAGACGATGTCGCTGAGATTGACCACTAATTCATTGCCGTCTTCCCTGACGACCAGCTGTCTTTGTGTCGAATTCTGCGAATTCACGTAATTAAGCACTTCCCTAAGCTTCTCAACTTTAACCGGTTTGGTCAGATACCTGAGCGCATTGACTTCATAACCTTCGATGGCATATTCAACATGCCCTGTAAGGAATACTATCAACACCTCAGAAGACCTTGATCTTAAGTTCCTTGCAAGAGTGATGCCGTCCATCTCAGGCATTTCGATGTCAAGGAAAACGATATCGTACGGCTTCCTGTCGAATTCGGCAAGAAGATCGTGACCATCGTGGAATGAATTGATCTCCGGATCAAGATCACCGATAAGCTTTGTGATAAGAGCCCTCAACCCGGCTCTGAACTGTTCCTCATCATCGCAGATAGCTATTCGCATTTATCACCTGTTCTCAGAACGCCTTACTCTTCTGTATGCAACAGCGCTGACTTCAGCATATTTTTTTCAGATTACATTCTACTATACTTGCAACGGATTACCAAACACTATTCTTTGCAGGAAAAAACACTATTAATACATCAAAATTCTTTGAAAAATGATGTCAATTCTGTAAGATCAGTAAATCCGAGTTTCTTATAAAACTCATAAGAAGGCTTGCTGCGCTCTGTATGAAGGAAGATCTGATCGATCCCCCGCTCCTTCAGATAAGACTCGATCGACTTCATAAATGCCGTTCCCAATCCCTTGCCCTGCATGTCTGTCCTGACGAAAAGCTCTTCGATAAAGTATTCCGTACCCTGGCACCAGTGCCTGATATTGCCTATGGACACGCCAACTAATCCGTCTCCCTCCATAAATCCAAGGATAAGCGGAGTTCTTACCATCATAAGATCCTTGAGATAATCATCGAGCTGCTCATCATCACTCCAGTCATCATTCCACGGGGGCGCAGTAAACACGCTCCTGAACAGATCTTTGATGACTTTGAAGTCATTTATGCTAAGTTCAACTAAAGTGGCCATGATATCAGAGTTTTGCCACCAGTTCCTTAAACAGATCCCCTCTGTGTTCGAAATGTCTGAAGTGATCATAAGAAGTTCCTACACTGCTCATGATGACAACATCACCGGCCTTCGCCAGGGATCTGGCCTTATTGACTGCTTCCGTCATGTTCTTAAGAGCCTGATCCCTCGAATCGGGAAGCTCATATACTTCATCGCCTCCCTCGATCACATAGACCTCGTATTTACGTCCGCAGGCTTCTTTCTCAAGTATCTGCTTGATAAGATCCGCATTAGATCCGTAAATAACAATCCTGTCAGAGAATCTGAGGATCGCATCGCCCAATCCCTCATAGACACACTGTTTGTCCTTACCTCCGCACAGCAGAACGCCGTGAAGACCTCTTCCCGACAGAGCGTTCATCGTATTTATCGTGCGGTTAGGTGATGTATCGATCGAGGAATTATACCACCTGACACCGTCGAGTTCCCTGACAAATTCGATCCTGTGGGCAACCCCCTTGAACTCTCTGGCAACGGTAACAACATCTTCCTCGGATACAAGATCGGAAGTTATTGCGATCGCAGCCAGATAATTCTGGACATTATGATCACCCGGTATCAGGATATCGTTCTTATGTATGAATTTCTTAGTGCCTGACGGCCGCGACAAGCAGAGATATCCTTCATTATCCACATATGCCACATCCGCATTCGGATAATTGCTGCGGATATTTACGCAGGTATCGCCTCCGAAGAAGGAGACACGTCCCCTGGCTATATTACGCAGATCATATGTCAGATCATTATTACAGTTGAGCACGACCTTCCCCGTTGCGCCCTGGTTATTGAAGATATTAGCCTTGGCATCGATATACTCCCGGTAATCGTAGTGAAAGTCAAGATGATTGGGCGTTATGTTAGTTACAACGGCATTATCAACACTTCTCTTAAGCCCCAGCAGCTGGAATGATGACAGTTCCAGGACAACCTTATCCTTGGGCGTGATCTCTTCAATCCTGTCAAGAAGAGGAGTTCCGATATTTCCTCCCAGGTAACAGTTATAGCCGGCTGTCTTCAATATCTCATATACGAGTGTTGTAGTTGTTGTCTTACCGTCTGAACCGGTTATGCCGAATGTCTCTGCAGGACAAAGGTCAAGGAAGAGCTCCATTTCGGTGGTGAGGATTGCTCCTTTACGGCGTTGTGCTTCGAGAGCATCTACCGTGAACCTCATTTTAGGAGTCTTGAACACGATATCAAAAGACTCCTCGTATAAAGGCTTCAGGTAATCACTGCCAAGTGACCACCTGACCTTAATATTCTTATCTTCAAATTCTTTTACGGTATTATCTATTGCCGGCTCCGATGTATCATGGGCATCACAGGCTGTTATCTCGCAGCCGAGTCCTGACAGCCACACGATCAGCGGTTTATTGGATATTCCAACGCCTATGACGACAGCTTTGCGTCCGTTTATATACTTTTTGAATCTCTCAAGTTTAAGATTATTCAACTCCGAGTCCTCCGTATGCTTCATATAATCTGGAGTAGAAACCGCCGCTCCTTATAAGTTCCTCATGGCTTCCGATCTCCGATATCATTCCTTTATCGACCACGATTATCTTATCACAATCCACGATCGTTGACAGTCTGTGTGCGATTATTATACCTGTCCTTCCTGATAGAATCTCCTTGACAGCCTTCTGTATCTTAACTTCAGTAAGGATATCGACAGATGATGTAGCCTCATCAAGGATTATCACAGAAGGATCATAAGCCATTATACGTGTAATACTCAGTAGCTGCTTCTGCCCCTCGGATATATCGTCTCTGTCTCCGCCGATCTCTTCTTCATAGCGTCCGGGAAGATTATCAATAAATGAATCTGCTCCGGTCTTATGAGCAGCCTTCCTGCAGCTGTCTTCATCAAGGTCAGGTTTGCCATACCTGATATTATCAGTTACCGAACCAATGCTGAACCAGTTGTCCTGGGCAACAAGGCCTATCAGTCTTCTTAGTTCTCTCCTTGGGATATCGTAGATACTGATACCGTTAATAAGGATATCACCCGAATCCACGTGATAATATCTGAGGAGCAGATTAATTACTGTTGATTTTCCGCCGCCTGTAGGGCCTACTATTGCAGCCTTCTGTCCCGGTTCTATAACAAAAGATACATCTTTAAGCACGGGCTTGCCCTTTGTGTAGGAGAATGTAACATGGCTGAACTCAATACGTATATTCTCTGTATCAGTTATCACTTCAGGGGCATTGATATCCTCCTTTACTATCTCCTCCTCATCAATGAAAGCAAAGATCCTGTCCAGGCACGCAAAACTGTCTGACAGTTCCGTAAATACGGATGACAGATCATTAAATGGCTTCATGAACTGATTAGCATACATAAGGAGCGAACTCATTATTCCGACAGTCAGGTCGCCCGAAATAATGCTGAGCGCACCTATCAGCGCTACTCCGGCATAGATAAGAGCATTAATGAACCTTGTTGAAGGATTCGTAATAGACGACAGGAAAGTTGCCTTGGATGATGCTTTTCTGTAATCCTCGTTGAGATCGTCAAATCGTGACACAGTGCCGGACTTAAGGTCATAGATCTTTGTCTCCCTGAACCTTGAACAGGATTCACCGATATATGATGTCTGTCTTCCCCTGATATCCGAAGCAGCCCTGAATGACTTGTATGACCTTGAAGATATCATATATGCCACGATAAAAGATACCGGAGTAAAGAGTATTACGTAAAGTGCTATCCTCCAGTTCAACATGATCATAATGACCAGCGTTACCCCAATAGATACGATGCCGCTGAAGAATTGGTTGAGGAAAAGGATCAGACCATCCCCAACCGTCTCACAGTCGTTTATGACCAGACTCTGTATAAATCCCTGTTCACTTCTGTCTATAAATGATATAGGCAGTCTTCTGATCTTACCGTAAGCATCATCCTTAAGATTAGCTATCAGATCATAAGACAGCTTATTATTGATCCTGAGCATGATAAGCTGCGCAAGTGCACCGCCCAGGGCGATCAAAGCTATAAACACCACGTTATATAAGATCCTGTCGAGGTTTCCTGCCACTTTGTCATCAATAAGATCTATGGTCTCACCGGCATAATATGGGATCAGCATCGCAAGTGCGGCATATAGACCGGCAAGCAAGAATGATAATATGACAAGCGCCTTCTGCTTACCTGTATACCGGATGATCCTTCTGATATTCTTCATCTTACTCATCGCAAGACACCCCCTGCAGCCTGCAAAGTTCCCTGTAGCTCACAGACATCCTGTACAGATCTTCGTGCCCTGCGAAATAAGTGATCCTTCCGTCCTCGAGAAGCATGATCCTGTCGAAATCCTTAACAGAGTTGATCTTCTGTGAGATCAGTATGACAGTAGGATGATTGGGAAGTTCATCAAGGTTATCGAGGAACTTCCGCTCCGTTTTGGCATCCAGTGCAGATGTGGAATCATCCAATATGACCACTCCCGGATTGCCCGCCAGTGTTCTTGCTATATTTATCCTCTGTTTCTGTCCGCCTGACAGTCCGGTACCAAGGGCATAAACTTTATAGTCATATCTCTCTTCTTTTGTATTGATAAATTCAGAGCTCATGGAGACTTCCGCAGCTTTGTCGATCATCTCCTTAGTGATACCTTCCCTGTCCAGAGAAATGTTGTATCCTATGGTTCCGGTAAACATACCGGCTTTCTGAAGACATAAAGATACCGCACCTGACCTGCTCTTATCAGTAAGATCTCTTATATCCGTATCATCTATTGTAACCGTTCCCGCCGTCGGCTCCAGTATTCCCGAGGCCAATGCCGCCAAAGTGGATTTGCCTGAGCCGGTCTTGCCGATTATCCCGATCTTCTCCCCCGGTGCTATATCGAATGTAAGATCCTTAAGCGAATCGTTGTTGGAATCAGGATACTTGAACGATACATTATCAAATCTCAGGCGGTGAGCTTCTGATTCGTTGCCCAGCACTTTATCCCCGCCATCGTCAATATCAAGTTTGAGGAACTTCTCGACTCTTCCTGCACATACTACAGATCTGCTGACATTTACAATAAGATTGGCAAACTTTATTAACTCCACCAGGATCTGCGACATATAGTTATAAAGTGCCACCACTTCTCCCTGCGTGAGATCGCCGTAGGAAACATTAACAGCTCCCGTATATATCAGAAGACATATACACAGGTTAACGATAACAAAAGTTACCGGGTTAAGCAGAGTTGACACTGAACCGGTCTTTTTCTGAAGGTACTTAAGCGCCGCATTCTGTCTTGCAAACCCTTCGTGATCGTCATCCTGTCTGTTGAAGCCTCTTATTACCTTGGAGCCTGTGATGCCGTTACCTGATCTTGTTACCAGCTTCTCCATCTCATCCCTTGTCCGTGAATTAAGAGGAATGAGCATCTTCATGTTTATCGCGATAAAAACACTTAGGACGGTCAGCATGATGACGAATATCAGAGACATTTTCGGGCTGACGGTTACTGCCATGATAAGTGCACCGAAGACGATAAAAGGTGATCGCAGAAGAAGTCTCAGGGTCAGATTTATACCTGATGAGATCTGGTTGCAGTCTGATGTAAGACCTGTGATCACTTTCGCCGTGCCGGTCTTCTCGAAAGTTCCGACAGACAGAGATGATATGTGTTTGTACAGGTCTCCTCTCAGTCTGCAAGTAATGCCTCCTGCTGCATAAGCGGCAAAATACTGGGCCGTAACCGCACATCCGAACCCAACAACGGCAAATACGATCAGAAGAATTACCCTCGAGGTGATATATGACCTGTCAGAATTTGCAATGCCGGTATCAATGAGTTCAGCCACAACCAGCGGTACGATCAGCTCAAATACCGCCTCCAGGAGCTTAAAGGCAGGACTTAGGATGATCTCTTTAAGATATGATCTGAAATACTTGATCAATGTTCTCATACAAGATCTTTTTGCAACCTGTTACACATTCTGTACACTTCTTCAATATCCACGGAAGTAAACTTACCGTCTTCATAAAGTATCTTCCCGTCTGCCATGGTCATCTTTATGCAGGAATTATCCGCGCTGTAAACGATATTTCTAATGATATTATTCTCAGGCTGCATGGACGGCCTTGACATATCGATCATGATGATATCAGCCTTCTTACCCTCTGCCAGGACATCACTGTCATCAAGACCCATGCACAAGGCTCCGCCTGTTGTTCCTGCCTTAAGGATCTTATACGGATCGACCGTTGCTGCATTACCTGTCATTGAATTGGACAGGACAGTATCCAGATACATCTCGCGAATCAGTGACAGACTGTTATTGGAACCTGCACCGTCAGTGCCTATGGCTATCTTCATATCAGAATCGATAAACTTATAAACAGGAGCAATACCGCTTGCAAGCTTCAAGTTAGAGCATGCGTTAAAAACCGACCACAGCCCCTTGGATCTGAATACCTCCATATCTTCATCCGTGAACCATACGCAATGGAATCCTCCGCCGCCGAAGTCAAATATCCCCATCCTGTCGAGAAGCACGGCAGGAGTTACGCCATATCTGTCCTTGCACCCTTCAACTTCAGCTCTCGTCTCACTGATATGGGTATATACGGGAGCCTTGTATTTATGAGCAAGCTGAGATACGTACTCCATATTCTTCTTGCTGGTCGTATACTCAGCATGAAATCCCAGTTTGAACGAGACAAGAGGATCAAAGGAGTTATATGTGTTGTAATTATCCTCAAGTTCATCTATCCCTCCGAAATCATTAGCCGAATCGCAGAATACGAGCCTGATACCGGATTCCACAGCCGCTTTGGCGGCTTCTCTCAGATGGAAATACATATCAAAGCAGGCTGTGATCCCTCCTGATAAGTATTCGGCATAGGCAAGCTTCGTAAACCAGTAAATATGTTCCGGTGTGAGCTTCGCCTCCCTCGGGAAGATGGCCTTAAACAGCCAGTCATTAAGTGAATACTCATCTGCTAATGATCTTGAGAAGGTCATACCTGAATGTGTATGCGCATTCTTAAGACCTGGCATCAGAATGTTCCTGTTGCAGTCGATCTGGCGGTCCCACTTTATATCATTAGCCTTACCTTCACCTATATATGTTATCTTGCTTCCGCTTACCCACAATTCACCCTCGATGATATTCTGATCTTCCATCGTAAGGATCCTTGCATTATAAAATCTGATATTTGCCATTTATACACCTCAATCGTCTTTAGCTGCATTATATTTTACAATAAATAAGGCAAAACAGAAGATTTATGTTAGTATTATTAAAAACTTAAATAAGAGGACGATAAATGAGCGATAAACTGTCAGTTCTGATAATCGGATGCGGCCGCGTATCAGAGAAGCATATAAAGGCTATAAGTAAACTTAAGGACAAATACACACTTGCAGGTCTGTGCGATAA
>Ga0310691_10006165_pt1 | contig 12861 bp, 11 predicted proteins | sample 176DNAGHGlowgp2_FD_203887 | JGI IMG/M metagenome (GOLD analysis project Ga0310691, IMG submission 203887) | Sheep rumen microbial communities from Palmerston North, Manawatu-Wanganui, New Zealand - 1766 DNA GHGlow gp2 (v2) (version 2) | ecosystem: Host-associated > Mammals > Digestive system >... | reverse complement strand
TGGAAGATAATCATCTTATGTGGATAATCTTCTCTTTGATCTGCTGCACCGCTATCGATACTTTCTTTATTGAAAGATAACTTATCATAAATTGGTTTATGAATATCACCTTGGTCAAAATAACCTGAAACTAATGTTCCATTTTCTGGAACAATGAAATTACCTGCTTTAGAACCAATGAATAAAATATCTGGAATTGCCCAAGGAATACCATCTTTTGGAAGGTCATCATAGAAATTAAAGATTTGTACTTGAACACGACCTAATTTTTCAGGGTCATTATTGTTAATTACTTTACCTTCCCAACGACCATCAAACTTAACATCAACATCATCGTTGATATTAGCCATATCATTGAATAGCTCAGGGAAATTTTCTTTTACTTTATCTAAATTCAAATCACTCATTATCTACTCATTTTATATTTGTTGTATGATGCTGCCATTTTATCTATATCATTTTGAATAGCCATATAACCTTCATTATAGGTACCATCATTTACACCTTGAACTAAGATTGTATAATTATGGTTTGGTGCCCAAATGTGAGTTAAGCCTGATACAATATATTCACCAGATAAAATCTTATTTGTGTATTTAGAATCTGATGCATCTATATAAATTTTATCACCAAGATTTATGTAAGTCTTAGCTATTTTCTTATCTTCTTGTTTTGTTTGTGGATCATTCTGCTTAACATCTGATTGATCATTCATATTTAAAGTCATATAACAGAAATTAGTGAAGAATGAATTACGAATATTCTTATGATGCAAAGGAGCAACATTATAGTATTCATGCAATTCTTTAAAATAAATTCCACTATATTCTCTTTTGTTAATTAAATGCAATGATTTAGCTGACTTATTTGAAATGTTTGATAAACGTGTTCCATTACCATTAAATTCATATTGTCTAAATGAATTTTCTTGATCATCTTGAACCTTTTGTGGTTTTTGTTTATCAGTATCAATTTCAGAACGATTATATGGATTGTATTGTACTGATTGAATAGTACAACCATCATCAAATGCTTTATAAGGAAGATTATAGAATAACAAATCCATATAAGGTTTATATGTTAAATTTTTATTAACTTGTCTTAACTTATTATAGTTTTGTTCAAACATATAACTATATGAAATACCTTGTGTACACATTCTAACAAGAGAGTCATAAACAAATTGACCATTCTTATTGATATACATTAAAGGTAAATCATTTTCTCCAATCCAAGCATGATCAATAATATGCTTAGCAAACTTAGCATAAGTTAAAGTCTTATTAAGCCATAACATTTTATCTGTTGGATCAGATGGACATCTATAATCAAATTTAAGCGCAGCTTTTTCAACTAATTCTTGTAATACTTCTTTAGATGTTTTCTTATAACCTTTTAATTTAGCCATTATTTCTGTTTCTGGCCATGTGCAAACTGAATTGATAAATGTTTCACATGCATATATGCAAGACAATTCATAAATGTATTTTCCTGCTGCTTGATTCATGTAAGTATTAACACCTTCTAATGTAAAGAAACAATCCAAATATGGATTTTGCAACATATCAGGATTTCCATCTACAGGTGTTATTCTTAATCTAATGTTATTACCAGCTCTAAATGCAAAAGTAGTTGCCCATTCACCATTATCATAAATCTTAATTGTTAACTTTGGTAATGTTCCAAATATAGATTCAGTTAAACGTATTTCAGCAATACTATCTTGGGAGATAGGCATACCACAGTCTTGCTTATTCTTAATTTCACCATCTGTTGTAGCACCATAATACAATTCAATAATTGTACTTTGTTGTGATGCCACTGAAGAATGGTTTTCAACTAATTTTGATGATGTATTCTTATCGCCCATATTATAAACTTAATTCAATACTTTTATTTTGTTTGCCCCATGTACTTAATTTCAATTGCTTTACTATTGACCATGCATCTTCTGCATCTTCTGGAGCTTTGAAGATAGCAAATCCATTATCATTTGTGACTACTAACCAATCTGTCTTTTGTAGCTTTAGATATGTATAACAATGCATTGCTGCAACTACATGATATAAATCTTCTTTTTCTTTATATAACTGAGTAAACATTTTTGTTATTGTATGTGACTCAGGTTCTATATTTTGACAAATGTTTATTACTTTATCAATCATTTCAGGTTGTTCTTTTAATTTACCATCTATCATTTTACAGAATTCTCTATCAAAAGAACCTTTACTATTTTCTACAATATCAAATAGACTACATATAGAATACATTACATCATCATTCATCTCTTTATATTTTAATTTATCTTTACCTTCACCAGCAAATGATGAACGATTACCCTTAAATTCAATCTTTTCATTTGTAGATGTGTCTATTAAATCACCTGACTCACTGTTGATAGCAATATTCTTAAAGCATGATACGAATAAGAATTCGCCTTGACCCATAGCAGGTTGATGTGTAGTAATAGCAAGAGCGTCAGTAATATATCCTGGTCTTAGATATTCAGATAACTTGGCTATATTTAGGAATTTAGACCATGATGTTTTACCATAAGTTTCTAATCTAAACTTATTTTGTTCTAAATGGTCAATAATATCTGAAATAGATGCGATAGAATATGCTTTTAATTCTTTAGCATGTTCTCTGACTAATTCATCACCATATTTGCCAAGTTTTCCATTCCAATAATTTTTTAGTTTATCATATAATTCGCTCATATTATATTTATTAGCATTTGTCTACTATAGATAAGTATAATATATAACATATACACAACGGAGGATGAAATGAGCTACGGCGACGAATATACAGATTATGAGAATAATGTAGTCAAAATTGTAAGAAATAAGTTTAGGAAGAATATACCTAATAATTCTGAGATATTTGACCAAATATTCACATACTGGAAAGAAGATATTGAAGAAAATGAATGTGCTGAATTCATAGTTGATGAATTAGATAGACTTGATGAAGCATGTAATGATTTCATTGATGAAGATGACGATGATTTCAAAGAATTGTCATTCTAATAAATAATATATGAAGTTATCAGAAGCAAAATACATATTAGAAGATGCAGGTTATATCATCGAAGATACAGATGAATATGATGATGCAGATTTAGGCATAAACGTCAAACCAAAAGAATATCATAATCAGAAAGCTAAAATGTCTTCTCTGAAAGACCGTGTTATTCAAGCATACGAAGAATTTATTAGACGTAAAGAAAAAGATGCTGAACAGTCATGGAAAAAGAATGTTAAATACCGTGGTGGTGGTAATGACGAAGATGATTTAATAGAAAACTATGAAGATTGGTGGGAAGAAAAGTTCCAGCATAAGAATACAATGACCGTCTTTGAATTCTATAAAATCATGATGGCTAATTATGATACTCGTTCATATATCAAGGAAAATTCTAAAGTTAAAGACTTAGAAAGTTGTCTATTTTCTAAAAATGCGTATTGGCATATTACTGATGATGGTTGGTCTGATGATGACGATGATGAAGATGAATTATATAAACCTGATCTATATGTTGTACTTTATTGCAAAAAGATATGTAAATCTAAAGAAGGTAAAAAATTATTATCACAAGAATTAAATAAAGCATTTTCTAAAGCTAAAAATCCTAAGGAATTCTTTAAAATAATTGATAAATTAGAAGATCATTATTATGATTTATTAGATAATGCTACTGATACTTGGAATGAAAAGAAATTAGATTTATATGATCAAATGACTGATGCATTATCAAGATTTAGTAGTGATGATTATTGGTTTGGTCAAATTATATCAAAATCTAATACAATGGATTTTGCTAAGAAATGCATAGCACATTTATTTAAAAATAATTTCAGTGTAGCATCAGCTTTAGAAGTTTATAATAAAATTAAAAATCAAAAACAACCAAAAGTTGAAAAGCAGACTGAAGGTAAAGTTCCACCTATTGTTAAAGTCATGTATAAGACTTTCATGAATAAAATGAAATCAAAACTTATCTATAGAGCTGTTGAAGTTGATGTAGATTGGGTAGATGACCAGCTTGATGATATGGAAGATAAATGGCATCAAAAAGATAAAGCAGAATACTTACGTAAGAATAAGTATAAAGAAAGAATGGGACTTGCCAATGTAAATCTTCATGCTGTTGGTAAATCTTGGTGTTGGAATGATAGCACATCAGCAGTATCTGGAAATGGTGGTGATGAATATATGATTGTCGCTGAAAATGATCAAAGTAATATTGACTTGACAATGTCTGCTCTATGTGCAGCTGAATGGTCTCATTTTAGTAATAAAGGAACTCAAATAAAAGGTGAAGAAGAAGTTAGAGTACTTGATGAATTAAATGTGACTGTATTAGATGTATATACAGGAAGTGGTAATAAGAAAACACATCTTGATAGAAAAGATACTTATTATAGAGATGAACATTAAAAAAGAGAGCGTTAAGCTCTCTTTTATTTTATTGTTTTTGTAATTCCCAACCTAATTGATTATCCATATCTTCTAGAGTTTCAATTGTATAATTTCTCATATTGAGTTTATTACCATATCTAAATCTAGAACCATCATCAAATGTCCATGCATCATCTAAATCGAAAATATTGAAAGTATATTGGAAATGCTTTGTTTGAGGTCTTATTTCAGCTGAGTTAGGACCAGTTGGCCATCTTGTTTGTGGAAAGTATACAGAAATAATAATACGATTTTTATGAAAAGTTGGTTTACCATCAATTGTACCTTCCAAGAATTCACAACCTTCTAAATATCTTTCGATTTCATCGACCATATAAACAGCAAATTTTTCAATTTCTTTATTTGTAGATTCTAATAGAGTTTCTTCATTTTCTTTCAAGAGCGTATATCCGTGAGCTCGTAGAGTTTTCTTTGCTTCTAATAAATCCATAAAAATCTCTCCAATAAAATAATAGAATCTTTGTTGCAAATTTTAGTAAAAATGGGTTTACAACTAAAAATATGTTTATTATATTTATAACATAATTTAACAATAAGGAAAAACTAATGCAAGCATACGATGAATATCAAGAAGATGTGAATCATATTATTAGAGAGATTGGGAGTTTGCGTAAAGCAAACAAGAATAAAGAAGCAGACCTCAAGAAACTAGAATTGATTTACAAGAAAATAGAATATAATCAATCACATATTGATATGTCAGAGAGTCAGAAACGCAAACCACATGTCTCTTATGTAGAGAATTTGAATGCGGCTTTATCTGAAATTGCAGATTATAGAGATTATCTATACGAAAAGTATCAATATGAAGAATAAAATTTTTAAACACTAATATATAAGGAGTAAAATAATGAAGGTAATTACTACTACAGGAAAGAACTTTATCGTTAAGGTTCGTTATAATGATGACTATCATCAGTCAGAAAAGACAGATGAATTTGGTCGTGTTTGGTACACAGATTGGAATGAAAAGACAACTGAAGTTGCAATCTATGAATATACCAAGAATAAGTGGGAAACAAAGGTAATCGTAAAGGGAATTGCACACTGTTCTTATAAGGACACATTCTCTAAGAAGATTGGTAAGAAGTTGGCATATACTTATGCTCTAGCTAAGATGTTAGAAAACAATCTAATTACTCAGGCAGAACATGATGAAATGTCTACCTTTGATTTGAACTCAAATGAATTCAAGGCTAAAGTAAAGAAGGCTTAATAAATGCATATTATCATTGATGGATGTGATGGATGTGGAAAGACCACATTGGTTGATAGATTAGTTAAAGAATATAAGCTAGACAAAGTAGTCATGACTAGAGAAGGTTGGAAAGATGTCCAATCTTATGAACAGAAGTGCTTACTTGACAATGTTGTTTCAGACAGATCATTCATCAGTGAATATGTATACTCTAACGTTTACGCTAGAGAATCAAAAATAAATCCTCAAGTATTTGTTGATTTATTTAAGAAATACACATCAAGTCAGATAAATCCATGGTTGATTATTATATTAAATGGCTCTGTAGATACAATTATGGAACGAGTTAATAAACGTGGAACTGATGAAGAAATTCGTATTGAAGTAGAAAATAAGGTTGAACGTTATGAAAGTGTAGGCAAAAGACTTCAATTAATGGATAATAAGCATGTATTGTATTTAGATACAACCTATTTATCTGAACTTGGTGTTTTTAATAAAGTAAAAGGTTTTATTGATGATTATTTCAAATTCGATGACTAGTATCTTTGAAGATGTTATCAGAGAAATCTATGATAACGGTCAACAAAGAGGTGGAAAAGGTCCATTAGAAATTTGTAATTTTGGTTTCCAATTGACTGATGTGAATAATAATATACCATTATTTTATTCTGTAGATATTGGATATTTGTTAGCTGAAGAAATCTGGTTTAATCTACAAGATGAAAAACTAGAATTTATTAATTATTTTAAAGCTCCAGGCTTTCAAAGAAAATCAGAAGATGGTATTTATTCGAATTCTGCTTATGGTCATATAGTTCATCAAAGATATGGATTTGACCAAGAAAAACAAGTCATTGATATTTTGAAAAAAGATCCAACATCTCGTAGAGCAGTTATAAATTTTAATGTTCCAAATCCACATAGAGGAACATGCTTTGATGAGATTTGTACATTTAATTTGTCATTCTATATTTTGGATGGTAAATTGAATTGCACAGCATGTATGAGAAGTAATGATATTATTGGATGCATGCCTTATGATGTATTTTACTTTACATCAATTCAAAAGAGAATTGCAAATGAATTGAATATTCCAACAGGATATTATCAGCATTTTGCTATCTCTGCTCATTGTTATTTTAAACAAGATAAAGCTGAAATCTTAGAAGCAATACAAAATCCACGTTTACCATTGTTAATTAATGAAAAGAAATTATTGACAAAATCATCACAACTTTATACACAAATAAAAAGTTTGAAACATAATACTGTTGATGGTATGCCAAATGATAAAAAATTATTATATTTAGAGAACAATAACAAGAGATTGTATAATCTTGCTGTTGTCGAAGGTATTGTAAAAGTATCAAATTAAAGGAAAATCATGAATAAAGAAAAAATTTATATTGGTATTTCATTAGGTTTTAATAGTTCTGCCGCAATCTTTAAGGCAGGAAGTGGAGTTCTTTGTGCTGTTTCTCAAGAACGTTTAAACAGACAGAAGAATACAAAGCAACTTCCATTAGATGCTATTAAGGCATGTATTATTGAAGCAGAAAATAAGTTAGGTCATCCAATCGTTGTAGATGAATTGGTTTATTCTCACTATGAAGGATTGTCTGAAGCATATCTATTGAAGAATATTCCAGATTTGTGGAGACCACAACTAGAACAGTATTTTAAGAAAGCAAAGAATGTAAGTACTGATCCATTGGTTCAGGCAGAATATGCATTTTCTCAGTTCTTGAATTTGTATATTAGAATGCAGACAAATACACGTGTTCTAAATCCTGTATTAAAGAGAGTAGAACACCACACAGCACACATCTTCTCTGCATTCCCAGTTTATTGGAATGAATATCCATGCACAGTTAAGCGTTTCTATACAATGACTGCTGATGGATTTGGTGATGGTTATTCAGGACGTATTTCTCTATTCCAAGGAATTGATGAAAGTTATCCAATTTCTCAGATTAGAGTAATTGATAGTCCAGCTTTGATTTATCAGTTCTTTACCGGTGCTCTACAATTTAAGGAACACCAGCATGAAGGTAAGGTGACTGGATTGGCTGCACATTGTGAAAAGAATCCTAAGAAGGCAATGGAAGTTTATCATGACTTATTGAAGACATTGACTGGTAAGGATGAATTAGGTGAAGCTATTAACGTTTATAAGACAGAAACATTGAATGGTAAGACATTTAACTATTCAACATCTGGTTTCTGGGTTGATGAAAATCTATTATTGCCATTGACAGATGAACAGAAGGAAATGGTAAAGACATCAACTATTATTGACTTTGAACGTTTCTTAAGACTAAAGAACACTGTCTATAAGTTTGTTCAGGATCGTCTAGGAAACAATTATAATAAAGATGATATTCTTGATATGTTGAATCATAACAAGGAAATTCCATCTGATATGAAGTATACACCATGGGAATTGGCATACGCAGTTCAGGTCTTTGCAGAAAAGGTAATTCTAAATTGGTTGTCTGCAACAGATTTTGAAGATGGCGCTGTATTGTATACTGCAGGTGGCTTGGTAGCTAATGTTAAGTTGAATCAGCGTATTAAAGATACAGGAAAGTTTGATGCAGTCTTTGTATCTCCTCCAATGGGTGATGAAGGTACTGCAATTGGTTGTGCATTCTATCGTTATATTGAAGATTTGAAGGCAACTGATAGTGTTCAGGATAGTGTTGCATTGAAATATGTTGGTCCAAATATCATTATCAATGGTGGTACTAATATTGACCACACTGGATATTTGATTGACCATGTTGTAGATGATGCAATTAAGGAAAAAGATCTAGAAGTTAGATATTGTCCTGATAAACATGAATTGATTGATATTGTCACTGATTTGTTGGCAGATAATAAGATTGTTCATTGGTGTCAAGGTAATGAAGAATTTGGTCCACGTGCTTTGATGAATCATAGTACTTTGTATACAGCACAAGATCCAAATGGTACTCATACATTGAATCAGGCAATGGGACGTTCAGAATATATGCCATATTGTCCAGTATGTAAGAATACTTCAGCTAATGAATTATTCAATAACTGGAAGGTTGGTGAAGCTTCTTGCAGATTTATGGCAATGACTATGGATTGTAAGAAGGGCGTAAAGGAAAAGTATCGTGGTGGTGTTCACGTAGATAACACTGCACGTGCGCAGTTCATTTACGAAAATGATGAATTTACAAAAGATGCATGGGAAATTCTGGATAAGTATGAAAGAAAGACTGGTAATAAGATGTTAATCAATACTTCTTTCAATATTCATAATTCACCAACATGTAATTTAGCAAATGACTGTTGGGACTCATGGATCAAGTCTGGCCGAGTAGGTGCGGCATTAGTAATTGGAAATTATATTTTTATCAATAAGTAATTTTCTTTATTCAATGATAAAAGCCTACTCGCAAGAGTAGGTTTTTATTTTTAGTTTTTATTTTTAGTTTTTAATTTACTGCAAATTTTAAAAAGTTCGTTATATAAATAAGATATGAAAATGAATAATATACCACAATTGAAGAATTATTATAGATTACCTAAATATCTAGGTAGTTCCCTCTTCATTGTGTAAACATTCATTTACAAAACATAAAGGATTGTAAATAAAAATTTACAGAAAAGAGGGTTTCCAAGACCCTCTTTTTTTGGTATATTATACCCTGTGATTGAAGCTGATGGCTAAAAATCACAAAGAAAACGGCGAATGTAAAAAAAGTTTTACAAAAAACAGGGTTTACAAGAGCCAAATAATTAAGTATATTTTACTTGTTAAAATAAAACAGCTGAATGAGTTAGAGCAGTCACTCAAACAGTAAAACAACAACAAGAACTGCATCACTTTTGTTAGAGTAGTTAAAAGGATGGATAATAAAATGGTCTAATATGAAGGTTGGCTGTAAAAGCAAAAAATCTGTGTGCCGCACGTAGGAAAATGCAAGTCGGGTACACGGAATAATAACCGCCCGAGTCCGGTCGACAATGAAATAACGAAAACGCCTTTGAGAATGTAAAGAAAATTTTACTAAATCAGGGGTTGACAAGCTGAAAATAATCACTTATATTTAGCCTGTCAAAATTGAAAGAGTCACTACGGTGAAACTTTCAATGCAAAAATCCTCCTCAATGTAAAGAATGTTTTACAGAAAAGGGGGTTGACAAGAGAAATCGAAATTAGTAAATTTACTCTTGTAATTCGGTTCGTGAAACTGAGTTGAAGATTGACAATTTGGTGAGCATTAATTATCGGTAGGTGGCGGAATTGGTAGACGCGCTGGACTCAAAATCCAGTACCGAAAGGTGTGAGGGTTCGAGTCCCTCCCTACCGACTACATGCTATGGTTTTCTCCGTTGCTATAGGGAAGATAAAGCGGAGGCGAGAATGAAACTCTGTCAAACAAAAATGGTTGAAGTTGATTTGCTAAGAAAACAGTGAATTGGATTGGAACACCGGCCAGAAAAGTCATGCCGGAGAGATCGGTTCGAAGCCGATTGACTTAGTGAAAAGATGGATGCAAGCCCACGAAAGAGTAGATGCATATATTCGAGTAAGGGACGAAGTTTTGGGTCAATAACTCAGCTGGTAGAGTACTACACTTTTAATGTAGGAGTCGTGGGTTCGATCCCCGCTTGGCCCATTAAAATTAAAAAGTTTAGGTACTGTGTGCCGCAATCAGCCAAGTTCGCTTCCTCAGTGGCGGAAGAAAGAGCCTAAAATCAGCGGGATGTAGCTCAGTCTGGTAGAGCGCTCCGTTTGGGGCGGAGTGGTCGAAGGTTCGAATCCTTCTATCCCGACTAACAAAAAACCGAATGCTCTGTCGTCTAGCTGGACTAGGACGCTCGGCGTGGAGCCGGGAAACGATGTGTTCGAATCTATCCAGAGGTCACACTAAATATTGATTGCAGTCAATATATTCATTCGGTGAAAGGCATATAAAATAATTCCTGCAAGTTTTATCTTGTATGCCGGCGCTTTTAGCTTTGGTGGTAGCCCACTGAGAAGTAGGAACTCTCTAAACCTACAAAGTTTTTATGCCTGTGCTGATGAGTTGGAGATCATCCCCGGTCTGTAAAACCGGTGCCTTTCGGCTTTGGTGGTTCGAATCCACCCACAGGCACTATCATTTATTGGGTTGTCGGCAAGTTGGTATGCCACGGCACTGTTAATGCCCCAGTTTTCACAGGTTCGAGTCCTGTCTTCCCAGCTAAAAATAATTCATTGCTTCGCTGGACATATTGGCCTGCCAGGAACAGAAGTTCTTACTTGAATAGTCAGCTTGTCATTGCGCATAACGGCGGCTATACCTGAGTGAGGTGATATAAATGAAATCCTATGTAACAAGGGCACGAAAGTCACCCGGGATGCAGATGAGTAGGACTAAAACAGTCTGCACTAACTTGTTAATGAATTATTTTTCTTTTGGCCTTGTGGTGGAATTGGTAGACACTGGGGACTTAAACAGACACTTTATATAAATAAGATATGACTGATGAAGAATTTATTTTAATTGTAGAAAAGTGTCAAACTATGGCTCAAGCGGCGAAATTCACTGGAATGTCGTTCAGTAATTTTAAACGAAAAGCGATTAAACTTAACGTTTATAAGCCAAATCAAAGTGGAAAAGGTTGTCCTAAAAATCAACCTCATATAGATACTGAAGATATTTTAAGTGGTAAATATCCTAATTATCAAACATACAAATTAAAATTGCGTTTGATAAATGAAGGATATATCGAAGATAAATGTTCGATATGTGGTTGGAATAAAAAGCCAGAAAATAGTGATTATACTCCATGTGAGTTAGATCATATCAATGGAATTCCAACTGACCATAGATTAGAGAATTTACGCTTGATTTGTCCAAACTGTCATAGTTTAACTCCTACGTATAGATTTAGACGTGGGAGAACAAATGAGGCACTAGGTAGGAAACTTCTAGATGCGATGGAGCCAAATTCGGTGAAACCTGTGGACAATGGCAACGCCGAGCCAAGCCTGAATAAGGAAGGTGTAGAGACTTGATGGTTCCCTTCTAAAACGAAAGTCATGAAGAAGGCAAAGTCCAGAGCACAAACAGTATATACTGGTAGTGAAAACTATAGTGTTAAGAAAATCCCTTGGCAGTAATGCCGTGTGGGTTCGAGTCCCACCTTGGCCACTAAATCGGAGTGTAGCGCAGTCTGGTCAGCGTGCTTGATCTGGATTCAAGAAGTCGTAGGTTCGAATCCTACCACTCCGACTACAAACAAATTTTAGTTAGAGGCGTTGCAGAAGGTTCGAGTCCTCACAATGGTCCTGCACAAACTCTAGCGAGGCAAAAGAGAAATTATGGCCATAATCTATCTTTTGTCGGTACTTTTATGCCCCAGTGGCGCAATTGGTAGCGCAGCGGACTCTTAATCCGTGGGTTGAAGGTTCGAGTCCTTCCTGGGGCACTACAAACAAAGTCATGCTTGGAGGTAAAAGGTACAAACCTCGTCTGCGTAATATCGGAAGTTGCCGACATCCTAAATCGGTAGCATGGTGAATGAGAAGAAATCGAATCGCGGCTGAAGTGGTTTCTTCTTTACGAGCTCCGGGTTACCGCGACAATGACCGGCAACACAATGGTTCTGCGAGGCGCTTTTAGACTTAGTACGTGACAAAAAGTCATTTTGGTCCCATCGTCTACGATGGTTAGGACGCTAGGTTTTCAACCTGGAAAATTTGGTTCGACGCCAAATGGGACTACTAAAGATAGATACAGCAACAAATACTTATGCAAATTCATTTTGGGAATAACACGCAGAAAAACCTATCTTGTAATATGCTCCGATAGCTCAATGGATTAGAGCAACGCTCTTCTAAAGCGTAGGTTGAAGGTTCGACCCCTTCTCGGAGTACTAAATTAAATTATCTGTAGACTATTTGAGTAATACCGACCTTAAGCCATAAAGAGCTAAGGTAAGTCTGGTGAATAGTGTAATATTGGACGGGTTACACCCAATATTGGAACTGACGAATCCATGAAAGAATAGTTAGGGTGATATAGATAGTTTAAAGTTTTATTTTGTCTCCAAATCCACCTCTGGTTTTCTTACTGGAAGGTTAATCTATGTAAGGCCATCGATACCATAGATCGTAAAGTGTAAAAATATTCGGCAGCACTATAAATGTC